>WNFA01000368.1_pt1 | contig 35455 bp, 29 predicted proteins | sample 5400481 | NCBI WGS metagenome assembly WNFA01 (sample SAMN13153340, study PRJNA577476) | soil metagenome | isolation source: 120 cm saprolite under Douglas fir tree site 2 hole 1 replicate 2 | place: USA:California | collected 2015-04-18 | reverse complement strand
CGTCGTGCTCCATCATGTGCCGTGCCGCTGTCTGCGCGACGTAGAACACTCCGGTGAGATTCACCGCCATCACTTTGTCCCATTCTTCCGGCGTGATGTCGAGAAAGTTATGACGGATGCTGATGCCGGCATTATTCACCAGCACATCCACGCCGCCCATAAGGCGAATTGCTTCGGCAAAGGCGGCCTGCACCTGTTTCAGGTTCGAAACATCGGCATCGAGCGCTGACGCCAGACCGGGCAATTCGCGCTGGATCTGCCGCCGCGCCTCCGCGTCGCGGTCGAGCACGCAGACCACCGACCCTTCGTCAAGAAACCGCGCCGCCGTGGCCGCTCCAATGCCACTGGCACCGCCGGTAATCAGAACTCGTTTCGCTTTCAGCCCCCGCACTCGCCCCTCCACAAAAGAAAATCGGGCAGATCAGAATACCTGTCTGCCCGCGATCGTGCCATCACCGTGAGAAGTTTACGTCAACTAACCTGCCACACCGTATCCAGCACCGTCCCATCGACCCACTTCACCACCGCGCACGGACGATTGCCCAACTTCGGCCGCGCCGGTTTGCCGCAGATTGTCTCGACTTCCGCCTTAATGTCCTGAATCGGACGAATGGGCAGCTTCGATCCCTTTACCGCGTCCAGCAGGTCCGCGCGCCGCGGATTGATCGCAATTCCACGCTCAGTCACGATCACATCAATCATATCGCCCGGCCCCGTCATCGTTGTAACCTCGTCCACGATCACGGGGATGCGATCGCGGAACGAGGGCAGCGCGAGAATCGTGCACCCTGCGAACAGGCAGTTCTGCCATCCGCCAATGCCGTGCAGCAAGCGCCCATCGGAATGCGTCACGACGTTGGCGTTGAAGTTCACATCAACTTCCGTCGCGCCTAATACCACGGCATCGACCAGCGAAGCGAAGTTCCCCTTGCCGTGGTAGTTATACGAAGTGAACGGCGAAGTGGCCACGTGCCGCGAATCATTCGCCATCGACTTCACGCCGTCGAGATCAAACGTCTGCCCATCGAGGATGTAATCCGTCAGCCCTTCTTGCAACAACTCAACCAGGAATTTCGTCGATCCGCCGCGGACGAAGCGCGCCTTGACGCCATCCTCTTTCATCATCTGTTTCAGATACTGCACAAATGCCAGCGCGATCCCGCCCGCTCCTGCCTGGAATGAAAATCCGTTCTTCATGATTCCCGCTGCCCGCAGAAACTGCGCCACCAGTTCCGCGATTCGTAGTCGGTCTGGAGAGCGCGTAATCTGCGTCGTGCCGGTAACAATCTTCGCCGGATCGCCGATCGACTCCACTTCCACCACGAAGTCCACATTGTTGCCCTGAATCTGCCAGGGCACACAAGGAAACGGCAAGAGGTTATCGGTGACCACGATTACGCGGTCAGCGTAGATCGAATCCGCCAGCGCAAAACCCAGCGAGCCACATGCCGACTTGCCATGCGAGCCATCCGCATTGCCGAAAAAATCGGCGGTCGGCGCCCCAATCACCGCGACGTCAACGTGAACTTCTCCATCCTGGATTGCCTGATAGCGGCTGCCATGCGAACGCAGCACACCCATGCCACGCATTTTCCCTTGCGTGCAGTAGTCGCCCAGCGGCCCGTTCATCGAGCCCTCGATGTGATGAATCACACCTTTCTCCATCAACTCGATTGCATTTTTCTGGGAAGGGAAAGACGCGCTCGGGAACCACATCAGATCTTTGACGCCAATCCTGGCCGCCGCCTCGAGCGCCATGAGCGCCACTTTATCGCCGTCGCGCAGGTGATGATGGTTCGAGATCACCATCCCGTCACGAAGGCCGCACTTTCGAAGAGCCGTCTCCAGATCGGCCACGCGCTTATCGCCCCTATCTGGATAATCTTTATTCGAGCAGATTGCCGGTGCCGCCTTCCGCCCGCGTGGCTGATATTTTCCCACGCCCAGAAATGGAATCTGCGGCTTGCCGTTCACCATCGTCGGCACCGCGCGCCCTGCGGCGTTATGCGCCAGCTCTACTCGTTCTCGTTCTTTCACACTCACGAAATCACTCCCATCTCCTTCGCCCGCTCCACGAGTTTTAGCGCCCGCTGCACCACCGGCGGATCGATCATCTTCGAACCCAAACTCACCACCGCCAATCCCTTGTTCTGCGCTTCCTCAAAAGCGGCGACCACTTTCCGCGCCTTTTCAATCTCGACGGCGGTCGGTTGAAATGCTTCGTGGACCACTCGAATCTGCCCGGGATGGATGCATCCCATGCCCTCGAAACCCGCAGCCCGTGAGGCTTCCGCCCATCCTCGCAGACCATCCACGTCGGCGACATCACTGAAGACCGAGTCAATCGCCTGCACTCCCGCCGCGCGCGCTGCATTCACCACGCGCGAGCGCGCATACTGCGACTCACGCCCTTCCGAGGTTTTCACCACGCCGAGGTCGGCGGTGTAATCCTCGAGCCCAAGCGTGAGCGCCGCCACATTTTCGCTCGCTGTTGCGATGGCGAATGCGTTCTCGATCCCCAGCGCTGATTCGATGATGGGCATGATCCAGATCGACCGGATAATTCCATTACGCTCCTTGATCTCGGCGATCATGCGATCCACTTCTCTGACCTGCTCGGGCTCTTCCACCTTCGGAATCAGAATCAGATCCGGACTCTCTCCCACAACTTCCGCCAGATCTTCGAGCCCAAGAGGCAACTGGTTAATCCGTACCATGCGTTCGCACGATCCGAAATCGACCGCCCGCAAAGTATTTCGGACCAGGATGCGAGCGGCATCTTTCTCGCCGCGATGCACCGAATCCTCCAAATCGAGAATCACGGCGTCCGGCGCATGCAATGATGCGTTGATGTAGTACTTCGGTTCAGAGCCTGGCAGATAGAGACGCGATCGACGCAGCCGGTCTTTTTGCGATGGCGGCGGTGTCGCATGCTGCGCCGGCAGCGAGCGTTTGCCGAGCGCGATCCCAGCACGCCGAGCCGCCGCCTCGATGCGAGCCGCGATAATAAAAGGCAGCGCGCCTTCATCATGAATGGCAACCCGCGCGTGCTTCACTCCGAGTTCGCTCAGAACTTCTCGCGTCTGATCCAGGATCGCCGTCCCGTAATAGGGCGCAACGCGCGACTCCAGTGAAATCTCGACTCCGCCGCTGGCCCGCGCTTCAAAGGTGACGTGCACGTCCGACCGGACGTCTCTGCCCCAATGCCCTGCCTCGGCAGAACGCGGGGACGTAGCGTCAGCAGCGCTGCTCTTCATAATTTCCTCAACTCGAGATCCTCAACAGAGCCCGCACGGGCGGCTTACTTCAATTTCTCCAAAATTGCGTCCGTCATCCGCACCGTCGAAGCCGCACCTTGGCTGATGGCTTTCGGCCCACCGGTAAAGCGCATCATATCGTAGGTCCGGACTTTCCCCTCACGCACTACATCCGCAATCGCCGTACGAATGCGATTTGCTTTTTGATCTTCACCAACATGATCGAGCATCATGGCCGCGGAAAGAATCATCGCAATTGGATTCACGATGGGCGGATTCAGCTCGGCATACTTCGGCGCGGATCCATGTGTCGGTTCAAATACAGCTACTTCATCCCCAATGTTGCCGGATGCCGCGAATCCGAGGCCCCCCACCAGTCCCGCGAAAGCATCTGATAGAATGTCGCCAAACAGATTCGAGGCAACGACTACGTTGTACTCCTCGGGATTTTTGCTCAGCCACATAAGTTGCGCGTCAATGTTCGTCGACCAAAGCGCAATCCCCGGATAATTCCTCGCGACCTCTTTCGCCACTTCTTCCATCATGCCCGACGTCTCGCGCACCACATTCGGCTTCTCACAAATCGTCACCCCCTTGAACCCGCGCTTCTTCGCGTATTCGAAAGCCGCGGTCACGATGCGCTGGGCCGCCTTGCGAGTGATGATGCGGCAACTTACCGCGAGCTCCGGCCCGGGCACGTTGGCGAAAGCTTTGAACCGCGGATGGCTGTTCAATGCGGCGCGCACGATCTCCGGGGGGTTCGTCCACTCCACCCCCGCGTACATGCCCTCTGTGCCCTGCCGGAACACAGTGGTATCAATCTTGGGTTCGTCGAAGCCACTCCCGTCGTAGCCGACATCCGCTTTCTTCCGAATGTAATTCAGCGGATTGCCGGTAAACCCAACGCACGGCCTCATGCAGATATCGAGATTGAATTTCTGCCGCATGGTTACGATTGGAGAGTAGTAAACGTAACCTTTGCCCTGCAGCTCGGGTTTAAGCTCCGCCTGCGCCGCCTTGTTCGGCTTCGAAGTAATCGCGCCAAACAAACCCAACTTATGCTTGGTTAGTAACTCGATCGTCCTGTCGGGCAACGCATTGCCCTGTGCGCACCAGCAGTCCCATCCGATATCGGCGTGGATGTACTCAGCGTCAAAGCCGACTGCTTTCAAAACCCGCAACGAATCCGGCAAAACCTGGTTCCCGATGCCGTCTCCGGGCATGGTAATGACTGTGTATTTCGCCATGATCGCTCCTTAAAGTGTCTACCCCGAGACGCCGAGCGCGCCGAGAAATGCAATTATCTTACAAACTTTGTCATCCTGAGCGAAGCGAAGGATCTGCTTTATCTCGGCGCTCTCTGCGTCTCGGCGGTGAACAGACTAGGCCACGCCCAACCGCTTCGCCACCAGATTCTCTACACCGCCGGCAATCACCAGCGACTGCGGCACGCTGCCCAGCGCCGGGAACCTAAACTTCTCTCCGCGCCACGAGATCGTGCTTGAAGTGAAATCGATATCAATTTCCTCCCCCGGAATAATCGTCTTCTCCTTCGCCGCGATCTCTTTCGCAAACTGCTCGCGCACACGCGCCACTAATTCCGGTACCTCGATGCATAAAAAGCCATTGTTGAACGCATTCCTTAGATAGGTCTGCGAAAAGCTGGCTGCGATCACCAGCGGGATGCCTTTCGCCTTCAGGCACGTGACCGCCTGTTCGCGGCTCGACCCGGTACCAAAGTTGAACTGGCTGACGATCACGTCTCCCGCCTTCGCGCGTGCGGCGAACTGCGGATCGTAATTCTCCATCACCACCTTCGCCATCATTTCCGGAGTCATGTCGTCGCGATAGGTATAGTCCTTGCTATAAATCGCATCGGTGTTGACATTATCCTGCGGCATGAACACCAGTCGCCCTTTCACGCGCTGCGGAAAGCCCGCCAGGATTTCAACTTTCTCGGCCCCGCCCGCTGCCGAAGCTAATTCGGTGTAAGCTCGCTGCGGCGCGCGATTCACAAACTGATGCGGCCCGCGAATATAACCGGCGACGGCGGACGATGCCACCACCTCCGGACTCGCGAGATAGCATTTCGCATCCCGCGATCCCATGCGGCCCTTGAAGTTTCGATTCGTCGCCGAGATCCCAACCTCGCCCGCCTCAAGCAATCCCACGCCGAGGCCAATGCACGGCCCGCAGCCCGACGGTAGCGGCTGCGCGCCCGCATCCATCAGCGTCTGCCAGATGCCTCGCTTCTCAGCTTCTTCCTGTACCCATTTACTCGCGGCACTCAAGTAGAACTTCACGCCCGCGGCAACTTTCTGATCTTTGAGAACTTTCGCCGCCGCCTCCAAATCTTCCAGTCGCGAATTCACGCACGAAATCAGATATGCCTTTTGAATCGCAACTTTGTTCTTCTCAATTTCAGCTAGCGACTGCATCGCCTGCACGGTATCTGGCCCCGACACGTGGGGCGTTACCTGTCCGAGGTCGAGCGTAATACGCGCCGCATAGACGGCATCGGTATCCGGCACCAGAGGATTCTTCTCCCAGTTCGCGATGTCTTCTTCTGAAAACCGCTCGTCATGCGTGTCCGTGCCCATCGCTTTGAGCCGCTCGTGAACGCCCCGTAAATACTGGATCGTCACCTGGTCCACCGGAAACCAGCCCACCAGCGGACCCCACTCGGTCGTCATATTCGAAATCGAAAGGCGGGCGTCCATCGAGAGTGACGCGACACCCGGTCCCGTGAACTCGACCGCCGCATTCAGGCATTCGTCGTGGTTGTAGAGACCGCATAAGGTGATAATGACGTCCTTGCCGGTAACGCCGTCCGACAACTTGCCGTCGAGCACAACCTGAATCGACCGCGGAATCTGCCACCAGAATTCGCCCGTGGCCCACACCGCGGCTGCATCCGTGCGAACAATCGGCGTTCCAATTGCACCCAGCGCTCCATACATATTGGAATGCGAGTCGGATGCGACCACGAAGGAACCGGGCACCACATACCCGCGCTCGACCATGATCTGGTGTCCGATGCCCGATCCGGCGGGATAGAAATCCACGCCCTGCTCTTTGGCGAAAGCTTCAATCGCGCGGTATTTTTTTAGGTTCGCTTCGTCCTGATTCTGGATGTCATGATCGAGAGCGAACACGAGCTGCTGCGAATCTTTCACTTTCTTCGCGCCGATGCCCTTGAACTTGCTCATCACCGCCGACGTGTTGTCGTGTGTCATGCAGCGGTGCGGACGAATCGATAGGAAATCTCCTGTCCGAAGCGGCCGCGCCGGCCCTTCGGTCATGTGTTTCTGCGCGATTTTTTCAACGATGGTCTGACCCATGATGAACTCCCCGATAACTCAGGCTTTCCGCTGCAACTCGAACACCAGGTACATCATCTGCCCAATGTGGTGATGTAGGTGGGTCGCACACTGCAGAACCATCTCGAGCCTGTCGCGGGCGTCCGCGCCCACTGCCGTATATTCCTTTGACCAGTCTGCCGCCGATTGCCTGCTGATCGCGTCGAGTACCATCTCAATCGCATCAGCAAATTTCTTCAATACTTCTTTCTTGGACGGCCGCGCCGCGTCTGAAAATTCCAGCGAACGATCTCGTACATATCCTGTTCCCGCAATCTGCGCTCCGATGTAGTAATTCAAATTGCCGGTGAGATGGAGTACGAGATGGCCAAAGCTGTTGCCGAATGCGAAGGGTTTGGTCCAAAACTGCTCGTCGCTAAGGGGCGTCGCCAGTTCGTGAACCACGCCCGCTAGCTTCTTGTAACGGGCTGTCAGGCCTGATGCGATCGTTTGCTTTAGATCTGTCATAAGTTGCCCTGCACGCGAACGCCAGAAACCGGACTTCGTCCGGCGGGACGAACGAATGCGTCCGTCCCTACCTGTTTCTTGACTGGCGCGGCTTCTTGTTCGTCTTCTTGACGGCCTTCGAGTGCGGCTTCTTCTTCGCATCCGCCTTCATCAGCGACATCAGCTTCGAAACTGAGACGCATTTCTCCAGATTCCAAATCGCGTCAATCAGCTTGCCCTGCGCCTTTGCCGAAAGCACGCCCTCCGCCAACGCCCGGAATTTCTCTTCGATCTCCGCATCACTTAGCGGATTTCTCGGATCACCCTTCGGATAATCCAGTTGCTTCGAGAGTTTCCGTCCGTCGGTCGTCGTGATGTTCACAATCACCCGTTGCAGGGCCGGGAAGACTTTCTCAATCTCTGGATCCGCAACGACTTCCACTTTTTTTAGCTGCGCGCGAATCGCTGGGTCCATGATCTTGTTCATCTCGAATTGCGCCGGAGTCACCTGCCGGTCGACCAGCGCGGCTGCAATCACGTAGGGCAGCGAATGGTCCGCCGTCTCTTTCGTGCGCGGATCGTACTTGCTTGGGTCGGAAAGAATGTCGGCGGCCCGCGCCAGTGACCGGACCTGAATCTTCTCCACTTGATCCGGACGCAGGTCGTTGCTCTTGACCAGGTCAAGCACCGCCGAAATCGGAGCGTGCGTCAGCGCCTCGGTCGGGAAAAATTTCATTCCGCACTGCGTGATGCGCCACGACTGGCCTAGTCCGTCCGTCAGCAGGTTCTGTTTCCACTCCGGACCGTAGCAGTGCACCAATCCTTCCTTGCCGTCGATCACGTGCTCGGGACCGGTGTAGCCCCGCTCGGCCAGCAGCGCCGCCAGAACGCCACTCTGAGTAGCCATCGGATCGACGGTGTTCTTCATCATCGTCAGCTTCCCCGCAGTCACCGCGCCCATCGTGCAATGCCGCGAAGCCGAGATCCCGATGGCGTGCTGAATTTTTTCCCAACTCAAATGCAGCGCGCGTCCCGCCACGATCGGCGACACAAATGCCGTCAGCGTCGCATGATGCCAGCCGCGCTCGCGGATGCCCGGGAAAGCCGCCTCGCACAATCTCATTTCAAACTCGTGGCCCAGCACAAATCCGACAATCAATTCCTTGCCATCGCTTTTGGCACGCTCGCAACACGCCATGGCGGCGGGAAAAATATCGGAAGGATGCGACGGATCCTGTTTCCAGTAAATGTCGTTGTAATCCATGCAGCGAATCATCAGCGCATTCGCCAGCGACGCCGAAACGGCGTCCATTTTCTGACCCGTGCCGATCACGGTCGCCGGCCCGCGTCCGGCAATCTCTTTCAGCACTTCGAGAGCGATGATCACGTCGTGCTGCTGATATCCGCCCAGCGCGCAGCCTACTGAATCGAGCAGGAAGCGCTTGGCCTGGTACACCGCGTCCTGCGAGAGCTGCTTGTATTCAAGACTCGCAGCCCAGCGGGACATGGTCGCGGTGATCGTTTCTTTGGTGGAAGCTTGTGGTGTCGACAAGGACATCTCCTCGATTGCAGCCGTCAGGTCTCAGCCGTCAGCTAAACCCTAAATTCCTGAGACCTGTGACCTAGAACCTGAGACCTTACTTGACTTTCACGTTCTTCGGATTCTTGAACGGCAGAAACGCCATGAAATCGGCGTGGTGCACGATGAAAGCTTCTGTCGTGCGCTTGACCAGATCGCCTTCGGCCGCGTGCGCGGCGATGATGTGGCACACTGCGGCCGGCACGCCGCACTCCATCGCCAGGGCAACTCCAGTAAACGGATGCCGCAATGCTTCTCCGCGCTCACTTTGCCGGCTCTTTCCGTCCGGACCGATCTCATACTCCAGCAACTTGCCGACGTCCGCCAGAATCGCGCCTGCAATCACTACATCGGCGTCGATCGGCAGCGCTCGGCCCATGAAGTCCGTCATCGCTTTCGCACTGTCCCGCGCAATATGCACCACGCAACGCTTGTGCTCCATGAAGGTGATCGGACAATTTGGAACCAGCAGAGTGAAAGGAATGCGATTCAGGTCATCGGGCTTCAGAGGACTGCGCTCGAGCGCCTTGATCCAGGCTTGCGTCACTTGTTCCCGAAGCTTGGAATCGCTAATCCACTGAATTTCCGGCCATAGTCGTTCGACGGCCTCCCGCATGGGCAGGACCTCCCTTACAAGACCCATTAGATTATCGGAGTCGATGCGGATGCGTCGAGGGGATGGCGCACGCAGATGGGCAGGCGGAAATAGGACCTGAAATCAAACAACGGTAGAGACGCGGCTTGCCGCGTCTCCGTTGGCGCCACCAATTTACTTGCAACGGGAGACGCGGCAAGCCGCGTCTCTACGGAGGAGTCACTTGTTCGAACCGGGCGACATCGTTCCCAAGGAAGATTCCCTTTCGATCGGCAGCAGCTCTATGCTGCACCCAGAACCACCGCAGCTCAACAGTCCCCGGCGAACAATTTTCACGGATGACACGTCTGGAAATCTCACGGGGAAGTCTTTCTCCCGAAGCTGTTCGCCCGCCGCTCGTAAGCTTTCGTCACCATCAACAAACTCGGCGCGTTCCGGACGAGGCGAACTGTCGAACACGAGGTTAAATCGCGCTGAAACTGGCTTGCTACTAATTACGATCGGCCCGAGCTTCACCGAGCGTGCCTGCGCTAACTCCGCCGGCGCCTGCGCGAGTTCTCTCTCCGCCGCACTTTTCTCCGCGGGACCAAGATCGCCAGTCAGCTTCGCCAAGCGCGCCCGCGAATCCTGCACTTCATCAATGCTGCCGCCCGCCGCCGCAGCCAGCGCATACATATGACGCGCTTTTTCCCGCTGCCCTTGTTTTTCGAGTACCTGCCCCAGGCGGTTGCCAACCGTCCCCGACTGGCTCAAAAGCCACGCCGACGTGAGAAATTGCATCGCTGCCAGATTCTCTCCGCGCTGAAATTTCGCCCATCCGATCCGCGACCATGCCAGCGCCACCAGTCGCATCGACGAAAAGGCCGACGGCCCCAGCCGGTCCAACTCACCCGAATCGAACTGCCCTCCAATGTCGTAGAGAACCTGCTGCGCATCGTTCTCGGCCTGCGTTGGATCGATGTCGTTTTTCAACGCCGCCGCGAACATATCCTGACCCGAATCCGCGCCCGCGCTGCCTGTGAGTCCCTTCATCAACTCTTGCGCTTGCGATTTCTCTCCCAACCGCGCATACACCTGTGCCAGCGCCAGCTTCGTTTCCGGATCATCCGGAGGAATCGCGGCTGCTGTTTCCAGTTCGGTGCGTGCGTCGGCATCGCGTCCCAACTGCGCCAGCAACAAGCCGAGATTCTTGTGCGTCGCTTTCTCGTACGGCGCCGTCTCCAACTGCTTGCGATACGCCGCGATCGCCTCGTCGGTCTTTCCCGTTTGTTGCAACTCCATCGCCAGGTCGCCATTAGCGTGCTTATGATTCGGATCCAGCTCGATCTGCTTGCGGAACGCGCCAATCGCATCGGCATGACGGTTGGCGCCGGCGTATGCCAGTCCAAGGTCGTACCATCCGTCTTTAACGCTCGAATTCGGCATACCCAGATTCGCTAGGCTCACATCCGCCTCCACCGCGCGTTTCAGCAGGTCGATCGCATCGCGGTAATCCTTGCTCTGCAGCGCTTTCACTCCCGCTCGATGCAGCTCCGCAGGAGTTCCTTCCACCTTCGATGCCGCCGTCTCCGCCCCTCGCCCCGACGGTGTCAGGATCGTGCACGACAACAGCTGGTCTTGATCGCTTTGCGTTGCATTGTGAAATGATTCGTAATCCGCACGCCGCGCCGCAGCCAGCTCATTCATCTTCACGTTCAATTTGCGCTCGCCTTCCAGAATTCCCTTGTTCAGCGAGTATGTCGATGAATAGTCACCGTAGTCCCGCGTCATTTTCACCGCGGTCGGCGTGTGCACCGTGTAGTTGGCGGGAAACTGTAACCTTACTCGGTAGTCCATTTCTCCCGCAGGGCCGATGTTCATCGGCTCAGTGCTCTTTTCCGACGCTCGAATCGCAGGCATCCCCAGTGGCGGGATCGGACGGAAATTCACGCTCGTCGATGGCACCACAAAATACCGATCCTGATGCAAGTGATATTTAAGATGAAAAGGCTTGCTCGTGTCCTCGATGGGATCGAGTTGAACTTGGTCGACGTCACCCGGCAAGCCCCAACTCGCAGAGAGGGCTTTCACAAAGTCCTTCCACTGTGCCTGCGAAAATCGCCGGAAGCTGGCGCGCATCGGCCAATCGCGATCTCCCTGGGCCGTGACCTCAAGCGAGGCATCGAGTGCGCCGAATTCGCTGAACTTGCCGTCGAGCGTGAAGTGCATGAAGGTCTTGATCGGCGAATCCGCCGGCGTTCGCTGCAAGCCTCCGTCGCTATCCTGCGACGCCACCACTGCCAGTTTGTTTCGCAGCTGATAAAGAATCAGGCCAAAGGGCGTCACTTCAGGAGTCGTGTCCAGCCAGGTCAGCCCGGTTCCCGTCCCCAGTCGAGCCGCGGTGATCACGTGATCGAACTGGGCCGGCGAGGGAACGTCGGCATCCAGTTTGCGCGTGCTGTGGATCAGCACCGGATAACTCTGAATTCCCTCCGCCCGCAGCAGCGCGGAAAACAACGTGTGCTTGTCCTTGCAGTCGCCGTAGCCATTCTGCAGAACGTCCGCCGCCGCGTGCGGCTGATACCGCCCGACTCCGAGGGAAATGCTCACGTAACGCACATCCCGCGCCACGAAATCATAGAGCCGCCGCGCCTTCTCCGTGGACGTGTCCGCTCCCTTGGTGATCTCCTGGGCTTTTTTTCGCACGCTGTCGTCAACCGTCATGCGCTCGCCCTGCAGCTTTGCATACCATTGCGCGACTTGCTTCCAGTCAGTGAAAGTCGTCAGCTGCACATCCGGACCGGTATCCTCCTCTGTCTCATCTCTATCTTCGCCGCGTTCTGGTTTGATGTCCTTCACCACCCATGTGTAAATGCGGCGGTCTCCAGTCTCCTGAATCTCCGGCTTTCGCGTCGGTGTCTTGAGCTTCACTTCGCGCGACTTCGGAATGTCAATCTCGAGCCGATCTTCGTTGACCACTACACCCTTTGGAAATGTGTATTCGTACCAGAAGTTTCCCGCGGCCAGCGGTGTGAGCACCCGGACCACAGTGCGGTATTCCAGCGTGTCTCCGGGCCGCAGCGCAGCCACGGAAATATGCCGCTGCCGATAGTCGCTGTACATTGGAGCTTCTTTCAGCACATCGGGGGCGAAATCCTGCGCCGTCGATTCCGGCGTCACCACCACTTGTCCATCCGGCTTGCGCACCCGGACATACTCGACCTCCAACTTCTCGGTCGCCGAGGAGTATCCGAAAATCAGCTGGCCGAATTCTTCCACGCCCGCCTGGCTCTGAATCCGAACCACGGCCTCGGTCTCGCTCACCTCTGTTCCGTCATTTTCAAAGTGGACACGATTCAGGATTCGTTCGAAGACTGCGGCTTCTTCCGAGTTAGCACTGTTCGTTTTCTGGCCGGAAGGAGCGGGGATCTGCGCAACCGCATCCGCGATCATCATCCAGAGGATCGAGCAGACGATCGAGCAGACGAGGGCGCCGGCAAGGAAGAGACCAACCACAACGCGCGATACACGATAAGACATATTGCAGTTCTTTTACGCCGTGCCCAGCGTAAAATCAAACGACCATGATGAATTCCACCAAGATCACGCGGCTCATTGCGATCCTGATTTGTTTCAGTAGTCTGCTTGCCGCGCAGGCTCCTCCACTGGCCATTACCGATGAAGCTTTGCCCGCAATCGACGCCGGTGTGGAATTCCACATGCTTCTGCATGCCACCGGCGGCGTTCCGCCCTACGTCTGGAGCGTGGCCAGTGGCGATCTTCCCGAAGGAGTCACGCTCACCCCCGAGGGGCTCTTGTCAGGACGAGCGGCGAAGCCCGGAACTTCCACCTTTACGTTGAAAGTCGAGGACTCGGGCCATCCTGCGCACACGATTACCAAGGACTTCCGGGCCGTGGTCGCCGCTTCTATGTTGCTCGAGTGGCTTCAACCTCCGAAGGTCCACGACAACCGGATTGACGGTGCCGTCCAGGTATCGAATGGCTCCGCCGACACTTTCGACCTGACCGTGATCATCGTGGCCGTCGCCGACAACGGGCGCGCGACGGCAATCGGCTACGAGCATTTCCCGCTGAAACCCGGCGCGACCAGCGTTCAAATTCCCTTTGGCAACACGCTACCCCATGGCGGCTACGTGATCCATGCCGATGCCATTGCTGAGATCCCCACCCGGAAAACGATTCTCCGCCAGAGACTCCAAACACCTCAGCCTTTGCAGGTCATCCAGGGTCCGTAGCGGCTTTGCGCGCCCCGCCCCGTTAGAACTGGAATTCGTGGATTGACACAAGAATTCACGATGGAGCGACGGGCGTCCTCGCCCGTCCAGCAGTGCCGTGGCCGGGCGAGGCTCCACCGTCCAGTCTGCCTCGTCCGTTTCTTGCTTTTTGCGCTGGCTTCCACTAGATTTCCCTTTTCCCTAATCTAAGAGCGGGCAGGCGGAAATTTGCCTCCAGGAGTGGTGGTTATGAAGCGGAGTTACATTGGGCTCGCCTTAGGCGCGCTGGTAGTTGTGGGAGCGGTGTTGAGCCTGCCAAGTTGCGGCCACGACCAGAAGCTGGTGAGCCTTCAGGTTCAGCCGGCGTCACCTGGTTTTACGTTTCCGGTGCTGACTGCCGATGCTACCGGACAGTACACTGCGATCGGCACCTATATCCATCCTCCCGCAACCAAGGACGTCACCAAGCAGGCGACTTGGGCAGTTGACGACAACGTGGTTTCGATTAGCGCTGGTTTGGTGACTACTAATGGCAGTTGCGGTTCGGCGGATGTCTCGGCAACCATGCCGGAAGGCACCGGCGGAGCATCGAACATCGTCATCGGTTATTCGTTCGTAACCGTACAAGATAAGAACGATCCGAACTGCCCCGGCGGCAGTGCGAGCAACGGGCAGTTGGTGGTAACGTTGGCGGGAAATGGCGTCGGAACGGTGACGAGTCAGCCGGGCGGAATCGACTGTCCCGTGACGACTTGTGGGGCTCAGTTTCCGACGATAGATTCTCCGGTCACGCTGACCGCAACTCCAGACCCGAACTCGAGCTTCGGGGGTTGGGCGGGATGCACGGCTGGTTCGATGCCGAATCAATGTCCAGTAACAATAGTTGGGAATGGCATGGTGAACGTCATAGCAACTTTTAATTCACCGTAATTGACAACCTGTGGATTGAAAACATCCTTCGATATCCTTGGGCTAGCTTCCAGAGAAGTCGGAGTGGTGCGTGTTTATTCGTCGGCCAGCAGCTTACCCAGAGTGGGTTTGTGTTTCTCCGCCTTAGTCGTCTTTGCCTTCACGAGTTGGGACGGCTTAGGACTGCCCACGCGTTCGCGCGCCATTTCGCGGACGATCTTGGCGGCGGAGAAGATTTTTTTCTTGCGCTTGCGCGGCATGGTGTTAATGCTCGCATCTTCGCACATTCAGTGCGCAAAAATGCAATAATCTCAGATTGGCTTGGAATTTATGGAGTTCAAAGTCCGAGAGAGCCTAACCTAGAGTCTAAACTATGGATGAGCGCGAATTTTTTGACGAACGGTCCGATAAGAAGCCGGCAAATTTAAGTTGTCCGCACTGCCATCAGTCGGCGGAGTATGAGATCCAGTGGCTGGTGCGCATGAAGAAAAAGAGTCTGCCACCGCGGGCGGACGATCGCGACCGCGCCAAGTTCGCAAAAGCACAGTCGTATATGCTGCGGCGAGACGATATGTTGATGTGCAAGAACATGCGCTGCCGCAAGCGCTTTGAGATTACAGGCGTGCAGAGCGTCGCGTTTCTGGAGTAGAGCGTCGCTGGTCGTCAGTCGTTGGTCGTTCGCACATGCAGATCCCGCGCACCGCTCTGGATGACAATCGTAAACGGGTTGCGAACGACTAACGACCATCGACTAACGACGGACGACCAACACCGGTTGACACCGCGAACGATGGGAGCCGATCCGTGAAAATTTTGGTTTGCATGAAGCAGGTACCGCAGAAAGACGCTCCGCTGAAGCTGAATGATGCGGGGACGTGGATCCGCGATGATGTTTCCTACGAAGTGAATGAGCCGGACGCATTTGCGCTCGAAGAAGCGCTGCGGCAGAAGGAAAAGCACAAGGGCGAAGTGGTGGTCGTAACCGCCGGGCCGGCGCGGGCGATGCAGGTATTGCGCGAGGCGCTGGCGAAAGGCGCGGATCGGGCAATCCATCTCGAGGGCGACGCTTTTGTCGGGCTTGATGCGTACAACACGGCGCGGGCCATCGCGGCGGCCATCGTTATTGATCAGGGCAAGGACGAGAAGTTTGATCTGATCTTTACGGGCTTGCAGTCGGATGATTACGGATATGCGCAAACGGGAGTGATTCTGGCGGAAATTCTTGGATTGCCGCACGCGACCATCATTATGCAGATCGAAAAACGCATTGATCAAAATGACGGCGGCATCCGCGTGAAGCGGGAACTGGAAGCTGGTTTCTTTCAGTTTGTAGACATGCCATTGCCGGCGGTGCTGACGATCCAGTCAGGGATCAACAAGCTACGCTATGCGACGCTCATCGGGATCAAGCAGGCCAAGACGAAACCAATGCGCAAGGTGACGATGGCCGAGGTGCAGTCAGCGGTAGGAGGAAATTTGCAGAAGATCGAGAAACTGCACGTACCTCAGAAATCGAAGAATACAGAATTTCTGGAAGGGCCTCCGGCGGAAGTGGCGAAGAAGCTGGTGGAAAAGTTGAAGAATGAACTGCGGATAATCTGAAAAACCCAGTTCTCAGTTCCCAGTTCTCGGTTCTCAGTCAAAGAACTTGGGCTGTTTCTGAGAACTGAGAACCGGGAACTGAGAACTTTCTTATGGACACTATTCTTGTAGTCGTTGAACAGCGCGAAGGAAAACTGAACCGCGTCTCCTGGGAGACGATTGCGGCGGGGCAGGCGATCGCCGCTCAGACTGGATGGACGCTGGAGGCGGCGGTAGTGGGCTCCGGCGTAGCTGCGATCGCGAGCGAAATAGCCGGGAAGAAGGTCGCCAAGGTCTATGACGTCGAGTCGGCCAGGCTCGAACCCTATACTCCGGACGCCTTCGCGTATGCGTTGCGGGAGTTTTTAGGGAAGCATCCGGCGAAGCTGGTGTTGATGCCGCATACGTACCAGGTCCGGGATTTTGTCCCGAAACTGGCGACGGCCATGCAAACGACGGCCATCACCGACGCGATCGGATACAGGTATGAAGGCGGGAAGCTGCTGTTCACGCGGCAAATGTTTCAGGGAAAGTTTGTGGCCGACGTGAGCTTTGCAGGCTCGGGGCCTTACTTTGTGACCTTTCAGAATGGCTCGTTCCGCGCCGATAAAGTCGAAGCGGGTGCGACGGCTGCGCCAGTGGAGACGGTAACCATCGATGTTCCAGACAGCGTTGTTAGGAACAAGCCGCAGGAAGTTTTCAAGGAAGCGAAGCAGGCGGTGGATTTGACGCAGGCTGAAATTATCGTCTCGGTGGGGCGCGGCATCAAGGAGCAGAAAAATATCGAACTGGCGAAGCAGTTGGCGGATGCGCTGGGCGGCGAGCTCGCGGCGTCGCGTCCGATCTGCGATAACGGATGGTTGCCCATGGACCGGCAGATCGGATCGTCGGGACAGACGGTTGCTCCGAAGCTGTATCTGGCGCTGGGAATCTCGGGGGCGATCCAGCACATTGTCGGCATGAAGGGTGCACGGAGCGTCGTCGCGATTAACAAAGATTCCGAGGCGCCGATTTTTGAGATTGCGGACTATGCTGTCGTTGGAAATTTGTTCGACATCGTGCCGCCGCTGATCGAGGAGATTAAGAAGGCGAAGGGGTAAGGTTCTAAGATTTCAGGGTAGCAGGAAGAGGGCTCCGAGTTGGAGGTTAAGATGAGAGTAGCGAAGTTCCTTGCGAGAACACTCGGCGTGCTAGTTTTGGCGTATCTCGTCATAGCAACCTTACTTCCTGAATACATGATTGCCGGTTTCAAGATCCCGAAATTCTGGGGCCGGTAACGGTCGCCTGACAGTCTCGCTGTTCCCACAGTCACGCGGGCGAGGGCGCCCGCGCCACACAATCTTGTATGAAAGATTTCGGGATTACGAGCCCGCCGCAAACCCGCCGACGTGTGCCACGGTCAGCCGCAAATACTTGTAGGGATTCACCGGAGCGTCGTTGATACGGACTTCGTAGTGAAGGTGCGGCCCGGTAGAGCGTCCGCTGAGGCCGACGTATCCGATGGTGTCGCCGCGGTGGATGTATTGTCCGGCGGTGACGGCGAAGCTGGAAAGATGGCCGTAGCGAGTGGTGATGCCGTGTCCGTGGTCGACCATGACTGCGCGTCCGTAGCCACCCAGAAAGTCGGCGAAGGTAATGGCGCCGTCAGCAGGAGCGATCACGGGCGAGCCGACATTGGCGGAGATATCGACACCGGAGTGGAAGGCGCCTTCTCCGTTAAATGGATCGATGCGCTCGCCGAAGGAGCCGGTGATCTGACCTTCTACCGGCCACAGGTTCGGAGCCGAGTTGGCGCGGACCCAGTCGGCGGTGGTCGAGTTCTTGGTAAGGCCGAGTGAAATACCGACGCTGGCAGCGCCGGTCAGCGCCGTGTGCTTGAGCGCGTAAAGCTGGTCGAGCGAAGAATTCACTTGCGCTTCTTGAATCTGTTCGGTCGAGGAAGCGGCAACCATCGCAGGATCCGACTTGAGGCCGTAAAGTGCGGAAACCTCGCTGGCCAGTGATCCGAGAGAAGCAACCTGAATGTCACGTTCCTTGGCAACCTGTTCCAGACGCGAATAGCGGTCCTTGAGCTGGTCTTGCTCGGTACGGAGCTGGTTATAGTGGGCGACTTTCTGCAGCATCCGGGTATAAGAGCTGGCGATTCCGGTCAGGCAGAGCGCGCCGATCGCCGCCCCGGCCAGAACAACGTAGAGATATTGGACGGGAATGGAGATCTTGCGAAGCTGTCCAGCTTCGTCGCGAGCCACGAAAAATATGTAGAAACGTTTACGCAATATTTCCTACTTCCGGTAAAGATTTTTAGTTTTTCCTTCGGAATCCTGCCAGAGCGGAACCGTCATGCTCGGGCTTGGAAGCCTGATTCCACCAGCCGTATCGGGACAGGCTGGCTCTTCCTAAATCCACGGAACTAGGCAAGCTGAAAACCAATTTCGCTGCAACTGATTCATGTTGCAGTACTTGGTACGGCAAATATTGTGAATCGTGAGTTAAAAGGTAGCAAACCGAATTCTTCGTGTCAACCTCACTAGGACCCTTTGGACGGTTACCAAGGCAGGGTAATTAGCGGTGCCCATCCGGACAGATTACCCTCGGGTTACCCGCCACCGCGCTGCTAGCGTGGGCGCTCAAGGCATGGGAGCGGGGTATAGTGATCGGCATGCCGCTCAGCGAAAAGGAGTTGATTTTGCAGATTCGCCGCTCTGCCCGCGCGGGGAAGTGGGTGGTGACGGGCATCGGGGACGACTCCGCGGTGCTGCGCGTTCCTCCTGGACACGAGTTGCTGGTGACGACTGACTTCACCATCGAGAATGTGCATTTCCGGCGAGATTGGCACCGTCCAGAGCTGGTGGGGCGGCGCTGCCTGACGCGCGGCCTGAGCGATATCGCGGCCATGGGTGGAGAGCCGCGGGCGGCATTCTTATCGTTAGCCGTCGCGAGCGATGTTCCGCAGAAGTGGGTGAACCGTTTCCTGAAAGGGTTGCTGGATCTGGCGGAAGAATTCAAGGTTCCACTGGCTGGCGGGGACACGGCGCAGTCGGCAGGCGGAATTCAAGCGGACATTGTGGTGGTGGGCTCGGTGCCCAAGGGAAAGGCGGTGCTACGGTCAGGGGCAAAGGCGGGCGATCAGATTTATGTGACCGGAGAGCTCGGCGGGTCAGCGGCGGCGCTGGCGCGGCTGGCGGAATCGGAGCCGGTGGGGGCACAGCACTCCCGCCACTTCCGTCCGCTGCCGCGGGTGGCGGTGGGCCAGTGGCTGCGCCGGCGGGGAGTGGCTTCAGCCATGATTGATGTGAGTGATGGGCTTTCCACCGACCTCGAACACATCTGCGAGGAAAGCCACGTGGGCGCGGAAATCGAGGCAGAGGCGATTCCGCGGGCGCGGGTTGGGCCGGGAAAAAAGCCGGTCGCGCTCGAGTTGGCATTGCACGGCGGCGACGACTATGAATTGCTGTTTACGTCCGCGGCGGCGGTTCGCCCGCTGGTGGCGGGAGTTCGAGTGACGCGGATCGGGCGGACGACAAAATCCGCAGGGATGCGGCTGATCGAGGCGAATGGGAAAGTGCGGCCGCTCAAGCCCGGGGGATGGGAGCACTTCAAGGCGTAATTTGGTTTTCCCTGTGTTCCTCTGTGAACCCCTGTGTCCTCTGCGGTTCAAGCTCTTCGCTCTCCCAAATCAAAGCCAGCAGGTGACTTTCGTTACCTGCCGATGGTGACAGCCGGGGACTAGAGTAGACCCATGCGAAAAGTATCTTTACTCCTGGCGTTCAGTGTCGCGATGCTGATTCCAGCTTTTGGGCAGGTTCCGTCGGCGGCGGGCAAAGTGGATAACGAATTCGTGCAACAGCAGTTTGGCAGGGAGTTCACACTGCTGCCCGAACTCGCACCCGTGTTCGGTGATCTGGACGGCGATGGCGCGGAAGACGTGGTGATTGCGGCGCGCTGCAAGAATCCGATGCTGGATGAAGCGCAGCACAATTACAAGGTGATGGACCCTTACTACGACTTCTATGGCTACGGCGACCCCAGGGTGACAACCACGTTCAAAGAGCCCGATCCGGCGCGTCGGGGGCTGGCAGTTTTGATTATTCATGGCGCGGGGCCGGACGGCTGGCGCTCGGCAACTCCGAAAGCGAAGTACGTGATTGTCAATTTGCCCTATCGGACGCTCTCGGTTCGAAAAATGAAGCTGCGAAAGAAAACCATCGAAGCGGTATACATTGAAGAACTGGGCGAATTTAATGAAAGCTCCGCTTTATTCTTCGACGGGAAGAAATTCCGCTACGTGCCGATGGGCGGCGAGATGCAGTAAGCGCAACCGCGTCCCATGATGGAGCGACGGGCGTCCTCGCCCGTCTTTGAGCAAGCTTGCAGGCTGATGTAGTAACCTTCCCTTCTTACTTGCCTCACAATTTGAAATATCGAGTTCTAATAGAGCGGCTGGCGGTGTGCCGATTTGCCTCCGACACGCGCATTCCTGCGTGGGCGCTGGAGAGCGGTTTTTTCTGCGTGGTACGCACGCGCGATGAACTTTCCATTGTCTGCGGGGAAGACGTCTACACCGAAGATCGAATGCCGGACGGCGCACTCGCCGAGCGCGGATGGATGGCGCTAAAGCTAGAAGGTCCATTTCCATTGTCGATGACCGGCGTGCTGGCGTCGTTCCTGCAACCGTTGGCGGAAGCGCGGATTCCGATCTTCGCCATTTCGACGTTTGAAACGGATTATGTGCTGATTAAGCGCGAGAACCTGGAGCAGGCAGTGGCGGCGCTGGGCACGGCGGGACACGAAAACATTGGACAAGCTGCTTGACGGGTGGGGCCGAATTGCCATTCGACCATGCTTTTTCGCCGAATACTGGGGCAAATTGGGCATTAGGCAGGGAGGTGTGGTGAAATATAAGCAGGTCAATTTCCGATGACAATCAGGTCAGTGGCATTGCGCCGCAAGCTCAAGGCGGCGGAACGGAACGTTCATGGATTGTGGCAAATCCTGAAGGCCGTAGTGTCGACGGACCATCCTCTGCTTGCCCATCTAATCCCGATCCGGCGCTGCAATCTGGCCTGCACCTACTGTAACGAGTTCGATGATTTTTCGAAGCCCGTGCCGACCGAGCAGATGTTGCGGCGGGTGGATCAACTGGGCGTTCTCGGTACTTCCGTGATTACGATCAGCGGCGGCGAGCCGCTGCTGCATCCGGAACTGGACGACATTATTCACCACATGCGAAAACGGCGGATTGTGTCGGGGCTGATCACAAACGGCTATCTGCTGACCGCAGACCGCATCCAGCGGCTGAACCGGGCGGGCTTGGAGTGGCTGCAGATTTCGATTGATAACGTGAACCCCGACGAAGTTTCCAAGAAGAGTTTGAAAGTGCTCGACCGGAAGCTGCAACTGCTGGCTGAGCACGCGGATTTTCACGTGAATATCAATTCGGTGGTGGGCAGCGGCGTGAGCCATCCACAGGACGCACTCACCATCGGCAAACGTGCATTGGAGCTTGGTTTCAGCTCGACCGTCGGAATCATCCACGACGGCTCGGGGCAGGTGCAGCCCTTAAACGACGAAGAGCGGCGCGTGTACCACGAGATGAAGGGACTGGAAAAACGCAGCTTCACGCGCGTAAATGCGTTTCAGGACAACATCGCGCTAGGCCATCCGAATCAGTGGCGCTGCCGCGCCGGGGCCCGCTACTTATATATTTGCGAGGACGGGCTGGTGCATTACTGCTCGCAGCAGCGCGGGTATCCAGCCATTCCGCTGGAGAAATATACGATTGCCGACATACGCCGCGAGTTCCATACGGAGAAGCCGTGCGCGCCGCATTGCACGGTATCGTGCGTGCATCAGGTATCGGTTCTGGATGCATGGCGCGCGCCGCAATGGCCGGCACCGGCGTCCGAACCCGCCAGCGGACTGGTGCACATCGAGTAGCAGTCAGCATTCAGCATTCAGCATTCAGCATTCAGCAGTCAGCATTCAGCATTCAGCATTCAGCATTCAGCAGTCAGCAGTCAGCGGTCATTCCAAACGTCCTGAAAAAACCTCTAGTCACCAGCAAACCCGGAGATTACACGTTACACGCAGATCGGAGGGCCATTTTGGCTGACGGCTGAATGCTGACGGCTGATTGCTGTCCTCAGAACGTTGTCGCCACGGAGAAGCGGAAGGTCTTGCGCGGTTCTCGAAGAGTGTAGTTGGAGCCCAGGGTCGCTTTCGTCAAACAATAGGTGTAGTCGCCAGCGCCTTGTGGGTTTCTGCAGTCGGTCGTTCCGGCGGGACCGGGGAACATGCCGCGGGTGATCTGTATGGGGGGCGATGCGCTGCCGTCCAGGCGCAAGGCGTTGTAAGCGTAGTAAATGCGGAAGGGCGCATTGACGACGGGAAGCATCGTCTGCAATTCGATGCCGGTGGACATACGCGCAACCCAGTTGGTCCCAGGAACCGGCCTGAGGTTTCGCGGGATGCCGGTAATTTTTGCCCCACCGGTACAGGCGAAAGCAAAATCCAGTGTCGGACAGCCGAACAGAGTGTTTATCAGGGTGTTGTACTGGGTCAAGTTAGTCTGCAACTGCGAGGTACGAATGATCGGATCGGCGCCCATATCAATAAAGGGCGCGATGGCGACAGGCCCGGCGATGGTGATGCGGTATTCAAAGTTGCCATTCAGACTCAAGTCGCCCCCGGGGGTCACGAGTTGATTATACGGAACCGGGATAAACCAGCAGTTCGCAACAGGTGCACAATTACCATTAGCGTCAGGTCTAACCGGAGGCCCGGCGGGGTTCTTGGGAACGAACGTTCCATCGGGGTTCCTGAGGGTCACGCTCTGCGCGCTGGGCAGGTAAGCGATGGGAGATATGGTGCGAATGTCGAAACCGCGGATATCATTCTCACCACCGAGATAGGCTCGTTCAAACGGGGGTGCAACGATCCCGCTATAGCCCGTGATAAATGAGGCCTGGACGTTATAACCAATCGCATTGCGGCGTTTCTGGACGGGGAAAAACTGTTTGTACTGGATGATGGGCCGGATGGTGTGAACCGTGCCGCCAAGGCCCGCGAACTCCCCGCCGATGAACAGGCTCTTGCCATGGTGGGGCGCGTAGGCCGCATCAAGGGTGTTCATGGTGAAGCTGGGGGTTATCTTGCTGGTGATGATGCCGTTGAGCGCGTTGGGGCCGGTGATGCCGCTAAAGTTGAGATTCTCGAACAACAGCTTGGAAGCGCTGCTGACGGCCACCAGCGATGAACGGTCGAATGAATAGCTGATGCCCAGGCGCTTGAAGGAACGGCGGAGAGGATAACTTATGCTCAAGCTCAAACCGGTGCTGGACTGCGAGTAGTTCTGCAGATTCTGAAGATAGGCTGAGGGCAGGTTCAGATTCTGTCCGGTGGCAATGGCATACTGCCGGGCCTGATCATAGCTGGTCTTCCGGGTGTAGACTTGGAAGCCGGCCTGGATGGGCCGATCGAACAAGTAGGGTTCCGTGAATCCGAACACCAGGTCGCGCTGGCGGCTGCCGAGGCTCGCTTGCACAGAGAGCGTCTCGCCCAATCCAAGAAAGTTGTTGGTGCTGTAATTCAGGCCAATAAACGCCCCCGCCAGACCGCTGACGCCGCCTTGCAGTCCGATGCTGTTCTTTCCTTTTTCATGGACTTTCAACGTGAGATCGACGGTACCGGCCTTTTCGTCGAGGTGGCGTTCGGTGGTATTGGGATCGTCGGGCTTGAGCTGGTCGAAATAGCCGAGCTGGTTAAGGCGCAGCAGGCTCAGTTCCCAGTAACGTGAGTTGTAGATCTGGCCTTCTTCCAGTGCAATCTCGCGGCGGATGACCTTGTCGCGGGTGGTGGTGTTGCCCTGAAACTCGATGCGGCGCACGTAAAACTGCTTGCCTTCGTCCACATCGACCGTCAGATCCACGGTCTTCTTTTCGTCGTCGAACTTGGTGTCGGGGACGGATGTGAAGTTAATGTAGCCGGCTTCGCCGTAGGCTTTGCGCAGGTTCTCGAGACCCTTGGCGACTTTTTCGCGGCTGAAAATTTCGCCGTCCTTCATAGGGAAAAGGCTGCGCAGCGCGGCATTGTTCGGGATGGCTTTGTTGTTTTTAAAAGTGATGGTGCCGAGGTGGTAGCGGTCGCCCTCCTCGATGGGCATGGTGATATCGACCGATTTCCCCAGCCCTGGCTGGAGCAGCGGGATGTGGAAGCCCGTGTGTCCGGTGTCGTGAATCTCAGTTTTGGGTTCGTCGACCAGTACCTTGAAGTAGCCGCGGTTCTGGAACTCGGCGCGGACCCTTTCAGTATCTTCTTCGAGCTTGGTGGCGTCGTAGGTCTTGGCGAAAAGGTTCTCCAGGAAGATGGAGTGCGGGATGCCGATGGGCTTGAGGTTCTTCATGGCCGCCCGCAGCGTACGGTCATTGATGTGTTTGTTACCCCGGAAACGGATGTGCCCAACCTTAACCTTCGGCCCTTCCCTGACGACGAAAGTGATGCCCACGGCCGCGGGCGGAATGGGGCGGACCTCGGTGCGGATGGTGGCGAATTGACGCCCATGCTCGGCGAGCAGTTGTTTCAGGGTAACTTCGGCCTTCTTGATCTTCGTGGGATCGTACTGGTTCTCAACCGAGAGCCCGACCTTCCGCTCCTTGAACCGGTCGAGCACGTCGCTGGTGGATACCGCATTCAGGCCGGTGTAATTGATCTCGCGGATTGTCGGCCGCTCTTTGAGGTAAATGTGGAGGATCCAGCCTTTGGCGTTCTGCTCGCGCTCAAAGCGGATGTCCTCAAAGTAGCCAGTATTCCAGAGCGCGTTGAAGTCCCGTTCAATGGCCGCAGCGTCGTAGACGTCGCCGACCTTGCTGAAAATGCGGGCCTTGACCGTCTCGGCAGGGATGCGGCGGTTGCCATGGACGCTGATGCCGACGATGAGATCCTGCTGGCCGACAACAGGGACCGCCAGCAGCAGAAGCGTCAGCAAACAGAGGAGGCGATTCCAGAGAGAATTCAGCTTCCAAACTCTTATGCTGGAGGAAGATGGAGACCAATAGGGGTCTCTCTGGGAGCCCATGTCGTGGCCGAGACGGGGGGCACGCACAGAGATAGCATGATGACGACGATGAATCGCAACTACCTCGAAAAAATAGAGTTAGGAAAACGGTAATTATACGGTAGAGAGTCAGAACCGTCCAAGGCAGGGACAAATTTCTTCCCCGGAGTCACGCCCGAAAAAGTTCTACCTCAACACAGACGGAATAGAACGTCGCCGCGTTGCCCAGGTCAGTAAGTTTTTCTGAGGTTAGCGCATTGATATTGCCGCCGCCAGGGCTGAATCGGGCCCAATCGAGTCGCGCGGCAACGACTCCGGGAGCTACTGAACCGTCAACCCGGGCCTTGAGGACGATCTCGCCGCGCAGGTTGAAGGCGCGAATTCGGTCGCCGTCGCGGACGCCGCGTGCCTTGGCATCGGTCGGATGCATCTCGAGATCCCCAATCAATGGTTCCATCGCGCGGACGGATGGGAGGTTGGCGAACGACGTGTTGAGATGGTTGTCAGGTTTGCGCGCGAGAAGTTCAAGCGGGAAGCCGGCTTTCGAGCCAGATCCATGTCGCGATTCGTTCGGCGGAGTGAAGTCGACGACCGGATCAAGTCCCTGACGCTTGAGCGTCTCGCTGTAGAACTCAGCTTTGCCGCTCGGCGTAGGGAAGTTGCCCTGGGCGAAGGGGAGAAATGGGTCGGTGGCGGCATCACGAACTGCATGCGGACGGACGCCCTCGTCCGTCTCGCCAAGCGCAGATCGGCGAGAATCTTCGTTGCTTTCAAAATTCAGACGGATAAAATGCTCGCGTTCCAATCGATCACGGGTAATCCCTTGCAGCCGAGGATTGGGCGACTCCAGCGCGCGGTCGATCATGGAATCCACCGTCTCGCGGAAGCATTCGTCTTCAAAACCCATGCGTTCCGCGAGCCCGCGGAACAGCTCAACATTGGACCGGCATTCGCCGACCGGATCCATCGCCTGATCGGAAACTTGCAGGTAGTAGTGGCCGTATGCGGTCTGCAGCTCTTTGTGCTCGAAGAAAGTGGTGGCGGGAAGCACGATGTCGGCGTAGTCGGTAGTGTCGGTGAAGAACTGCTCGTGGACCACGGTGAAAAGGTCGTGTCGCTTTAGCCCGCGAACGACCTCGTTGTGGTTGGGGCAGACCGCTGCAGGATTCGAGCTGTACACGAACAGAGCCTGGATGGGCGGCCCGGTCTGCGAATTCAGCGCGCTGCCGAGTTGCACCATATTGATAGTCCGCGCGGGGCGGCCCAGGGCTTTCTGCATCAACTCGGGCATTTCGAGCGCTTCTTTATTCAGACCATAAGAACCGCTAAGCGAAAGCTGCAGTCCGCCGCCAACTTCCTTCCACGATCCGATCAAACAAGGCAGCATGGTGACAGCGCGCATCGCCATGCCGCCGCCTTCGGAGCGCTGGATGCCATAGTTGACGCGGATCACGGACGGACGCTCGGTGGCATACTCGCGGGCGAGCTTGCGGATGTCGTTGGCGGATATGCCGGTCCAGCGTGCAACTTTTTCCGGCGGATACTGTTGCGCGCGAGCCTTCAGCTCCTCGAACCCGACGGTGTAACGCGCGACGTAGTCGTGATCGAAAAGATTCTCGTTCATGATGACGTGCATCATCCCGAGAGCGAGAGCGGCGTCGGTGCCAGGATTGATCGGCAGATACCAGTCGGCTAACTTCGCTGTGCGCGTGCGGTACGGATCGATGACCACCAGCTTCGCGCCCTTGTGGCGAGCCTCTTCGATGAAGGGCCAGAGATGAACGTTGTTGCCGTGAATGTTCGAGCCCCAGGCGATGATGTAGCGCGAATTCGCAAACTGCTCCGGCTCGGTACCGAGCTTGATTCCAATCACCGATTTCAGGCCTTCTTCGCCGGCAGTGGAGCAGATGCTGCGCTCCAGTTGTGAAGCGCCCAGGCGATGGAAGAAACGGCGGTCCATGGAAGCACTGTTGAGCGCGCCGAGCGTCCCTCCGTAAGAGTAGGGCAGGACGGATTCGGGGCCATATTCGACAGCGATCCGGCGCAATCGCCTCGCAATTTCGTCAAGAGCCTCATCCCAGGAGATGCGTTCAAAAGCCGACTCACTCGATGGAGCGACGGGCGTCCCCGCCCGTCCACCCAAATCGAAGCTTCGCTCACGTGTGGCGCTGGCGCCCTCGCCCGCGTACCCACTATCCGCGCCCGCCCCCTTCGGCCCCACCCTTCGCATCGGATAAAGCACCCGGTCCGGCGAGTATACGCGGTCCAGATACTTGGCGACTTTGGCACAAAGGAATCCGCGGGTAACGGGATGCTCAGGATCGCCCTGAATTTTGGTGGCGCGGCCGTCTTCGATGGTGATCAGGACAGCGCAGGCGTCAGGGCAGTCGTGCGGGCAGGCAGCATGGACAACGCGCTTCATGCCCATATTATAAAAGATTCGTGGAGACGGGGCTTGCCCCGTCTCCCGCTGCTGCTGGTGTGACCTGGGTTGCCACGTGTACGGGTTGCACCTTAGAATGACAACTCCTCGAGGGACGACCGATGCCTCCCACCTTTGCGAACGGCAAGATCTGCTACATCGAGATGCCTGCGACCGACGTTGCTCGCTCTTCGAACTTCTACAAACAGGTCTTCGGCTGGAACATCCGGAAACGCGACGACGGCAGTACATCTTTTGACGACACCGTCGGAGAAGTGAGCGGCACATGGGTACTTGGGCGCCCGCCCGGCGCAACGCCCGGCCTTCTCGTTTACGTCATGGTCGACAGCGTGGCCGCGACCGTTGACGCCATCGTCGCCAACGGAGGCGAGATCGTGCAGCCCATCGGCGCGGACGCGCCCGAGATTACTGCGAGGTTCCGGGATCCGGGAGGAAACGTGATCGGCCTCTATCAACAACCCGCCTGATCGTGGCGATCGGCGGCCTCTGATCTTCACTCGACATTACACACAACACTACTTGAACTCCAGCACTTCTTTTTCTTTGGCTCTGCTCATCTCTTCCATCTTCTTGATTTCGTCGTCGGTGAGCTTCTGGATCTCGTCGAGCGCGCGCTTCTCATCGTCCTCGGCAATTTTCTTATCTTTCAGCGTCTTCTTGATGGCGTCGTTGCCGTCGCGACGGATATTGCGCACTGCGGTGCGGTGATCTTCGAGAATCCGGTGGAGGTGCTTGACCATATCCTTGCGGCGCTCTTCGGTGAGGGCTGGAATGGGCACGCGTACAATTTTGCCGTCGTTCATCGGATTGAGGCCGAGGTCGGCGCCGCGTATGGCTTTTTCGATCACCGCCAGCTGTGACGCGTCGAAGGGCTGCACCGTGATCATTTGCGGCTCCGGGGCGTGAATCTGGGCGATCTGGTTGAGCGGCATCTGCGACCCATAGTAGTCGACTGAAACGGTGTCGAGCATGTGAACGTTCGCTCGCCCGGTGCGCGTGGCAGCCATTTCACGGCGAAAGTCTTCCACCGCTTTCTCCATGCGCGTCTTGAGTTGTGCGAAAACTTCTCTCAGGGCAGGATGAGCCATCTCTCTCAGCTCCCAAACATAGCGATATCAGAACGGTGCATTATAAACCGAGTGAGGTCAAAGGTTAGAGGTCAGATTGCAGAGGTAAAATCTAAGGGGAGACGCAACGGTTTTCACCTCCGCAATCTGACCTCTAACCTCTGACCTTTTCTACGCGCTGACCAGCGAGCCGATCTTTTCGCCGAGCACGACTCGGCGGATATTGCCACGCTGGTTCAGGTTGAAAACGATGATGGGCAGATTGTTGTCTTTGCACAAGGAGATGGCAGTCGAATCCATCACGTTGAGGCCTTGCTTCAAAACATCCATGTACGTAAGCTGCGAAAACTTCTTGGCATCCTTCACTTTCATCGGGTCGGCGTCGTAGATGCCGTCCACCTTTGTGGCTTTCAGGATGGCATCGGCTTTTATTTCCATGGCGCGCAACGAGGCGGCGGTATCGGTCGAGAAATACGGGTTGCCCGTGCCTCCGGCAAAGATGACAACGCGTCCCTTTTCAAGATGCCGGATGGCGCGGCGCCGGATGAAGGGCTCGGCAACCTGATTCATCTCAATGGCTGTCTGCACGCGGGTGAAGACGTTCTGTTTTTCGAGAGCGTCCTGCAGTGCAAGCGCGTTGATGACAGTGGCCAGCATGCCCATGTGATCGGCGGAGACGCGATCCATGTCCTTGGCCTGCTCGGCAACCCCGCGAAAGAAATTGCCCCCGCCCACAACGATTGCCATCTGGATGCCTAGAGTGTTTACATCGGCAAGTTCAGCCGCGATTTCATGAATGCGTTTAGTGTCGACGCCGAAGCCTTGAGTGGCGGCAAGGGCTTCGCCGGAGATTTTCAGCAAGATACGTTTGAAGATCGGTGCAGACATGGCAGGTCGGGTCCTTCACTTCGCACAGAATGACTAGCAATGCTCACTAGTTACGATGACTAGCAACGTGGAGGAAAGCATAAACGAAAGGGGCGCCGTAGCGCCCCTGAATTATTCGGCTGCTACTTGGCAACCGGAGCGGAAGCCTCGCCGCCCTCGTCCGGCTTCGTGTTGGTGAAGGCGACTGTAGCCGTAGCATCGCCGACCTTGAACCGGGCAAAGCGCCGCACGGCGATGTTCTCACCGAGCTTGCCGACCTTGGCCGCAATGAGCTGCGCAATGTTGATGGTTTGATCCTTGATGAAGGGCTGCTCCAGCAGGCAGACCTCCTCGTAGAACTTTTCCATCATGCCGGCAACCATCTTCTCGGCGATGTGTGCAGGCTTGCCGCTAGCAATGGCCTTCGCGAGATAGATGTCCTTCTCGCGGGCGTAGTCTGCCGGCGTCACGTCTTCTTTCCGCACATACTTCGGATCGCTCGCCGCGATGTGCATGGCGATGTCGTGCACCAGTTCTTTGAAGTCCTCGGTGCGCGCCACGAAATCGCTTTCGCAATTGACTTCGACCAGTACGCCAATCTTGCCGCCGGCGTGAATGTAGTGGCCCACTGATCCTTCGCTCGTCACACGCGCCGCTTTCTTGGCTGCGACCGACACACCTTTCTTGCGCAGGAGGACAATCGCATCTTCCAAGTTGCCCTTGGCGTCGGTCAAGGCCTGTTTGCAGTCCATCATCGGAGCTCCGGTTTTGTCGCGGAGTTCTTTAACCTGGGCAGCGGAAATATTTGCCATAGTAGTGCTCATTGTCGTGCTCATTCGGAATTCATTCCTTCGGTTGAAACTTGCCTTTATAAAACTCGACCCGCGCACAGACCAGCTGCGCGGGTCAGATCTGGTGCTTGCGAATAGCTGGAAACTGGCAGCCGATGCTAGAACCGGCGCGTTTCCGCCTGTAGCTCGTCGACGTCTTCCGTGGCGGCTGAGGGACGCTTGCGCGTGCCCTTGCCCAGCACGTCTTCCATTCGGATCTCTTCGCCTTCGGGTGCCGCGCCTTCGGATCCCGCAGCGGCAGCAGCCGTTGCGCTCTCCGCTGCTACTTCTTCAAGCACCTCTTCGGCGACCGGGATCGCTACTACCGGCTCTGGCTCTGCCACCGCCTGAATGTCCGCCATCTGCTTGTCGTCCCTGGCATGGACACCCTCGGCAATCGACTCCGATATCTTCGAGGTGAACAGCCGGATCGCCCGCAGCGCGTCATCGTTGCCCGGGATCACGTAATCCACTTCGCTCGGGTCGCAATTCGTGTCGACCACGGCGACCACGGGGATGCCGAGCTTGCGCGATTCGCGCACCGCGATCTGCTCTTTATTCGAATCGATGACAAAGATCGCATCCGGCAACCGCGTCATGTTCTTGATGCCGGCCAGATTGGCCTGCAGGTGCTTGCGCTCGCGTTCGAGCTTGATAACTTCCTTTTTCGGAAGCAGGTCATAACGGCCATCAGTGGCCATTTCGTCGAGTTCCTTGAGCCGCTTCACGGATTTCTGTACCGTGATCCAGTTGGTCAGCAGTCCACCCAGCCAGCGCTGATTCACGTAGTACATCGAGCAGCGCTGCGCCTCTTCGGCAATTGCGTCCTGCGCCTGGCGCTTGGTGCCCACGAAGAGGATGATTCTGCCATCGGCGGCCAGGTCCTGCACAAATTTCGACGCTTCCTTGAACATCTTCAGCGTCTTCTGCAGATCGATAATGTAAATACCATTGCGCTCGCCAAAGATGTACTCCTTCATCTTTGGGTTCCACCGCTTCGTCTGGTGCCCGAAGTGAACGCCTGCTTCGAGCAACTCCTTCATTGTGATATTCGCCAATCAACCTCCTCGGTTGGTCTGCATCCGGACGCTAACAGGCCCCGGATTGCCATTCCCGTCCACCCCGCCTCAGGAAGGTGGGGGGATGAATTTGAAAAACAGCTGTCAGCCTTCAGCACTCAGCCTTCAGCCAAACCCAAAACCTTACCGCTTGCTGAACTGGAAGCGCTTGCGCGCGCCCTTCTGACCGTACTTCTTGCGCTCTTTGGCTCGCGGATCACGCGTGACCATGCCCTCGGCCTTCAGCTTCGCGCGGAATTCAGCATTGAACCGCATGAGAGCACGCGTAATACCCAGGCGAACCGCATCGGCTTGCCCGGCAACTCCGCCACCGCACACGTTTGCCAGGACGTTGAACGTGGCCGCAGTGTCGGTCGAAACCAGCGCCCGTTTCGCGGCGATGCGCTGCGAGGGCGTCACAAAATATTCATCGAACGCCTTGCCGTTGACCTTGAATTCGCCGCTGCCAGGACGAAGAAAAACGCGAGCGATCGCCGTCTTGCGGCGTCCGGTTCCGTAGTATTGAATAGTTTCTGCCATTTAAGCATTTAGCACGCAGCGTTTAGCAATTAGCCAAACCACCGCGCGCTTCAACCTTTCCAAAATTATGCGGTGTAGGTTTTCCTAAGACCCGGAAACCTGACACCTGCGACCTGCTTTACTACGCAAACACCTTCGCTTCGGGCTTCTGCGCCTCGTGCGGGTGCTTGTCGCCTCTGTAAACCTTCAGCTTCGTAAACATTTGCTTGCCCAGCTTGTTCTTGGGAAGCATGCGCGACACGGCGTCTTCAATCACCAGCTCCGGCTTGCGGACCATGCGCTTCTTCATTTCTTCCGATCGCAGTCCGCCGGGATACCCGGTGTAGCGGTGATAGACCTTCTGGTCCGCCTTCATGCCGGTGATCTTGATCTTCTCGGCATTGATGATGACCACGTGGTCGCCGGTGTCGATAAACGGCGTGTACTTCGGATTCTCTTTACCGATCAAAATGCGGGCTACGCGCGAAGCGAGGCGCCCGAGCGGAAGCCCGGTTGCATCCACCACAAACCACTTACGCGCAATATCTCCCTCTTTCGGGAAATAGGTTGACATCGGAAATCTCCCAGAAACTAAAGAACGCTATTATGAAGACCGCTGAGTGCCCTAATCAATCAATGATCTATCCACGCAGAACGCGCGCTAGGTGTTCCAGGCGGGCAGCCGCAGGACTTCCAAAGAAGTTCAGGATAGCCCAGCAGCGACGCCCTTGTCAACGAAGAGGTTCAAAGGCAAGGGGTTACCGGGAAGCTCCTCGTGTAGGGAAGGTTCGTGTGGGGACGGGCGCCCTCGCCCGTCCAAGCCGAGCAACGCTCGGCAGCTGCCAGCGATCACAGCAACTTTGAATTCACGAATAGACCCAGCCTACTTCCCGCCCACCGATTGCAAACAACGCCCATAGAGTTCCAGCAAATGGGCCGCGTAATCTTCGGGCTTGGCGGCCGCGCCTCCGCCCTGGAAGCCGACTCCGGTCCCGATGGTCTTGCCGTAGCCGGTTGTCATGGCGATGAATTTCATGAGGTCAAGCGCGATATCTTCATTACGGCGGGAGCCGAGGGGAAGAGCGGGTATTTCCATGACAAAACTCCTGGTGAAGGGTGAAATCCGCCGGTTTTCCCGGCCCTGCCGCGATGATAGCAGAAGCATCGCGGATGGAGCCGAGCGAGCGGGACCCCACTCCGACCTCTGTGCCAGCGGCAGGGGTTGCCCGGCGCGTTTTAATTTGGGCTCTGGTTTCGCTGCGCCAAAAACCTGTTCTGGCACGCTTTCGCCGCAGCTAGCAATTCGTTGAACTCAGGAGTTCCCCGGAGCTTCACCAGCAACGGGTCGGTTTGTAAGGCGCTGTAGGCACAATAGTTTTGTGCAATGGCGCTTCGCAGCAAGCGTAAAGCGTCGTCGTTCCGACCACAGTATGACAGCGCGGCTCCGATCCAATAGCGAGGTTCCGCGTCAAATCCCGCAAGTACGGCCGTTTCGATCTGGTGAGCAGCCCTGTCAAATTGAGATGTCTGTTGCGGGTCAAGGCAAGCTTGAACGAGATCACGACCCATTAAAGGTGCGTCCGAGACTCTCTGGATGGTTTGTCGTGCCTCGGCCAGTTTGCCTTGGCCCATAAGAATATAGGCCGTTTGTCTTGCAGCCCATTCCGAGCCTGCATCGAGGCGAACAAACTCCATTGCTCTCTGTGGCTCACCGCGTTGCATAAAGGCCAAAGAACACGAACGGAATTGATAATTTCCCCGATCCAGCTTCAGGGCAGTGTCACACTCCCGGACCGCGTCATCCAACAACCCGGCATAGCGCAGCACGTAGCCCAGAACGAAGTGGGCTGAGGCGCTATCGGGTCGTCGCTTAACTAAAGCTGTTGCTTGTCCATAAGCACTTCCAACCTCGCCTCGATCTGCCCGGTTGGTGATCAATTGCCCGGCCGCAAGGATCAGGTTTGGATCGAGCGCGATAGCACGTTCAAAGGCCGAGTCCGAACGCTTAAACATTTGTTCTCCGCCATCTGCGTAGGAAGCGTCGTAGTAATAGCGCAACCCGAGCGCATCCCAAGCAGGCGCGTAGCTTGGGTCAATACCTACAGCACGCTCCAGCATAGCGATCGCATCCTTATTAGGAGCACCATCATGCGGAACCGCGATGCTGCGCAAATACAGGTCGTAGGCTTCTTCGCTCCTGGGTCGAGTCTCCACGCCCCCGGAGGCGGACGATCCTCCAAGCACGGGGACAAGGCCTTGCCGGACCCTTGCCGTGACTTGTTCCCGCATCGCAATCCTGTCCGACGCCGCAACGTTGATAGTGTCTCGCCAAACGCTGCGGTTATTCGCGACATCCACCGCTTCCAGCGTGACCTCCAACTGGTTATTTTCCGTGAGGTAGTGTCCCGTCACAATCGTGGTCACCCCCATCTCGCGACCAGCCTGGCGCAGGTCCAAGTTCGGCCCGTTGTACTTGCTGGTTGTTGCAAATGGACGGATCGAAAACGACTGCACGTAGCTCAGCGTGTTCGCGATTTCATCTGGCAAGGCGAGTTGTAGAAAATCAGTGGCCTTGTCAGAGCCCGCATTCTGGAACGGCAGCACCGCGATCGCCCTTGGGTTTGCAGAATCAACGTGGGAGACAGCGGGGTGCCTGGACTGCCAGAAGAAGAGGGCGATCACGGTCGCGGCGATAACCCCAACAGCCACCGCGACCCATTGAAACCATCTTCTGCGAGAAATCGGCGCCAGTTCACTCGCCGCCGACCTGCCGGAGTCCGAGTCCCGCTTCAGCCGTTGTAGGTCGGCTCGCATCTCGGCCGCACTTTGATAGCGCAGATTGCGGTCTTTCTCCAAACACTTGTTGATGACCCTTTCCAGATCGGCGGGCACATCGGGATTCAGCCGCACCGGGGCAACCGGAGCACGGTTCAGGATCGCATCGAAAATCGTCGCTGTACTATCCCCACGGAAGGGCATCTGCCCGGTCACCATCTCATAGAGGACAGCTCCAAACGAGAAAAGGTCAGTGCGGGCATCCAATTCCTTCGCTCGCGCCTGCTCCGGAGACATGTAGGCCACGGTGCCCAACGTAGAACCGGGACTGGTCAAGTGCTGTTCGCTGATCGCCGCGGTCGCGGTGTTCGCTGATGCAACGTGGCCGGGGGAACTCGCGGCGGGCGCGACCTTCGCCAGCCCGAAATCCAGAATCTTGGCGTGGCCGCGCTTGGTAACGAAGATGTTCGCGGGCTTGATGTCGCGGTGGACGATGCCTTCGGAATGTGCTGCGTCCAGCGCATCGGCAATCTCAATCGCCAAACCGAGTAAAACATCGGTCTCGAAGGGCCTTCCGGCGACGCGATGCTTCAGTGTCACGCCGTCCAGAAATTCCATGGCGATGAATGCCTGCCCGTCCTGTTCCCCAATGTCATAAATCGTGCAGATATTGGGGTGATTCAGCGCGGATGCGGCTTGCGCTTCGCGTTGAAAGCGCGCTAGTGCCTGCGGGTCGCGGGCAACCTCATCCGGCAAGAACTTGAGGGCGACAAAACGGTGGAGCCGGGTGTCTTCCGCTTTATAGACCACGCCCATACCACCGCCGCCCAACTTCTCCACGATGCGGTAGTGCGAGATGGTTTGCCCGATCACTGGCGCGAATCTTACTTGTGGGAAATGGGC
>WNFA01000556.1_pt1 | contig 35523 bp, 32 predicted proteins | sample 5400481 | NCBI WGS metagenome assembly WNFA01 (sample SAMN13153340, study PRJNA577476) | soil metagenome | isolation source: 120 cm saprolite under Douglas fir tree site 2 hole 1 replicate 2 | place: USA:California | collected 2015-04-18 | reverse complement strand
GCGTAACGCAAGAAATGCTCTTTTCCGTCGAAGGCTTGCACGTGTACTTTCCAATGCCTAGTTTCCTCGCGTTGAAGCAGACGCTCGATCTCGTCATGACTCATTTTTGATTCGAGGCGAGCTCCTAGCAGTGCTGCACGCAGAAGTGCAATAACGAGCCGCTTCCAACTACGCATCAATTGGTCTCGATCGAAGAAGAAGCATGCTCCGTTTTCTCTTTGGAGATCGCTCCCTGTTACCAGCGCATGCACGTGAGAGTTAAACTCCAACTTTCCATTAAAGGTATGCAGGATGGGTATGACGCCTACCTCAACACCGCGTCGGACTCTGGCATAGCCCACAATGACCCTTGCGGCAACCTCAGCTAGTTTGCGACAGAGTCGTGGATTCGCGGCAAACACAGGCCAAAGAGTGTTCGGCATGGTTAGAGTGATTGCGCGGTAGGGTCCCTCCGGGAAGGCGCACCAGCGTTCGCGTTGCCATTGGATTGTCGACCAATGCCCGCAACTGGTGCAAGCTGGCGATTTGCACGTATTGCAGAAAACTGCCTCCTCATTGTCCGAGGCGAAGACCCGTCTGCCCAGTTCCGGCGTCTTGCATTGAACTGCGCGCAGAAACCTAAGGCTGCGGTCGGGGTCGTAACCAGGCTGACCCCAGCGCTCGCGTCCCTCGATCAGAATCCTCTGCAATGAACTGCGCTTGGGAGTTCGTGGTTTTTCACTCAATACCATTTAAAAGCTCCGGGATCTTGATTTCGTTGATCAGATCTTGTCCGAGGAGGACGACAGTGTTTCGTCTTGTGCTAATTCGGAATTCGATCTGGCCGGGGTGATCGGCGTCGAACGACCGGAGAGCTTCAAGTGCTTTGGCAGCGTCGAATCGTGCATCAGATCGTGCAGTCTTAAATTCACGCAAGATTTTGCGTCGTATTTGGGCCTCTTCGTATTCGGCAAAAACTTCTTTTTGTTGCGACTTTGGCAGGCGGCACCACTTCCAAGCGCGGTGGATGCGTAGTGAGCCGTTCTGCAATGCTTGAATGATATTGGGGTGTGAACTTTGAAGGATCGCCTTCACCTTGTCCACATTGCCAACACCACTCCCGGCGGCATTAGCGACCTCCTGTCGAACCTCAATGCGGTCAGCCTTCGACAAATTTGTCGAGCCCTTGTACTTGCCTCCGGCCCTCATGTTGTCGACAGCTTTCTGGTGAAAATAAGGTTCGAGCCTTAACGCGATCCGAATGGAGACAAAGGAATTCCAGCGTTTGCCAGTTCGGTGAATGGCGAGAATAAATTGAAGAGATTCATTCTCGTCGATGTCGTACTGGACACAGGGGATCTGTTGCCTGCCCTCGAAGAGCGCTAGCTGCCAGGAACCAAGACCGGAGAGGATAGTCTCGTTCTTCGTGATCAGGATGGGCTCCCGAACACTTTCGAGTTTTCGTCTTGCAGCCTCGTTGAGTTCGTCGAGACCTGTCCATCCGATCTCGTCTAAGACGAGATGCGGCCGCAATTGCTCTGGTAAACGACTGACGAGCACGCCCTCTTTCCGGACGGAGTCCGTTCCACTGGCCAAGGAGCTGACAGTGAGGAGCGACGAAGGCCCGCCCTCTAAGCACTCAACTTTGTCCAACGGCGATTGGACGAAGCGGGCTATACTGGGCACCTCGCTCATAGGAGACACCCCGTCCGCACAAATCGCGCGTTAGGCGGACAGAAAGCGGACAAAACGCTGCATTGTTGTGAGTCAAGCCCTGAATCGAAAGGATTTAGGCGTGCTGCTAAACGGTCTGCAAAACCTTTATGCGTCGGTTCGATTCCGACCCGCGCCTCCAATCTTTTCCTGCAGTTGGAAGAATCCCACAGCTTTTTCTATCCCACCAGCGTGGCTGCAATTATCCAGGTTTTTGACGACATCTGGCCCGGCGAGTTTGCTGCCTCCAAAAGCCTGAGGCGGAGTGACTTAAGGTAGCGCGGCGGGTGCGCGTAAGCGGCCCGGAGCGAACGCTCGCTGGGCGGAGCCTACAGCAGAAAGATCGGGACGCCACTGCTTATATCCAATTCAACTGGCAACTAAGGTGTGGTGTGCTGAGGTCTTGGAGTATGTCATTTCACTGTGCTCCCCGCGATTCCCGTCGTCGCGGCACTGAAATATTAAGGAGACCGTCCGTGAGAAAATTCCGTAAACTTACCACTTTGCTCGGGCTAATGCTGGTATTCGCTGCGTATTTCCCGTCCGCTCGCGCTGATGAATGGGACAAAACGACGAAGGTAACATTTAAAGAACCGGTTCAGGTGGCAGGGAAAGTCCTCCAACCAGGCACGTACATATTTAAGCTCTTAGACAGCTCGTCGAATCAGCACGTCGTACAAATCTTTAATGAAGACCACAGCCAGCTGATCACAACTGTCTTGGCCATTCCCAACGAGCGCCTGGAACCAGCAGGCAAAACCATTCTCACCTATGACGAACGTCCGGCTGATCAGCCGATGGCTTTGGCTGTTTTCGCTACATCGGACGAGCCCCCCAAAGATTCATCGTCCAAGCAGTCCGTATTCGCGCTGAATAAGATCACGGCTACGAAACCCACTGACCACAGAATCTGGAGATTGATGCGCGAAGACTAGGGTGTGACTCGGATCAGGGGATTGGTGCGGGTCACGACTCTGCCGATCTCGACCGCCGACACCTCTGCAGCAGCTAGAGATCGTATAAGCTCAGCAGAGTCATCGGATGGGAGCGCAATCAGCAGCCCTCCCGCGGTCTGCGGATCAAACAGCAGAGCGCGAATGTCCTCGGGGATTCCGGCTTCATATTCGACGGCGCATTCCGCAAAGTCGCGGTTATTGTTGAGCCCTCCGGGAATATAGCCGGCACGGACACATTCAAGCGCTCCGTCGAGAAATGGGATTCGGTTGGCGTGGAGTTCGATGGAAACGTCGGATGCTATCGCCATCTCGCGCGCGTGGCCGATCAAGCCGAAGCCGGTGACGTCGGTCATGGCGTGAACTGGGAAAGCCGAGCTGCGCTCGGCCGGACGGCCGAGGGCAGCCGTCCCCACATGGGCTGTGGCGGACCTCTCCAAATGGCCTGTGGTGATGACTTCTGCTGCGGCCTTGTTCAGGGTGGTCATCGAGCGGACGGCGGAGTCAACCCATGGTTTCGCGGCCTTGCCCTTTTTGATTGCTGTCGAAATTACTCCGGTGCCAAGAGCCTTGGTCAGCAGAAGAAAATCTCCCGGCTTGGCGCCGCGATTGGCGAGCACGTTCTTGGGATGAATTAATCCCGTTACCGAGTATCCGAACTTCGTTTCTTCGTCGCGGATGCTATGGCCGCCGATCACGGTGCATCCGGCCTCGATCATTTTCGAGAGTCCGCCGGCAAGGATCTGCTGGAGAATCTCGAGATCCGCTTTCTCCGGGAAGCAGACCAGGGCGAGCGAGGTTAGCGGCTTGCCGCCCATGGCGTAGACATCGCTTAGCGAATTCGTGGCTGCAATCTGGCCGAAGGTGTAGGGATCGTCAACGATCGGCGTGAAGAAATCCACAGTCTGAACCAGCGCCTGGTCGGGCGCGATTTGATACACGCCGGCGTCGTCGGCGTAGTCGAAGCCGACTAGAACATTGGGGTCGTGTTGCCGGGCTAATTTCCCAAGCACCGTGTCCAGCGCCGCTGGACTCAGCTTGGACGCTCAACCCGCAGCTTTTACTGACTCCGTCAGGCGGAATGGCTTTACTTCAGGCACGAGGCAATTGTAGCGGAGTCGGTTGGTCCGATATCAGAGAGCAACAGCCAGAACCTTAAATCGCAGAGAACACAGAGGGTTTCGCAGAGCACGCAGAGAGCTACTTCACCGTGACATCGATCACTTTGATTTCTGGATATTGACGATTCCACTGAGCCGAGATTCTTTCGAAGGTCAAGCGGAAGGGCTGGCTCTGGCCGGGAGCCAGAGGAGAGACGCTGAGGTCGACAGCTTCTGGATACGGCCCCACGGTCTTCAGTGCGCGCAACGGCACGGTCTCGCGCTGAACTATCTGCCCCATGTCGTCCTTGAACACAACCTCGACCACGGCGTGAGTCACGGTCTTATCGCCGGCGTTAGTGACCGTGCCGTCCACGTAGCTCACGGTTGCACCTACGAAATTCTCCGCGGCGCTCATCTTGAGATCGGAGATTTGCAGTTTGGCGGTGTATGCGGGAGGTGGCCCAGGCGCAGCCTTGGGTTCGGTGCGGAGCAGCAGGGCCACGATCACAGCCACGGCCAGGACGATCGCGACCGCGATGGCGATAGTCAGCCGGCTGGAATCGCGCTCCCCGGTCGGCGCAGATGGCGGGATCAATCCGCCCTGGGTCAGTCCGCCCATGGGATGAATTGTACTATCGGCAACAGATCCCCGGAACGACGCGTGCGAGGGATCTCCAACTTGGCTACGTTCGCCGCGCGAGCAGTTTGGCGGCGTTGTCGTGATACACCCGTTTCAGAACTGAGTCCGGCAGACCGAAACCGCTGAGGCTCCAGTGATAGCCGAACTGCTCGATTTCATAAAAGTGTTCGTCGAGCGTTTCGAGAATTCGAAATGTCGTGCGGTACATGGGCTTGTCAAATCCCATGTCGGTTCCGTAGACAAGACGGTCGGCATGCTTCGTGTAGAACTGCGAAGCGAATCGCGGGATGGGCGCGGTCTCCGCATAGCGGGCCGAAATGTCGGCGTAGAGGTTGGGATTGCGATCGAACAGTTCACCCAGGCGTGTCAGGTCGTAGTCGAGGTTGGCGAAGTGACATGCGACAAACGTCGTGTGCGGATGTTTGCGCACGGTACGTTCGAGAATGTCGATCATGCCGGGAAGCTTCACGATGTCAGGCTGATTATCCAGGCGCCATTCGTAGGCATTCATCAGACCGTCGTTAGTCTCGTCCATCGGCTGGTACATCCAGATTGGGTCGGCCACGTGCAGGCTCACCGGCATGTGTAGCTCTGCACACTTTTCAAACAATGGAGTTACGCGCTCTTCGTCGGGATGCATGCCCGCCGTCTTCGACTCGCCGGAGGCCAGGCCCTTGCCCTTGTCGTGTATCTCTCCGACACCGCGCGCGCCGGTCTGATGGCATCGTTCCAGTTCATTTATGGTGGCGGCACCGAATCCCGGCTGGTCGTATCCGGCGAGATCGAGGCCACACCAGAGCTCGAAGCGCTCGGGATACTTTGCGTACTTGCGGTAGATGGCGTCGAACTCGGTCCCCGTCGTCATGGTCAGGACCATCGTCTTCTGGACGCCGACTTCGTCCATGTTCCGCACCCACTCGTCAATCTGCTCCGGCGTCTCGGCGTAGGGATGAGAGTGCATGTCGATGATGGGAAACTTGGCTTTGGCGACCTCTGTGACGGGAACTTTGTGGAGCGATTTCGGGCGATAGTCCTTCAGAAGGATGGTCGCAGGAGATTTTTCAGTGGCCGATTTCTGAGCGGAGGGCTCCGAAGTCTGAGAGCCGACGTGGGCAGCATAGCCGAGAGAAGACCGAGCAGGTACTGCTGCCGCAATGCCAGCCGCTGCGGTTGCGTTCAGAAACGATCTCCGATTCATGGCGTCTCCAAGTAAGCGCATGTATTGTCGGCGGGAGCGCGTGAGGATTGCAACAGTGGGCTAAGCTTTCGTTGTGAAGAACGCAATCACGAAGAGAATGCCGAGCAGTAGGTCCGCGCCGGCAAAGGTCAGATCGCTGGGATGCAGGCGGTTTTGCAGATAAAGCACGATCAGCGAAACTCCGTATCCGAACTTTTCAAGGATCGAGGGAATAATAATCGGGCGGAAGCGCACGGGATCGTGCGCGATCACAATGAATGCCACTTGCCAGGCCAGTCCCACACTGACGAAGCCGTAGTAGAAGCCGGGATGCGTGATTGCCGGAGGATCATTGTGGCCGATCATATCGAAGATGAAGTATAAGGGCGTCAGAACCAGAGCGCCCCAGATGCCGGCAATCCAGAAGACGATCTTCGCGAATTTCATGGCGCAGTTAGACTACTCGCCGCCGACCGTCAGCGCGTCAACGCGGATGGTGGGGGCAGCGACGGAGCCGCGGAACTCGAGGTCATTGGCAATCTCCGAAATATTGAAGAACAACTCTTTCAGATTGCCCGCCACGGTGATCTCCTCGACCGGGTACGCGAACTCTCCGCCAGAGATCCAGAGGCCGGAAGCGCCGCGGGAATAATCTCCAGTGACGAGGTTCGCGCCTTGACCGAGGAATTCGGTGACGTACAGGCCCTCCTTGATGCCGGAGATCAGTTCCTTCGGCGTCTTCGGGCCGGGCTGGAGGAAGTAGTTGCCGGGACCGATGCCTGGTGTACCAGCAAGGCCGCGTGACGCATTACCGGTGGTCTGAAGTCCCAGCTTCTTTGCGGTATAGGTGTTGAGCAGATAGGACTTCAGTACACCGTTCTCAATTACCACGGTGCGGCGGGTTGGGACTCCTTCGCCATCGAACGGACTTGTGCCGAAGCCGCCGGGCATGGTGCCATCGTCGATGATGGTGACGTTGTCGCCGGCAATCTTCTGCCCCAGTTTGCCGGCGAGGAACGAAGCGCCGCGGTAAACCGAGTCGCCGTTCACGCCTTCGAAAATGTGCTCAAGAATGGAAGTTGAAACCATGGGGTCGAAGACGATCGGGACCTGCGCCGTCTTTGCCTTGCGGGCGCCCAGGCGGCGCAATGTACGTTGGGCCGCAATTTTGCCTACTTGCTCGGGTGGATCGAGTTTCTTCAACGTCCGTGCGACCGAGTACCAATAGTCGCGTTGCATGGCTCCGTCGTCAGTTTGTGCGATAGGAACCGCGGCCACAGAGCAGTACGACCGGCGGTACTCGCCGACGAATCCATGGGAGTTAGCGAGGACTTTGTGACCCGTGGCAGCGTCGAACGAGCCCCCTTCGGAGTTTTTGATGCGTGGATCGAACTCGAGAGCTGTTTTCTCGGCGCGGCGCGCGTAATCGATGCGATCGGGGCCGGGAAGAGAGTAAACATCTTCGTGGTACAGAGCTAGATCACCGGAAAGTGAACCGAGCTGCGAAGCTTCGGGAATGCCGCCAAATGGGTCTTCCGACGTTATCTTCGCCAGAGCTAACCCGGAGCTCACCATGCGATCGAGGCCTTCACGGGAGAAGTCGCTCGAGTAGGTGCTGGCGGCGCGCTGGCCGAAGAAGACTCGCACGCCGATCGATTTGGAGCCTGACTCCTTCAGTGTTTCGACTTGGCCAAGGCGCACGAGAGTCGAGAATTCATCGCCTTCGCGGACCACGCATTCAGCCGCGGTTGCGCCTCCGCTCATGGCGCGGCGGACGATGTCCTGGGCAATCTCGCGGAGATCGGTTTCGAGTTTCGGGTTTGTCGTTTCGAGTTGAACCTGTGACATGGAATCCTTGAGACCACTTGACTGGGCCGGAGAGCAGATTCCTCACCGCAAGGCGGTTCGGAATGACAAAAAATCCGTGTCAATCCGTGGCAATGAAGCCTTACTGCATGAACCCGCCGACGTCCTTCTTGGCCGTACCGCCGACGGTGAGCCGATCCACCTTGATTGTAGGAATGCCGACGCCGACCGGAACGGCTTGACCATCTTTGCCGCAGGTACCTACGCCTTCGTCCAGCCTCAGGTCGTTGCCGACCATGGAAACGCGTGTCAGCACGTCAGGACCGTTGCCGATCAACGTTGCTCCTTTGATAGGGGCGGTAATCTTGCCGTCTTCGATCATGTAGGCTTCAGAAGCCGAGAAGACAAACTTGCCGTTAGTGATATCGACCTGGCCGCCGCCGAAGTTTACCGCGTACACACCGCGTTTCACGGAACGAATAATGTCTTCGGGATTGTCCTGACCCGCGAGCATGTAGGTGTTGGTCATGCGCGGCATGGGGATGTGCTCGTAACTTTCGCGTCGTCCGTTGCCGGTATCGGAGATGCCCATCAGTCTGGCGGAAAGCTTGTCGCTCAGATAGCCCTTCAGGATGCCTTTTTCGATGAGCACGGTCTCCTGCGTGGGCTCGCCTTCGTCGTCGACGTTCAGAGAGCCGCGGCGCCAAGGCATGGTGCCATTGTCGACCACGGTACACTTCTCGCTGGCCACGCGCTTGCCGATCAGCCCGGCGAATGCGGAGGTTTTCTTGCGGTTGAAATCCGCTTCCAGGCCGTGGCCTACGGCCTCGTGCAGCAGCACTCCTGGCCATCCCGGACCGAGGACGACTTCCATCTCGCCTGCTGGGGCTTCGCGGGCGTCCAGTTGCAGAATCGCCTGCCGGGCAGACTCCTTTGCAAAAAATTCGGGATTCTTGTCGCCGAAGAAGAAATCTAAAGCAACGCGTCCCCCACCACCGGAGCTGCCGCGCGCCGAGTTTCCCTCCGTTTTAGCGATGCACGAAACGTTCATCCGAGCCAGAGGCTGGGAATCTTCCGCATACGTTCCATCGGAACCGACCACCAGAATGTTGCGGAGTTCATCGCCGTAGCTGGCGCGAACTTCTTTAATGCGAGGATCGTAGGCGCGGGCGGCTTTGTCGGCGCGCATGACCAGTTCGACCTTAGCCGTGATTTCCGCGTCGACGGAAGGCAGCGTCACGGGATACAGGCTGCGGGCCGCCGTTTTCTGAAAGCCTGCAACTGTAGTCTTCGCCGGAGCGCTGGCAATCAACGCGGCAGTGCGGGCGGCGTGCAAGATGCGGTCCGCGGACAGATCGTCGGTGTAGGCGTAACCGGTGCGCTCACCGGAGACGACGCGAACGCCGCAGCCGGCAGAAATGCCCTGCGACGCGGACTTGACCATGGACTCGTCCACCATCAGCGCGGTGGAGGAAAGGTACTCAAAATACAGGTCGGCGTAGTCACCGCCAGCGGAAAGAGCGGCCGCCAGGTAACGCTCCAGATCGCGGTCGGTGAGGCCGTAGTGATCGAAGAAGAATCTTTGTTTGTCCACGTGATTTAGATGCCCGCAAACCCAGACACGACTCGGAGGCTGACCTGACTCTCATTATCCCACACGAAGCTAGAGTAGTAAGCCTGTAACGGTAGATCCGTCCACACGCGGCAAAAACGTTGTGGTCATCCGTCACAGACAAGGACTTCTCCCAGGGCAGACAATGGTGGGCATGACGCCTGACGCGCTTACTCGTACCGTGCAAGAGTTCCTGAGCGACGCTGCCGGAGCGGTTGTCCTCGAGGACGGAACGGTCGCTTTCGATCTGGGAAAGGCGAAGTATTCGATTTCCGGGGAGTACAACAAGTGCCTTCTGCATCTGTGGTCTGCCGAGCGAAATACCGTACGGCGCGTGCTTGACGCGGAGGTGAAAAATGGGACGTTGCGGCTGGCTGTGCAACGGCTGGGACAGACGCGTCCCACGAAACTGGAAATCTGCAGGGAACGGGACCGGCGCTCTCCCTCGGGCAGGAAAGCGTGCCGGGCAGCCTATGAGCACAAACTCAGGCGAGCATTAGAGCGACACTTTCGCGAACTCACAATTTCCCGATTGACCACGGGGGCTGATCTTGAGAAGTCATTTGGGCCGATTTATGCGCGCGGACTGCTCCGGCAAGGCCAATCAGCCTTCGCCGTGCTGGGTGTGAATGCGCAGGAAACGCAATCGTCGATTGACGCCGCGTTGACTTTTGCCATCTTGTGGCTGGACGTGTGCCGGCAGGCACAGAATGGAAAGTTTCTGGTTGAGGGCCTGAAGCTGTTTGTGCCTAACGGGACATCAACGGTGGTTCGCGAACGAATGGCAAATCTAAACCAGGCTGCCGCCAAATGGAGTCTGTATGAACTGGATGAGCGCCACGATGCGCTCGCCGAGATCGATTGCGCGGATCGCGGCAACATTGCAACTCGGCTGGTGCACTCTGTGGACGAGAATGCGGCGCGGGAGCGGTTTGCTGAATCGATCGCGAGAGTCGACAAGATTCTGCCAAATTGCGAAGTTGCCGTGCTCTCCGCCGCAGAGGTCGCGTTCCGGTGGCGCGGATTGGAGTTCGCCCGCACGCGTCTGGGTGCGGAGCCGGGATCTTTTCGCAGCGTCCAGGAAATCGTGTTCGGTGTGGGCGCTGAAGAACGCGTGCTGGACTCGCGAAATGAATCCACATTCCAGGGATTGCTCGCAGCCCTGCGCGACGCTCGCCACCCGTACGGTTTCCGCCAGCATCCGCTGTGGCGCATGCATCCCGAGCGCTGGCTGGAGTCGCTGGTGGTGGGTGACGTGAGCGTGGTCGACCAGCGCCTGGATTCGTCACGGTCTTACTCACAGGTGCCGGCATTCTCGGCCTCCGACCGCGCGATGATCGACGTGCTCACCGTCACACGAGACGGCCGTCTAGCCGTCGTAGAACTGAAGGCGGATGAGGATATCCACCTGCCGCTGCAAGGTCTGGACTGCTGGTCACGGGTCGAGTGGCACAATGCGCGCGGCGAGTTTCCGCGCTTTGGATACTTTGGTGGTCAGGAGTTGTCGACCGAGAAGCCGCTGCTATTTCTTGTAGCGCCGGCATTGCATGTGCATCCCGCTACAGACACATTGCTGCGCTACATTTCGCCGGATATCGAGTGGGTGTTCGTGGGGATTGACGAGCGATGGAGGGAGGGAGTGCGCGTCATTTTTCGCAAACGTCCCGAGGTCAGGACTCCCCACGGAGGTACGGAGTCACAGAGAAACCCCGATTTACGATTGCCCATTGCCAATTGAGCGTGATTGAAAACTCGGCAGAATGCAGGTGTTCTTTATTCCTTCCAAGCTCCTAATAAGCGCCGTACATCGACGAACTGTCCTAAGTGATACGCGTTGTGATCCGCGAGCAGCAGGGCTTCGCGCAAGATCGTCTGGCCATCGCCCCACGGGATGGGCGCGCACAAGTCAGTCGCGGGCTCTGTTACCAGATCCTGCATCGCCTTCAGGTCACGTTGGAATTCTTTGACGCTTTTCGTCCAGGCCGCGGACGTCGGTGGACTTTGAGTCTTTGGCCAGTAGCCGTCGGGCCAATCAGGGGAAACATGTTTGGCATTGCGGCTGAATTCGAGGATATCCCATTGCGCCAGGTGCAAGTGTTCGAGCAGCATCCACGGGGAATGCGGGAATTTGGCGGGCTTATTGCCGCGCAAGTCTGGAGGCAGGTCCTTCAGGACGTCGTCGAACTTCGCATGTGCACCACCGCCAGCGAGGAGGTAGACAAGGTGTTCGCGCAGAGATTTGTCGCGTGGATCCGTCACAAGTATTTTTCCTCCGAAGCGTATGAGATGCCGAAGGATTCATCCCCGCCGTATTGCTAATCACAAGCAGCATCAATAAGTAGCGCCGGCATCCCTTCGACTTCGCTCAGGGCAGGCTCTGCCGGCGGTCTAGAGGGCGTCCTGCCCTCGACGCGGAGAGCGAGGACGCTCTCCGGACAGCCGCCGGGACGGCGGCGCTACGAGCCGGGAGAATTCTCTCCGTGACTTCGTACCTCCGTGGTGGAATGTTCCTCGGGTTTCTCGCCACGATAGACACGCGAAATTCCGCGCACGACGCGCCGCATGGGCAGACTTCCCTTGTCGTCGGCGAAGAAAATCTCGCCGAGCCGGCTCCCGCGGTAGTACCAGCGCTTCAAGATTGCGAGATGTTCCATCGTTTCCATCGCCGACTTTGGCTGCGGCACCGGGAACGATTCCAAGGCCGCTTGCACGCGCGACTCCATCGATTGCGACTTCGCATGCTCGGTGGACTGAATGCAAAACTGAAGTGGTCCTGAAATGAGGCCCTTGTCGATTCGAAAGAAGGCCACCGATTCCCCGAGATGGCTGGGCTGAATGATGAGCGCTGAGAGCCGGTCGAGCCGGTGAACTGCCTCCGGGAGTTGGCTGACGAGCGGCCTGAGCTTTTCCAGTCGCACGTGGATGGCTGCGGCGTCTTCAAACGCTAGGTTCGTGGAAGCGGCCTCGCGTTCGACCGAGAGTTCGCGGACCAGGTAATGACCTCCGGAGTCAAAGTAGGACTGCACGCGTCCCACCTCGACGGAGTAGGCCTGATCGGTGCAGCCTTTGAAGCAAGGGGCCAGGCACATTTTCATTTCGGAGTAGATACAGCCGGGAAACTTGGGATCAGGGTGCAGATCGTCGACGCAGCGGCGCATTTTGAAGAAGTCGAGGGAGTCGTTCATGAATTTCTCTGCCGCGGTGCGCGAAGCAAACGGCCCGTAGTAGAGCGCGCGCCCGTTCAACCGGCCGAGCCGGGTCGTGATGGAAGCGCGCGGATACTCGTTTTCGAGATGCAGCTTCACCAGAGGAGCGAAGCGGAAGCGCAGTCGATTCTGGTAGGTCTTGGGAAAAGCTGCGCGCAGGACTTTGTAGAGAACAAAACCAGATTCGAAGTCAGAGCCAGTCGGAGTGTACTCAATCGTGCGCACGCGATCGCGCAGGTTCAGTTTCCGGGTGCGCTCCTCGACGGGGCCAAGCAGGCGCTGCAGGCGACGACGGAGGTTCGCAGTCTTGCTGACGTAAGGTTCGGATTGAGCGTCTTCGCCTCGCAGGAGAAACACGGCCGATGCAGCGGGGACGGCGGCAAAGATTTCAGAATCCCGCTCAGGAACGAATTCGAGCCGCTCGGTCAGCACACCTCATTCTAAGCAAGTCTTCACCACAGAGTCTCTGTGGTGAGTTCTACCGGTAGCTGGCGCTGCGCAGCTTTTGGCGAAAGTCCGTCCCGTCGAGGGTCACGATGCGGCACATCTCATGCAGACGGGAGCGCATACGCTCGCCGATGCGGTCGCCGAGGGTCTCCCCACGCGAGGCGGCCCGAGCAGCAGAGAGTGAGCTTGCAACACCGGCTGCAGGCTGATCCTCAAAGTTCGTCGTGATGATGGTAGTCCGGTTATCGTTGTAGCGCGAGTTGAGGATCAGGCTGACCGTGTCCCACACCCACTCTGTAGGCTTCACTGCGCCCAGTTCGTCCAGTACGAGGACATCGGTCTCAACGACGGGACGGAGAACGTCCAGCTCCGTGGTTTGAACCGTCGCGTTGTAGGAGTTCTGGATCTCTTTCAGCAGCTCGCGATAGTCGTAAAAAAGGCACGAGATCCCCTTGCTCAGGATCAGCTCCTTGATGATGCCAACCGCGAGATGCGTTTTTCCGGTGCCGATCTTGCCGATAATCAGCAGGCCTGTGCCGTCGCGCGGATCGTATTCCTGGACGAACCTGGAAGCAGTAATGTGGCCGAAGCCCAGCGAAGGATGGGCTCCGGGAAAGTCCGGCGTATAGCTGGCGAGCTCGCAATGCTCGTACCGTCGCGGGATGCGAGCTGCTGAGAGCAACGACTGTCCCCGGGCGCGCAACTGGCAGTCGCAGCGAGTTACCTTGCGGTCCTTGTGAACGCCGGAACCGTTCGGACCCGCCGGAACGGTCTTCCAGCCTGTACCGTCACATATCGGGCAGATTTCTGCGGGAACCTTAATCACTGCACACCTTTCATCTTCGTCCCGAGGAATTTTTCCGTGTCTTGACTTTGCACCGGAGGGTCCATTCCATGCAAGTCTGAAAACCACTCTGCCTGTGTACATCCTGTGAACCAGCAGCTGTGGCTGTGGAGAGCGTAGGAAAACGTTTCATCGAGGCCACGCAGCCCCTCGGTTGTGCCGGACAAGTCTGACAAAGGCAGTCCGGCCCGATGAAAACCTGCTTCCAAAGCTCCAATTCGGGCCTAGTGAGTGCAAAACAGGCTTCCGGTGCGGATTTTCACAGTTGACATTCGCCAAAGAGGGAGGAGAATACGAGCCGTCAGGTTTCCCAACATCACCACAGCTTGCTGGCTCGGGTGCGAGCTGGGCGCAAAGAGACCTGCGAGGAGAGACTCATGAACAAGGCCGATCTCGTTGACAAGATCGCAGGCGCTTGCGAAATCAGCAAGGCCGCTGCTACAACTGCGATTGATACCGCCGTGGACAGCATCACCGCTTCCCTCCGCAAAGGAGATCGGGTGGCCTTGATAGGTTTCGGCACTTTCTCAGTGTCGCAGAGAAAGGCGCGGAACGGGCGCAACCCGCAGACGGGCGCCACTATCAAGATCGCTGCCCGGAGAGTCGCGAAGTTTACCCCTGGGGCTGAACTCAGGAAAGCAGTCAACAAGAAGTAAGCAAGATCTGGATTCGTACGAAACGGCAGGGGGTCGGCCCTGCCGTTTTCGCTTTTCTGGACTTCTGGCGGGACACGACCCGGGCACAAGAAGATCGCGAGCTTCGCAATGATCGTTTCAATATGACCGCTGCAATATGATCGCTGCAATCCACAAAAGAGTCTTACTCCACTCCGTCGTCTTGCTGTTGGCGCTGAAGGTCCAGGACAGCGGCAGTCTGCCCTTCGGAGCATGGCGGCGGGTGTCCGAGACTCCCGTGATCGCTCCCCGCGGTGACGGATGGGAGTCCGCAGGTACGTTCAACCCAAGCGTGGTCATGCGTGACGGCAAAATAGTCATGCTCTACCGGGCGCAGGACAAAGTGGGGACTTCGCGACTGGGCTATGCCGAGAGCACCGACGGCGTTCACTTCACGCGCCGCGCCGAACCCGTATTTTCGCCCTCGACGGACTATGAGAAAGACGGTGGCGTAGAAGACCCTCGCCTGGTTCAGTTCGGCGATACCTATTATCTGACCTACACCGGCTACAACAAGAAAGATGCGCAGCTTTGTTTGGCGACGTCGATGGATCTGATTCATTGGGATCGGCAGGGAGTGATCATTCCCGCCAATAAGGGAAACTGGAATGTGAAGTGGACGAAGTCGGGCGCCATCGTTCCCGAAAAGATTGACGGCAAATACTGGATGTACTTCCTGGGCACGAGCGCCGATAACAAGGACCAAGCGGGACTGGCTTCCTCGACTGATCTTATTCACTGGACGGAGGCGAGTGAGCGGCCGGTCCTCCCGGTGCGGCCGGGACAGTTTGACTCGCGCGTGGCCGAGCCCGGACCCGCGCCAATCCTCACCCCAAAGGGAATTGTCCTGATCTATAATGGCGCCGATGACAAGTTGGTATACCGGACCGGCGTCGCGGTGTTTGATCGCCATGATCCGAGCCGCCTGATCTCGCGCAGCGAGAAACCTGTTTTTTCTCCCGAGAAAGAATGGGAAAAAGTCGGCCAAGTTCCGAACGTGGTGTTCGTCGAAGGCATGGTGCAGAAGGGGCATAAGTACTTGTTCTACTACGGAGCCGCCGACACCTACGTCGGCGTAGCGGAAGCACGAGTGAAAGAATGACTGCGGTAGTTCGGATTCCCGCCGCCTCTATCTTTGAGGGCGTCATCCTGAACGCAGCCGATTTTCAGGCGGAGTGAAGGATCTCGCGCGGATCGTCCCGGTCTTCAGCAGCACGCCCCAAACGCTTCGCGCCTTGACCCGCCGCCGAGACTGACCCTAACATGCAACTGGGCCATGCCTCCGAGGGTTTCACACAAGGTTTCCGCGTCTCGCGTCTCCCGTGGCCTTACGTTTGCCACCCTTCTCTTCATGGCGGTGATTCTGCCCGCTCAACAACCCAAGACTGCTCCACCTCCCGCCAAGAACCCCATCGCCAACTTCACCGATAACGCCGAGAAGGCGGGCCTGACCATGCAGAACATCTTCGGCGGCGTCGATACCAAGAAGTACATCATTGAAACCACCGGCACTGGCGTTGCGATCTTCGACTACGACAACGACGGCTGGCCTGACATTTTTATTGTGAACGGCACGAGGCTCGAAGGGTTCCCCTCCGGACAGGCTCCGACCAGCCACCTCTATCGCAACAACCATGACGGAACCTTCACCGATGTGACCGTGAAAGCAGGCCTCAACGCAAGCGGCTGGGGACAGGGTGTTTGCGTCGGCGACTACGACAACGACGGTTGGGAAGACCTCTATGTTACGTATTACGGAGACAACCGGCTGTATCGCAATCAGGGCGGAGTCTTCACCGAAGTGGGCGAAAAAGCTGGCGTGGCTGGATCCGGGAAGGCCTGGGGCACGGGCTGCGCGTTTGTCGACTATGATCGCGACGGCCAACTCGATCTGATCGTGTCCAACTACGTGGATTTTGATCTAGCGTCGGCTCCGGCGCCGGGCGAACGCGCGACCTGCATCTGGAAGGGAGTTCCGGTCATGTGTGGTCCGCGCGGGCTCCCCGGCGCGAAGAATATCCTTTACCACAATCGCGGCGACGGCACCTTCGAAGACGTCACCAAGAAGGCGCGCATCGATCAGACCGACGGGCACTACGCCTTCAGCGTCTCCACCCTTGATTTCGACGAGGACGGATGGCCGGACATCTTTATTGCCTGCGACAGCACGCCCAGCATTCTCTACCACAATAATCACGACGGGACCTTTACCGATGTCGCAGTCACCGCCGGAGCCGCGTTCAACGAGGATGGCCGTGAGCAGGCGGGCATGGGCTCAACCATCGCCGACTACAACGGCGACGGCCATCTCGACATTTTCAAGACCAATTTTTCCGATGACACATCCACGTTATATCGCAACAACGGCGACGGAACCTTTACCGACGCCACGGCTGCCGCCGGGCTCGGCCTGTACACCCAATACTTGGGATGGGGCACCATGTTCTTCGACTTTGACAACGATGGCTGGCCTGATTTGATTCTGGTGAATGGCCACGTCTATCCCGAAGTGGACAGCCAGCACTTGGGTAGCAGCTATAAAGAACCACGCATTCTGTATCACAACAACGGAGACGGGACCTTCACAGATATTTCCGCAAACGCAGGTGCGGGCATTACGACGGCGGCTTCGTCGCGTGGTGTGGCGGTCGGCGATCTCTGGAATGACGGAAAGATGTCGGCCGTCGTCAGCAACATGAATGCCGCCCCCAGTCTGCTGGTCAACCAGATTCGATCGCCAAACCATTGGATCGCGATCCACACCGTGGGTGCGAAGTCGAATCGGGACGGCATCGGAGCGCGGATTCGGGTGAAAACAGCATCGAGAATTCTAGTTGATGAAGTTCGCAGCGGCTCCAGCTACAACTCGAACAGCGACATGCGCGTGCACTTTGGCCTGGGCCCTGCGACGAAAATCGAGTGGGTGGAAGTTCGCTGGCCAAGTGGGATCACGGAACGGTTCACTGGCCTTGCCGTGGACACGATTCACACGGTGAAAGAAGGCTCTGGGAGTGCCGTGGAGACTAGTCCCAAGAAGCCTTGAACCCGCGCTATCAGGAACGGATGAGTAACGTGGAAGAGCGGACGCTTCAGCGCCGCGTTAAGCACACCTTTATGAAAGGGCTTCAGCCCCGGTGGATGGTTTTCTCGGCGTCACCACGGAAGACGACCACCACGGCTAAAGCCGTCTCCAACCTCGATTTCGCTTACGCGGCCCTGGAAGGGCCGCTCTTCCACGGTCGTGCAGACGGTGATTCAGGAAGAACGCAGCTGTGACACAGACCCAGAAGCGACGGCACGAGTTTCTCACGCACTATTTCCCCGACTTCGAATTCTTCGGAAACTGCACCGTGCGCGTGATTCCTTCGCCCTCCTTCACGAAGACGAGCTGGTTTACCTTGATGTCTTTTATCGTGTCGACCTGCCCGCTAGGCCAGCGAATTTCCAGTAAATCAACCTTTTCCGCCTTGCCTAAGCCAAAGTGCACTCGCAAATCATTCTGCGAAATGTAGCTGCCACCGCTGCGGACTTCGTCGATCTGACGATGAGGCTTAGACTCGCCCGGAACCTGGGTAACACACGTCAGCCGAGCGCCGATCCCGCTGCGATTCGATTTCGTGCCAATGGTCCGTACCTTGATCCAGTTGTTCTCCAGTTTCGAATCGCAACGTAAGAGCTGGGGATAGTCGTTGACCGTATTGACGACTACATCGATGTCACCATCGTTGTCGAAGTCTCCGAAGGCACAGCCTCGCGACGCCGCCGGATCCGAGATACCAGACCCGACCTGCAGCGAAACGTCGGCAAAGTGGCCGTTGCGCAGGTTGCGATAGAGCAGCTTACGTTGCGCGTATCCGGCTTCGGTCTTCAATTGTTCAACCTCGGGATACACATGCCCGTTGCAGATCAGAATGTCGGGCCAGCCGTCATTGTCGAAATCAAAAAACCCGCAGCCCCAGCCCAGATATTGCGTGTGAGCGCCCAATCCGGCGGTAAAGGTTGCATCCTCGAAATTGCCTCCGCCCTGGTTGTGATAGAGGGACGGAGTGTCGCCGGCAAAATTTGTCTTTACCAGATCCAGGTTGCCGTCGAGATCATAGTCGGCGGCGGAAATCCCCATACCCGCTTGTGGCTTCCCGTCTGGACTGAGCGCACAGCCGGCTTCGATCGCGATGTCCTCGAAGGTTCCATTCTTCTTGTTGTGATAGAGCGCGCTGGCGGTGGAATCATTGGCCACATAGATGTCGGGCCATCCGTCGTTATCGAGGTCTGCGGTAAGCACTCCGAGACCGTAGGTTCCGTTCGCGCGAAAGATGCCCGCGGCTTCAGAAACATCCGTGAAGGTGCCGTCGCCGTTGTTGTGATACAGAATGTTCTTGCCGCCCTGCAGTCCTGGCGGGCCGCATGCCACCATGACGCTTTTGTAGAGACACGGACCGGATTCAGGCACGGGCGCCGTCGCCAAATCTAGATCGATGTAGTTCGCTACGAAAAGATCGAGGCGTCCATCGCGGTCATAGTCGACAAATGCGCATCCCGTGTTCCAGCGCGTACCTTTGCCTGTTACGCCTGCCTTCTGACTCACGTCGGTGAAAGTACCGTCGCCGTTGTTATGGTAGAGAACGTTCTTGCCATAGTAGGTGACGAAGAGGTCGTCCCAGCCGTCGTTGTCGTAATCGCCGACGCACACGCCTTGTCCCCAGCCGGAGTGCGCGAGGCCTGCCTTTGCTGTTACGTCGGTGAAAGTGCCATCACGATTGTTGCGGAAAAGATGCGAGGTCGGCTCGCTTCCGGCAGGAAAGCCTTCAAGCCGCGAGCCATTCACCAAGAAGATGTCGAGCCAGCCGTCATTGTCGTAGTCGTAGAAGGCCACGCCGCATCCCGTGGTTTCGAGCAGATATTTGTTCTTATGCTCGCCGCCGAAGATAGTTTTTACGTTCAGGCCCGACTCGCGAGCAACATTGAGGAAGGTTACGCAGAGATCGTTGCTCTGGGGATTCGGCTCTTCTTTCTTAGGATCGGTTTTCTGGTTTGTCTGAGTACTCGCTCGGACCCAGCGAGGCCAAGCCATGCTCAACAGGCTTTCAAGGGAAAGCACAAGAGCCGAGCGGCTTAGGGATTTCAAAAAGACGCGGCGTGAAGGGAACAAGAGGTCGCTACCTGGCCCACTCGGGTCGTGCTAGAATTCGCCCCTGCCTTCCTTATATTCAGTGAACCGTGACTTTGCAAGCTTCGGCGTGGCAGGTGTTCAGATTGCTCCCGTTTGCCATCCATCACAAAGTGCTGTCATTCCGAGCGAAGCGAGGAATCTCGGTTTTGCTGGACACCCGCGCCGAACCCTAGTCACGTGTGTCCTGCTGACGATCCTGACCGCGCTGACCTTAGCTACAGCTGTTCTAAGCGGCCAGCAATCGCCGCAGCCGTTGGAACTTTCGCGGACCGTCCGTACCTGGGAATTTCTTCCGGTGGTGGGCACACGGGCGGGGCTTTTTGGCAACGAGACCGGGCGATTCGAAGCTTGGGTCTACCCGCTGAAGATTTTCCGCGACTTCCATCTGACCTTTCATGTGGGCGACCGAGCCCTGCCCGCAGAGAGCCTGTCCCGAACACTGACCGTCCGACCGGAATCGGGCACGATTCTTTATGCAGGCGATTCATTCCGGGTGCGGGAGACAATCTTCGTTCCGGTGAACGAGCCGGGCGCGGTGGTGCTACTCGACGTAGAAACAGAGCAGCCGCTCGAAATTGAGGCCGCGTTTGTGGGCGACTTCCAACTGGAATGGCCGGCTGCGCTGGGAGGCACCTACATCCAGTGGGACGCCAAACTGCAAGCAGTCGTGTTTGGAGAAGAGGCCAGAAAATTCGCGGCACTCGTGGGATCTCCCACAGCGCAGGATGTCCGGCTGGCATACCAGACGAACTATTCGTCGTCAGATGAAAACTCGCTGCGGTTGGGGGTAACGCAGAGAGGCAAAGAGACCAAGGTGCTCGTGCTCTCGGCCTCCTTCACGGGCGCTGCCGACGCACAAAAGACGTATCAGCATTTGTTGGCGTCGTACAAGGATCTCCAGGTCAACGCCGCGGACTTCTACCGGCAGTACCTCGCACGTACGGTCAGCCTTGACCTGCCCGACGATGCTCTTCAGCAGGCATACGATTGGGCACGCATCAGCACGATCCAGGGTCTGGTGAACAATCCCTACCTTGGCACCGGCCTGGTTGCTGGATACCGGACTTCGGGCGCCAGCCAGCGTCCCGGCTTCGCGTGGTTCTTCGGACGGGACTCCGAGTGGACCTCATTTGCTCTCAACGCAGAAGGCGACTACTCAACGACGCGCACTGCACTCGACTTCATAAGCAAGTACCAGCGGGAAGACGGCAAGGTTCCGCATGAAATCTCGCAGAGCGCGAGCCTGGTGCCATGGTTCAAAGACTATCCTTACCCGTACGTCTCGGCCGATGCAACGCCGCTTTTCATCATCGCGATGAACGATTACGTGGTTCAGAGCGGCGACTCAGCTTTTGCGCAGGAGAAATGGGACAACGTTTGGAGGGCGTACCAGTTCCTGCGTTCTACTTACGATTCCCAGGGCCTTGCGCAGAACGCGGGCGTCGGCCACGGCTGGGTGGAAGGCGGTCCGCTGCTTCCGGTAAAGAATGAGTACTATCAGGCCGGCCTCGGTGTGGAGGCCTTACATGCGCTCTCCAGTCTCGCCGGGTTTCTAGGAAAGGACGACCTCAGCAAACAGCTTGCGGCTGAGTTTGATCGTCAAAAGCCGGCCCTCGATCAGGCGTTCTGGTCGCCGGAAAAGAAGATTTACGCATTTGCCTTGAAGCAGGACAACCAGCGGGCCGAGGAAGCCAGTGTGCTGGCCACGGTCCCCATGTGGTTCGGCCTTCCAGACGCGAGCCATGCCGACCAGATGATCACGCAGCTGTCCGAGGCGGACCACCAGACCGACTGGGGCATGCGCATCATCTCCTCACAATCAAAGAACTACGATGGATCGGGATATCATTACGGTGCGGTCTGGCCGCTGTTTACAGGGTGGGCGTCGGTCGGAGAATACCGATATCACCACGATTTGCCCGCCTATTCCAACCTGCGCGCCAATGCGCTGCTCGCTCTGGACGGCTCGCTCGGTCACTTCACAGAAGTTCTTTCGGGCGACTACTACCAGTCATTCTCTACAAGTTCACCCCACCAAATTTGGTCCGCAGCGATGGTCGTCAGCCCGATTCTGCGCGGGCTCTTCGGATTACAGACGGATGCGCAGGCGCACCAGATCACGCTCGCTCCGCACGTTCCCGCGGACTGGCCGTCATTCGGGATTCATAGCGTTCGCGTGGGAGCGGTGAGCGCCGATTTTCAATATCACAGGACCCTCGTAAGCATTACGCTTGAGACGACGCGAACCGGAACCGGTGATTGCTGGGTAGAATTCTCTCCATCCTTCAGTTTGGGGACGACCATTGTCGGCGCGACGCTCAACGGGAAACCGTTTCCCTTCAAAATCCAGCCGAATGACGACGATCAACATGTGCGCGTGCGCTTCGCCGCCAAGGAAGGCCCGAACACTCTGGTGATTCGAGTGAAAAATGATTTCGGACTGGCAATCTCCAATGAACTTCCGCCGCTGGGCAGCGCGAGCCGGGCTTTGCGAGTCCTCTCTGAATCGTGGAACTCGGCTCGAAACCAGCTGACCCTGAGTGTTTCCGGCACATCCGGCGCGAGGTATGAGCTGTCAGTCTGGAATCCGCAACAGGCCCGCTCCGTGGATGGCGCGATCTTCACCAAACAGGGCAAGCTGCAGATTCAGTTTCCCGGGAACACAGGAGACGCTTACGTGCGCCAGAACGTAGTGATTCACTTCGTGAAGCCTTAAGTCGGCCTTTATGCGCGGTTCGCGTCCCGGGAGCCGAAAAGGACTACACTGAAAAGCTTGGCAATCATCCGATTCAGGCTGTCAGAGCCAGCTTTCACAATGGAGTCGTTCATCATGAGAAACAGAACCGCCCTGCTGGTACTCATCTCGACGCTTTTGTTCTGGTCGTTCGCCACTGCTCAGACATCAACTAAGGCCGTGGACACCGAAGGCCATCAATGGTGGCAACACGCGGCGTTCTACGAGATTTATCCTCGCAGCTTCGCGGACAGCAATAACGACGGCATTGGGGACCTGAAGGGAATTACCTCGAAACTGGACTACCTGAAGGACTTGGGGGTTGACGCCATCTGGATTACGCCATGCTTTCCCTCTCCTCAAGTCGATTTCGGATACGACGTCTCCGACTACGAGAACATCGACCCCATGTATGGGACGCTGGCCGACTTCGATACCATGGCCAGTGAGGCGAAGAAGCGCAACATTCGGATCATCCTAGACTTCGTGGTGAATCACAGTTCCGACCAGCACAAATGGTTCATCGATTCGAAGTTATCCAAAACCGCGAAGTATCGCGACTGGTACATCTGGCGCGACGGCAAGGGGAACGGACAGCCTCCCAACAATTGGATTTCGGAATTCGGTGGATCCGCCTGGAAGCTTGACCCTGCAACCGGCCAGTACTACTACCATTTCTTCTATGCCGAGCAGCCGGATTTGAACTGGCGCAACCCTGCCGTTAAGGACGCCATGTTCGATGCGACCCGCTGGTGGTACAAGCGCGGCGTCGCTGGATTTCGACTCGATGCCGTGGATACGCTGTTTGAAGATCCAAACCTCCGCGACAATCCCACCGTCCCGGGCAAGAACGCCTACGGGGACCCGCTTCAGGAGCGTATCTACAACACCAAGCTGCCCGAGGTTCACGATGCCCTGCGCGGGCTACGTCACGTGGCAGACGAAAGCGGTGCGGTGCTGATCGGCGAAACCTGGACGAAGGACATCTCGGAACTGAAGCAATACTATGGCGACCACAGCGATGAGCTGCAGATGCCCATGGATCTGATGTTCACCAAGCTGAAATTTTCGGCGCCTGTCTTTCGCGAGCACATTGCCTCTGTCGATGGCGCGGGAGGCTGGCCCGTTTTTGTGATCAGCAACCATGACATCGTACGCTCTTATGACCGTTACGGAGACGGTCAACATAACGACCAGATCGCCAAAGTGATGGCCGCGCTTTATCTGACCTTGCGTGGCACTCCCATCATGTACTACGGCGAAGAACTCGGAATGAAGACGACTCCTCCCACCCGAAAAGAGGATGTGAAGGATCCCATCGGGAAGACGGGATGGCCCAAGGAAAAAGGCCGCGACGGCGAGCGCACGCCCATGCAGTGGGATGAGAGCCAGAACGCCGGCTTCTCGAAGACTTCTCCATGGCTACCGGTCCCGCCGACCTACAAGACTCACAACGTAGCCGACGAGCAGAAAGATCCGAACTCGCTACTTACCTTTTACAAGAAGCTGCTGAATCTTCGCCACACGAATCAGGCCCTGCTCGATGGCGGCTACACCGCACTCAATCCAAGCGATCAGAATGTTTTGTCATACCTCCGGACCTATAAGGATCATATGGTCCTCGTGGCGCTGAACATGTCGGACTCGGCACAGAAAGTGAACTTTGAGTTGAGCCAACACGGGTTCTCTTCCGTTAAGAGTTTGCTTTCAACTCCAAAATCCTCTGCGAAGGGCGATGTCGTCACCCTCGAGCCTTACGGAGTGTTTATCGCGCAACTCGGAAAGTAAGCCTAATTCCGGGGAGTGGCGGCCTCTTAAGAACCCAACGCGCCCTTGCTAGGGACTCTGCCGTATTTCTGCCGTGCCGCCAGCGCGCTAGATTGCAAAACGGCAGAGACGGTTGGCGGCCCTGTCCCGACAGGGAGTGACTGCACACGGTGGCCCCTGCGGGCCTTTGCAGTTTGACCGCTCGGAAGCCATCCTTGGCCCGCCAGGGTTCCCTATACGCTGGTCCCTCGGTGCGTCAGGTGAGAGACGAGAGTAATCACGAACAGGACCAGGAAGACGAAGAACAGCAGCTTGGCGATCCCCGCCGCCGCGATTGCGATACCTGTGAAACCCAGGACTGCCGCGATCAGAGCTACGACGAAGAAAACCAGTGCCCAGTAAAGCATAAGTTACCTCCGAACCAGGGTCGGTTCGCTAACAGCCTAGAATCCCTGCCACATTCCCACGATCCACTCCGACCTGTATTCCGCAGTCAGGCTTGCTGTAATCCGAATGGCCAATCTTTTGAAGGGAGCAGGTGCCGATTCCTCCCAGTGGACCGGCACCTGCTGATGGGGGCGTCGTGTCGAGTAGGATTCCAACCTAACCGGCTGAGCAACCCGCCACAATACCTTCGACACTGTATCCGCCCGCGACCGCGCCCTTAATGCACCTGCGAGCTTGTTGTTTCGCCAGGGGGATACCCCGCGCATCCACCAATCTCAGGCACGTTCTTAGTTCGCTTTACAGACTGGACCGGATGGAACAAGCAAAAACACAAGGCTAGGTTTAACTTCGCGGGAAAACATTCAACTGCTCACTCGAGCACAGAAGAGGTCTGAAATGACAAGAAATAGCTGTTTGTTGCCGAGATGTCTCGCCGTGCTCGGCGGTGGGCTACTGCTCACCACCAGTCTGGCGTGGAGCGCAGACAAATCGGACATTGAGAAGCGGATCGACAATGCCGCCAAGGTCCTTGAAGAAATCATGGCCACCCCGGACAAATCGATCCCGGACAAAGTAATGAATGAAGCGAAGTGCATCGCGGTGATCCCATCCATGGTGAAAGTCGCCATCGGCTTTGGCGGGAGTCATGGAAAGGGTGTAGCGACTTGCCGAAACGAAAACGGTAAATGGAGTGCTCCGGCCCCGATTACCATCACGGGCGGAAGCTGGGGACTTCAGCTTGGCGGCCAGGCCGTGGACTTGGTGATGATCGTCACCAATGACCAAGGAATGCAGCATCTGCTGTCCAGCAAGTTCAAGCTGGGTGCCGACGCGTCGGCCGCAGCCGGACCAGTAGGCCGTGACGCGGGAGCTGACACGGATTGGAAGTTGAAGGCTGAAGTTCTGACCTATTCCCGTGCGCGTGGGCTCTTCGCTGGAATCGATCTCAACGGATCTGCCGTCACGCAGGACAAGGATGAGACTCGGGTTCTCTACGGGAAGTTCATTCCCTTCGAAGAAATTCTCAGCGGGAAGATCGCGCCGCCGAGCGAGGCCCAGCATTTCCTGGCGGCAGTGAAAAAATATGCGGGTGACGCCAAAGAGCATGGGCAACTAGAGACGGCGCCGGTCAACAACCAAGTGGCAAGCCGCTGACGAGGAACGCAGAGGCGAGTTTCATTGGCGGGTAAAAAGCTGAACCGTGATCGGAGGGTTACATGTCAACGATTCTGCTTATTCTTCTGGTTTTGCTGTTGCTCGGAGCACTACCCACCTGGCCATACAGCCGCTCCTGGAGCTACTACCCGAGTGGCGGGCTGGGGCTTGTGGTTGTGATTCTGTTGGTTCTGCTACTGGCTGGTCGGCTCTGAGCGGGTCCAACTAACAGCAGATGCGAAGACTGAAAGGCCACGAGGCACGGTGTTTCGTGGCCTTCTATCTCTCGGTTTCAATGATCCCCCAGAACAATTGCACGCGTTTCAACGTGAATCATTTTTACCGGCGCACTAATGCACTATCGGGGAATTACTGTACGGACCTAATCGCTTTGGCTTAGAAGTTACTTCCCCGTTTCCCCTGGTTGGATGCGAGCGGGAAACCGCGTGCGAATGTACCGCATCTATAGGCAGATCGATATGTCTGCCACAACAGGAGTCGCAATGTCGAACCAGTTAAACCCTCGCTACCAGGCCCCTACGTCATTCCGCTCGTCAACCTCGGCATTGCTCGACGGCCCCTATCCGCGGCACGCGAATGCAGCACCGGTCCATCCGGCTCTTCGCCTGACTCGCGAACCGGAAGTATTCGCGCCCGAACAAATCTGGGGACAGTACAACAACTACCGCTCAAACGGAGTGGTTGGATCGGTGGTTGTGCACATTATTCTTTTGGGTCTCCTGCTCAGTATTGCGAGCTTCGGACATCAGGTCGTAGAGCAAATCAAGCCACGTCAAAGCGTGATGCTGATCGCACCGTCGCCGGAAATCCCTACGCTGCAAGTTGCGAAGAAAGTAGTGAGCGGCGGTGGCGGTGGTGGAGATCACGATCCGATTCCCGCCCCCAAAGGTAATTTGCCCAAGCCGGCGATGCAGCAGATCACACCTCCGCAGATTGTGATGCGGAATGAAAAACCGAAGCTGACGGCGCAGCCCACGGTGGTGGTGCCTCCGCAAGTCCGCCTTGCCGAGAATCACATGCCTAACCTCGGAACCATGACGGCGGCCCCGATGCCCGCAGCTCCGCCTTCGAACGGAACAGGTTCTGGCGGTGGCATCGGTTCAGGCTCGGGAGGCGGAGTTGGCGTCGGACATGGACCGGGCGTAGGCCCCGGCAGCGGCGGTGGAATCGGTGGTGGAGTATTTAAGGTAGGCGGCGGAATTTCCGCCCCGCAAGCGATTTCCACACCAGACCCGGAATATACCGAGGAAGCGCGCAGGGCCAAGACCCAGGGGACTTGCATTCTGTGGTTGATTGTCGACGCGGAAGGGCATCCCCGCGACATTAAGATTGTGCGCGGGTTAGGTTTTGGCCTGGACGCAAAGGCGATCGAGGCCGTGAAGCAATGGCGGTTTGAACCGGCCCTGAAGGACGGCAAGCCAGTGAACGTCCAGATCAGCGTTGAGGTAGGCTTCCGGCTCTACTGATGAGGTTCTAAAACTTTTTTCTTAAGTCCTGTTCGGAGGATCGCTCCGGGATTTCCTGTATTGCTCCGTCAGTACTCCACTTGTTAGCGTTCAAGAACGCATTGCTCCCTCCCCCGGGCGATGCGTTCTCCTGCGAATACGCCCCCTCCAATGAGATATTTCCACGCGCACTGTCTGCCCGCTTCGATTCTTGTTGTCAGAAGCCCCCTAATCTCAGTCCATTCCGGTACAGCAAGGCATACCCCCAATTACAGGCGCAACCCGATACGCCATCGTAGCCACTTTCTCTAATCTCTGCTTCGAAGGCTGAGCACTGCGCTCGCAGTTGTGGCGACACACATACGATCGATTGACATTCAGTGAAGGAGGCTACAGTGGCGACTTGCGTAATTTCCGCGACAGCAACGAATGCAATTCCCAGCGAGGAAGAAAACAGCCGCGATCATTCCGAACTCAGTCTTGTTCAGCGCGCTCAACAGGGAGACGAAGAGGCATTTGCCACGCTCTTCCAGTTGCACAAGAAACGGGTTTATTCCGTCTGCCTGTTGATGACCAAGGATGTGGCGGAAGCCGAGGATCTTACGCAGGAAGCCTTTCTCCAGGTTTTCCGCAGCGTTAGCACCTTCCGTGGCGACGCGGCGTTCTCCACCTGGCTCTACCGCGTTGCTGTGAATACCGTGCTGATGAAGCTGCGGCGCAGGAAGGCGCCCCCGCTATTGTCCTTTGATGAGCCTGTGTCGGCGGAATCGCCTTCGCTACGCCGTGACTTTGGCAAGAGCGATCCCCGGCTCTCTGGAGCGATCGACCGCATTGCACTGCGGCGTGCGATTCAGGAACTGCCGGAAGGCTGCCGCAAGATCTTCTCACTGCACGAAGTCGAGGGATACCAGCATCACGAAATCGCGCAGCTGTTGCATTGTTCCATCGGAAACTCCAAATCCCAGCTTCACAAGGCAAAGCTGAAGATGCGCGACCTGCTGTTTCCCAAAAGGCGAGCGACTCGACGGAGACCGGTTGAGTCGACGGTGGAAGTCTCGACGCGCAGTTCGCGCCAGAAGGAAACGCGAGCAGCCTAACCGGGCGGACTACAGAAACGAGCAAAACCAGATTCGCGAACCAAGAGAGAGGATTCCGGTGGTATTAGGGGCCATTTTGGTGGTTGGGAAACAATCGGAAGCAGGCGTTGGAGACGGCCCGGCCGTGGTCCCATCCAACCCTGTTGCTGAGCGATCAACTCCGCTTGCATTCGTTGAGATTCTAGGTTGCTCCGTATTGGAGCGCATGGTCGAGCAGTTTCTGGCCTCGGACGCAGAGTGCGTCTCCTTGCTAGTGGAGTCCCGAATACTTCACCTGCTTCCTGAATTTCGGCAGTCCTACCCCAAGGTAAACGTAGTAGTCGCGGACGATCTAGAGCTTGCCATTGCCCAGACGCTGAAAAGCTATTGTGAAAATGGAATCGACTACGCCCTGGTCTCCACTGCCGGCGCCTATACAGAGTGCGATTTCATTGATCTGCTTTGGTTCCATCGCGGGTCACGGCAGCCTATAACGCGCGTGGTCAACCACAAATCGGACGTGGACCTGTGGATGGTCGACTGCGCCAAGCTTCAGCCCGCCGATCTAGTATCGGCAGTTTCCGCAGCGAAAGACCTTGGTTCCGCATCTTACATGGTCAGTGAATACGTAAATCCACTGGCCAGCCTGGCCGATGTTCGCCAGCTTGCTGTGGATGCTTTCAACGGGCGTTGTTCGGTTCGCCCGGCCGGCACTGAGGTCAGGCCCGGAGTCTGGATGGACCAGAAAACGGACATCCACAAGCGGGCGCGGATTGTGGCACCCGCGTATATAGGTCGAAGCTCGAGGATTTGCGAAGACACGGTGATTACTCGTTGCAGCACGATTGAGAGTTTCTGCCAGATCGACTTTGGAACTGTGGTTGAAGACAGCTCCGTCCTGTCCAGAAGCTATGTGGGCATCTGGCTTGACGTCTCGCATTCTGTCGTGAGCGGTAACCGATTGTTTAATCTCCATCGCGATGTCGCGCTTGAGATTCCCGATGGTAGCGTCCTGGGCCCGAATGTAATACCAGCTCAAAGAGCGAAGGGAGAAACCAGACTTGCGCCCGTCAGCAGTCCACTCGTCCTTGACTGAAGATGAGTTTTTTATTTTTGCGGGAGAAATTGTTAGCAGTGGGGTTTAACAGAGCATCGGCGTCGAGAGTTTCGACTGATGCCAATTCTAAGTTAGGGGTGAGAGTGACATGCATACCAGTGGGCCCGTAATCGTCATGCAGGTACCGGTGCAATTAAGCCATGCCGAGGTGAAGTCGTTTCTCGAGGAGTTGCAGCCACTGCTCGAGGGCGACCGTCCGCGCATCGTCCTCGACTGCTCGCAGGTTCGGTACATGGATAGCGCCGGAATTGAAATGCTTCTCTCCTGCATGGAACAGACGATGAAATGTAACGGCGACCTGAAACTGGCGTCGGTCTCGCCCGAACTGGCAGTAATCCTCGAATTGATGCGAATCGATCGTCTGTTTGAAGTGTTCGACACAACCGAGGCGGCCGTGCAGAGCTTCCACGCGTTCCCCTCCCTGGCAGTGGCGCAAGACGAACCCTGGTACAGCCCAGCGTACGGTGCGCTGGGTAACCTCAAGACAGCCAGCTGATTTTTGACAAACGGAGACACCATGAGAATACGGACCAAGGCGCTTGCCCACATTGCCTACTTCGGCAGATTCGCAGAGCGCGCCGCAGCAGCAACCCGCGCCACCTGCCACTCCCTCTTCGTCGAACGAGTCACTACCCCAGGCGCCGGAGCCTCAGCCGCTGAACCCACCCCAAAAGCCAGTTGGCACCGCCGCTGCGGAAACTCCGAATGCCAGCGGAATCGCCGCCTCTCAACCAGCTGGGGTCGCGATCGCGCCGGCAAAGCAACGCCGGGTTCGGACGATTGTGCTCAGAGTAGGAGCTCTCGTCGGAGCCGGGGTAGCGGTCGGAACGGTTGTGGCGCTTACTCGGGCGACTCCCAGCAAGCCGCCAGGAGCCCATTGAGCGTCTGCTTTGCGTGCGCAATGCTCAATCCACTATGCCTCTCAAATCTAAGCCCATGATCATCAGTTTCTCCGGTATCGATGGCGCCGGCAAAAGCACGCAGATCACCGCGCTGACATCATTCCTGCAAAGCGCAGGGCTTCGCACGAAGCTGCTGACTTTCTGGGACGATGTGGTCATCCTTTCGCGCTATCGGGAATACGCTGGCCACAAGGCCTTCGGTGGAGAGGTGGGCATTGGCACTCCGGATAAGCCGGTAAACCGGCGTGACAAAAACGTGAAATCGTGGCCCATCACGCTCATGCGTTTTCTCATGTACGCGGCCGACAGCGTGAATCTGCGCCTTCTTGCAAGCAGTGCCGACAAACCGGAAACGGACGTGATCATTTTCGATCGCTACATTTACGACGAACTGGCGAACCTCCCTTTACACTGGACGTTCACGCGCACTTTCATCCGCGCGCTGTTTCGAATTGTTCCAGCGCCTGATTTGGCGTTTCTGATCGACGCTGAGCCTGCTGCTGCCCGGGCCCGCAAACCCGAGTATCCCCTGGAGTTTCTGCATGCGAACCGCGAGGCCTACCTGGCGTTGAACCGAATTACTGGACAGCTGACCGTCATCCCACCATCGTCGGTCGAAGAGGACCAAGCCAGGATCACACAGGCCGTCCTGGCAAAGATTTCTCCACTTCAGTCGAACTTCACGGCGGTGCCCGCCATGAAATGAGTTGCAAACCGGGCATTCCGCATGCCCTTCCAGCGAATACCAAGCCAACATCTAACCCTACAAACTCATCGAACCTCAACGGCCCCTGAGACCGGAGCACAATGAAAATTTGTCTGGTAACCACCTTTCCTCCCAGCCAGGGAGGATTGAGCGAGTATGGGCTCCACATCGCGCAGGAATTGCAGCGCAACCCGTTTCTCAGCCTGACCATTCTTGCCGACGAACTCTCGCATCCCCAACCGGAGTTGGAAGGCTACCCCGTGGAGCGTTGCTGGTCTTTCAACCATCCAGACACGGTCTTAAGACTCATGGGTGCGATCCACCGGCTTAAGCCCGATGTGGTGTGGTTCAATCTGCTGTTTAGCACTTTTGGCCGAAATCCACTGATCGCGTTCTCAGGCTTAACGACTCCTCTTCTTGCGCGCCTGAGTGGACGCTACACCCACGTGACGCTGCACCACTTGATGGACACTGTGGATTTGAAGGACGCGGGCGTCCGCTTTGCTTCCACGTATCGGCTCGCAGGAAAACTAGCAACCCGGATGCTGTTGCTGGCGAACTCCGTCTCCGTTCTGATGCCGGGATACCGGAGAATACTGCACGAGAAATATGGTGGCGACAACGTGCACGTGCGATCGCACGGTATTCTGACCCGCCGCCCCGAATATCCGGATTTCTCCCGGCGGGGCAACCCGCACCGGATCCTTGCCTTTGGCAAGTGGGGAACGTACAAGCGGCTGGAGCTCATGATCAAGGCCTTTGATACCCTTTCGCGAACTCTTCCAGACGCCAGGCTCGTGATTGCCGGCGGCGATCATCCCCAGGCCGCGGGCTACGTTGAATCGGTGAGGAAAGAGTGCGCCGGAAATCCGCGAATCGAGTTCACTGGCTACGTCCACGAAGACGAACTGGAGGAGATGTTCCAGAGCTCTTCGGTCGCCGTAATGCCGTATTCATCATCGACGGGATGCAGTGGCGTCGCCCATTTGGCGTGTGGATACGGAGTGCCGATCGTATGCGCCGACCTGCCCGACTTTCGCGAAATGGCGGATGGCGAAGAGCTCGCCGTTGAATTCTACCGCCCCGGCGATGCAGGAGACTTAGCCGATTGCTTGATTCGGTTTCTGGAGAATCCCGAAAAGCAGGAGGCGATGGCCGAACGAAACTTTTCGGCCGCCCTGCGCATGACCATGCCCAATATTGTTCAAAAGTATCTGCGCCATTTTGAGCTGCAGCAGCGCACCGAGGCATTGCGCTACGTCACAAGATTCCGCCGGCTCCCCAGCTGGGTGCCGAGAAAATCATTCTTGCTGCGAATCATGACACGGAACTCACTAGGATGGATTCACCGCTCCGCGGTCCCACGCCCGCGCCTGAACCACTCAAGCCGGGACCGACTATTGAACGGTAACAACGACATTAGTGGACACCTGACTGGAACCGGAGTTCCCGTGAACGGCAATGGTGTAGCTCTTCGGCCCACCGGCGCTTTGAGCGGTGGAGACTCCGCCTCCGCACGACGTGGTCAGGATGCTCCCTCCGATCAGCGCACAAACGAACACCGCAACCTGCAGCCTGCGCCTGTGCTGCAGGTTACCGAAGAACGCGAAGCCAGCCACTCCGAACGACAGGAACCAGGAGGCATAGACGAGCCCGCCGCCGCTCTGGGGCAGATTCTTCCCAGCAACGGAAACGGTAGTAATCGTGAGGGCGGAGGCAGCCGTCCCGGAGCCGGGAGTGATGGTTACGGGCGAGAAGGCGCAGCGTAGATTGGCGGGAAGAGAAGCACACGAGAGAGAGATACTGCTGTCGTACGATCCGGACTCCGGCTTCGCCGAAATCGTGATCGTTCCCGATTTCCCAGCTGGAATGGTTAGCACTGCGGGCGAGGCAGTGAAAGACAACGTCCCCGAGCCCGACCCGCTGCTGCACGCGGGCGTGTAGCTGACGGCCCCTGGCATCCGATTTGCCAATGACGGCTTGCCGACCGCCTGCACGAAGAGCTTGTAGTTCCCCGCCGGTATCGAGAAACTGCACAGATTGATCGAGCGAAGTCCGGGCGCAGTATCCGTCAGCGTCATCAGGTTCTGCCCATCCGTGCTGATATAGACCCTGTAATGATCCACCGTGCTCTCGTCACCGCTGACGTTCCATTGCAAGGTTTGGCCGGATAGAGAGCCCGAGAGTGAGAAGCAGCTGTCAATACCCGATTCGATCTCGCTGCCTTCCTCGTAATCATTCCATGTCACGAGTTGCAAGTAGGGCAGCTGCTTCCCGGAGTTATAGAGACCGTTGACCATCGAGAAGGTCTGCAACCAGGTCTGTCCGCATCGTTGTTTCATGATGCGCCCGCTTCCCCAACCCGCTAACGTGTCGTTGAAGCCCTTGTACGTGGCTCCGACAGTCTCTTTTGACGAGAGCGGCATGCCTGTGTTGTAGAAGCTGGTCAGATAGCTCATTCCATAGTCGGTCGTGCTCGGCATGACCCAGGAATAACTGCCGTCGCTGAGCGCATGAGTGAAGCCGCTATTGTTCTGAAAGAGAAAGGCTGGATGCGTAGCGAGAGCGGCGTTCGCCGCAGTCCAATCGATAGCATACGCGGAATCGATGTCGAAGTTGGTCACCACCGGCGCGCCTTGCCAGGTCATATACGCCGGAGACGGAAAATATTGCTGCTCGATATATTGCAGGTCGCTGATCAGAGCTTCTTGCGGAGTGCAACCAGTACACGAATCCCACTTGATCGCTCCCTGATCGATCATGATTGCGAAGGTGAATCCCGGATGCTTTTCGGCCTCTGCCATCACCACTTTAGTGGCATCGTCGACGAAAGTATTCGGACCGTACCAATCGATGATGATTCCATCGATGCCCCGACTGATCATGTCGTTAATTTGCCGCGTGACCTGCGCGGGGTCGGTGGAGCTGTATCCCACGCTCATGTGATTCGACTGTCCGAACCAAAGCAGCAGATGGGCATAGACCTTGGTGGTAGCCCCGGAATAAAGCAGCGAGTGAACGTTGACCTTGCTCACGTTGCCCGCGCCAAGATTGCCGTTAGTCTGGCTCCAGAAGTTGTTGGCCGCGCTCGTGTTGTTGGCGGTTTGGGCCGAGTACCGAGGATCTGCTTCGATCTTTGGCCAATTCGAGGAAGGCGACGCCTCGCCCTGGGATTTCCTCTTACTGGCCTGGTCTGTCTGGGAACGCGATGACTTTAGCTGCGATCAATGAGAAGGCATAGATAACGTCGGGCCCGGAACTTTTGTGCTACGACCCTCTGTGCCATTGACCACGAGCGGGCGGTAGGCGTTGCGGAAAGTTGCGTGTGCGGTCTCGCATTTTGGCCGCCCCCTCGACGCTTCCAAGAAGTCCTGTAAATTGAATAGCTTAGATAGTCGAAATTGATCACTTAGGGGCAACCACAAACCAACATCCCGCCCCCAAAACTCATCTTAATCACGCCATTTAACTATGCGTCGATGGGGGCATCGGTATGGTTTTTGTCGGAAGGGTGCACAAGTTTCCCATTCTTTGCACAGCGGGTTTGGTGCTCGTGATGTGCGGTTGTCAGGGTCTCAAGAACGGGCCCATCTCTAACAATCCGAACAACGGAATCCAGTCCATTAATCACATCGTCTTCATGGCCCAGGAGAACCGTTCTTTCGACACCTATTTCGGTCAGCTGCCCGCTTACTGGCAGGCGAACGGCATCCCGGCCCAGACGTTCGACGGGCTGCCGGTGGGCGCCTCAAATCCGAGCTTTGACGGAACTACCACGGTGCCAGCCTTCCACTTGGCAACGGAGTGCATTGAGAACCTCAGTCCGTCGTGGAACGAAAGCCACGTTGACTGGAATCGGAACGACCCCACTTCGACCACCGCCACTCTCGACGGTTATGTCTACAACGCCGCGAAGTACGCGATGGCCAACGGCTTGACTGACACGGCTGGTGCCCGCGCGATGGGCTACTACGACGGCAGCGACCTGAATTACTACTATTTCATGGCGTCAAACTTCGCAACTTCGGATCGATGGTTCTCCCCCGCCATGGACCGGACCCAGGTGAACCGCATGTATCTTTTGGCTGCAACCTCCCAAGGCTATGTGTACCCGCCGGGGACGAACGCCAACGACATGAATCCGTTGACTGCTCCGACCATTTTTGACTCGCTGCAAAAGGCCAATGTGACTTGGAAGATTTATGTAACGGAGTGCACGGCCGCGCCATGCGCTGCAAATTCGACGTATCTCTCTCAGTTCGCCCCTTACGCAAATCAGGCCCCCGCCAACGTGGTGCCGGGGACGGATTTTCTGAAAGACGCGCTGGCCGGAACTTTGCCCCAGGTTTCCATGATCGAGGGTGGATACAACTCCGGACTGGACGAACATCCAAGCTCAGGCAATAACGTGCAGGTAGGTGCTGCCTACGTCCAAAGCCTGATCGATGGGTTCATGAACAGTCCCTCGTGGAAGGACTCGGTTTTCATCCTGACTTACGATGAAGCGGGCGGGCTGTATGACCACGTAGCTCCTCAGCCCGCGGTCAATCCCGACGGGATTGCACCCGTGGATTTGAATCCGGGAGACATTTGCACCACTCCGGGCGGCAGCAATTGCAATTTTAACTACACCGGCTTCCGCGTACCCTTGCTCGTGGTCTCGCCCTTCACCAAGCAGAACTACGTCTCACATACGGTCGCGGACTACACCGCGATTTTGAAATTCGTTGAGGCCCGCTTCAAGCTGTCAGCCCTGACCCAGCGCGATGCCGCGCAAATGGATATGACGGAGTTCTTCGACTTTCAAAATGTGCCCTGGGCCACGCCCC
>WNFA01001761.1_pt1 | contig 35824 bp, 30 predicted proteins | sample 5400481 | NCBI WGS metagenome assembly WNFA01 (sample SAMN13153340, study PRJNA577476) | soil metagenome | isolation source: 120 cm saprolite under Douglas fir tree site 2 hole 1 replicate 2 | place: USA:California | collected 2015-04-18 | reverse complement strand
TCACTTCCTCGACCTTGGGAGCCGTTACGGCCGCTGCACCGCTGCACACCGCATAGTTCGCCTCGACCATGTGGGCGACGAGGTGGCCGAATGTCATCTGGTCGGCGCTGGGTTTGTAGTTGAATTTGTCGGCGGGCATGGCTTCGACGGCCGCGATCGTGTTTTTCTGGCGGCCCGGCAGGATGTCTCGGAGGGCGCTGCTGACGGGGTTCTTGGTTTCTGCGGGTGCTGTTTGTGCAGGCGTGGTTTGTGCAACCGCTGACGCGGCGAGTAACAATAAGGCTGGGATCACGAAAGTCTTCATTTTCTTGTTCTCCGTGTGCGGGAGAAAGCATAGCGCGAGCGTGAGGGTCCGCGCTACTGAACTGCGGCGGAAATCTTCGAGCTGTCCACAGCGGCCGAGCTGCGCTCGGCTTGGACGGGCGAGACGCCCGTCCCCACACAGGCAGGCTTGCGCTATCCTAATAACATGCACGCGCACGGCGGACATCGACATTCTCATGGGGCGGGGCTGGTGCTGCGCATCTCGCTGGCCGTCACCATGTTTTACGTGGCCCTGCTGGTGCTTGCCGGCATCCGCGCGCACTCGCTGGCGTTGCTTTCCGAAGCGGGACACAACCTGTCCGACTTTCTGGCGCTGCTGTTGTCGCTGGTCGCGGTTTATCTGGAAGGCCGTCCACCGAGCGCGACCAAGACCTATGGATACCGCCGCGCCGGAGTGCTGGCCGCGCTGGTCAATGCGCTGTCGCTAGTCGTCGTGTCGTTTTTTATTTTCTATGAGGCGTTCCAGCGGATCCGGCATCCCGAGCAAGTGCGCGCCCCGGTGATGATTGCGGTAGCCGCGGCGGGAGTGGTGATGAATGGCGTGATCGCGCTGCTGCTGTGGCGTTCGCCGCGCGATGTAAATGTCCGGAGCGCGTTGCTGCACGAAGTGGGCGACACGCTCTCAACCGCGGCAGTGTTTGTGGGGGGCTTTGCCATCCTGTGGACGGGACAATACTGGATCGACGCGGCCCTCTCGTTCGGGATCGGCGCTCTGATTTTGTGGTCGAGCTTCGGGATCGTGCGCGAGACGCTGAACATTCTACTGGAGGGCACTCCGCGAGGGATGAGTCTGGACGCGGAAAACCACGCGCTCTCGGCGCATGTGAAGATCGCTGACATGGCGACTTCTGAGAGCGATACCATTCTGCGCGAGATCAACGAAAAACTCGGCCAGGGGTTTGGGATCCACCATACGACGATCCAGTTGGAACACGTAGTGTGCGAGACTGCGCACGGATGCGTGATCGCGGTGCGGGAGGAAGAACACAGTGAGCACGACCAGCATGATCATGCCCACTGACAGTGTTTGGTGACATTCGCATTGCCCTAGAACAGTCGTTGGTCGTTTGTCGATAGTCGTTAGCGAACGCTTTAACTAATGACAAACGCTATCGACCAACGACACTCACTGCGAGTGCTGCCGGCCGTAAATTTCCTTCACAGTCTCCATGGTGTCGGCATCTTCCGGCCGCTTGTCCGGACGCAGCCGCACGATGCGCGGAAAACGCAACGTGTAACCACTTTCATGCCGTGTGGAACGCATCATGTTGTTGAAGGCGACCTCGAGAACGATCTTCGGCTCCACTTCCAGTCGTAACCCTTCCTCGCTGATCTTGTGAGCGAGGAACCACTGCGTCATTTCCGCGATCTCGGCATCGGTGAGTCCTGAGTACGCCTTGCCGATATTTACCAGACGCTCGCCCTCCCACACCGCGAATGTGTAGTCGCTGAGGACTCCGATGCGCTTGCCATGACCGTATTCGACAGCTGTCACGACCACGTCGAGCGTCGCGAGTTCTCGCTTCATTTTGAGCCAGGATTTGCCGCGACAGCCGGGGGTATATAGAGAATCGAGGTCTTTGATCATCAGTCCCTCGTTGCCGCGCTCGCGTGCGGCAGTAAACAGCGCATCGAGATCCTCCGCCGAACTGGGCGCGGCGACCGGAGCACGGAGCAGCGGAGAAAGGGACGTTTCTTCCGGCTCATCGAAGCCGAGGCGCGACTGTGCCTGGAGCTGGTGAACAACTGCGGCGCGAGGAGCGACGAGGAGATTGTCGAGAATTCGAGCACGCTCACTAAGTGGACGGTCGAGAAGCAACTCGCCATCCACATAAAGAACGTCGAAAACGAGATAGGCGACGGGGACATCGCGCAGGAGTTTCGCGCTGACTTTTTTCCGCCCAAGGCGCTGTTGGAGTGTGCTGAAAGGAAGGGCGCGAGCTTGAACGCCCGCGTCACCCGAACTCCACGCGATGATTTCGCCGTCAAGGATCGCACCTTTCGGCAGCCCGCCAAGGGCCATTGGCAATTCGGGAAAGGACTCCGTGATTTCATCGCGCGTTCGCGAAAAAATACGGACTTCACCGCCGCTGACATGCGCCTGGGCGCGGATGCCATCGTACTTGTCTTCCACCGACGCATTCTGAAAATAGCTCAGCGCTTCCTCGGAGGACTCGACCGGGCTCGCAAGCATGAAGTCGATGGGATGAAAAAGACGGAGCTGTGCTTCGGCCAGCTTGCCCGCAGACGCCAGCCGCAGAGTTTCGCCGATATCGCCGAGCAGCATGTTCGCGCGTTTGACTTCGCCGAGCGGCGCCTCGAACGCCCGGGCGATCGCCTCCTCAACGAGACTTTCTTTCAGACCGATGCGGAGGTCTCCGCTGATGATCTTCACAATGTACTTGGCTTCGAGCGGAGTCGCTCGCTCTAAAAGCTGGCGCAGAAGAAAGGCCTTCGCCGCAGGCCCGAGGGCCGCAGCAATCTCGTAAAACGCCCGCTGGACTTCGGGGAGGGTGAGCGCAAGGCCGGATTCCGGCCTATCGGGAAGCGCCTCAGCCGCCACCGATCCCGCGTCGCCGTGCCTGCGATAAATCTCGGTCAGTTCGTGCTCCGATTTTCCAGAGAGCTCTCCGATGACTCGCCAGAGCAGCGCTCCGCCCACCTGCAAAGTCGCTTCTTCGTATGCCGGGAACGGGCGCCCGGAAAGAAAGATGGCGGCAGTCGCGGCTTCGCTCGGTGGCGACGATTGCAAAGACGACTGCAAATAGGCGGCAACCAGCGCCGTCTTTTCCAGCTTCTTGGTGGTTGCGGCGATCGCGTCGCAGGTCCGGGCGAAGGGCAGCATCCGTCATTCGATGCTATGCCCGATCATTGCGATTGCGGCGATTGCGGCGGCCGAAGGCTCAGAATGCCAGACATCAATCTCTGGGGCAATCAATTGATACAAAAGGGGATACTCGTCTCCGAGCTGACCGGATAATGCGCGTAACTTTTCGCGTTCTGTGGTAATCTAAACCTTGGATTTGGAGTCGTCCTTCCTCGAGCAAACATCCAATCACTATGCGACATTGGCGGCAAAACTTGCGTTTTTTGGCGGCGGTCCAGTTGCTCCCGGCTCTGGAGAGCGGCGAGGAAACCCTTGTCGGAGGGCAGGCCGTGCTCGAGGGCGTCATGATGCGTTCGCCGCATGCCTGGGGCATAGCAGTGCGCAAGCCGTCGGGCGAGATCGTTACGCATAGCGAACCGCTGGAGCGGCCTTCCGAGCAGCATAAGTGGATGGGCTGGCCGGTCGTGCGCGGAGTGATGACGCTGGGCCACGCGATGACGCTCGGATTCCGCGCCCTGAAGTTTTCCGCCAATGCGGCGCTGGAAGAGATATCCGCCGATCATCGCAACGACGATCAGAGCAACGACAACGGTAGCAACGCATCTCGCGATGGCGATCACGGCAAGAATAAAAAGAAGTTTGAAATCACCGGCTGGATGGCTGGCGTGAATATGGCCTTCTCCATCGCCTTCTTCATCTTCATGTATAAGTACGTTCCGCTGGTCGCTGCAACCGAACTGAAAAAGATGAATCCGGTTTTCGGGCAGCAGTTCCTGTTCAATCTCGTTGACGGGCTGATCCGGATCACGATGTTCCTGCTGTTTGTGTGGGGAGTGTCGCTGTGGAAAGACATCCGGCGCGTGTACGAGTATCACGGGGCCGAGCACAAAACGGTATTTGCGTTCGAAAATGGCGATCCGCTAGAAACCGCAGCGGTGCAGAAGTATTCGACCTATCATCCGCGGTGCGGAACGAGCTTCCTGATGACGGTAATGATCATCTCGATGGTTGTGTATATGTTCATCCCGGTTCACACGTTCTGGGCGCGCTTTGCTGAGCGTATTGCGTTGCTGCCGCTGATTGCCGGCGTCTCCTACGAGATCATTCGTTTCGCCGCCAAGCATCGCGGCTCGCTGTTCGCGCTGATGACGGCGCCAGGACTCTGGCTGCAGAGGATCACCACCCAGCCTCCGGATGACCGCGAAGTCGAGTGCGCAATCGTCGCATTGGACGAAGCCATGAAGCTCGAAAAGCAACGCGGCGGCGAATTAGTTATTGCCTAGCGGTGCCCACCGCGACTCTTGTTTTCTTTCCCCTTCCAAATCATTAGAGTAGAGACGCGGCTTGCCGCGTCTCACTGCTGCTGGCTGAGACGAAGCAAGCCCCGTCTCTACGGATGAACATTATGTTTGAACGCCTGGACCAAATCGAAGTGCGCTACGAGGAACTGACGCAAGCGCTGTTGTCGCCGGAGATCACCAACGATTCGGCGAAATATCAGAAGACTGCCAGGGCCCATGCCGAAGTCGCGCCCATCGTCGAGAAGTATCGTGAGTATAAAGACCTGAAGCGCGGCATCGCCGAAAGCAGGGCCGTCCTCGTGGACGAAAAAGATCCCGAGATGCGGGCCTACGCCGAAGAAGAACTGGCGAAGCTCGACGCACGCATCGTAACCGTTGAAGAAGACCTCAAAGTTCTACTGCTGCCGAAGGATCCGAACGACGAGAAAAACGTGATCCTCGAAATTCGTGCCGGGACGGGCGGCGATGAGGCTACGCTGTTCGTAGCGGAAGTCTTCCGCATGTACAACCGCTATGCCGAGACGCAGAAGTGGAAAGTGGAAGTCCTGTCCACATCGGAGTCGGGCGTGGGCGGGCTGAAGGAAGTAATCGCGCTGATCGAAGGCGACCGCGTCTATTCGCGCCTGAAATATGAAAGCGGCGTGCATCGCGTGCAGCGCGTGCCTGCAACCGAGCAACAAGGACGAGTGCATACCTCAGCGATCACTGTGGCCGTCCTGCCGGAAGCGGAAGAAGTGGACGTCAAGATCGAAGCGAAAGACCTGCGCATAGACACCTTCTGTTCGTCAGGTCCGGGCGGTCAGTCGGTAAACACGACGTATTCGGCGGTGCGGATCACGCACATTCCCACAAATACTGTGGTGAGCTGTCAGGATGAGAAGTCGCAGATCAAGAATCGCGAAAAGGGCATGCGAGTGTTGCGTTCGCGCCTCTACGAAGTTGAGATGCAGAAGCAGCAGGACGCCCTGGCGAAAGAACGCAAGCAGATGGTCGGGTCCGGCGACCGCTCGGAGAAAATCCGTACCTACAATTTTCCGCAGAACCGGCTCACGGATCATCGCATCGGCTTCACTATTCACCAACTAGAGCAGGTGATGGACGGGAAGCTGCAACCGATTATCGATGCACTGACCACGCGCTATCAGGCCGAGAAGATGAAGCAGGAGACGGCGAGTGTGGTGTAAACACCGATTGGAGCATTTACAAGTGAAAGTGCAGAAGCTTAAATGAAGGTTTTTCAACCCACCACTAGCTACGAAATCGCTCTTCCGGACGATATTGTCGAAGACCACGATGGAAAGGTGGCCAGTTATTGGAGGCCTGGAAGTTCGGTACTTCTTCAGTTATCAAGTACATCGAGATTCGATGGCGAGCAAGTCCCCGCCGCCGCCCGCCTCCAAGACCTGTTTAAGAGGAATCCGGTCGCATGGCTTCCCTTTGAGATGAAGCTGCAGAATTTTTCAGGGGCCTTTGCAGCTTTACAAACGCGTGACGAGAAGGGTGTCACATGGATCCACGCTTATCTAATGACAGAAAGCGTTGCTATCTACGCTATTGTTTCCGCCCCTGCCCAAGAGTTGAAACGAGCAGCTGATTGGGCGCTTGAAGCAGTTCGAACTCTGCGTCTCCGCCCACCTCTTGTGAACTGATTGTCATTCTTTCTGCGTCTCCGTGGTGAAATAGAAGCGTGCAACTTCGCCAAGCTCTAAATACAGCAGTCGCACAGCTCACGACCGCGCAAGTTCCCTCTCCGCGCATGAACGCCGAACTGCTCATCATGTTTACCCTCGACTGTGACCGTGCGTATCTCTACGCGCATCCCGAGCGCGAGCTCACCCCCGACGAAACTCGGCGATATGACGAGGCTCTCGCCCGCCGGGCTACCGGCGTGCCAGCACAGTACATCACGGGGCACCAGGAATTCTGGGGTTTGGATCTAATCGTGTCGCTGGCGGTGCTGATTCCTCGTCCGGAGACGGAGCACGTGGTGGAGACAGTGCAGGAGCTGGCGAAAGCGGACGGGCGGGGTCGCCCGTCCCCACACGGTCTCCGCATCGTCGACGTAGGCACCGGTTCGGGAGCGATTGCTCTTGCCTTGGCGAAAGTGTTGCCATCCGCTGAGATCCATGCGACAGACATTTCTCCCGAAGCGCTCGAAGTCGCACGAGCCAACGCCGCCCGCCATGACCTCACTTGGCGAATCAAGTTTCACCGCGCGGATCTGCTAAACGGTTTGCCGCATGCAGAATTCGACTACGTGGTTTCGAATCCTCCCTACGTCGGCGAGTCGGAAGAAGATTCAGTGCAACTCGAAGTCCGCAAGTTCGAACCGCGAAATGCGGTATTCGCCGGACCAACCGGCCTGGAAGTCATCGACAGGCTCATCCCCCAGGCTCAGACGGCACTAAGTCCCGGCGGCTGGCTGGTGTTCGAGATCAGCGGGACGATTGCGGATCGAGTGCGGAGTCTGCTATCGGCTTGGGATGAAGTTGCGATCAGGTACGATCTGCAGGGGATCGCGCGAGTGGCGATTGCGAGAAAATCGAAGAGTGGATAAGCGCGACGAGCTGTCGAATCCCCACTAGAACGTCACCCGCACTCCCAGTTGTGCCGCGAACGGAATTCCAACCGTGGTGCCGGGGCCAAAGAAATCGCCCAGCCCGCCCGAGGGTATTTCAAGCTGCTTGAAGCTGTTGACGGGCTTGGTTACAGAGCAATCTGCAACCGTGCAGATGTCGGTCACATTGCCGCTCGCGATCTGGTCGGCGGGTACCGGAAGCGCGGCCACGTTGGCAACGAAATTAGCGCCGGGGTTGTTGCGGTTGAAGAGGTTGAAGAACTCGGCGAACGGGTTAATCTGCCAGCGCTCGCCAATCTTGATGGGGCGGCTGACGCGCATGTCCACCTGGATGTAGGGCGTTCCGCGGAAATCATCGAGGCTGGTTGGCTTTCCGTTCACGGAAATGCGGCCGCTGCCATCCGCGTTAGTGATGGTGTAAGGACGGGCGCTCTCGGCCTGGGTGAGCGTAGTCAATTCGAAGCCACCGGGTATGTAAACCGTACCGGCGAGCACAAAGCGGTGGCGAACATCTTCGCCGGACGGTCCGTAGTCGCCGGGTCCGAAGGCATTCAGCGGATCGCAAACGCCGTTCACATAGTCGAAGAGTTCGCCAAGGACGCAGCCCCAGGTCTTCGCCTGTGCGAGCGTGTAATGTGCGGTCAAGTTGAAACGGCGAGAGATATTACCCTGTACCCGCAACATGAGGGCGTCGTAGATGGAGCGGTTGTCGGACTTGAAGAGAGTGAATTCATCGAAACCGTAGCCTCGATACCCGTGGTTGCCCTGTTCGTGCGTATAGTCCGCACTCACAGTCCAGTGCTCATTGAAGGCATGCTGCACGCCACCTGTGGCGTGGATCGCGTATGGCGTCTTGTAGCGTGGGTCGATGTAGGATGGAGGACTACTAGGGGCTCCTCCGTTGACAGCTTGAAACGCAGTCGCCCATCCGCCTTGCGCCAGATCGTTGTAGAACATGCCGAACCCTGCGCGAATTACTGTCTTCTCGCCGCCGCCGGGCGAGTAGGCGATTCCGAGGCGCGGCGCGATTTGCTTATGGTAGTCATGAGGGACCGCAGCCGGAATTCCGTTTAACGGGAGGCTGTTGAACACTGGATTCTGCGTCTGGCTGCGGCCTGAAGCGGTGAACAATCCGAAATTCGTCTGATAACGCAGTCCGTAGTTGACGGTGAGCTGATGCGTAACTCGCCAGGAATCCTGAGCGTAAAGTCCGAGTCTCTGAACGTTTTGCGAGAAGCGCCCGTCGCCGGCGGGAGTAAAAGTACATGTTGAGCCATCCGGTGGATCGCCGGCCTCGCAATGTGGACTGAAGTAGAACTCGCCGGTGTGGCTGGGATCTGCATAGTGGTCCGGGTTGTTGACGTATTGAAGGAAGGTCTCGTCCGTGGCCGCGAACGCCCCGCCCAGCACCGGCTCATGGATGAAGTTCACGCCGAATTTGAGCGAATGATCACCGGTAGCCCGGCTCAGGTCGTAGCGCATCTGGTATTTGTCCTGATTGCGCAGCGTCGGAAACAAAGTGATTGGGGTGGCGAACTGGTTGTCGCCGAAAGTTTCGAAGCCGGAGACGGTCAAGGCAGTCGAACTGAAGGGAAACGCCAGCGCGAAGCCGAGATTCGAGTTACGCGTCTGAGTGAGGTGCAAGAGGCTGGCATCGAGCACCAGAGTGCCGAGCCACGTTGGACTGAAAGCATACGTATTGCTCAGCGCTACGTTCCAGTAGTTGTTGTGCGTGGTCAGCCCGGTAGAAGGCAGCGTTGCCTGCTGCACCAGGGCATTGCGCGTGAGGTAGCTGTCTTCGGAAGTGCGCAAGAACCATTGCGACTTCGAAGATTGCGCCCAATCGAAGCGCAGCGAACTGATGTAGTCGCGGAAGGGGATGGGAACACTTTGCGGCACGCCGATGGATGGGACGCCCGGAATCAGGCCGTCCGCAGCCAACTGCGCCAAGGCATTGAATTGCGCGGTGCTCGCGGGACTGTACGCAATGCTGGCATTTTCATGGACATGCTCAAATGAAGCGAAGACCCAGAGCTTGTTTTTCGCGAGCGGCCCGCCGAGAGTGCCCACGTAGTTCTCCCGCGAAAATGGCTGCTTGGGATCGGGTGCCGGATTCTCAATCGGGAAGCGCGCATTGAGCGATGCCGCGCGCCCGTAGAAAGCCGCGTCGCCGTGCCACTCGTTGGTGCCGTGCTTGGTGGTGATCACGACAGACCCGGCAGTGGTCCCACCGGTGTCAGCATCTTCATTCGCGGTGCGCACAGCAAATTCCTGAATGCCGTCGGTCGAGAAGTTTTGCAGGAAGCCGCCGATCCAGTCGTCGGAGTTATCGGCGCCGTCGACGGACAGTTCGTTATTCAAGCCGGAGCTTCCTCCAGTTGAGACCGCGGTGATACGCGCCTTCGTCGGATCGGAAGGCTCGACTGGCTCAGTTCCGGGCACGAGGTAAGCAATGTTGGCAAAGCTGCGCGCCGCGAGCGGAAGAGTTTCCAGGTCCCGGCCAGTGACTACGCCTTGATGCACCGCACTCGCCGTGTCAATCGACTCGGTCGTGATCGAGGAAGCATTGCTCCGCACATTCACCGTCTCGCTCCCGCTTTCCGGTTTGAGGGTGACGGTGATATCGCGCACCAGGCTGACCGCAACGTCTACGTTTGCAGCGGCCTGGTCAAAGCCTTTGGCCGTCACAGTGACGCGATAGGAACCGGGCAGCAGGCCGTCAATGCGGAATTCTCCCCGGTCATCCGCCGTTGCCTGGCGAGTCATGGAGGATGTGTTTGACTGGGCAACGACCTGGGCATGCGGCACTCGCGCGGCGCTCGCGTCCTGGACCTCTCCCCGAAGTGCGCCGTTCGGATTCTGCGCGCGCATGAGCGCAGGAGCAGAGACGAACATCAAGGCGAACATCAACAGGAAAACGGGGAGGATAACCGCGCGAATTAGCGAGCGCGATTTGCGCGAAGCGTTCGCCATCGTTGGGGTTATCGCGCAGCCCCCGCTGGCAAGATCTCTTCCACGTCGATCTTGGTGGGATAATTTCCCGTATAGCAGGCGGAGCAGTAAGTGGTTTTTTCTCCATCTGCGCAAGCTTTCTTAAGACCTTCCAGCGAGAGATAGGCGAGTGAGTCAGCGACGATGAAATCGCGAATCTCATCGATCGTCTTGTTGGCGGCGATGAGTTCTTTTTTTGAAGGCGTATCCACTCCGTAGAAACAAGGCGAAATGGTCGGCGGACAGGAAATCCGCATGTGGACTTCCTTCGCGCCTGCATTACGAATCATGCGGACGATCTTCCTGCTGGTGGTGCCGCGCACAATGGAATCGTCGACCAGAATCACCCGTTTGCCCTCGAGCAGGCCGTGAACGGCATTCAGTTTCAACTTCACCCCGAAGTCGCGGACCGATTGTTGCGGCTCGATGAAAGTACGTCCGATGTAGTGGTTGCGAATGAGGCCAAGGCGAAAAGGGATGCCACTCTCGGCCGCATATCCGATCGCCGCAGTATTGCCGGAATCTGGAACAGGAACGACGATATCGGCATCCACCGGAGCTTCGCGCGCGAGCTGACGTCCCATGGCATCGCGGCTTTGATCGACCGAGCGGCCAAACACCAAACTGTCGGGACGCGAAAAATAAACGTGTTCAAAGATGCAGCTCGACTGCGCCGGTGACGGCGAGTAAAACCGCGAACTGATGCCTTCGGGCCCAACGATGACCAGTTCACCGGGTTTGACATCGCGTTCGTAGGTGGCGCCAAGCAAATCAAAAGCGCAGGTTTCGGAAGCAAAAACGACCGTGTCCTTTTTCTCGGTGGTCAGAGCCGGGATGCGGCCCATGGCCAGTGGGCGGAACCCGCGCGGATCACGGGCGGCGAAGATCCGGTCACGGCTGATCATCACCAGCGAAAAGGCGCCTTCCACACGGCGCAGGCTGTCGGCGATGGCATCGGGTAGCGTCTGTTCGCGGGAGAGCGCAATCAGGTGAACCAGCACTTCCGTGTCGCTGTTGGTTTGGAAGATCGAGCCCTGGCCCTCGAGCTTCGCGCGAATCGCCTGCGCGTTTACCAAGTTGCCATTATGAGCAATCGCAATCGTGCCCTTGTTAGACTGCACCATGATGGGCTGCGCGTTCAGCAAGGCCGAATCGCCAGCGGTCGAATATCGGGTGTGGCCGATGGCAAGAACACCGCGCAAAGAAGCCAGCACTTCATGGCTGAAGATATCGGCGACCAGCCCCATCGACTTGTGCTGGCGCAAGCGCTCACCGTCCGAAGTGACGATGCCGGCCGATTCCTGTCCACGATGTTGCAGGGCATGCAGTCCGAGATAAGCAAGCTTCTCCGCCTCGGGATGGGCGTGGATGGCGACCACGCCGCATTCATCACGAAATTTATCGGAAGTCAGCATTTAGCACTTAGCCTTTAGCACTTAGCCAAACTTTGTTCGTGGAGCGACGAGCGTCTCGCCCGTCCACCTCAGTCTCCAGTCGGCGTTCCGAGTTCCGTTCGCAACGCCCTCTCCAACGCCCCTTCGTACGCTTCCCGCAACTCGGCGACACTCGCCGAAATCACTGGCTGACCACCCACCGAGATCTCAACCCTGTCCGAGCCCGTTTCGCCCAGCACATCCGCGAAGACACCAAACTCCTCCGCCACTTCTTTGATTCGCGGCAGCTGGATTGGGTCGCAGCTTAGTATCACGCGGCTGGCATCTTCCCCAAACAGCAGGAACTCAGGCGCTACTTGCTGCCCGGGCAATCGGACGCTAAGGCCTATCCCGCCGGGCAGCGCCGATTCCACCAGCGCCACGGCCAACCCGCCATCCGAGCAGTCATGAGCGGACTCGACCAGCCCCGCGCGGATTATGGCCACCAGAGCGCGTTGCAGCGTGGCTTCCTTTTCGATATCCAGCTCCGGCGGATAGCCCCACAGAGCTCCAAGAATTTCTTTCGCGTATTCGGACGACCCAAACTCCAACTCGGCATCGACCGCGTCGCCAGCTTCATTCGCGCGCAGCAAGATAATCTTTCTTCCGGCTTGCGCGAAATGCATCTTCGCCGTTTTATGCACATCTTCGAGAAGTCCCACCACCCCAATCACGGGAGTCGGATAAATGCCCTCGCCGAGAGTTTCATTGTAAAAGCTGACATTACCGCCAGTAATCGGAGTATCAAGTTCCTCGCAGGCTTTGGTGATCCCGTCAATCGTCTGCGAGAACTGCCACATGATGTGCGGCTTTTCGGGATTGCCGAAGTTGAGGCAGTTGGTGGCGCCGATCGGAGTCGCTCCGGCGCAAGCCACTTTGCGCGCAGCCTCGGCGACCGCGTGCATGGCCCCGAGACGAGGATCGAGATAGCACCAGCGGCTGTTGCCGTCGAGCGCCATGGCCAGCCCGCGATTGGAGCCCTTGATGCGGATGACGCCAGCATCGCCCGCTCCGGGCGCGTCGACAGTGTTGGTCTGCACCATGTGGTCATATTGCTGCCAGACCCAACGCTTCGAGCAAATGTTGGGGCCCGTCAGCAAACGCTTGAGCTGGGACGAGAAATCTCCGCTTGCGCCGAGTTTGACGAACTCCGGCATTTCGCGCTCGACAGGCGGTTCCCAGCGCGCCAGCGGACGTTTGTACACCGGCGCATCATCGGTAAGTGCGGCGTTCGGAATTTCAGCGACGACCTCACCGTGCTCGAGCACGCGCATCTTCGCATCGGAGGTAACCCGGCCGATTTCCACCGCATCCAGTCCCCACTTCTGGAAGATGCGGAAGACTTCTTCTTCGCGGCCCTTCTGCGCAACCAGCAACATGCGCTCCTGCGATTCACTGAGCATGATCTCGTAAGGCGTCATGCCAGTTTCGCGCTGAGGGACGCGGTCGAGTTCAATTTCGACACCAGTACCGCCACGCGCGCCCATCTCGCAAGTTGAGCAGGTCAGGCCGGCAGCGCCCATGTCCTGTATTCCAACGATTGCGCCGGTTTGCATGGCCTCCAAACAGGCTTCCAGCAGCAGTTTCTCGAGGAACGGATCCCCGACTTGAACGTTGGGCCGCTTCGCTTCCGAGCCTTCACTGAACTCCTCGCTCGCCATGGTGGCGCCGTGAATACCGTCGCGTCCGGTCTTGGAGCCGACATAAATCACGGGATTCCCCTCGCCCGCCGCGCGTCCGTAAAAAATCTGGTCGCGGCGGACGAGGCCGAGAGCGAAAGCATTCACCAGCGGATTACCCGAGTAGCAAGGCTCAAACTTCACCTCGCCGCCAAGATTGGGGACGCCGAAACAGTTGCCGTAAGAAGCGACGCCAGAGACCACGCCTTCCATAACGGAGTGGTTCTTGTGAATCTCAGCCTGTGTAGCGCGGGCGCCCTCGCCCGCGCTCTCGGCCGCCGAAATCGGCCCAAACCGCAGCGAGTCCATCACGGCCACCGGCCGCGCGCCCATGGTGAAAATGTCGCGCAGAATTCCGCCGACGCCCGTGGCCGCTCCCTGAAATGGTTCGATAAACGACGGATGATTGTGGGACTCGATTTTGAACGCGCAGGCCCAGCCGTCGCCGATGTCAACGATGCCGGCATTTTCCCCCGGCCCCTGCACGACCAGCTTGCTGCGCGTGGGCAAACGCTTCAGGTGAACGCGCGACGACTTATAAGAACAGTGCTCGCTCCACATCACGCTGAAAATGCCAAGTTCGGTCCGCGTAGGCTCGCGTCCGCCGAGCAACTGCCTGATTTTTTCGAATTCTTCCGGAGTGAGGCCGTGCTCCCGGATCATCTCCGGCGTAATGGTATTAGGAGTGATCGCAGAGGTGGTCATCGGGAATCTTTATTGTCGCATCTCCACAAACTTTTCGCATGCGAATTCGTACCAGGTTTGTGTAGAGCGGGCGCCCTCGCCCGCTGCCTTTGACGTTGCACTTGATCCTGACTTCGACTTGATCTCGAGTCTTCAATTGTCAGAACTGACATCCGTCTATACTGTCGCAGATGAAATCCGTCATCGTCGGCACCGCCGGACATATCGATCACGGCAAAACAGCGCTCGTCAAAGCCCTGACCGGCATTGACGCCGATCGCCTCGAAGAAGAAAAACGGCGTGGCATCACCATCGACATCGGCTTCGCCCACCTCGAACTCCCCGCCCCCGATGGCAGCAAAATTCGCCTGGGTTTTGTCGATGTCCCCGGCCACGAGCGCTTTGTGCGCAACATGCTGGCGGGCGTTGGCGGAATCGACCTGGTGCTGTTCGCAATCGCCGCCGATGAAGGGATCAAGCCGCAGACTCGTGAACATTTCGATATCTGCCGCCTGCTGGCGATTCGCCGCGGCATCACGGTGCTCACAAAATCCGACGCGGTAGATGCGGAGACGCTCGAAGTGGTGAGGCTGGAAGTGGAAGATTTTGTGCGCGGATCTTTTCTCGATACGACTCTCGATCCGGCAAAATCGCCGATCGTCGCCGTGAGTTCGTTGACCGGCGCGGGTCTGGACGAGTTAAAATCCGCGCTCGCCCAGGTCGCGTCCGAAGTTACGGCGAAAGACTCGGCGGCGTTGGCTCGCCTTCCCATCGATCGCGTGTTCACCATGAAAGGCTTCGGCACGGTCGTGACCGGCACGCTGGTGGCCGGAACGATCCGCAAAGAAGAAGAGCTCGAAGTGTTTCCCTCCGGCAAGCGCGTTCGAGTTCGAGGCGTGCAGGTTCATGGCTCGCCCGCCGAAGCCGCCATCGCAGGGCAACGCACCGCACTGAACCTAGCTGGACTCTCGACCGAAGATTTGGCGCGCGGGATGACGCTCGCGACCCCTGACACTTTTCGTTCCACGTCGCGAGTCGATGCGCTCCTTTCCCTTCTTCCATCAGCGAGGCCGTTCAAAGACGGCGCGCGCGTTCACTTTCATGCCTACACGACAGAAACGATCGCGGAAGCACGGCTCTATGGAGCGAAACAACTCAAGCCGGGAGACGAAGCGTACGCGCAACTAAGATTCGCCGAACCCATGCTGCTTCTCCCAGGAGACCGTTTCATCGTGCGGCAGTTTTCGCCAGTAGTGACGATTGGCGGAGGCGTTGTGCTGGACGCTTCGCCCGCGATTCGCAAGCAACGCGCAACAGATGCAATCGCATTTCTCAAGATCATGCGGGATGGTTCTCCGGAAGAAGTGCTGGCAGCGCGCGCCGCACGGCGAGGAGCCATCGGCCTGCGCCTGGATGACATACCCGGAGAAATGAATATCCGGCAGTACGAATCGACGAAACTCGCCGTCAAGGCCGGATTAGTGTGGTGCAATCGGGTGTTCGTTGCGCCGGCGGCATTCGCCGAAGTAAAGGCGGATGTACTCCGCGCCCTCAAGAAATTTCACGATGCGAATCCTCTTGTAGCTGGGATGAGCAAAGAAGAACTGCGCGATCGGGTCAACCTTGGCCCCGAGGTGTTCTACAGCGTGCTGGGAAAATTGGCCGAAGAAAAGAAGCTGGAAATCGCAGGCGAACTCGTCCACCTGCCCGGCCGCGGCGTGGTCATGAAAGACGAAGAAGCCGAATCCAAGAAGATTATCGAGCAGGCGTTCGCTTCCGCCGGGTTGAAAGTTCCGTCGTTGAAAGAAGTGCTAGCTAGCCTAAAAGTCGATAAAATCCGTGCCCAGAAGATTGTCACTTTGCTGTTACGCGACAAAGTTCTGATCAAAATCTCAGAGGAGCTAGTCTTCCACCAGAGCGCGCTCGTGGACCTTCGCCACAAGATCGCCGCGCTCAAAACTACCGCTCCGAAAATTGACGTCGCCCGCTTCAAAGATATGACGGGAGTCAGCCGCAAGTATGCGATTCCGTTACTCGAATATCTCGACCGTGAACGAGTAACACGGCGAGTCGGAGACGAACGAGTAATTCTGTGATTCTGTGATTGTGTGGGGACGGGCGCCTCGCCCGTCCAAGCCGAGCGAAGCTCGGCCTCATCTCCGAATCGGAATCTATTCAGATCTTCTCCTCCGGAAATTCCACTTCCAGCGCCAATGGCCCAGTGACGCGGTTGGTCAGGTTCGCCAAACCAATAAGCATATGGAGATCAACAATCTGCTCGTCCGAAAAATGTTTCTTGAGTTCCGCGAAGTCGGCATCGCTGGCGCCGTCGGGAGTGCGGGTAAGCTTTTCGGCATAGCGCAGCGCGGCTTGCTCGGGCGCGCCAAACCCCGAGTAATTGCCCTCCTTCAGAGCTTTCATTTGTTCCGAAGTGAGTCCGGCGCGCTTGGCGCCCTGGATGTGGTGCTGCGTGCAGTAGTGGCATCCGTTGATCAGTGAAATTCGCAGATACACGGCCTCGTACAGTTTGCGGTCGAGCGAACGCCCCACGCTGGCATAGAATCCCAGAAAATTGCCGAGCATCGCGGGACGGTGCGCCAGCGCTTTCTGGATGCTGCCAGGCTTGCCTTTCAGTTTGCCATCATAGATTTCCCTAACTTCCGCGCTCGCTTGCGCAGGTTCAATCAGACTAATCCGTGCCATGTGTCCTCCCAAATGCCCCTCTATAATAAACGCAGGGATTTCTCTCGCTCACTCAATGCTGACAATTCGTGCCGCCACCATCGCCGACGCCGCGCTGCTCAGAAGATTGATCTGGGAACTTGCTGACTATGAGAAAGCGCCGGATCAAGTCCGGACAACAGAGGCCGAGATCGCGCGCGACGGCTTCGGCGCAAATCCTCAGTTTCGTGCTGTGATCGCCGAATGGCAAGGACAGGCCGTTGGCTATGCGATCTTCTTTAGCTTCTACTCAACCTGGCGAGGCGCTGGATTGTTTCTGGAGGATCTTTTTGTCCGTCCTGATTTTCGCGGGCGCGGAATTGGTAAAGCGCTCTTCGCTCGCGTTGCCCGCGCAGCGGAACAGGAAAACTGTGCTTTCATTCGGTGGGAAGTGTTGAACTGGAATCAGCCCGCTATCGCGCTATATATGGCGCTGGGCGCCGATTTTCTCGACGACTGGCGAACGGTTCTTCTGGCAGGAGACGGTCTGCGGAAATTGGCGGAGAAAGCTTCTTGACGCGAGTACGCATCATCGGCGCTGGTCTTGCGGGATCGGAAGCAGCGTGGCAGTGCGCACGGCGCGGCGTCGCCGTCGAATTATTCGAGATGCGGCCGGTGCGCGCGACTCCTGCCCACCAGACCGACGACTTCGCGGAGCTTGTCTGCTCCAATTCTCTGAAATCCGACAGCGAGAACACCGCGCCCTGGCTGTTGAAGGAAGAGATGCGGCGAGCCGGTTCCCGCCTGCTCGAGATCGCTCGTGAAACGGCTGTGCCCGCCGGCCACGCCCTGGCCGTAGACCGAGCCGAGTTCTCGCGAAAAGTGACGGAGGCGATTTCGCGTGAACCGCTCATTGCGATTCGCCGCGAAGAGGTCACGCAAGTCGAGGCAGGCGAGCTCACCATTATTGCAACCGGTCCGCTGACGTCGGACGCGCTCTCGCGGGAGATTGTGCGGTTGAGTCCGCTTCTCGTCTCGGCGGGAGAAGCCGATGCCGACCTTTCGCGGGCGGGGGCGCCCGCACCACACAACAACCTGTATTTTTACGATTCGATCAGTCCCATCGTTGAAGCCGATTCTATCGATATGAGCAAGGTGTACCTGGCTGCCCGCTACGACAAAGGGTCGGCCGACTACATCAATTGTCCAATGTCGAAAGACGAGTACGACCGTTTCTACGACGCACTTCTCGTGGCGCAATCGGTTGAGCAGAAAGACTGGGAAAAACTGAACTATTTTGAAAGCTGCCTGCCGATCGAAGAAATCGCCCGACGCGGTCGCGATACCCTACGTTTCGGACCCATGAAGCCGGTCGGGCTGAAAGACCCTCGCACGGGCAGAATTCCCTATGCTGCTGTGCAATTGCGACAGGAAAATCTGCGCGCCGATTCTTACAATCTTGTCGGATTCCAGAATCACCTGAAATTCGGCGAGCAAGCGCGCGTGCTGAGTTTGATTCCCGGACTGGAAGGCGCCCGGTTTCTACGCTACGGACAGATTCACCGCAACACATATATCAACTCGCCGACGCTGCTAAACCCGACACTACAAATGAAGGCGCATCCCAATGTGCTATTCGCGGGACAAATCTGCGGGGTCGAACCGGCGCCGAGCCACCGCCTCCACCGCGAGCGACCGCGTTTGGCTCGCTGGTCCATTACATCACGCAGGCGGAGAGCAAAAACTTCCAGCCCGCCAATATAACTTTCGACTTGCTACCCGCCCTCGACCGAAAGGTCCGAGACCGCAAAGAACGCCACCGACTGCAGTGTGAACTTGCCCTGCACGAATTCGACGCCTGGCACCAGCGCATCTCCCTTCAACCCACCTCTGCCGAAGCCTAAGGCTCTCCAATGGAGCGACTGGCGTCCTCACCCGTCCGCCGGAATATCTCAGGAAGAAGAATACGGCCGAAGAACCCGCCGCAAGTCGCATCTCTGCCCGCCACAAACAAATCCGATCCGACATCGAAGACGGAACAAAGCAGCTCCATTTCACGTACATCAAACCAGGGAGCAAGGCTGCGCTTTCATTTCCCGGCGAACCGCGTCGAACCTTCAAATGTCATTTCGCGACCTCATCCAGGACGTCTTTCGAACCCTTTGGGCGCACCGCGTCCGCACCCTGCTGACCATGTTCGGAATTGCCTGGGGAGTGGTCTCGATCGTCCTGATGGTCGCCGCCGGAGAAGGCCTTCGCGTCGGCCAGGCCAAACAGGCCAAAACCCTCGGCCGCGACCTGATGATCGTCTTCCATGGCCGTACCAGCCTGCAGGCCGGTGGTACGCGTGCAGGCCGCCTGGTGCACTGGACCGATTCCGATATTCCCCATCTTCAGGAAGAGGCCATCGATTGCCAGTACGCGATTCCGGAACTCGAGCAGAACACGGTTCGATCCCACACTGTTTACAATGCGGCCGCTTTCACGGTAACTGGCTCGACGCCGGAGTTTGCCGAGATTCGCAGCCTCGGCGTCAGCGAAGGCCGCTTCTACAATCAGGATGACCTCAACGAAAGCCGGCGCGCGGCCTTCCTCGGCTCCGATGCAAAAAAACAATTATTCGGCAGCCGTCCGGCCGTGGGGCAGCTCGTCTACCTCAACGACATTCCCTTCACCGTTGTCGGAGTGATGTCGTCCAAGAAACAGGATTCAAGTTACGACGGGTGGGACGTCAACAAAATCTTCGTCCCTTTCTCTGCCATGCGGCGCGATTTTCCCGATAAGCCGCCCGGGACGCCCGACACCTTCGACCAGTTGCTGGTCGTCCCACGCTCCGTCGAGCACCACGAAGCTTGCAAGGGAGAGATCCGGCGTGTGTTGGGAAGATTGCACGACTTCGATCCCCGCGATAAAGAAGCCTGCCCCATCTGGGACACGATCCAGGAAGCAAAAGCCTTCCGCACCATGACGGATGGCATGAAGTACTTTCTAGGCGCGGTTGGCATCGTGACTTTGTTCCTCGGTGGCCTCGGCGTCATGAACGTGATGCTGGTGGCGGTTCAAGAGCGCACTCGCGAGATTGGAGTCCGCAAAGCCATCGGAGCTCCCGCGAACAGCATCCTGCGGCAGTTTTTCCTGGAAGCGCTCATTGTTGCGCTGATCAGCGGCGGCACGGGTCTGCTCATCGCGTTCGGTCTGTGTGCGCTGGTTAACCTGCTGCCGATGCCGGACTTCTTCGCCGGCCTGTTGCCAACATGGCAGACGGGAACGGTGGCTCTGGCAGTCCTCGGAACCATCGCTATCCTATCCGCCTTGTATCCGGCTCGCCGCGCCGCCGCCATCGATCCCATCGAAGCCTTGCGCCACGAGGCCGGCGGTTAACATGAACATGTTTTATCAGATACTCAGCGAAGCTTGGATCGCATTGCGGCGCAACCGCACTCGCAGCGCGCTCACCATGCTTGGCATCGTGTGGGGAATCGCCACCGTCACGCTGCTGATCGCCTATGGCGGCAGCTTTCGCGAAATTCTTGTCAGTGGCTTCGACGCTTTCGGCAAAGGCGCCGTCATCTGCTGGCCGCAGCAGACCAGCGAACAACCCGGCGGCCAGCGCGCCGGCAAAAAAGTCGTTCTCGAAAAGGCCGACATCGACATGATCAAGGAGACGGCCAACTACGTTCGCCACGCGTGTCTCGAGACCGTGCGCCGTCCTGGCATTGCCTACGGAAACCGCATGGTCGGCACGGCGCCCGTCCGCGGCGTTTGTCCGGAATACGGCGATATGCGCAACGAACAACCGTCGGAGGGCCGCTGGATCAACTCTCTCGACGAACTCGAACGGCGTCGCGTCGTTTTTCTGGGAGCGCGCGTACGCGAGCAGTTGTTCGGCGGACGTCCCGCAGTCGGCGAAACGGTCGTCATTGCAGGCGTGCGCTTTACCGTGATCGGCACCATGGACCGCAAGATTCAACTGAGCAACTACTTCTCGAGCGACGACGAGTCGACATGGATTCCCTACTCCGCGGCGAGCGATCTTTGGAACGCGAAGTACGGCAGCGTGCTCGTGTTTGAACCCATCGCGCCCCAGTTCGAGGCGCGTGCGGAGGCGCAGGTTCTAGCCGCTATCGCCACCCGCCAGCAATTTTCGCCCACCGACAAGAAGGCGATCCAGATGTTCGGTCGCGAAGAGTTTCGCCCCGTCATCAACGGCATCACCATCGGTCTACAAGTGCTGCTTATCTTTATCGGTATTCTGACACTCGGGATCGGCGGTGTTGGCGTCATGAACATCATGCTTGTTTCGGTCGATGAACGCATTCGCGAAATCGGCTTACGGCGCGCGCTCGGCGCCCGGAAATGGCACATCAAAACCCAATTCCTTGCCGAGACGCTGCTGATTATGCTGGTCGGCGGCGCCATCGGCATCGTGGTGTCCTACCTGGTTGCGGTGAGCGTAGGAACCCTTCCGTTGCTCGGCCCGCTGTTCGAAGACGACTCTGGAAAAGCGGACATCCACCTCAGAATCTCATTCTTTACCGTCATGATTTCAACGCTCGTCTTGCTCTTCGTCGGAGTGCTCAGCGCAATGATTCCCGCGGCACGAGCAGCGAATCTCGATCCTGTAGAGGCGCTACGCTATGAATAAACATCAATGGAGTGACGGGCGTCTCGCCCGTCCTCCGGGAGGACGCCCGGCTGTCCGCTGCAAGCCGCGAAGCTTTCGTTCCGCATTGACGCCGCAAGTCTCAGCACGATACCTTTGCGGCGTTGGTTCGAGGTGATCCGATGCCCGTCTCCGCCGTCGATTCCGTCCAGCCCGCCCTGCAGCACGCGCGCGAACAACTCTTCACCCGTTTCAGCTTCGGGCAATGGTCTCGCCTCGCATTGGTTGGAATTCTGGCAGCGGAACTCCACGTCGGCGGATGCAGTGTCCCTAACATCGGTGGCGGTTGGCCTCGTGTCCCACAGAAAAACGATGGCGAGTTTCTTCCATCGGGCTTGGCGAATATTCTCTCTCCCTTCGACCGGGCCAATATCCCTGCACACATTTCGGAGCACATCGCGCAGTTCATTGGACTGATCCTGGTCGGGATCTTCGCCTTTATCGTACTGGCACTCGTCTTTCTTTACATCAACAGCGTGTTCCGGTTCATCCTGTTTGACTCGGTTCTAAGCCGGCAATGTTCGATAGGCGATGGATGGCGAAAATGGCGGCACGCCGGTGGCCGATTCTTTCTGTGGCAAATTGTGTTTCTGGTTTCCACGTGGCTGTCGCTCGCGTTTTTCGTGGGCTTACCGCTGGCCCTGGCTTTCGCCGCGGGGTGGACGACAGATCTGCGGCAACACATCGCGCGCCTGATTGTCGGAGTGATTCTGCTCGTGGGCCTTTTCGTAGCGTTCGTGCTGGCAGTAGCCGTGATTCAGGTGTTGGCTAAAGATTTTCTGGTGCCGATCATGGCTCTCGAGAACCTCGACTTCGCCGATGGCTGGCGCCGCCTGCTGGCGATGATCGGCCTGGAAAAAGGGCGATTTGCCATTTACCTGCTGCTCAAGCTTGTGCTTGCCATTGCGGCGGGCATCCTGTTCACCATCGTCGCGATCGTTCCAGCGCTGTTGGTCCTTGTCCCGGGTGTAATTGCAGTGGTGGCCGGCAGGGCTGCGGGCATGGGATGGAACGTTACGACGATCAGTCTGGCAATAATCTTTGGAAGCGTGCTGTTCCTCCTGCTGATTTACCTGATCGCTCTAGTGAGCGTTCCGGCCACCGTCTTCTTCCCGGCGTACGCGATCCATTTCTTCGCGTCTCGATATCCGAATCTCAACGCGCTGCTGAATCCGGCACCCACGCCTGCGGCTCCGGAATTGCCTCCAGTTCCGCAATCTCCGCCGCCGTTCGAACCGCCTCCCCTGCCGCCATCGGCTGAGCCCATCGGCTAACCCCGCACGTGGAGAGCCGGGCGTCCCCGCCCGGCCACGGAGCCGCCGGACGAGCGCGAGGGGTCCTCTCTATTTACGCTCACCGGTCGTCCTATGTCCCCAACTGAAGCGCCGTCCGATGATGCACTTCACGATCAAATGATCGGTGGAGTTGGTTACATCCACGCCCGCGCCGAAATTAACCTCCCAGTTCGGCGAGAGATTGAGGTCAATCACAGGAAAGATCTGTTGCGACTGTTGGGAAATAGAATTGAAGTTTGAGACCGGCCCCAGACCTCCGTAGTACTCGAAACCGCCAGTAATTTTCTTGGTGAAATCAAAACTAACTTTCACATTCGGAGAAAATTCCCATCCCCTGCCCGTATTCAGACCATGCAGCGCCCGGTCAAACGTCGGATTAAATGAGAAATACCAGCGCCCCAGTTGCTTGTCGATGATCGGACGAAGCTCGTAGCTCCAACTGTCCTCCGCAAACTTCCGCCGCTGATACCCAATTTCCTGCGCAACGCTCAGACCAACCGGCAAGTGCCACGACTCCGGAGCCGTGATGCGCGGGCGAATGTGATCTCCCACCCAGTTCCAGCCGCCGCCTGAACCGCCGGGCTGAATGCTAGTGAACACATAGAAGCCGGTCTCGAACCAGTCAGTCCAGCCCTGCGTGATCTCCAGAGTCTCATGCATGGCGTGATTCGAAGGGACGACGCCATTGACCACCGTCTTCTGGCCGTCCACGGTGAAGTTGGAATGTATTTCAACCATGGTGACGTTCTTTGGAGTCGCTTCCGAGGAGTAGACCTGGATTTCATAGTTGTCCTGAGCATGCGCAGGCGGAGTGAGAAGAAAAAGATTGAGCGCGAAAAAGATCGCTCCGAGCAGTACTTGCGAGAAATGTTTCACTATCCATCCCTGATCTTTGATGTATGGAGCTGGAATATGCGGCGTGCAGCACGCTGCATGAATGTTTGATTCTAGCGGGTCGTGGTTGGGAGCGGGGAATTCGCGGCAGATTTAACAACTGACCATATCGCCAATGGAACTCTCTTCATCTTGCAGGTGTCCAATGTTTCAGGACACGCGTGCCTGAAAGAGGAAACTCAAATGGCATTCTCCACGGCAGGCGGTGGTCCGTTTTCGACAGGTCCAAAGATGAACGTCACTCCTCTGATTGACGTTCTACTGGTGCTCATCATTGTTTTCATGCTGGTTGTGATCGAGCAGAAGCCAGTTGGTTTGCAGACAGAGATTCCGCAGCAGCCCAAGTCTCCGGGTCCCACGATCCCGCCGCCGCTGACGACAATCGTGATTCAGATTCATCACGCGAAGCCAGGCGTAGAACACCCACAGGTGATGGTGAATGAAGAGGCGGTGGATTGGGATCGCTTGCGCGAACGGCTCCGAGACATTTTCGCCATTCGCGTGGAGCGGATCGCCTACCTCGAAGCCGACGACGACATCGATTTCCAGGACGTGGCGGACGTGATTGCAATTGCCCGGATCGCCGGCGTTGACCGCGTGGGGCTGCTGACTGAGGATGGGAAACATGCGCCAGTCTCCTAGAGTCCAACTATCACACGATATATTCCGATGCCCAGTGGGATGAGCCACCCAAACATGAAAAGATGGAAGAGAAAAAAGAACGCGTAGCTAATGGTTATTGCCAACCTGCGGTTGCGTTTGCCTAGGCCCCAGAAGAAAGATGACGGCCCCAGAATGCGCCATGCGAGAGCTACCAACAACCATATCGCTCCTATCACAACTAAGTGTCTTCCAGTTACCGTGCTCTCCGCCACACCGACACCAAGAATAATGAGCGGCGCTAAGTGGGTCAGGGTTGCAATCCAATAACGTCGCCTAACGCTCGACGTGAACCCAATTGGTGAGGGGCTTGTCTGTCCGGTGCCACCGTCCTTTGCCCGCGAAAGCATCGAAATCATCTGCCGCGTCCTCACGAGACCAATGTCGTTAGCCAAAAGGAAACTTGAAGCACCACCCTCTGGCTCACGCAAAATCCCGAGTAGCAAATGTTCCGAACCAATCCCCGACGAGTTAAGCCGAACAGCTTCCTCTGCGGCGTAGGCCAGGATCCTCTTGCTCTGATTCGAAAGCGGTATCTCGCTCTTCACCGTCGAGCCCAAATGAGCAGTTGCAGTTAGGTCAGCACGAAAAGCACCCTCAAGATCTTTCAGCTTTAAGAGTTCGTTAAGCTCCAGTTCGCAGAAACGCATTGTTCCGAGCAGCAAGTGCTCAGATTCAATCCACGATGAACCTAAATTACTAGCTTCTTCCCTAGCAAGGAAGATGGCCTGTTTTGCGCTTTCTTTGTATCGAGAAAACATTTTGTCACTACCGAAATCCGCGGCATCCCCTCACTGACTCTCTACTCTCACGCCCGGTTCTTAATCCAAATAGGCGATCCCACAAACCCAAACGCCTCCCGAATCTGGTTTTCCAGAAACCGCTGATAAGAAAAATGCAGCTTCACCGGGCGATCAGTAAATAGCACGAACGTCGGCGGAGCCACTCCCGCCTGCGTCATGTACTTGATCTTCACCCGCTTGCTCACCGGAACCGAGGCGCGTTCAAAGTCAACCGTCCTCAGGAAACGGTTCATCTCGCCAGTGGTGATGCGCTTGCGGCGCTCAGCGGCGACCTTCTCGATCAGCGGCAGAATTTTCTCCGTCCCCTTGCCAGTGTGCGCGGAGAGAAAAAGCACCGGAGCGTAAGCCAAAAACTTGAGCCCATAGCGCAGCCGCTCTTCATAGAGTGCGCGGTCTTGAGGGCGCTTGGCGTCCTGGATGCGAGCTGTCTTCGACTGGCTGATGGCGCGCTTTTCGCCGCTGGCAACGAGATCCCATTTATTGACGAGGATAATCACCGAGCGTCCACTCTCGTGGGCATAGCCAGCGATGTTGGCGTCGAGTCCGCTGGCGCCTTCGGTGGCATCAACCATGAAGAGCACTATGTCGGCGTCCTCGATATTTTTGCGCGCCATGACCACCGAAAGCTTCTCCGCCATCAGCCGCGTCTTGCCTTTGCGGCGGATGCCCGCCGTATCAATGAAGCGAATCTTGCGCCCTTTGTACTGGATGACTTCGTCGATTGAATCCCGCGTGGTGCCGGCAATCGGCGAGACGATCGCGCGCGACATTCCCGTAAGTTGATTCAGCAGCGTGGATTTGCCGACATTGGGGTGCCCGATGATAGCCACCTTGATTTCATGCGGCTCCTCAGCAGCTGGTGCGGTTTCCCCTGTGCCTTCCCCCGTGTCCCCAGTGATCTCAGTGGTTGCCTTTGCACTCGCAGGCAGCACCTTAAGGATAGCGTCCAGCAGATCGTCGACACCGCGCCCATGCTCAGCCGAAATCGGAAACATATTCCGCATCCCGAGCACATGAAAGTCGTCGAGCAATCCATCCTGCTTGTCCGAGTCCATCTTGTTGACCGCGAGAAAGAGCGGCTTGCCAGTGCGCGCCAGCAGCCGAGCCAATTCGCGATCGGGTCCAGCGATCTCGGTACGAGCATCGACGACCATCACAATCGCCGCCGCTTCTTCGAACGCGACCTTGGCCTGACGAAAAATCTCGGCAGGTATGAAATCTTTGTCGTCAGGAACGATGCCGCCCGTATCCACAACTCGAAACTCGTGCCCGAGCCATTCGACCTCGCCATAGAGGCGGTCGCGCGTGATGCCCGGCTCATCGCCGACGATGGCGCGCCGCGATCCGGTTAGATGATTGAACAGCGTCGATTTGCCGACGTTAGGGCGCCCGACGATGGCAACGAGTGGGGATGGCCTTTTCTTGCTCAAAGATTTCTCTTAATCAAAATCATTTCTTTCTTAAAGGCGGGGATGAGTTACGATGCCCATCCCGCTATTATAGAGACTCGAGTGCCTTCCTCATCCCATCCCGCGTCTCAACCCGTGACTGGGGCAGCGGGATTCTCGCTGTACCAGTTCTTCGCGCCGGGCGGGTTGCTCTCGAAAACACATCCCGCCTACGAGTTTCGCCGCGGGCAGTTGCAGATGGCCCAGGCCGTGGAAGAAGCTCTCGAAGAAAAGCGCCACCTGATCGTCGAAGCCGGCACTGGCACCGGCAAAACGCTGGCCTATCTGCTGCCGGTCATCCGCTCGGGCAAACGAGTCATCATCTCGACCGGCACGAAGAATCTGCAGGAGCAGCTCTTCTTTAAAGATGTTCCGGCACTGGAGCGGGCACTGTTTCCTGGAGGAGATCGCAAGCTGAGCGTCTGCTACATGAAGGGGCGCAACAACTATCTCTGCCGCAAGAAACTTTTTGATCTCACCGACCAGCCGGTGCTCAGCGGCTTGGAAGAGATCGAGCAGTACCGGGCCATCGCCGCGTGGGAGAAAACCACGCAGTCGGGCGACCGCGCGGAACTCGCGGAACTGCCCGAGGCGAGCGCCCTTTGGCACAAGCTCGACGCCCGGGCCGACACCTGTCTCGGGCAGAAATGCAAAGAATGGGAGCATTGCTTCATCACCGAGATGCGGCGGCGCGCCGCTGAGAGCGACATCATCATCGTCAATCATCACCTGTTCTTCGCCGACCTCTCCATCAAACTCGAAGCCGAGGACGCGCCCGACGCCGGGGTCCTTCCCGAATGCGGCGCGGTTATCTTCGACGAAGCGCACGAACTGGAAGAAATCGCCGGCAACTACTTCGGAATTCCAGTCAGTAACCTGCGCATGGACGAACTGACGCGCGACGTCGAGCGCCTGCTGCAGCGTGAAAAGCTCTACACCCCGCAGATGTCGGGAGCGATTCAGTCGGTGCGGGAGCGCTCGCAACTGTTTTTTTCGCTTTTGCCCGCGAATGAAGGGCGGTTTGCCTTCGACTCTCGCCGCGAGTTCCTGGAAGAAAACGGCGAAGAATTTCTTGCCCTCAATCAAGCGCTGTACCGGCTGGGCGCGGAACTGGAGCAAATTTCGCAGAAGCCAGAAGAAGTCTTCACACTTACGCGTCGAGCGCAGCAGTTGCAGGTGCAGCTTCGCTTCGTGATGGAAAACGAAGATCCCAACACGGTCTTCTGGATCGAGCGGCGAGGGTTTCGTGGAGCACCGGGCGCCCCCGCCCGGCGGAAATCCGCCGACGAAAAACACGCAGGCGGACGAACGAATGTTTTTCTGCAAGCAACTCCGATTGAAGTCGGCCAGATTCTGCGCGAGTGCCTGTGGTCGAAGCTGGAGACGTCGGTGCTGACCTCGGCAACGCTGGCCGTAGGCGGCACTTTCGACTACATACGCGGCCGGCTCGGGCTCGACCACGCGCGCGAATTGATCGTCCCCTCGCATTTCGATTACGAAAGCCAGGCGATTCTTTACGTCCCGCCCGATCTGCCCGATCCGCGGACGCCGCAATTCGCCGGCGAGGCAACCGTCGTGATCAGGCAGCTGCTGGAGATCACTCGCGGACGCGCCTTCGTGCTCTTCACCAGCTACGCGCAGATGAACGAAATCTATGATCGGCTTCTCGGCCAGCTGGAATTTCCCATGCTCAAACAAGGCGACGCTCCGAAATCGGCGCTGCTCGAGGAGTTCCGGCTCACCCCCCACGCCGTGTTGTTTGGGACATCTTCGTTCTGGCAGGGCGTGGACGTGCAAGGCGAACAGTTGAGCTGCGTGATTATCGATCGCTTGCCGTTCGCCGTCCCGAGCGATCCGGTAGTGGCGGCTCGCGTGAAGGCCATCGACGCCGGCGGCGGCAACGCGTTCTTCGAATACCAGGTGCCGAGCGCGGTCATCACGCTGAAACAGGGCTTTGGGAGATTGATTCGATCGCTGCACGATCGCGGTTTGCTGGCTCTGCTCGACAACCGGATTCTAAAGAAGCAGTACGGTCGCGTGTTTGTAGAGAGCCTGCCGCGCTACAGCAGAACAACAGATCTAAGAAAAGTAGCTGGGTTCTTCGGGCGGACGCCTGATGATGTCTAATGGAGCGCCGGGCGTCCCCGCCCGGCTGGACGGGCGAGTCGCCCGTCCCCACACGAGACAGCGAACTAAAGGCTATTCTGCCGCCGATTCCTTATCGACGACGACCTTCAGGTGCGTGGTCACGTCCTTGTGCAGCTTGACGGCGATAATGAACTCTCCGACGGTCTTGAGCGGTTCGTGCAACTGGATCTTCCGCCGATCGATGTGGAAGCTTTTCTTCTCGAGCGCGTCCGCAATATCGCCAGCCGTGACCGACCCGAACAGGTGATCGCCTTCGCCTGACTTGCGCAGGAACTTCACTTCGAGTCCGTCAAACTGCTTGGCCAGCGCTTCAGCTTCCGTCTTTTCCTTGGCGGAGCGGCGCACCGAGGCCGCCTTCATCTGCTCGATGACCGTCTTGTTGGCGGAGGTGGCCTCAATCGCCAGCTTTTTGGGCAGCAGAAAATTGCGCCCGTATCCCTCGGCGACTTTTACCACCTCACCGCGGGTGCCCAGCTTGGGCACGTCTTCTTTCAGGATGACTTCCATGAATAACTCCGTTCTCCGTTGGGTTTCCCCTGTGCCCCTCTGTGTCCTCTGTGGTGAAGATTTTTCTCAACCACAGAGGACACAGGGTTCCACAGGGGAAACCTTGAACCTATGTCTACCAAGGTTACTGCGCGCGTCCAGCGAACGGCAGCAGGGCAATATTGCGAGCCTGCTTGATAGCCCTCGACAGACGGCGCTGGTGCGGCATGCACACGCCGGTCAGGCGTCGTGGAGTGATCTTGCCGCTTTCCGCCACGAACTGTGCGAGTAAACGCACATCTTTGTAATTGACCGCCTCGATCTTCTCGACGCAGAACTTGCAAACCTTCTTGCGCCGGAAGTACTTACGGCCGCCTTCGCGAGGACCGCCGGGTCCCCCACCGGGACGCGGACCGCGTGGGCCGCTGCGCTCGGGGCGATCGCCGCCACTACGCTCCGGCCGACTCTCGCCGCCGCTTGATCCCGCATGCGCGGTCGGTGCTTTTGTTTCTTCTGCCATAGTGCTCCTGCTTTCTAAGAATTGTTAATGGACGAGCCTGACGTCCGGCCCTCAGGCGCTAAAGCTGCGCCCTTCCAGAACCTAATCTCTGATTAAACCGGCGCCGAGGCCGGTGTTTCCGTTCCCGCTTCCGCCGTTGCTGTTGCTGTAGCGGCGGTTGCGGCCGAGGCTGCGCTGGCTTTCTTCTTTGAGTCGCGGATCTTCTTGATCTTGTCGAGCCGCTTCAGTTCTTCGTCAGTGCGCACGGTGAGGAACTTGATCACCGGCTCGGTCACACGCAGGCGGCGTTCGAGTTCGTGCACGACGGCGCCTATGCCGTCAATCATCATCAGCACAAAGATGCCGTCGTTGAACCTGCCTACCCTGTAGGCGAGTCGGCGCTTGCCCCAGACCTCGGTCTTGGTCGTTCCGCCCGCCGAAGTCACCGAAGACTCGAGCGTTGAAATCAGCTTGTTCAGATCCTCGTCCACCATGTCGGGCCGGACGATGAACATCAATTCATAGTTACGATTCATGCGTTATCTCCAAATATCTTACGTGCAGTCGTTGGTCGCTAGTCGTTAGTCGTTCGGGATCATCGTAAGCAGTGAGAGTTTGCCAACGACCAACGACGATCGACTAACGACTAACACTCACTCTTCGGCTTCGTTCTTGCGATTAAACCGGTTCATCGCCGCCGCCGGTCCTTCTTTCAAAATTACCTCAACCGCCTGCACTGCCGCGTCGAGGACTTCGTCCACAACTTTTTCCTGCGCCTTGCGGAACGGCGTCAGCACATATTTCACGCTGTCCACGACTTTGCGATCGGGCGCAATTCCCAGCCGAATCCGCAAAAACTCATCTGTGCCCAGGCCGCCGAGAATGGATTCCATCCCGTTGTGCCCCGCCGAACTCCCTCGCTGCCGAATGCGAATCGCGCCCAGCGGCAAATCGAGCTCGTCGTAAATCACAATCAGGTCCCGCTGCACATCGACCTGATGTTCCGCCACCAGTTCCCGCACCGAAAGCCCACTCAGGTTCATGTAGGTCTCCGGTTTGGCCAGGACCGCCTGCTCTCCGGCGATCGTTGCCCGCGCCGTCATCGCGCGGCATTGGCGATTCCTGACTTCGATCCCGAAGCCGTTGGCGATCCGATCGATCGTCAAGAACCCGAGATTGTGCGGCGTGAACTGGTACTCGATTCCGGGGTTGCCCAAACCGACGATCAGTTTCACGCAAATTATCTCTTGGCTCTTAGCTGTTGGCCTTTAGCTCGAGGCTCGCAGCTCGCAGCTATTTTTTGTCTTTCTTCTCGCTCTTCTCAGCCTTCTCGGGCTTGGCCTTGCCCTTGGCATCGCCTTCGGCCTCGCCTTCACCCTCGGTCTCCTGCTTACCCTTCTTAATGACTTCAGGTTCAGCCGGAGTCGCCGCCGCGTCCGCCACCACCTCCGGAGCCACAACCACTTCTTCCTTCACCGTCGTAATGTGGGCGATCATCTGGTTCTCGTCGGTCAGGAACTTCAGTTTTTCGCTATGTGGCAGGTCTTTCACGCGCACTTCAACGCCAAACACGAGGTGGCTGATGTCCACTTCGAGGCTCTTCGGAATGTCGGAGGGAAGGCACTCAATCTCGATCTCACGCAACAACTGCTCGAGGATGCCGCCCTCCGTCTTCACACCCTCTGCCTCGCCTTTGAGCACGACCGGAACGGTGACGGTCAACCTCTTGTCCATCGCGATGCGTTGCAGATCCACGTGGAGCAGGGTTCCCTTGATCGGTTCGAATTGCCAGTCCACGATCATGGCCTTCACGCGATCGCTGTCGAGCGCCAGGTCAAAAATCGTATTGTGCCCGCTTTCCGACCTCAGGATGCGCAAGACTTGCCGCGGATCGACCGCGATCGCAGCCGCGTCTTTGCCCGCGCCATACACGACAGCTGGAATTTTTCCGCCGACGCGCACGCGCCGGGCGGCGTTCTTGGTGCCTGGTTCGCGCTTCTGCGCTTCCAGAATGCTGATGTCCGTTGCAGTAGCCATAACTCCGTTTCCGTCCTTCGATGTTGGTCGCTAGTCGTTGGTCGTTAGTCGTTGGTCGTTAGTCGTTAGTCGTTGGCTAATCGCACAGCACAAAAGCGTTTGCGAACGACCAGCGACCAACGACCAACGACTTTCTAAATAAAAAGTCTGCTGACCGAAGTCTCTTCGTGAATGGACTGAATTGCCCGTCCAATCAGCCCCGCGATCGAAAGCACTTTGATCTTCGAGACTTGCTTCGCCGCTTCGGACAGGGGAATCGTGTTGGTCACGACCACCTCAGTGATCGGAGACTCCACCAGATTCTCCACCGCCGCCCCTGAAAGTACTGGGTGCGTACAGCAGGCATACACGGTGCTCGCGCCTTTTTGAACCAGGGCCTGCGCCACCTTCACCAGCGTTCCCGCCGTGTCGATGAGGTCGTCGATAATGAGACAGGTGCGGCCATTGACCTCGCCGATCACATTCATCACTTCCGCCACGTTCATCTCGACGCGCCGTTTATCCACGATCGCCAGCGCTGCATCTACCTTCTTCGCGAAGAAGCGCGCGCGTTCCACACCACCCGCGTCCGGCGAAACCACCGTCAGATCCGGCAGGTTCAGTTTCTTGAAGTAATCCACCAGCACCGGCGAAGCGAACAGGTGGTCCACCGGAATATTAAAAAATCCCTGCAACTGCGGCGCATGCAAATCCACAACCACCGCGCGATCGGCCCCGGCGGTCGTCAGCAGGTCCGCAACCAGCTTCGACGAAATCGGCACGCGCGGCTTGTCTTTGCGATCCTGGCGCGCATAGCCGTAGTACGGAATCACGGCCGTGATGCGTCGCGCCGAAGCCCGCTTGAGCGCGTCCATCATCAACAACAGTTCCATCAGATGCATATCCACCGGCTGGCAGGTGGGCTGCATCACGAAAACGTCGGCCCCGCGCACGTTCTCCTGTATCTGCACATACGCTTCGCCGTCCTTGAAGCGCGTGACCAGAGCCTGCCCCCGCGTCAGCCCAAGAAAATTGCAGACCTCATCGCAAAGCGCCTCATTGGCGGTTCCACAAAAAACTTTGAACCTGTCGTCCACCCGGGCGCGTTGCGGCTTGCGTTCCGTTTTCTCGTCCGTGATCGGCTTTTTTTCCGCGGTCGTCTTCTCGGCGGTAGTCTTTTCTACGGTCGTCGTCGCAACTGTGGCCATAGTTGGGGTCTCAGGTCTTAGTTCTCAGGTCTCAGCGAACAGGTGCGACCAAGTCTTCCTGAGACCTGACACCTGACACCTGACACCTGGTTCTTGGCTGGGCCGCTAGGATTCGAACCTAGACAAAGTGCTCCAAAGGCACTTGACCTACCATTAGTCGACGGCCCAGTGAAACGATCTGACTGGCTGACGATTTCTGACTCTGTTGATTGCACCCTGATCGGGCACCACTCAATTGTCAATCAACAATCGAAAATCAGCAATCAAGAATTCTTTTCCCAATACTTCTGGCGCGTCAACGTACCCGTCGCCACCGCCTTCAGCCCCTGCTTTCGCAGACGGCTCACCGCCTTCGCAGCGTCGGCTCGCGACCGGAACAGCCCGTACAGGGTCGACCCTGACCCGGAGAGCGAAGCGTATCTCGACCCCGCACGCTCCAGCGCACCTTTTATGTCTCGCAATTCGGGATATAGAGGAAAGACGACTTTCTCGAAGTCGTTTTCAATCCCGGTACGGACAAGGTCGAGAAGCAAATTCCCGGCCCGGCTCCCCCTTCTTGCAGGAGCACCGGTGTTAGGTAAACCACTAAGCCAAGCCGACAGCAAGCGGCCGACCTCAATCAGTCTATCGGACGCCCCCAGCCGAGTCAATTCGTCATTCCCAGTGGAGCGACGGGCGTCCCCGCCCGCCCAGATTCGCGTAGGGACAGCCGCCCTCGGCTGTCCAGCCGAGCGAAGCTCGGCAACTTTCCCCCGCTGGACAAGCGCATCCCAATCCCCAAACGCCTGAGCCGTGGACACCCCAACCTCCGGCATCACCACGACCATCGGCAGAGAAGGCAAATCAGCCAGAGGATAAACCTCCTCGCCGCGCCCGACTCCCAACGTCGTTCCGCCGACCAGAAACAGTGGCAAGTCCGAGCCAACCTCAGCGGCTATCCGCTGCCGCGCGGTCCCCGACAATTTCTTTCTGAGCGCCCGCTCCAGCGCAACCATCGTCGCCACCGCATTCGAAGACGCCGCGCCCAACCCTCCCTGCACCGGCAGCCGCTTCTCGATCTCGATGCTGACTCTCCCCTTCGCGCCGAGTTCGTCCAGCACCAGCTCAGCCATGCGATAGCAGGTATTCGACGAATCCAGCGGAACCCGCGGATCTTTACGCTTGCAGAGAATTTCAACCCCACTTCCCCGCCCGACGCTAACCCGGATCACGTCATGCAGCGCGATCGTCTGGTAAACCGTGCGCAGATCGTGAAATCCGTCCGCGCGCGCCGCGCCGATGTAAAGCCCGAGATTGATCTTCGCGAAAGAACGAACGGCGACTGTCATGGAAGGGGAATTGTAAGCGAATTCACTCACCACAATTTTGTTAGTAAAATATACTTGACATAAAGTATAGAATATAATACATTGTGTCATGAAATATAGACACAGCTAAGAAAGTAAAAGGAGGGTTTTCATGTCTTTCCGCGAAAAGAGCGCCTGGATATCGATGCTATCGATGTCGGGCATTTATGGTTTTTACTTCTGGTCGGTCTTCCACGCCCGACCGAGGGCCGGCGGCTTCCATTTCGGCAGCCTGCTGGAGACGATCATCGCGCTGGTGGTCTTTCAGTTCGTGCTGACGATCGCGGTCGCTATCTTCACGCCCAGGGAAGCGAAGGCGCCACGCGACGAGCGCGACAAACTGATCGAGCTCAGGGCCATGCGGGTCGCCTACGCCGGGCTCGCGACGAGCGTCGCGCTCGCCTGCTTTTTCGGCGCGTTCGATCCTCCAATCGTCTTCAACACGAACTCCCTGCTGTTCATTCTGGTGACAGCCGAGATCATGCGCTCCGCCTGCCAGATCATCCAATACCGGCGTGGTGCCTGACATGGGTACGATTCGCAACGAAATCAGACGACTGCGCTTCGAGCATGGCGAGATGACGCAACAGGAGTTAGCTGAAAAAATCAAGGTCACTCGCCAAACCGTGAATGCAATCGAACAGGGAAAATACTCGCCGTCACTGGAAGCCGCATTCCGAATCTCTGCGGTGTTCGGCAGACCACTCGAAAGCGTATTCCACTATTTCCAGGACGAATGAGCGGATTGCTGGGGTCGCGCCGCGATTCCAGCTACTTTTTCGCCAAAGTCGCGTCCAGAGTCAGCTCTGATCCCACTGTAATCGTCATCTCTTTCGTCCAGTCCTTGTACCCCGGCTTCTCGACGCGGAAGCTGTGTCTCCCGGGACCAAGTGCGATCTTCGCCGGAGTGTATCCCACGGAGTCGCCGTCCACGAACACTTCCGAAAGATATGGAGTCGAGCGCACAGTCACCGTACCCGTCGAAGGCGCGGGAGGTGGTGGCGGCGGTTGTGGAGTTGGTTCTGGCGCGGTGGCCTTGTCTTCTCCCGCCTGCGAAAAGCCGATCATAGACTGCGACTGCGGTCCGGCATCGAGCTCTGACAGCCGTTTTTTCTCTTCCGCAGTGACGGCCAGCATCGGCCCTGCAGTCTTCCGTTGCGTGATATGCAAACGCAAGCTGCCGGTCGCCGACCGCAAATACATAGAATCGCCGCTAACCTCAAGCTTCACCGCGAAGCCGGGAGTCCATTCTGGCGGCGGTTCCGATTGCGAAGGAGAAATCTCGTAGTTGCCGACAATAATTCGATCCTGCACATGAACCGATATCGTGTAGTGCGTATGTTCTTCATCCAGCGGAGTATTGACAACCCAGGCCTTCGTGGTGCTCGTAACGGATTTCTTGACAGCCACAATCCGCCCATATTGCCAGAGAGTCTCGGCCCCGGCGAACCCGCTGCAACCGATCAGCACAACGCCGACCAACGCGAAGACGATGAGCAGAACGCGCTTCATTCTGCCTTCCAGTTTACAGACTTGCAGGCTCCGGGTCACAGGACCGGACATGGGTCTAATTGGCGGTGACCTACCTCTTTGAGAAAGGGCAAGGTTTTTTGCATTCCTGCCGAAGATTCCGGTTGACGGGGAGTTCTCCCAGGAGCACAATGCGGGGCGGAACCGAGAGTTCCGTCGCACAAAGCGCCGCTCGAAGCTTTGGCGATTTGTTCGCGGGCCGATTCAGGGGGGTGGGACCTACTAAGGCATGCCCATGCGCTCAAGGGGATAAGCGCGCTGAACGTTCTGGCAATCGCACTGCTGACCTACGGGTTCACCACCTGCGATACGATTCCAGAGCTGGGCTTGTGCCATGTGTCCCCGGAGTA
>WNFA01000359.1_pt1 | contig 35859 bp, 26 predicted proteins | sample 5400481 | NCBI WGS metagenome assembly WNFA01 (sample SAMN13153340, study PRJNA577476) | soil metagenome | isolation source: 120 cm saprolite under Douglas fir tree site 2 hole 1 replicate 2 | place: USA:California | collected 2015-04-18 | reverse complement strand
GATCACCACCATGGCTGCCGCAGCCGGAGGTGCGATGATCGAAGCCTCGGCTTTCGGCCAGGGAATCTCGTCGCGCAACCTAAAGCCACAGCCTCGGGGAAAGCTTCCGACCGTCCCTACTAAGCGTCTTACAACTTCTACCGCGTTCACCAGACACTTCGCGTAACGCCCGCGATGGAGGCAGGCCTTGCAGATCACATCTGGTCGTTGGGGGAATCACCAGTAACTTGGTTCAGAGTATTTCAATCAGCCATTCCGGTAGCTAATAGCCTCAATCTCTACCGTCCCATGAAAATGGCGTTCTAGTGTTTACGGGCTGGATATAGAAATTACCAAGCGTTCTTCAAAGTAACCTACTACCCCCGCATATTTACTGGGTTATGTAACGGTTGCCTTGGTAACATTTTAAATCATCAATGGAAATAGCGTACAGTTTGCGTGTCGTCAGGTAGCAAGTTGATGGGAGGCGCACACAATGGCAGAAAATGAAGCACTGAGAAATGCGTTAGATCATTATGTCCAGCAGCGGGCTGGAAAACTCGAAGAGGTACGACAACTCGATCTCATGATTTCGCGGCTCAGCCGCGATCTTGGGGAAGCGCCGCCTGCAGAGCAGAGGCCTGAGTCTGGCCCCGAGGAATCAATGGGGGAAATTTGGCGCGACAAGGTCGACGTGTCACTTGCGCCCGCGGGAGCGCGAACCAATATCCGGGCAGATGAATTTGTCGGGCAGACGTACAGCAGCGCTGCTAGGTCATACCTGGAGAAGGTTGGTCACGCTGTGTCAATGGATGAATTGCTGGATGCATTGAATCGCGGCGGTTGCCCTGTAGGCGGCAAGGATGCAAAGAAAACTTTGTACGTCTCGCTCATTCGGGATGTCAGAACCTTTGTGCCGATTCCGGGCAGAAGTGGATTTCTTGGCCTGCGCAAGTTTTATCCGAACCTGAAGGCGCTCAAGGAAAAGAAGGATGAACCGAAGGCGAAGCGCAAGCAGCGCTCGCACAAAAAGACTGGTGCCAAGGTTAAGGCCGAAGCGGAAAAGCCTAAGGCCAAACCCGGGGCCAAAGCCTAAGGGAACTCATGCCACTACGCCACCAGGGAAGCGTAGAAACACTTCGGGATCATAAATTGATGCAACAATCCTCCCTTCCTTACGGATACGTGACCATGTCGCATCCGCTTCCATCATGCTCTCCATTACGCCTAGATAGTGCCCCTGCTCGATGTTTCCATATTTGAAGAAGCAGTCCGTCAGGATCACCGTGCCGCGTTTCGTTTCGACGCAAACGGCCAGCGACGAACGATGGTGCACTCCCGCCCAGAAAACCCGAATCCCGGGAAGGATCCCTTCTTCATCCTGTAGAAGGCGCACTTTTTCCCATCCTTCATTTTGGAGGTAATGATTTACGTCGGGGGGAATGCGGAGATGACGAGGTACGTGCAGATGATAATAAGGAGCTTGAAAGTCTTCGATCCAACCCTTCCGGGAAATGCAAATCTCAGCCTTTCGAAAGAGGGCAATGTTGGCGGTTGCGTAGGCTTGCAGGGGTGTGACGATGACCTTTGAGATGTCCTCCGGATTGAGCCCCTGGGAGCGAAGAATGTTTTGCGGAAGCTGCTCTTCCGAGCGGACAATCTGCGCCTCGGGATATCCGAAGAATTCTTTCCAAGCGCGGTTCAAGATCGTAAGGTCCTGCGGAGGGCCGGTGTTGACGAGAATGTTCTGTCCGCCGCCACGCAGCAAGTAGATGATTACGTTCATCTCTTCCCGCTGGTCCCAACGCTGCATCCAATACACCTCCGGTCCTGGAACCCAGAAGGTACCGGCGTTGAACGCGTGGATGGAATAGTTCATTTGTTTGGTCCTCTGGTGCTCGTCCGGAGCTTCTGCATGCCGTTTAGGACATAGGCGCGAAATTCTCGCAAGCCGCCCATGAATACTCCAATGTCGCTGCCAAGGCTTATGACGCGAAAGCCTTTCTCGATCCAATGAACTGCAGCCTCGGGTGAAGCGGGCAGAAAGCCTGAAGCTACTCCGTGCCGCTGGCACGAAGCCACCAACGCATCCATTGCCTCTAGGAAGCGCGGATGTTCGAACTGTCCCGGGATTCCCATCGACACCGTCAGATCGTAGTGCCCCATCCAAGCTACGTCGATGCCGGCAACCGAGATGATCTCGTCCAGGTGCTCGAAGGCTTTCTCCGTCTCGATCAGCAGAATGACTGCATTCGCTTCGTTGGCCTGGGCGAAAAACTCGGGGCCACCCGCCTGATACGCATCGTGAGTAATACCCAGGGCAACCCCTCTGCGCCCCGCCGGAGGATACTTCAATTGCGAGACGATATGCTCCGCTTGCTCGCGAGTTTCAACCCGTGGAACCATGACGCCACGTGCGCCGATATCGAGCAGTCTCGAAAGCGGGGCGGAGGAAAGATCAGGAACCCGGGCCACGGGTACGATATCGCTCCCGCGGCAGGATGCAATCATCTCCGCCATCAGGGCGATGTCACATCGGCCGTGCTCCATATCGAAAATGACGAATTCCATGCCCGCGGCGGCCAGCATGGGGCCAACGCCCGGCGTGAAAAGCTCCAGAACCATTTGGCCGAGCACTACGTCACGGGTTTGCAATCGCTGGCGGAAGTTGATCATCGCTTGCGTGGGTTGAATTGAGCGTTGAATGAAGACCGGTAGTTTTCCAGCTTCTGCTTAAAGCCCGGTCGGTCCAGCACCTCTCGGTTGACGACATTCTTGGGAACTTCGCCACGCCGGATCGCGAGGGCGCCTTCACAATCTGTGCGACCCATGTCGCGAAACAGTTCATAGGTCCAGGCCACGGAATGTGAGGTCAGAATCACGTTGTCGAGACCAGTCAAAGGCGAAGCGACGTCCAGTGGCTCCTGCTCAAATACGTCGAGCCCGGCCCCACCCAGCTTTCCTGCGGTGAGGGCGGCAATCAGTGCCCGCTGGTCCACGATTGCCCCGCGCGCAGTATTGATGAGAACAGCGTCGGCCTTCATGAGAGCCAGTTCACGCTCGCCAATTAGACCTCTCGTCTCAGGGGTAAGAGCGCAATTGACTAGAACGTAGTCAGAGGAACCCAGCAGATTGTCCAATGAAACCAGTTCTACGTCTAGCTCTTGCGCTCGTTGGGTTTTCACGTAAGGATCGAAGGCCAGGAACTTTTTCACTCCGAACGGCCGGAGCAAGCGAATCGCGTCCGATGCGATATTCCCCAAGCCGATGGTGCCAACGACCCGATCTCTGGGCTGCCGCCCCAGCAGACTGGTGCTCTCCGCCCAACAACCCTGGCGAACTCTGCGGTCCTTCGAAACAAGATTGTGCGATAACGCGAGAACGAATAAAACAATCGATTCCGCAACTGGACGCACGACGGCTTCAGGCGTAATGAATACGGCAATGTCCCGCTCCGTACAGGCCGCCAGATCCACATTGTCGTAACCGACCCCACAACGAGCGATCGCGCAGAGGCGCCGTATATCCACCAAGGATGCGGCAGTGGCGCGCGGCTTGAGCGAGACAACAACATCATAATCATGGAGTTGCTCGGGCACATACTCGCCCCGGTACTCCGTCATGAAATCGTAAGCGAGGCCGGGAACCTGGTCGAGCAGGGCCAAACCGATATCGGGAAAGACAAGGCGGCCGTACTTATCTAGGAAATCGTTTGAAAAACCAACTCGGAAACTGTTCATGTTGGCCGCTAGTTTTTCTGTGGGGTTTCGGCACTCCTTGGATGGGTGCCAGCCACCAGCGCAGAATGTTACCATTGCGGGCGCAATCGGGGCCTGCAAAGAACGGGAAATGGGGAACCAGTTGAAACCCACCCAGATTCGGGAATTCAACAAATGGAACCAAGGAGGATCTTAGATGGAAGACCGAAAGATCGACCCTGTCACACGGAGATCCTTTATTGAAAGGGCTGGTATGGCCACGCTTGCTACAGGTTTGCTGGCTGCAACTGGAACTTCCGAAACTTCAGCTGCCCCCACTCCCAACTCCAAACCTTTCGCGATAGCACCGCCCCGTACTTATTATGCGACGCAACGGTTAGTCCAGGAGTGGGGCTTCACTTCGGGTAAGACATACTCCGATCCGTTCAACCAGGTCGAACTCGACGTGATCTTCACAGACCCGCAAGGGCAGGGGCATCGGATGCCTACCTTCTGGGCGGGCGGCCAAACTTGGCGAGTGCGATTCAGCGCCGCCAAGACCGGTAAGTACACTTTCCGCACCGTTTCAAATGACACTTCAAATCCCGATCTGCACGATCAAAGGGGCGAGGTCACGGTCTCCGAATATACGGGGGACAATCTTCTTTTTAAGCATGGGCCGGTCCAAGCTGCGGCGGATCATCTCCACTTTAAACACGAGGACGGAACGCCCTTCTTCTGGCTGGGCGACACCTGGTGGATGGGACTCTGCCACCGCTTGCGTTGGCCGGAGGATTTTCAGACGCTAGCCGCGGACCGGGTGAGCAAGGGCTTCACAGTGATTCAGATTATTGCCGGTCTGTATCCCGACATGCCTGCCTTTGATCCTCGAGGAGCCAACGAGGCGGGCTATCCGTGGGAGGCGGATTACGCGCGCATCAGCCCCAGGTATTTCGATATGGCCGACCTTCGAATCCAGGAGCTGGTGAATCGCGGCTTGGTGCCTTGCGTTGTGGGTTGCTGGGGATATTTTTTGGGCTTCATGGGCTTGCCGAAGATCAAGCAGCATTGGCGGAACATGGTAGCTCGATGGGGGGCCTATCCGGTCATATGGTGCCTTGCGGGCGAAGGCACCATGCCCTACTACCTCTCTCAGAACAAGTCTGCAGACTCGGCGGCGCAGAAGACCGGCTGGACCGAGGTGGCGCGCTATGTCCGAGATATTGATCCTTACCGGCACTTGATCACGATTCATCCCTCGGATACTGCGCGCGACAGCGTCGAAGATCCAGCGGTGCTTGATTTCGACATGCTCCAGACCGGGCACGGAGACCGGACGAGCTATCCCAATACGGTCGAAAAGGTCACGAGCGAGCTTTTGCAAAGCCCACGGATGCCCGTCCTGGTGGGCGAGGTGTGCTACGAGGGTATTTTGGATGAGAACCGCCAGGAGGTATCCAGGTTTGTGTTTTGGGCCTCACTGCTGAGTGGGGCGGCGGGGCATACCTACGGGGCGGATGGGATCTGGCAGGTCAACACTCCGGAGCAGCCCTACGGGCCTTCTCCTCATGGTCGCTCCTGGGGTGGGCCCTCCTGGGACGTGGCCGCGCAACTTCCTGGCTCGCGACAGCTGGGTCTGGCAAAGCAGTTCTTAACCCGCTTCGAGTGGTGGCGCATGGAACCACATCCTGAGTGGGTTGAACCGCACTGGAGTAAGCAGGACTATCAGCTTCCGTATGCGGCCGGTATCCCAGGCAAATTGAGGATTGTGTTCGTGCCACCAATGTGGGAGCCTCCGATTTTAAAGCGCCTTGAGCCCGGGCTGCGCTACCAGGCACTCTTTTTCGATCCGCGGACGGGGCAGGAACACCCGATCGGTGAGGTCACGCCGGATACGGAGGGCAGTTGGAAGTCGCCGATTACGCCGACATTTGAGCAGTGGGTGATCGTGTTGGAGAAGAAAATCTAACCGGAAATGACCGGCCATATTTATCTACCGAGTAGAGGTTTGCTGGCGTGAAGCTCTCGGGGAAAGTTGCAATTGTGTCGGGTGCGGCCAGCGGAATCGGTCGCGCCAGTGTGCTGACCTTTGCTCGCGAAGGCGCAAGAGTGACAGCAGTGGATGTCAACGCCGCAGGGGGTGCGGAAACGCTCACCCAAGCAGGAGAGCAAGGGTGTGAAGTTGTCTTTGAGCATGCTGATATCCGCGACGAAGCCCAGGTGAAAGCTCTGGTCGATCGCACCGTAGCCCGATGGGGCCGTCTGGACATTTTGTTTAACAACGCTGGCGTGGTGCTGGTGAAGTCCCTTGAAGAGACGACCGAAGCCGAGTGGGACCATCTCATGTCCGTCAACCTGAAAGCAATGTTTTTTGGTTGCAAGCATGCCATCCCACACATGCGGCGAACCGGGGGAGGAGCGATTCTGAATACCGGTTCGATCGGAAGTTTCACTGGACAGCTCAACACTCCGGCCTATATCGCCTCCAAGGGAGCGGTTGCACTTTTTACCAAATCGCTTGCTCTCGACTATGGCCGTGCCGGGATCCGCGTGAATTGCATTTGCCCCGGGATTACCGATACTCCCATGCTGCGCCAGCACATGGGATATGGTGAGCAAGGAGAAAAAAATATACGGAAGCGGTTGGCGCGGGTTCCGCTGGGCAAGATTCTCGAGCCCGCTGACGTAGCTCGTGCCGCGCTGTATTTGGTCTCGGATGATTCGGCCGGAATCACCGGAATCACCCACGTGATTGATGGCGGACTTCTGGCCGCCGCGGAATACAACGTTCCTTTGGATGAAGAATGAGGTCCCAATCCGGGGTCGTTCGTCGTGGTGGTGGGGTTGAATGAGTTATGAAAAGAAGGCAATTTATTGAGCGAATCGGTTTCCTTGGACTCGCTTCGTCGCTGGAACTGCGAGGCTTACCAAGATTCCTGGAAAATGCATCTTCCAACCCAGAGTTATCCGAGAAGAAACTTGCAGATCAGACGGCACTGGCAATTCATCCCGACAATCCCAAATATTTCTTGTTTCGGGGGCGGCCGTTAGTGCTCCTGGCCGCCAGCGAGCATTACGGATCGATCGTCAACCGGCGCTTCGATTTTGAGCGCTATCTATACGAGGCCGCCGCTACAAAACAGACCGTTACTCGAACATTTCTGCTGTATCGCGAGTTGCAGTCGGCGAGAAATCCTTGCTCTCCGCTCAAACCTGATTCACCGGACTATGTAGCCCCGTGGCCGCGTACCGGCCCTGGCAGCGCCCGGGACGGCGAGTCGAAATATGACCTCGACCAGTGGAACCACGAATACTTTGACCGACTGCACAAATTCCTGTCGCTGGCGTCGAAGCTGGGCATTGTGGTCGAGTTGACGGTATTCAGCAATACGTACAGCGATGATGTATGGGACTTGAATCCGCTGCGGGAAGGCAACAATCTTCAAAACGTGGGTAGCGTAACGTGGCAGGAATATCTTTCTCAGCGAGATCGCAGACTTTTTGAGCGGCAGGTTACATACGCACGCAAGATCGTGCAGGAAACTGGTCGCTACGACAACATTTATTACGAGGTCTGTAATGAGCCAGGGGGCGGCTTTCCGGGTGAGCCGACGCTCGCCGAGGTGGATGCCTGGCAAGATGCGATTGCGAACGTTCTGCGGGAGGAAATGAAAAATGTTAACTGTCCGCACCTGTTAGCCGGCCAGAATGCGTTCAGCTACAAGCCGGAGTTCAGTCAGGCATTTGACGCGAGCTATTCGGGGACGATGTTGGATATTGTTAACGTACATCCTTTGCCCAACCTCATTCTGAAGGGTCGAAAGTATGAGCTAGGAAACTTCATGTCCAACGAGTTACACCTGGCAGAGTTCCGCGATTTCTTTTTGATGGCTTCCAAGCAACCGAAACTGAGCATTTCTGACGAAGATAACGCCGCGAGCCTTTATTTGGATGATACCGGTTGGACCATTGATCGCAAGCGGGCGTGGATGGCCGTTATGTGCGCCGCACACTACAACTTCATTGATTTTTCGATCCAGGCGCATGTGGAGGCCGGGACCGAGGAATCCAAGCGGAAGATTCGCAGTTGGATGAAAAATCTCTCGGGATTCGTTCATGATTTCGATTTCATTCATGCGAGCCCAGCACAGGATTGGATATTGAGTGCTCCGGAACATGTTGTAAGCGCGGGTTTGGCAATCCGCGGTAAGGATTATGTGGCTTACTTGGCGGACCGGCGAGAAGTAACGGAATCAAGCGCGGGACACCCGATCTCGGGCACGATTTCTATCCAACTGCCGGAGGGGGATTATAGGATCCATTTCTACTCCCCAGTTTCTGGCGAGTATTCACAGCCTCAGACGGCAAGAGGAGGAGGAACGATAAGAGTTGTCCTCGCTACATTTGAGCATGATCTTGTGCTTCGCGCTATACAGGCTTCTTGACGTATAGGTACTGGCAGGCTCCTTCATGCACTCCATATTTCGGTCGAGTGGTCTGGCTTGGGGCGTGGCTTTTGTTGGATTCGCCTTGGCGGCGGCTGGATGCAGCTGCGGAGGTGGCTCCATGATCGTGCCGATGCCGATCATGGTTTCGCTGCCCGTCTCCACTGTCGTTGTGCCGCAGGACGGAACGCAAGTCGTCGTGCCCATCAACATCACCTCAACCAGCGAGACTGCACTGGTGTCCGTCAGCGGCCTGCCAATCGGCCTGCAAGAGAAATATGCGGCATCGGATACAAACCCCTCCGGATCGCTCGCGTTTACCGCCAGTGCCGCGACCCCGGCAGGCATCTATACACCGACAGTGACGGTGCAATCGGCCGGGCAAACCGCATCGACGAACTTCACCTTGGTCGTCAGCGCCCTCGTGACCAGAAATTCTTTTCCCTTCAAATAGCTCGACGAACTCCGCAACCATCCGAATTGACGATTAGCAAAAGCTGACACTTCCAGCCCGGCTTCTTCTCGGAGTATTTTGCTCTTGACAATCAGGAGGAGATAAAGTGTATTTTCCTCTTGAGGCTCAGGAGGAGGGTTTGTGGCGGACAAACCGAGCGATGTCGTACAAGGCACATTGAGTATGCTCATCCTTAAAACACTGGCCCTTGAACCGATGCATGGATATGGAGTCGCTGTCCGGCTCGAACAGATGAGCAAGGGCACTTTTCGAATTAATGCAGGCTCACTATTTGTTGCTTTGCAGCGGCTGCAGCGAGAAGGGCTGATCAAGAACGAGTGGAAAGCCACCGAAAACAGCAGGCGCGCAAAATATTACACCCTCACGCGGCAAGGACGAAAAAGGCTCGACAGCGAAACACGAGAATGGGGGAGGCAGGTGGCGGCTATCACCAGGGTCTTGGAGGCGTCGTAAGAAGTTATGTCCTTGTTTCGCAAATTAGCGGACGGGCTCTGGTCGTGGTTTCGGAAGGAACAGGTTTCCAAGGAACTCGACGAAGAATTAGACAGCTTCGTAGAGATGGCTACTGAGGAAAAGATGAGAGACGGCATGACCCGCGCCGATGCGGTTCGCGCTGTGCGCCTTGAGCGGGGCAGTCTCGAAGTGGCGAAGGAGGTTGTGTATGCTGCCGGATGGGAATCAGTTGTAGAAGGAATCTGGCGCGACATCCGCTTCGGTGTTCGTTCCCTCCGCAAATCTTCGGGTTTCAGCGCCGTTGTTGTGCTCACTCTGACCCTTGGCATCGGCGCGAACACCGCCGTCTTCACCCTCCTGAACGCCGTGATGCTGGAATCGCTGCCCGTAGCGAATCCGACGCAGCTGTATCGCCTCGGCGACAACAACAATTGCTGCAGCATGACCGGGACCCAAAACGACGGCAGCTTTGTTTTGTATTCCCATCGACTTTACGAATACCTTCGCGACCACACACCCGAATTCGAACAACTCGCCGCCTTTTCGTCCTATCTAGAGGATTTGAGCGTTCGCGGCGCGCGCGATTCTGCCGCCGAGCCGTACAAAGGCGAGTTCGTGTCGGGCAACTACTTCCAGATGTTCGGTATCCATTCCTTTGCTGGCCGGCTGCTCACTCCTGGTGACGATTCGCCAACCGCACCTCGCATGGCCGTGATGAGCTATCGCACGTGGCTACAGCGCTTCGCGCTGGATCCTTCCGTGGTCGGCTCGGTCCTGAGCATCGACGGCACCGCGTACACAATTGCCGGCATCGCTACTCCACAATTCTATGGCGACACGCTGCGCAGCGATCCTCCGGATTTCTGGTTGCCTTTAGCCGGAGAACCGGAGCAGTGGCGGTTACAGAGCGCGAACGTCGAGTGGCTGTATCTGGTGGGGCGACTCAAGGGCGGGATTGCACCGGACTCGGTCCAGGCTCGGCTCACGGTTGAGTTGCAGCAGTGGCTCGGCGGCCATCGGGACGTGATTCCCCAGCGAGATTGGGACGAGATTCCCCAACAACACATTCGCCTGACGCGGGCGGCGCGTGGCGTCGAGCAAATGCAGACAGACTATTCATTGGCCCTGCGGTTGTTGGCGACGCTTTCGGCTTTGCTGCTGCTGATCGCGTGCGCGAACATTGCTAACCTGCTGCTGGCGCGAGGATTGGATAACCAGTCTCAGACCGCGGTCCGGCTGGCCCTGGGCGGGACGCGGGGCCGCTTGATTTGCCAGTTGCTCACGGAAAGCGTGCTCCTGGCGGCTACAGGTGGTGTGGCGGGCCTTTACGTCGCCTACGTGGGAACTCATGCACTCTTGCTGCTGGCGTTTCGCGGCGCTCATTATATTCCGATCAGCGCGCGCCCTTCTGTACCTGTCCTCGTGTTCGCCATGCTTTTGTCGCTTGCCACAGGGATTGTGTTTGGAATCGCCCCGGCCTGGATGGCATCGCGGTCGAATCCGGCCGATGCCTTGCGGGGCGCTGGGCCTGCAACTGGCGGACGATCTCTAAAGGTTCAGAAATCGCTGATCGTCGTGCAGGTCGCTCTTTCGATCGTGCTGCTGGTTGGTGCCGGTTTGCTCACCAGGAGCTTGCGCAATCTGGAGGACCAGCAGTTCGGGTTCGTGACCGATGGACGGCTCATCGTCAGCCTCATCAATCTGGCGGCCGCCGGCTATACGGAAGAGAAGCTTCCAGCGCTTTATCAGCGGCTTGAAGAGGCGCTGCCACAAATTCCCGGCGTGCTGAGTGCCAGCCTTTCGACGTACAGTCCCTTGGAAGGTAACAACTGGAGCGAGTACGTCTCGATTCAAGGAAAGCCGCCGGATTTCAACGGGACGGCGCCATCCTGGCTACGCGTCGGACCTCATTATTTTCAGACCATCGGCACGCGATTGCTGCAAGGCCGTCTGATCGACGAGCGTGATCGTCCTGGCGCACCACACGTTGCGGTTGTCAACGATGCGTTCGTGCGCAGGTTTTTCCCGAAGGAAAATGCGATCGGCCACTACTTCGGCATGACCGATCTTGGTCATAGCGGTGACTACGAGATTGTCGGCATAGTTGAAGACGCAAAATATCAGGACACGCGCGGCCCTGCCTATCCCACGTTCTTCTTGCCTCTGCTCCAGGTCCGTCCAGCAGAGCCGCTTCGGGGCTGGGTCAGTGCCATCGAGCTTCACGTCGCCGGCAGGCCCGAGAACCTCGAACCAGCCGTTCGCAAAGGGATCGCTGAGGTTGATCCCAATCTGACCGTACTGAGGATGGTGGGCTTTGACGAGCAAGTGGCGCGTAACTTTAATCAGGAACGGCTCATTGCGCGACTTGCGGAGATGTTTGGTCTTCTCGCACTTATCCTGGCCTGCCTCGGGTTGTACGGCGTAACAGCCTATACCGTCACTCGACGAACCAACGAGATTGGAATCCGAATGGCACTCGGAGCCGACCGCAGGAACGTCCTCGGCTTAGTGCTGCGCAGCGCGCTTGTGCAACTCGGCATTGGCCTGGCAATCGGCATACCGGTCGCTCTTGCGAGCGGGCTTGTACTTGCCGGCCAACTCTATGGTGTGAAGAGTTACGATCCGTCGATCTTAACTTTAGCCGCAGTAATTCTCGCCGCCTGTGCGCTCCTCGCGGCATCCGTTCCGGCGCGGCGCGCCACCAAGATTGATCCACTCAGGGCATTGCGTTACGAATAGTTCGTGGGCTGCAGTTGCCTGCGGAACGGTTTCATAAAGAATTGTCTATTCGGAACGTATCCAGCCCCCTCCCTGATTCGTTTGCGAATGCCTGTCCGTTGATCCTGGCAATCTTCCTTAAGCGGCGAAGCGTTCCACCGCTGCCTCGTTCCAAGCCACGCCTGTTCCGACAACGCCTTCGACAGTGGCCATTCCGCTCTTGATCTGAAGTGGTTCGGCAAGCACTGGGTTCCACCAGTCGGCGTATTCGAGGAAATGCGCCGTTGGCGTTGCACACATCAGTTGTGCGCTGATTTCCGGCCAGAGATGATTCGAAAGCGGGATGCCGTAAGCTTCCCCGAGCGCCGCGGCCCTCATCCATCCGGTCACGCCGCCAATCTTCATCACATCCGGCATCATGTAGTCTGAAGCGCGCGCCTCGACCGCCTGCCGCATTTCATGCGATCCCCACCAGTTCTCGCCACACTGGATCGGCGTCTTAATTTCACGTGCTACCAGAGCATGGCCTTGGTAATCATGTGCCAAAACTGGCTCTTCCACCCAAGTGAGTCCTTCCTCATCAAGCACTCGGAGCCGCCGTACTGCTTCCGGTGCCGTCAGCGACTGGTTATAGTCCACCATGATGGCCATCTCATTGCCGATGGCCTTGCGCATCGCCCGCACTACTTCAAGGTCTTCTTCTACCGTCGGATAGCCGATTTTCGCTTTCACTCCTTTGAAGCCACGTTTTGCGCACTGTTCGGCAATCTCCGCCGAACCTTTCACGCCGTCGTACCCCACGGCTCCGTAAGCGGGGACCGGCTTTTCAGTACTGCCAAGCAAGCGCACGAGCGAGGTATTGTGGCTTCGTGCTAAAGCATCCCACAGTGCCATGTCGATGGCAGCAACCGCCATGGCAATGAGTCCTTGCAGACCGAGAAGCCGAAAACGCTTGACGAACTTGTCTGCGATCTCGGCCGGCGCGAGAGGCTGACCCATTACGAATGACTCCAGATTCTTGATGAGATCAGCGGTGGGTTTCAGGGCAGCGACGGCGTACGTGAAAATCATGCTGTGCCCGACTGTGCCGTCATCCGCGACGATATCGGTCAAAACCAACGGAGACTCGGAGATTGTTCCACTCACCGTTTTGTGGGGTTGCGCCATTGGCACACGTACGGCACGCACGCGAACCTCGCGAATGGTAGGGCACTCCATAATGGACCCGGATTATAGCTTCCACGTTGTACGCAAACAAATTCGCCCAGCGGTGGAGACCTGTTGTACGGATCCACCGGCCTAGCCCCGCCCAACAAAGGGCATCTTTGTCGCCATTACAGTCAGGAAGAGGACATTCGCGTCGAGCGGCAGACTCGCCATGTACACGACCGCACGTGCAACTTGCTGTGGGTCAATCGTCGGTTCAACCTCCACGGAGCCGTTGGCTTGTGGAACTCCAGATTCCATTCTTTCCGCCATCGCTGTGGCAGCGTTACCGACGTCAATCTGGCCACATGCGATGTTGTATTTCCTGCCGTCCAGAGAGGTCGATTTGGTAAGGCCCGTGATGGCGTGCTTTGAAGCCGTGTAGGGTGCGGAGTTTGGCCGGGGGCTGTGCGAAGAAATGGACCCGTTGTTGATAATGCGCCCACCCTGAGGCACCTGACTTTTCATGAGCTTGAATGCCTCCTGCGTACACAGGAACGCGCCGGTCAGGTTGGTGTCGACGACTGACTTCCATTCCTCGCAGGTGAGATCTTCCAGCAGGGTAGAAGGAGCGGCGGTCCCTGCGTTGTTGAATAACAGGTCGAGCCGGCCAAAAACCTGTTTTGTCTGGGTGAATAAAAGCCGGACGGACGAGGGGTCACGCACATCTGCAGGTACGACCAAAGTTTGGGAACCAAGCTCCTTGGTCTCGCGAACTGTGGCTTCCAAAGGATCCAGGCGCCGCCCAGCGAGAACCACCGAATATCCCTCTCGCAGCAGAGCAATGGTCACGTGCTTGCCGATTCCGGTTCCAGCGCCTGTTACCAGAGCCACCTTTGCGCCTGAGTTCATCGACCGCCCGCCTCCTTTGTCGCATCCAATGGTGTGCCAGTCATTGGGCAGGCGAGAGCCACCGATCGAGCCAAGCGTACGCGGCCGCGCGCATCGTCGGAGAGAAGGCGTGCTCTCCCGGCTCATAGAACGTGGCCAACCGGTCGGCAGCACCATGAACGGCGTAGGCAGGGCGTGCCGCCGCTACTGTCTCCTCGATTCCGTCTTTCGGGAAGATGGGATCGTCAGTGCGGGCGACGACGAAGAACGGGCGCGGCGCTATTAGCGTAAGTACGGCCCCGTAGCCGCCGTTGTTGGCGAGTCCGGGCACGAACAGGGCGTAGTTGTGATTGATCCGGTCACGCTTGAGGGTGCGTAGACTGCCGAAGCCGCAGCTCGAGACGGCGGCCCGAATCCGCGTGTCAATGGCGGTGGTAAATAGCGTCTCTTGCCCGCCCAGCGAATGGCCGACCATGCCCAGGCGTGAAACGTCGACCTCAGGTCGAGTCTCGAGATAATCCAGCGCGCGCCGCGCATCCCAGACATACTTGCCCTGGAGGCTTCTGCCTTCCGTGATGCGGTACATGGCCTCGTACCGCTCGTAATCATCGTCCCGCAGCTTGTGCGTGGCATCCTGCCGCTCGTTGAAGCAGAGGGCGTCGAAAACAATGGTGACGTAGCCGCGGCGAGCCAGCTCGATCGCGTAGTGCTGGTTGGGGTCCGCGCCAAGGCCCGCTGGGCCATCCTTCCCGACCTGGAACTCGCCGCCGTGCTGATGGTGACAAAGTATCGCGGGATGGCGGGCCGGCCCCGCCTTCGGGAGGAAAACGAAGGCAGGCACGCGCTCGCCCGGCTCGACTGCGTACGTGACTTTCTCGCGCACGACGTCACCCAGGTCGACGTGCTCAACCCGCTCGGCCGCGAGCGGCGGAGCCGCCACCGGCACTGCGCCGAGCAGTCGCAAGAGGCCCGCCCGATCCAGAGCTTTCTCGGCCGGCAAACCACCATTAGGCCGATCGCGCAAGGACACGGCCGTCGCCGTCAGGCCGCTGCCGAAAAGCTTCAGGCTCTCCCGCCGGGTGACTCTCATGGGCTCAGTCCGCATGTCAAGCCACCACAAATTAACTGAAAGCGAAGACTATGTCTACGGTGCTGAACCGATCATTTGTGGGCGCCTGGGGATTTCAGCAGGAAAGCGTAAAACGGACCCGCCAGGGCACCGGCAAGGCAAAGCCACTCCTTACTCCAGTTTGGACCTGCTACGAAATTGTTCTGTTGAGCCATCCTGCAGTTGCCGAGGCAGTCTGTTTTGCTTAAGTCTTGACACCTGCCGCACTGACAATCAGAATCAACGATTTGCAAATAGGAAGGTCAACTATGCCTGACTCCAAAGGATTATCGCGCCGGCGATTCCTCTCGGGGGTCGCTTCCACGGCTGCCACTTCGTGCATACCTCTCAGCGGAGCGGCGATCCTTGCGGGGGACTCGACACCCGCGCTGGCAGCGCAGAACACCAGCGTTCGCGTTTCTCGCGAGGCCAACACCCCCACGCCGCTGATCATCGTCAACTCGGGATATCGATTGCTGATCGATTCGGTACGGGGAACCATCGCGTCGTTTCAGTCCACTTATGGCGTCAACCGCGAATTGCTGATTCGAGACCACGTTCGCTTGCCCCTTTTCAATGTCGAGTTCATGAATGATCGGGCGGAGTTCAAGCTGGTGGCGTCTTCAGAGGCGAAGAAGATCACCCTGCGAAAAGACGAGAATGAGAGAGGGCAAACAGTCACGATCGAATACAAAGAGATTGGCGAGTTACCCGTCGATGGGATCGTCACCATCCGGTGTCCGGCGAACGAGGCGCTCACTTACTGGAATTTGGAATTGAAAAACCAGACGAAATCCTGGATCGGGCACGTGCAGTTTCCTGTGATCGAAGTACCATTTGACAACCCTATGGAGGGCGACCCCAGCCACATCCTGTCGCCGTCGTTGGATGGGTCACTGGCGGGTCCCATTGAGCCCGCGGTGTATCAGCGGCCAGGATGGACACGCCATACTCCGCTCGAGCGTCAGTGGGGAGGAACCGAGAGCATCACGCCTGAATTGTGGTTGGAAGATATCTGGGCCGGAAGACAGCGGAACACGCCTGACATCTGGCGCTATCCGAATTATCCCGGCCAATGGGCTTCGACGCAGCTGATGGCCTATTACAACTCCGCGGGCGGCTTGTATATGGCGTGCAATGACGCGACGGGATTGCCGAAATTCATCGATCGGGTGATGGAGGATGACGGAGTCACACTGGGGCTGGCGCATTACCCCGGCACACGCGGACCTGACGCAACGAAGCTGCCCTACGACGTTGTGGTCGGCACGTTCCACGGCGACTGGTATGCCGCCGCGGAGATTTACCGGGATTGGGCACAGAAGCAGGCGTTCTGCGGACGCAAGCTGGTTGATCGAAAGGACTGCCCAAAGTGGATTACCGATTCGGCTGTGGGGTTTGCGTTCCCCATGCGTGGCCAGGCTGACTGGGACGGCCCGCCAAAAGAGAACCCCGAATACACTCCCGCGACAAATGCTTTGCCGTATCTGGAAAAACTCGCTCAAGCACTTGAGAGTCCTCTCATGCCGTTCGTCTACAACTGGGAACATCCCGGCCCATGGGTTCAACCCGATGCCTTTCCGCCGCTCGGCGGAGAAGAGGCCATGCGCGAGTTCATGACCAAGGCAAAAGAGAAAGGCTGGGCTCCATTCCTCTATGGAGACAGCCTTTGCTGGGTCACGTGGCAGGGGAATACCGACTACGACGGAATGCCGTATTTCCGGTCCCACGGGGGGGAGGCCGCTGTGGCTCGCAGACCGGATGGGACCTTCGTGGAAGATGTGTGGCCGTGGAGAAAGAACTATTGGGTGTGCGTTGGAACCGGGAAAGGACGCCAGATGATTCTGGACATGACACGGAAGATGGCGGAACTGGGACCCAGTGTCGTCCAGCAGTTGGATCAGGGACCCGGCCCCGTGGCGTGCTACGCCTCCGACCACGGTCATCCGCCTGTGCCCGGGCCATGGATGACGGAAGGCTTCAAGAAACTGCTCAAGGCCGATGCCGAAATTGCGCGGTCGGTGAACCCTGGGGTGGCGATGTCATGCGAGGGAGCTCCTCCCGAGATCTACCTGCAGGATTTTCAGATCTGGGACGGCCGCATGAGGACAACTCCACTGTACTCGTTTCTGTACCACGAGTACTGCAATGGCCATGAAGGCTTCTTCGGGAATCGCGTGAACGATGAAGCTTTGCGGCTTTCGGTGGGCAGGGCCATCGTCTGCGGATACATGCTGAACTTCACTCTGCGCGATAAGGGGCTGATTGAATATGACTGGGATCAGGCATGGGCACGGGCGATTCCGGATCAGGCAGCCATTCTCGACTGGGCGAAGAGAGCGAACCATTTTCGCGCGGGAATCGCAAAAGATTACCTTGTCTACGGGCGCATGCTGCGGCCCTGGACGGTGGGCAATGTGACATTTCGCGACCTCGGATGGGGCAAGGAGCCCCTGGTGCAGTCTGCAACCTGGCAAGCGGCCAATAGCCGGATCGGTGTTGTGCTGGCGAACTGTGCTGACCTTGGCGAGTCTCCCCGCGTGGAGTTGAGAGGCCAAGGAAAGAAAACAATAGCTCTGAATATCGACGGTCAGCAAAGCGAGCGGACCGTACAACTCCCCAGTGTGATCGATGTCGACATGCAGCCCCGCTCTCTTACATTAATCGAGGTGAAATAGAAATTTGGATCATGCACAATTGTGCCAGGGATGAGTATGGGAATCGCTATCTCGGATCCCGCCGGAGCCACCCAAGATGAAATATGGTGTCAACACGCTGGCCTGGACGACGCGCGTGGATGAGAGACTCGCACCTTTGTTCGGCAAGATCAAACGGTGGGGCTTCGACGGCGTCGAGCTCTTTCTCTCTCCGGGTGAGCCGGCCAACATAACGTCGGTCAAGCGGATGCTTGACGCCGAAGGTCTTGAGCGCACGACATGCAGCGTCCTGCCACGCGACGCCAATCTCGTAAGCCACGATGCGCAGGTTCGCGCCCGGGGAATGGAGTTTCTCAAGAAGTGTGTAGACCGCACGGCGGAGCTGGGTGCGCAACTGATTTGCGGGCCGCTCTACGCCGGCCTTGGAGTGATGACAGGAGCGCGGCGAACTCCGCAAGAGTGGCGATGGGCGGTGGACGGTCTCACCAAGGTTGCGCGCCATGCGCAGGATCTTCGAGTCACCCTTTGTATTGAACCTCTCAACCGGTTCGAGACCTATTTTCTGAACACTCAAGCGGACGCAGCGAAATTGGTCAAAGATGTCGGTGCGTCCAATGTGCGCATCCACTTTGATACCTTCCATGCGAACATTGAGGAGCAGCATCCCGCCGCTTCTTTGCGGACTATCGCCAAGGTCCTTGGCCACGTCCACATCTCCGAGAATGACCGGGGAATCCCCGGAACCGGGCATAACGACTGGCGGGGAATTCTTTCGGCGCTCAACCAAATCGGCTATGACGGCTGGCTGACGATCGAATCGTTTGCGCGGCCCGAACCGGATCTGGCCGCTGCTGCCGCGATCTGGCGCGACATTGCTCCCTCAGGCGACGAACTGGCGAAGCGTGGGATCAAGTTCATCAAGCGGTTGGCCAAAGAGCTGGAGACAGAGAACGGAAGAGAGCCTATAGTTCGTGAGCCAAAGGCGGTCAGCGGAAAGAAGAAGTCCGCAAGCAGAAAGTAGAAACTCAGATCGGGAAAGGGCCGGCCTTGTCATCTTTTTCTTTGGGCAAAATCCTCGTCCTCGCCAAGGGCGGAATCGTGTTTGCCCTCGTCGCCGCGACTTGCCTTTGGTGGAATGCCACCGGGTTGAAAGCCGCGGGATCGGACGAAATTCCTTTCCGCAAGCAGACGATTGACCTCGGGCGCAGCGAGAGCGTGACTGTAGCCGACATTAACCGGGATGGCAGGCTGGACATCGTGTCTGGCGAGAACTGGTACGAGCAAGCGCTCCCCGCTCAAAAAGGTGAGGGGCCGCGCTGGATCAAACACCACTTTCGTGACCTCGGTTACACGGATGGCTATATCAAGGACTTAAGCGACGTGGCCATCGATGTTAATGGAGATGGGTATCCCGACATTGTCAGTTGTTCCTACTGGGAGGAGCCGCTTACCTGGTGGGAAAATCCTGGCGCCCAAGACAAACCTTGGCGGAAAACCATAATTCAAACTGGCGCCCCGGTCGAATTTGTTTTCCTGGTCGACCTCCTGAATACGGGACAGGCCAAACAACTCCTGCCGCAATTCGGCGACGAAACTTTCCCCATGTCCTGGTATGAGCTTGTTGGCAAAGGCAGTGGCGCCAAATGGGTGCGTCACATCGTCAGCCCGCACAGCTACGGCCACGGAATCGGCCTGGGCGATGTCAATAAAGATGGACGGAACGACATCATCACGCCCAAGGGCTGGTTCGAAGCGCCCGCGGATCCCCGGGAAGGCCAGTGGATTTTTCATCAGGAATTCGATCTGGGCGCGACAGGATTCATTTACGTGGAGGACGTGAACGGGGACGGACTGCCCGACCTCGTCACCAGCATGGCGCACAGCTATGGAATTGTTTGGTACGAGCAGAAGAAAAGCCCGGACGGGAGCCGCACGTGGGTCAAGCATGTCATTGATGATGCCTGGTCACAAGCGCACGCCATGACTCTCGTAGACTTGAACGGTGATGGAAAAATAGATCTCGTGACGGGTAAACGCTACTATGCGCACGAGCACGATCCTGGGGCGAACGAACCGCTAGGGATTTACTGGTACGAACCAGTCCAAAGTAACGGACGGCTCCAGTGGATTCGGCATGTCATTGACTACAGTACCCGTACGGGCGGTGGCATGCAGATCCCGGTGGTTGATATAGATGGCGACGGAGACCTCGATATTGTGGTGGCGGGCAAGTCCGGGCTCTTCCTTTTTGAGAATTTGACCAAGGACCCGCATTGAATGACCGGCATTGAAAGACACGCATTGAACGAGCGTCATTGAGGGTCATCGCCTCGAGTTGAATTTTGAAACAATCTCACGTCTTAGCGGTGAGGAAGGAACGATTGAGCCAGGGTGAAATCTTTGACGTCTGCATCATCGGTTCCGGCGCCGCCGGCGGGGTGATGGCGAAGGAGCTCTGCGAAGGGGGCGCCAAAGTAGTCATGCTGGAAGCCGGGCGCGAGGTCAATCCAGTTGAGTTGCTGTCCCACAAGTGGCCGTACGAATTGCCTTACCGCGGATTGCGAGGCGAGAAGCAGGCGACCTTCTATCAGGGGGACATTTCCAAATCCATCGCTTATGCCGATTCAGATGATGTCGGAGTGGACCGTGTGCGGATCCTGGGCGGCAGGACCATGCACTGGAACGCCGTCACGCTGCGCTACGCCGCTCGAGATTTCAAAGAGTGGTCAACGCAGGGCGTGGAGGAAGACTGGCCGCTGACCTACGAGGAACTCGAACCTTATTACGATCGCATCGAACAGATCATTGGGGTTTGCGGCAACGACGACCATCTGGAAATCCTGCCTGCCGGCAAGCATTATCTGCCGCCCATCCCCTGGCGCTGCAGCGAGCACATTCTGAAGCGGGCCACCACGGCCATGGGCATCCCGCTCATTGCCGTGCGCAAGGCGGTCCTCACCCGGCCATACGACAAACGCCCGCCTTGCCACTATTGCGGCCATTGCATGGACGGGTGTGATGTCGCGTCCATCTTCTCCACACCCGATTGCCTGTTGCCGAAAGCCCGGGTTACAGGCAATTTCACGCTTCGCGAGAACGCCCTCGCGCGCGAGATCCTGGTCGACAACGAGGGTCTGCCGCAAGCAGTCTCGTTCGTTGACACTGCAACTCGCACTGAACAACAGGTGAAGGCCGGTATTATTGTCGTCTGCTGCTCGACCGTGGAGTCTGCGAGACTCTTACTCAATTCACGCTCTCCCCGCCACCCCGGAGGGCTTGCCAATTCCAGCGGCGTGGTCGGCCACTATCTGCACGGTCACCTGGGAAATTCGGTGAGTATGTATCTGGATGAACTCCAGGGGAAGAAGCCTTTTAACCAGGATGGCGCCACCGATCATGTTTACATCCCCCGCTACAACCACCTCTCTGGCAAGAGCAATGTTGCTGGGGGCTGGGGTATGCAAATCAATTATCAGAGTTACATGTTCCCGCAAAACGCACATAGGGTACCCGGGTATGGCGCTTCCTTTAAGCAGCAGGTTCGAAAAATGCAGCCCGGATACTTGCAGATGGGAAGCTTCGCCAAGGTAACGGCACATCAACAGAATTGCGTGACCGTTGATCCCGGCCGCCTCGATGCGAATGGCATTCCGACTCCGGTTGTGCATTTTCGCTTCAGCGACAACGATCGCGTTCTGTGGCAGGCCGCCAACCAGAGCATGCTTGAAATGCTCTCCCACCTGAAAGGGAGAGTGTTCCCGAGTCTCGGCAAAGCCCCCTCCGGTTTCGCAAGCCACGAAGTAGGAACGATTCGCATGGGCAAAGATCCCCGCACGTCGGTGCTCAACAGCTACTGCCAGGCACGAGACGTAAAAAACCTTTTCGTCACAGACGGGAGTTGCTTCACTACTTCCAGTGAGAAAAATCCGACGCTTACGATCATGGCCCTGTCTATGCGCGCTGCGGACTATATAAAGGATCAGCGAAGAAAAGGAGAGCTTTAAGGACTTCGTAAGACATCTTGTTGAGATGAGTATGTTCGCAGTGTCGTAGGGACGCCGCCTTTAGGGTCCGAGGAGAACTATGGAACGAAGAGAGTTGCTCAAATTAGTCGCGCTGACCGCGCTGTCACCCAAGGTGAACGTGCTCCAGGCCGCGGCAGCGTGCCACATGGACGCTTCCCCAGCAAAACCAGACCCGGCCCAATACATATTGCAATTCTTCAGCGAAGACGAGGGCCGCCTTCTTGATCGGCTCATGGAAATAATCATTCCCGCCGACAGCCATTCTCCGGGAGCGCACGCGGCCAAAACGAACCTCTTCGCCGACCTCATGGTGGCGACCAGTGATGATTCCGTCAAGAAGCAATGGCAAGACGGGCTCCGGTTGATACGCGAGGAGGCAGCTCGCTCATCATTGGCCGAAGCCCTGCGGAAAGCCGCGGTCAACGAAGGGAGTCCCCAGACTGATCTGGAAACATTTTTCGCGTTGCTCAAACAAATGACGGTCGATGGCTATTACACATCCGAGACGGCAATCCACCAGGATATGGAATACCTCGGCAACACTTACCTCGCTGCCTTTCCAGGATGCACTCATCCTGAACACCAGGATTGATGCGGCTCAACGTTTCTATTTTTGCAGACTCGCGTCTTCCAGGCGGCCACCCCGAATCCACTCGAGAATGGCCCGGTATTGGTCGCTGGATTCGTTTCCGTGCCAGCGCTGGCCGCCGTTGTGCGTCGCCAGGTAATCACCCACGTTGCCGGCGCTGTCGGTAGGCCGGGTGGGTTTGATCAGCATCAGACTCTTGTCCGGGTTGGTGATGTCCACCACCCGCATCGCGTAGCGGTAATTTTCTTTGCTGTCCTGATCCGAGAAGACGCCCTCGGTATTGGGTGGCGCGAGCTTGAAGATCACGTGGCTGGCATGGCAGAACACGCAGGCTTTGCCGTCCGCGCCGGGCTTGGCCAGAATGGGTTCGATCTTGGTGACAAAGTAGCGGAAGTCGAGCACAGAGCCAGGTTGCACGTCCTTCAACGCTTCGCTCAGGTCCTTTCCTTGCAGCACGCTGGTGGAGATGAGCTTGAGACGCGGATTGCTGGAAGTCTTCAGCTTCTCCATAGCGGTACGGAAATCGGGCTTCTGCTCCACGCCCTTGACTTTACGCAGCGTATCCAGCGCCGCGGCGCTGATGTTGGCGTCGGGGTTCAACAGAGCGGCCATCACCGTGTCCACCACCAGCGGATAGTCCAGCGGTTCCTTGATTTTCAAAGCAGCTGCGTGGCGGTTCAGGTAGTCCTGGTCCTGCGAGACTGCCCCTCCTGCGACACCCAGACGCCTCTTCAAGAATTGCGGATTGCCTGCCTCTTCCAGAAGAATGCCGAGAGCCGAAGCGTTTAGATCTGCAAACGCGGTTTTCACAGCTGGCTCGGTTTGGGGGTCTCCGAGAAAATGTTCGAACGAAACCTGTACAGCAGCGCGCTGCACATCGGCGTTGAAGGAATGCAGCCCCGCCAGTACCTGTTCCTGGAGACCCGGTTCGCGCATCAGGTTCTTGAACGAAGAAGCGGCGTCCAGCACCTGCGCGTAGTTTGCCGGCCGCGGCTTTGCTTCGAGCATTGACCGCAAAGCGCCCTGCACATCCGTCTGCTTTTCCCACACGGAGTTTTCCGGCAACGCTGCGAGCAGTGGAAGCACCACAGCCTGGCTATCAGGGCTTCCGTGTTGCAGGATGTCCACCACTTTGCTCACCAGGTGCGGATCGGGCGCTGCCGGCGTGTCGAGGTTCAGGATTCCGCGCTGGCCACCTTCGTACACGTAGCGGACGGTCTGCCGTACCTCGTTGTTCGAGTCTTCCGACAGATTCAGTGCAGCAAGGGTGAAACGCGCGTCGCCTGCTTCACTCAGCGTGCTTCCTGCCTTCAGCACCTCGATCTTCATCGAGTCATTGGCGTCTTTGAGGCACGCCAGCAGAGCGTCTTCCAACTCCGGCCCGGAACTCTTGAAGAAATGAATCAGATCGCTGTCGTTGCCGATGCGCGTTTGAAAGAAGCCGTTACGCACGTCGTACTTGAAGTCAACGGTCTCGCGATACGGCGAATACTCGTAGCCTGGGCGGTGCAGGTCGGGCACGCCGGTCACGTACTTGGTCAGAACCGCCGGCAGGCCGATCGAGACTGTGTCTGCCTTCAGTTCCGGCAGCGCGTAGTGACGAATATGGAAATCCCACAACGCGTTCAGGATTCCCTCACGGCCGAGAGGCGTCCCCGCGCGCAGCACTTTAGCCAGAACTTGCGCCTGGTCGCGCACCACCGCTTCATAGCCAGCGTTAATGCGGTCTTTGTCTTCGTCCTTGGAACTCGCCCGCACCCAGGCGGAGAGGTACCCGGTGTTTTCATCCAGCAGGTTGTACACGCTCTCCTGTAACCCGCGGCGAACCATCGCATCGGTCTCCGTGTTCAATCGAGTGGCGAGTGCTTCCAGCGTTCCGCGCCGCACCGATTGCTGGTCCACCTGCCAGTAGTACCAGCGCCATACTCCTCCAGCGGCCTCGAAACGAACGTAGGGCACCGGATCGTTGAGATCCCGCTCCAGGGCGGCCAGAAGTTCCGGATCGCTCGTCAAATCCCGGAAATGCTGATTGAAGAGTCGGGCCGCTCCCCAACGGGTTCGCGCGTTGGGCGACGCCAGTGCCGCAGCCAGCAGTTTGCGTCCGGCCGGCGCAACCTCCTGCCGGCGCGAGAGCACCATGCGGAGCGCATACGCCGAACTGGTCTGCACCATCTTGGTGGGATCGCCGAGTCCCTTGATCAGCACCGGCATAGCGCCCGGATCAGCCATGTGTCCCAGCGCGCGCGCCGCAGCTTCGCGGGCTAACGGTTGATCGCTTCCCGCCAGCACGTTGCGAATCTGGACCAACACCGGCTCGGGTGCGAGATCCCAGAACTGGTCGAGCTGTTGCAGAAGCAGGGGCAGGTCATTCTTGGCGAGAGTCGTGGGAGGCGGGGCATACGCGGCATCCCAGTTTTTTGCCTTGGTGGTGCCGGGGTACAAGGTTGACAGCGCCATCACCGCAAACTGCGTTGCCCTAAACGGTGTGTTGAAGCCCTGGTAGACCGGATCGCCTTCCCAACTACCCTCCGGCCGTTGCGCCGCCAGCAGCGCTTTCACCGCCCGGTCGAGGTGTTCGTCGGTTTCGGGTCTGTGCCCGGCTTCAGCTAAGGCCAATACCGCGTTGTATGAGATAAAGTCTGCCGTCTTGGCCGTCTTGTCGAACGGATACGGCCATCCACCTTCGGGCGTCTCATACTCGTAAAGCTTGTCAATCAGTGTCTTAATCTGCGCGGCATATTTTTCGCCGTTCACTTCCGAAAGAAACATGATCTTCCAATTCAGATCGATCATATTCTTCGGTTCGTAGGGCAACGCCAGTTGCTCCACATGATCGCGCTCGGCGAGCCAGTCCTGGTTGTGGGTCTCGTTGTACGCGAGGTCGAAGGTATGCCAGCTCTGTTGCGCAATCTCGAATGGGCTCACATCAGGTTCGCAGCCGTCGGCTTCGTCGCCCGGCATGACCGTCACGCCCTTGTAGTGAATCTTTAAAAACTCCGCGTACGGCAGATCGAAGTTCTTTCGCGGTTTGTCGTGAGTGACGTTCTGCTCAAAAGCATGAGCGATGAGGGGCAGACGGCTCGATACGGTGCGGGCGGTGTAGATGATGCGCACCCAGTTGGTGTTGGGTTCTCCGTATAAGGGTCGGGTGTTGTTGTAAATGCGATCGGTTAGAAACTCGAGACTTGCACGCTGCGTCGGGGCATATCCCTTCTCCACGGCTTTCAAATAGCCTCGTGTGGTGAACTGCGACGGATGGCAGGCAATGCAGAGCTGGGTTTCGGAGTGCTGCATGCTGGTGCGCAAGGCGATCGCTCCCCGGCGGGGTGTATTGGAGAGCCAGGAGTCGCCCATGTTCACGAGGAAGTCCATGCCGGCGCGCACGGCATCGTGTGGATCTTTATTCGGCGGCACGGGATATTGATACGTGTGCAACTGATAAGCCGGGTGATCCGCCGCTACCCGCACGTAATATTCCTGCCCCGGCTGAAGAATGCGGGTACGGAACTTGTAGAGGCCGGGATAATTCTGGGTCGCCTCGACCTGATATACAAACTGTCCGTCGTTGAATGGGACCACATCCGGCTGTCCGGCGGCGTCCTTGCCTGCCCGGAAGATGTCGACATCGAAAGGCACGTCGCGATCCGTCACATTCAACACGAAGTACACCAGCTTCGGCTGCGGTTCGTGGAAGGTGAACCGGAACCACTGGAACCCTTTGACCATCGCCGCGTATCCATCTTCACTTTTCGAGGGAGCGTAGGGACGCTCGTCATCGCTGCCGAATATGGTCTGGCCCAGTTCGAACGGCTGGGCGTTTTGCCACGAACCGTTGGGCGCCGCAGCGATGAGGCCCCGTTTAAAGTCAGCTCCACCGCGTGGCAGGGCGGCTGTACCCTGGAGAATCTTGCTGAGGGTCGCGCTAATCTCCGGGATCTGCGCCCCGGATGCTGAGGTCAGGTTGACCGTCACCGGTCCCGCGGCCCGCGGCTGCAGCGTCAGATAGAAATCGAGGTCTGCGGGGTGCAACCACTTGGACGCGACTTCTCCCTGCGCGTCGTTCACCGTGACTTTGACGGAGTCGGTCCCCTGGAGTTGCGTGAGGTCCTTCACTCCCAGGGTTAGGGCGTACAGGCTTCCCGGGCGCGCGTTGGGCAATTTGATATTCCGAGCCGAGGCTGGGGCGGTTTGACCGGCGTGGACGGATCGTCCGACGTGGACGATTGCACCAATGGTGCATGCAAGGATGGCAAGCGGAACGACGGCCCAGCTCGCGATTCGTCGACTTCTGGGTGCGCTCTCCATGATTCAACCTCGCGCGTGTGGCCCTTGGGGGGCGAATATGGTCTCAATGCCGTCAGGAACTATATACCGATCGGAGTTCCGCAGGCACAACTTTTTGAGACGTCTCAATTTTCATGCCGGTTACCGCAATGGAGGCTCTCGCGGCAAAACAATTACGCCCCATGGCCCAGTCCCGGCCGGAATCGTTGCAGCCACTGTGTTGTCGTCAAGATTCACTACCGAAATGTTATTCGATGGCCCGTTGGCCGAGTAGAGAGTCTTCGCGTCCGGCGAGAGAGCGATGCCCCATGGACGCTTACCCACTGTCACCGAACCGAGAACGGTCTGAGTCGCCGTGTCAACCGTGAAGACCTGCTGCCCGCGGCCCGTGCTGACGTACAGCCTGGTCGCGTCGGGTGAAAGCAGCACAGCCATCGGTTTGATCACGCCGGGTTTACCGAGAGGGATCGTCTTCAACGTCTTGAACTTCACGGCGTCCACCAGAACCACCGTCCCGTCATTTTCAGCGTTGACGTAGGCACGAGAACCGTCAGGCATGAATACGATCGAGCGCGGACGATGCCCAACCTTGAAAGTGGAGATAATGTGGCCCGCCGCGAGATCGAGCACGGCGATGGTGCCATCCTCTTCAGACGTAATAAACACCCGCTTTCCATCCGGGGTGACCCGAACTCCTTCGGGCTGACCGCCTATCTTGATCGTCTTCAGCACCGTCCCCGAGGCGATGTCAACGATGCTCACCGCCGACGTGTCTTCATTCGAAATAAGAAGCTGTTTGCCGTCTTTGCTGACATCAAAGTTCTCCGGATCTGACCCTCCGGGAAGAACGCGAACCACCTTGTTCTGCGCCACATTGAAAACTCCGATACCGTCTGCGCTCTTGTCGGGCGGCGGCAGCGTGCTCTCGTCCACATCAGGGCCAGCGATCGGCGAACCGCTCAACGCAACGTACAAACTCCTTTGGTCGGGGCTGGCGTGAATCCCGCGCGGGCGTTTACCCAGCGGAACCGTAGCGATGACCTTGCGGGTGCCGGAGTCAATCACGCTGAGATCGCCCGACACTTCGTTGGTCACGTAAATCCGGGGAGCCGAGGATTCGGAAGCGGTCTCCGGAGCAGGGCTGGCCGGCGGTTTCGCGGAGTTGCAGCCTGCCAGAGCCAGACAAACGCCAAATGCCAGCAATATGAAAAATCTCTTGCGCATCAATTCGTCCCCTTGAACGTAACCTCCGCCTGCGTGTTCGAATGCGGAGCCACCGTTACCTGTCGCTCCTGCGTTCCGAGTCTTTCTTGCCATATCGCGACTGTATAGGTGCCGGGCGGCAGGTTTCCGATGCGGTAGCTGCCGTCTTCCCCAGACACGGCGAAATAAGGACTATCCACGACGCCGATGTAAGCCTGCATCCAGCTATGAATATTGCACTTCACGTGGATCATGAACTCGGGCCTGGCGAACTTTCGGGCAAGCGGCGGCTCTCCCGCTCCCTGACTATGGTTCCACTCCCGGTTGATCTGCGCCATGGGGTGAATACTGTGCGTGACCGGATCGGAGTTCGTAATCTGCAGGGCCTGGTTCGTCTGAATACCAAGAACACGCGGCCTGAACCAGCACCCATTCTGATCAATCGCAACCGGCGTTGGGGGCGTCGCAAAGGCTTTTCCCTCCAGCCCGGATTTCACATATACGAAGGCGTTAGCCAACCCGCCTTTGGACGACACAACCAGAGACTCATCCAACGCGTTTCCGTGGTGCGTTTCGACGCACGCGGGATCTCCGCTCATGTCGATTTTCTTCAGCAAGGGCTTTTTGCCGATATAGCGAATCATTCCCGAGATAGATCCGGCCGTGAGCGGGTCAACCTGGTACGCGGGAGCGGCAGCCCCTTGCACTTGCTCCGGCGGCGCAGTTTTCCTTGAATTTGGGGAACAGCCGGTGGCGATCGCCATCAAAAAGAGCAGGCAGCAGAAACGAAACGGCCGAACACGGTTCATAGAAGCAAGTCTCTGCCTGCTGTCGTGAGCGAGCAGATTTCTTGGGTGATCATACCGCGCTTCCGAGTATCGCTCCCGAGGAAGATAAGCCGCTGGGAATCCGGGCCGCATTTCATTGACAGATGTCGAACGCGGCGACTAGTATTCTGCTCGCGAATGAGACGTCTCATTCCCCCGATTCTGAGTAGCACATCCCCTGCCATGAGGCGGTGCCAGGTGAGCGCCACTCTCGTTTGAGTCGGTCAGCAAGCGGGAGGCACTTCCCGGAGTTCAAAGAGCGCAGTCTTCTACCAGAGGGTGTCAGCTTCATGTCTCTCCATAGCGGTTTGAGCAACACGCACGGCTTGAGGGTCTTGCGGGCGGTTTGTCTTGTGGGATGTGCGCTAGTGACGCTAAGCCCGGCGTACGGCCAATCTACTGCCGAGTGGCTCACCAGTAGCGCGGACCCGGCGCGGGACGCCTGGCAGCACGGCGAGTCGAAGATCACCACGAAAAACGCGCACAAGCTGCAACTGCTCTGGAAAACAAGAGTTGAGAGCAAAACAATGGGGATGCAGTCGTTCCGGGAACCATTGATCGTTTCCGGGGTAAAGACTGCGGACGGCGCCCGAACCGTCGCCATTCTCGCGGGAGCGTCGAACGACGTTTTCGCCCTTGATGCGGAAACCGGAAAAGTAATCTGGCAGACCAAGCTGAAGTGGTCATCCGAGAAGCCGCAGGAGCCAGGCGAGGGCGCTGGCTTTATCTGCACCAACGCACTGAGTGCCACTCCGGTGGTCTCTCCGATGGACGCGTCTGTCAGGCGCTTATATGTGCTCACCAGCGATGGTTACCTGCACATCATGGACCTGTCCACCGGCAGCGATACCGACCCGCCGATTCAGGTCCTTCCCATGCCCTACGGCAAAGCTTACGGACTGAACCTGGTCAAGAACGTGCTCTACACGGTCACCGGCCAGGGTTGCGGCGGCGTGCCCAATGCCCTCTACGCGGTCAACCTCGAGAACCGGAAGGTTACCGTGTCCACCCCGCCTCAGGCGGGCCTGTGGGGCACGGCCGGACCCGCGGTAGGCTCGGATGGAACGATCTACTTTGAGTCTGGCGATGGTCCCTACGATGCCGCCGCCGGAAAGCTCTCCACGAGCGTCGAGGCGTTCACATTTTCGAATGACCAGTTGACCCTCAAGGACTATTACTCGCCCAGCAATCACGTCTGGCTCACGCGGCGAGACCTGGACATGAACGTCACACCCGTGGTTTTTCCCCATAAAGGGCGGGACCTTATCGTCGCTTCCGGCAAGGAAGGGCGCTATTTCGTCCTGGACAGCAAGTCCATGGGCGGCGCCGATCACCTGACACCCTTATTTCGCAGCGAGCTCATCTCGAATAAGAACGTGAACTTCCAGAAGGAAGGTACCTGGGGAAGCCTCGCCAGTTGGGAAGACAAAAAGGGCACGCGTTGGGTGCTGGGCCCAACCGGCGGTGAGACCGCGGTGAAGTTTCCAAAGTCCTACGGGGCAACTCCCAACGGCGGGATCGTTGCCTTCAAGCTGCAGGAAAAGGACGGCAAAACAGAACTAGCGCCGGCGTGGGCATCGAGAGACATGCTCACGTCCGAGCCTCCCATTATTGTCAACGGCGTAGTGTTCGTGCTGGCGGGCGGCGAATACACCATGCAGGCCAACGATGCGGTGGGCGGACTCTTCAGCGCGGAGGAACGGCTCAAACACTCCGTTCCCGCGAAGCTGTATGCGCTGGATGCGATCACAGGCAAGGAACTCTACTCGAGTGGAGATCAGGTCACGTCGTTCCTTCACCAGGCGGGCCCATCCGTCGCCCGCGACATGGTCATGTTCGGCACATTCGACGGAACGATCTATTGCTTCGGACTGAAATAGATTCAGCATGCGTTCGTCTGGCGTTCGGTTTAGCGGAAACGGATTGGGGATTGTGGACGTGAAGAAAAAAATCTTAGGGCGGGCGATCGTGGCGTGTTGTGCCGGCGCCTTTCTTTTTGCCGCTGTGGCAGTTGCTCAGGAACAGAGCGGCGATTGGAGATTGACCGGTGCAGACGCGGGACAGACTGGCTGGCAAAAGGGTGAAATAGACATCACCCCGGAGAACACCGGCGCCAACTTCAAGTTTCTCTGGAAGATCAAGCTCGGGCAACCGTCGAAGGCGGCGCGGTCCTTCAGCGAGCCGCTACTGGCAGGCCGCCTGATCAATGCTCAGGGCTTCAAAGACATCGTGTATTGGAGTTCTGCGGACACTCTCTACGCCGTGGACTCGGAGTTGGGGGCGATGGTCTGGACGAAGGAGTTCAAATCATCCTCCAAGCCCGCGCCGGGATGCGCAGTCTCCAGCCTGCCGATCCTGATGGAGCCGCCGATAGTAATCAACTTCAACGCCCGGCGGCGGCGCGTCCCAGGTGCTCCGAGGCCGGCTGAGGCACCCGCGGCGGCGCCGAATGAGCGCCGCCTCGGCGTCGCGCCGGGAGGAGGCTACTTCGGGTTGAAGGGCATCTACGTGTTGACCCCGGACGGCATGCTCCACGAGCAGGTGATGACCACTGGCGCTGATTTCGCGCCTCCCGTGAAATTTCTTCCGGCCGCGGAAACCAGCCCGTTCGGCTTGAACTTCGAAGACAAAATGATCTACACCGCAACCGGCCACAGCTGTGGCGGCGTGCCCAACGGTCTGTGGGCGATCAACTTGGCTTCACCCGACTACACTGTCGCGAGCTATCCATCCCAGCAGGTCCGTCCTCTCGCGCTCTCCGGTCCGGCAATCACACCCGACGGCAACTCGATTGTCGTCACCGGCGCCGGAACCCCGGATTCAAATTCCGGTGTCTATGCCGGCAGCGTCGTCTCGGTCGCGAAGGACATGAAAGTTGCGGACTGGTACACTCCCGCCGGCGGAATGGCCAGCTACGAGAGCGTCTCTCCGGTGACTTTCACGTACAAGGAAAAGCAGTTGGTGGTGGCCCCCGGAAAAGATGGGGGTCTAGCCCTTCTGGACGCCGCGTCGCTGGGTGGCGCGGATCACCACACCCCGCTCCTCGAAACGCCTCCCATCGCCAAGGTTGGCGAAAAGCACGGCTGGGATGGGTTCGCGACTTGGCAGGATAAGGAAGGCACATTCTGGGCATTCGCCTCTATCTCTACCGGCATCACCCTGAATGACAGCGCCGTCAAGCTGAATGGTCCCTCCATGCACGGTGGAGTCGTGGCATTCAAAATCCTCGAAACCGATGGCAAGTTTGCTCTCAACCCCGTATGGGTGTCGGAGGACATGGTGAATCCAGCGCCGCCACGGATCGCCAATGGCGTTGTTATCGCTCTGTCCGGTGGCAACCCCTCAACTCATGCAAGGCTGTTTGTACTGAATGCCGCGACCGGGGCGGAACTTTATACCAGCAAGGATGAGATCCCTACCTACGCGGATCTGTCCGGTGTTTCCGTAGGCGACAGTCACGCGTTTTTTACGGATCACGATAACGTCCTCTACTCCTTCGGGATTGGACTAGAGCACTGAAAGCTGCATCGCGGCTGAAAAATCGTTTGCCACGCAACAAATGAGCATCGGGAGATCACAAGAATGTTGAATCGAGCGACTGTCCAGGAAGCTGTCAACGCAGGCAAGGGTGTGCTCCGGTTGGAGCCCTCCTGGGTGCCGCGTTCCTTCATGATTCCCGGACGCCGGCTAAAGCTTCATCCTGACGACCTGTACGCCTTCGGCGCGCACAGAGGCGGGATCAACGAACGGTGGTTTTCTTCGACCACGAAGGCCTCGAACGGCCCGGCGACCACGCCTGACGAAGGCCTCAGCTATGTTCACCCTGCCGCGGGAAGCAGATTTCTGCTCAAGGACGCGGTTGAAAGCGCCGGCGATCTATTGCTCGGTTCCGACGTAATGGAGCGTGAAAAGGGCTGGAACCTGCTCTGCAAGTTTTTCGACAACATGGGCCCGATTCCGCACCACATGCACCAGAGCGACAAATTCGCCAAACTGGTTGGACACAAGGGCAAGCCGGAGGCTTATTACTTTCCTCCGCAATACAATCAGCTCAGCAATAACTTCCCCCACACCTACATGGGCCTTGAGCCTGGAACCACAAAAGAAGATATCCACCGCTGCCTGGAGAACTGGAATCGCGGGGACAACGGAATCATCTTCCACGCCCGCGCCTATCGTCTCGAGCCGGGCAGCGGATGGCAGGTAGACCCAGGCATTCTGCATGCTCCCGGGTCGCTGGTTACGTATGAGCCCCAAGTCAACAGCGATGTGTTCGCGATGTTCCAGTCCGAGGTGGAGGGGCGCATCGTGGATTGGAGCCTCCTCACCAAGGATGTGCTTCCCGAGTACCACCATGACCTCGATTATCTGATTAGCATGCTGGACTGGGACGCCAATGTGAACCCGGAGTTTGCCAAGAGCAACAAGCGGCATCCAGTGCCGGTTCGTCCGATCAAGGAATCCGAAGAAGCGGGATACCGCGAACTGTGGATCACCTACGGCGGCGGATACTACTCTGCGAAGGAACTCACCGTCCTGCCCGGCCGCACCGTCACGATCAAAGATGCGGCTGCCTACGGGCTGATTCTTACCCAGGGATACGGCAAGCTCGGCGGAACTCCGGTTTCCACGCCGTCCATGATCCGCTTCGGTCAACTGACAGAGGATGAACTGTTCGTGACCGCCGCCGCAGCGAAGGAAGGTGTGCGCATCGAAAACCCGAGCAGCAGCGACCCGCTGGTGATGCTGAAACACTTTGGTCCCGGCAATCCGGACGCCGAACCGTTGCGCAGAGGCCGCTGAAGAGTGCATCCGCTATGAGTACCTCTAAACATAAGTCCCCAGCCCTTCACAACGCGATGTGGCCGGGCATTGTCGGGAAAGGCCCTGACTCCGAGCCTTTCATTGACCTCGACACCATGCTGAGCCTCACGGCTGCGGCCGAAGTAGATGGCACGAAGTTCGACGGCGTGGACCTGTTCCTGTCGCTGCCTCACACAAACATCGATTCAACGGACGACGATCTCAAGCTACTCGCGGAAAAACTGGCTGCGCACAACCTCGTAGCCGGCTCGCTGGTTGCGCCGGTTTGGCCTCCGCTCGGCGGAGGGTCCGCCATGGGATCCGAGGAAGAACGCAGCGCCTTTCTCACCCAGGTTCGTAAAGCCTGTGCCATCGGCAAGAAGCTTCGAGACCTCGGCATTCGTAGGTACGGAGTTGTACGCATTGACTCCGCCGTGGGCCCCGCATCGTGGGCCGAAAATCCAGCCGCAAACACTAAGCGCATTGCAGACACATTTCGCGAGGCGTGCACCGTTGCCGAGGTATATGGCGAGCGGCTCGCTGCCGAAGGCGAAATCTGCTGGGGCGGAATGCATGGATGGAAGCACATGGTGGAGCTTCTGGAACAGGTCGGACGCCCCAAGACGCTTGGCTTTCAGGCCGACATGGCGCACACCATGCTCTATACGCTGGGCTACAACTCTCCCGAGAGCAGAGTCCTTCCCGCAGACTATGACTGGTCGGATCGCGGCGTTCTGGTCGAAGCGCTTCGTCAAGTCGCCCAGGCATTGCGTCCTTGGACGATAGACTTCCACGTCGCGCAAAACGACGGCACGGTCAAAGGCTCGGGCTCGCACGATAAGACCGGACGCCACTGCCCACCCGACGATCCCAACGGCAAGATGGATATCGTCAAAATTGCCGGCCTGTGGATGCGCAAAGACGATGGAACTCCGACTCGGGCCTACAAACATATCTGCTGGGACGGCTGTATGTTCCCCAACGCCATGATGACCTCGCCCCAGACATGGGTGAAGATTCTGGCGACTCTGATTCGCGTGCGCGATGCGCACGGGTGGGACTGACACGCGGAGGCTACAGCTGTGTCGAAGAAGAAAGACTTGAATGTCGGGATCGTCGGCTACGGATTCATGGGGCGCACGCATTCGAATGCGTACCTGCAAGCCCCCCGTTTTTTCGATGTGGCCTACCGTCCGGTGTTGAAAGCAGTCTGTGCGCGCAACGCGGAACGGGTAAAGGGATTTGCTGAGAACTGGGGCTATCAATCGGTAGAGACCGACTGGCGCGCTCTGGTGGCGCGTAAAGATATTGACCTCATTGATATCGCCAGTCCCAATGACACTCACGCCGAGATCGCGATTGCCGCCGCCAAGGCCGGCAAGATGGTCCTCTGCGAAAAGCCCCTCGGCCGAACCGCGGGAGAAGCGAAAGCCATGGTGGACGCGGTAGAGAAAGCGAAAGTCCCGAACATGGTCTGGTACAACTACCGGCGCGTTCCCGCCGTGGTGCTGCTGAAAAAGCTTCTCGACGAAGATCGCTTCGGCCGCATCTTTCACTATCGTTCCCAGTTCTTGCAGGATTGGACCATCTCGCAGGATCTGCCTCAGGGCGGCGAGGGTCTGTGGCGATTGGACAGCGCGGTGGCGGGAAGCGGTGTCACCGGAGACCTGTTGGCCCACAACATTGATATGGCGCTGTGGCTGAACGGCCCGATCACAGAGGTCTCCGCAATGACCGAGACATTCGTTAAGCAGCGTAAGCATAGCCTCACCGGCCAGGTCGAGCCGGTGAAGATTGACGATGCCAGCGCCTTTCTATGCCGCTTTCAAAACGGATCGCTGGCGCTGTTCGAAGCCACCCGCTACGCTCGTGGCCATAAAGCGCTCTTCACCCTGGAGATCAACGGTGAGCGCGCCTCCGCTGCGTGGGACCTACACGACCTGCACCGGCTCAATTACTTCGACTATCGCGATGAGGGGCAACTCCGTGGCTGGAGGGACGTTCACATCACGGACGGCGACCACCCCTACATGAAGAACTGGTGGGTTCCAGGACTTCAGATCGGATATGAACACACCTTCATTCATCATTTAGCCGATTTCCTCGTCGCCCTGGATGGCAATCGCGCCGCAGCCCCGACGTTCCGCGATGGATTGGCCACCGACTATGTAACTGACGCCGTGCTGAAATCAGCAAAGACCAAGAAATGGGAAGCTGTACCGGCCGCCTGAGAATCAGCCGCGGCGCGCTTCAAGGAGGAGATTATGCCGTTTGGACATCGTGGTCAGAACCGGCCCGTGCGGACAGGTTCTTTGCTCTCAGTTGCTGTGGCGGCGGCGCTTTTACTGTGCCTATTTTCCTCGGTAGCCATCGCGCAGCAACCGGCCGCGAAGCCCCATCGCCCGGCGTTCCACGGCTTTGTGCAGCCCGAACCGATCAACTTTGACGATCATGACGGCTGGACGCAGATCTTCGACGGCAAAACCCTCAAAGACTGGGATGGCGACCCGGACATCTGGCACGTCGAAAACGGCGCGCTGGTTGGAGTTTCGACCCCC
>WNFA01002960.1_pt1 | contig 35885 bp, 29 predicted proteins | sample 5400481 | NCBI WGS metagenome assembly WNFA01 (sample SAMN13153340, study PRJNA577476) | soil metagenome | isolation source: 120 cm saprolite under Douglas fir tree site 2 hole 1 replicate 2 | place: USA:California | collected 2015-04-18 | reverse complement strand
CCATGCGGGTTGTCGGCGTCGCCAAACTTGCCAAGTATGAAACCTTCGGTGAGGCGCCGAAGTCCTTCTTCTATGTTCCTCTGCGCCAGAATTTTTCGATCGGCTGCGGCCTGAATATCCGAACCTGGCAGGATCGGGCAACCATGGCGGCGGCAGTCGCGCGCGAGATCCGAGCGCTCGATGCGAACCTGGCGCCTTCCGAAATGATCACGATGCGGGAGAACATTCTCCGCACGGCGTTATCCTCACAGCAGATCGCCGTCACGCTGCTCACCATCTTCGGAGGACTCGCGCTGCTGCTTGCCGCCATTGGACTCTACGGGGTGATGTCCTATGCGGTCTCGCAGTGCAAGCGCGAACTGGCCCTGCGCATGGCGCTCGGCGCACGCGCCTCAGATGTTCTGCGACTCGTGCTGTTCCATGGCGTCACACTCACGGCCGGCGGCGTAGCTATCGGCGGAGTAGCGGCGCTGGCACTGACCCGCCTCATCGGGAACCTGCTCTACAAAGTTAATCCACACGATCCGGTGGCGTCGCGCTCATCCGCGTTAATCCGCGGTAAGCGTTTTGCTTCGTTCCGATCAGTGTCATCTGTGCAAATCAGTGGTGAACCTGGCTTTCCCGATCTCGCGCGATGTCGCGTTAATCCGCGGTAAGCGTTTTGCTTCATTCCGATCAGTGAGAAAAATATCACCAGCGCTAAAGTGCAGTGTTATGGAGCAGCTTCGCACGGCATAAATGGCCGTTCTTTACCAATTACGACCAAACGCTCATCTCTAATGCATCGCTGCGCCCTGAGATGAGCAGCAAACTTAAGATTTGTTGTTTCACGTATCGAAATGATGCATAGTGAGGCAGCCCCCAGGGGTGGACGCAAGAGTTCTTTGACAATTCAGCAATCATCAATCGGCAGTCAGCAATCAGCAGTCAGCACTCAGCAGTCAGACAAAGTGCGAAAAGCGGTCGCTTGGGATGTTTTCGGCTAAGTCCTTTAGATCTTGGGATGAATGCGATAAGAGGGAGGGGGTAGGGCCATTCAGAATTGAGTAATCGGGAAATTTGGTAATCGGGTAATTGGTAAAGCAAATCAACGATCTGCACAAATGACAATGATCGGAAAAAGCAAAACGCTTAGCGTAGCGCACTAAAAAGATCGGATGACGCGCTATTTATTTCCCGCCCTTCGCAAAAACCGCGAAGGACAGGCCACCCGATTGTCTCGTGATGATAAAAAAACCAACGCAAACCCTGGCGCACCCGGCGAGCGACTGCTCGCAAAAATTTGGCCCAGGCTTTTGACCCGGGCCGTAAAGGTAAGTTCTCGCGCACTCTTCGCGTTCCGATCAATTAATGCCGGTCGCAGGACAGGCATTATCAGATAGCACCTGCCGGAAATTGTTGAACCGGTGGATAGGAGTGAATCCGGGGCCGGGATATGTCAGAAGAAGCAGCGAGCCAAACTCGCTGGTTGAACTTCCACCGAAGGTATCCTTCGTCCCTGGGATGCCGGCTCCGCCAAGTTGCCATACGCATGTTGTCTGACCCTGGGGTGTGCTCAAGTTCCGTGTTGTGTAGAAAGGATAGAAGTTGGCGCCAACCGGCGGGTTGACGCAATTTGCGCCAGTTGAGCGGTTGCACGGCGGATTGGTGCTGAATTCAATTCGAGGCAGATCCGCCTCAAATGCCACACGATCATAGTTCTGTGTGCCATTGAAGAGTGGACTCGTGAACAGGATCGCCCTCGGATTGAACTGCTGGTCTTTTCCCAGACTCAGTGTTCCTGGCCAGGTAAGCTGGTAAGGCACTCCATCGAAATCGATATCCGTGCCAAAGCACCCTCCTATTGGTATCCGACTGGATGCAGCCGCATCGAAACAGCTCGTGTCATCGGCATCGACACCACCCGTATCACCCACCCCGGCCTGAGTGCATCTTCCACCCTCCGCACTGACTTTATTGCAGTACTCGAAGTGGCCGATCTCGTCTGAGAATGCAACGTTGTACGAATGCGCAGCCCAAGGTACACGCGTGTGCTCACTCGAAGTGCTATACATCGGGTGAAACGCATAGGGCGTGTTGGTGCAGGTAGTGGCTGTGGGAGCGAAATTGATCTGCGCGAAACCATTTGCAATGCTTGCAGTCATCGACCCAGACTGGCCCGTATCCAAGTCCTGAATGACAACTGCAAAACCGCTGGAAGTGTCGTGCAAGTCCACGATCAACCTGTCACCCGGATTCATCAGCAGAACTTTGCTTGGATTCGGAGTGAAAGTGGCGAGCGTGGCATCTAGCGGGTTAGCCGGAGCCTGTGCCACTCCATTCCTGGTGATAAACGCGAAGTTCACCGGCTCAATGCCAACCTTGTTTAGACAATCGTTGTTGTTGTTCACCCCCGTGTTTTGATTTTGAGAGAAGCTATCGATGTTGAGCGCGGCACAGTAACGGGTTGCGTCGCAACTGTTGCCGGGCGGCCATAGGACCCATCCTGGTGGATAGAACTGCATCTCCATGAACGCTGTTCCGGGATGTTTGCCGATGTAATCTGCCGCCGCCGGATCCCCGCCGTCAAAGATGTTGGCATCGGTATCAGCCACGCAGGTAGTAGTGAATTCCGGAGCGGACTGGCTATCACACATCGCCATCCCGAACCAGAATGCCGGATGGAGTTGAAAGTTGAAGGTGCCACCGGTGCCGTCCTGCTTCGGTTGGCGCGGCGGATCCTTGGGAAGCCTTAGAAAGTAGCGGTTGGAATTTCCCGAGCCGGGAGTGTTGGAGTAGAACAACACCGACGGCTCATCGTGTCCAGTATATTGGTTTTCGTAGTTAAGGGGTTCGAGTGTTTCGGTACACAGGGGCTGATTGTCATCACACAGCTGGCGCAAGCCTGTTTTTTGGGCGAGCGATACTGTGCCCAGGAGCAAGAACGCCATCAGCATTGCAGCATTCGTTCTCATGTTAAGTCCTCCTTTATTCACACGTGGAAGAACGGATTGAGGTTTCAGAGCCGTGCATAGAGCATCTTGAGCTGCCTCCTCCGTACGGGGGAAACGGTCTCAATTGGGAAGGCACAGGGCGATCTACGCAGGACGGTAGGGTGGTGTGTCTTCGTGGCTGAATTTCGCCGCACTCCCAGGTGCAGCACAGACTCAAAGCGCGGCGTACACACGGATGAACGAAGGCTCTCTCGGGTTGCTGTCGCAATCTGACGTTTGCAGGTGGCTGCGATCCGCAGCCGTTCACGCATGAGAAGTTTGTCTCGATTGCAGTAGTTCAATCTACTCAGTGCGGTAGGTCTTATGGCAGCTAAGGCTGCTCCTGTTTGTGCAAGTGGCTGCTGTCCGCTTTGCCGGGTGGCCCAGGCTTTCCGCATTTTCTGTCCCTCACAATAACGCTCGGGTGCCCCACTCTTTGGGACTGAATCCCCGGGTGGGTTTCTCGCGAGATTCGTTCAGGACCCAAGGGTGGGTAGTAGAACCAGCCAGCGGCGGGTGGCCCTGGCTTTCACGGTCGAAATCTTTCCCTCTTAAATACCCGAGGGTGGCGGGTGCTTATGTGGTCGAGGTCTCAAAGAAATTCAGCACCGTTGCTGGCAATGGGAGTGGCCTGGGTGTCGGTGTCCGATTTTGCGACAGGATGTGCGGAAACGAACAGGACGGACCAACTCACTGCACACTAAGTGATTTACAATGTGGCGCTAAGCATTGGCAAAGGTGATGCTGATATCCCTTCAAGGATGGAGGTAAGAACATGCCATTCTTTCGGGATCTGAGAGTTGCGGTTCACTCGTTACTTCGCACTCCAGGGCTGGCGATCGCCGTGGTTCTCACGATGGCGCTGGGAATCGGCGCCAACGCCGCCATTTTCACCCTGGTGCGGGGCGTTCTCCTCAAGCCTCTGGTCAACCGCGACGAGACCCGGCTGATCTATATCCGGCAGAGGGCACCCGGCATCGGCGACGAGAACAGCACGTTTTCGGTACCAGAGATCCAGGATTTGCGCGCCACCGTCAAGACCCTGAGCGCGTTCGGTGATTTCTCCACGATGGGTTTCACCATGGTCGGGCTGGGTGAGCCTCGCACTATTAAAGGTGGAGTTGTGAGCGGCTCGTATTTCGACGTGATGGGCCTTCATCCCGTCCTCGGACGTCTCATCGGGCCTGAAGATGACGGTCCCAATGCCGCCGGAGTCGCGGTTCTCACGTATCGTTTCTGGACGACCGCTCTCAATAAAGATCCCTCCGTCATGGGGAAAACTATTCGGCTCGGCAGCATAGGGGACCGGTCGGCGACCATCATTGGCGTTCTCGAACCGTGCGTGCCCTATCCCCAAGATACCGAAATCATCGCCAACGTGGTTACCAGCCCGCATCATCTTTCCGCAACCATGGTGACCGGTCGCGTTCATCGCATGACCGAGATCTTTGGACGCCTCGCTCCCGGAGTCACGCTCGACGAGGCTCGCACCGAGTTGCGTACTGCCTATGCAGACATGATCGAAAAACACCCCGAAGCTTATTCGAAGAACGCCAACTTCCAGATCGGGGTCAAGCCATTCCGCGACGAAGTCACGTCAGGCGCCAGGACGGTGCTGCTGGTGCTGCTGGCTGCGTCCGGGCTGCTGTTCATCATCGCGTGTTCCAATGTGGCCAACTTAATTCTCGCGCGGACGGTTCGCCGGGAAAATGAGCTGGCGATCCGCACGGCGCTGGGCGCAAGCCGCGGTGCGCTGCGCCGGATGCTGCTGGCGGAAAGCCTTATACTCTGCGCGGCCGGCGCCGGGCTGGGTGTCATGAGCGCGCAGCCGATGGTGACGGTCCTGGCCCGCTACGCTTCGCGCTTCTCGGTCCGCGCGCTGGATTTGACGGTGGATTCCAGCCTGCTGTGGGTAGGGGCGACTCTGGCCATCGTCGCCGCAGTGGTGTTGGCGTTTGTCCCGAGCTTGCCGTCGGGCGACGCGTCCCATGGCCTGAGTATGTCGAGCGGCAGCGTACGCATCATCGGCAGCGCCAACCGGCGCCAGCGGATCTTCGCGGTGACACAAATCGCCGCGTCCTTCGTGCTGCTAGCCGGCGCCAGCGCGCTGATCACTACGCTGATCGCGCTGCAAAGGACGCAGACGGGCCTGGACACGGAGCACGTCCTGGCCATCAGCGTTCCGGCGATGTCCTACGGAAAGACGCCGCAGCAAGTCGTCGACTTCTACAAGAAAACGATCCGGCGCATTGATGCACTGCCGGGCGTGAACACGACCGCGTTCGGCAATGTGGTTCCCTGGCGCGATGGGGGCCAGGGTCCCGGACTGCAGTTCTCAGGGGATGGTCACGCCCATGTGCCCGGCGTAGAGGAGCCGCGCGCGCAGTGGCGCACCATCTCTCCAGGATTCTTTGCCGCGCTGGGCGTTCCCATTCTCACAGGCCGTGATTTCGATGCTCGCGATGGCGAGAGCACAGAACCCGTGGTGATCGTCAGCGAATCGCTTGCCAAGCGCATGTTCCCCAACCAGGATGCAGTCAACCGGCATATTTATTGGACGGACCCCGTCCTGCAATTCCTCCCCGGAACCGATCAGGAAAAGGCGCGTGTTATAGCGCCGCACCGCATCATCGGCGTCACCGCCGATATCGACGACGAACACGTGGTTCCCCGGCCCACTCTCACTGCCTATAGCACCTTTGAGGAGGGTCCAATGTTCGGCGGCGACCTCTTCATTCACACGGGTAAAGATCCTTATGCTCTGGTCGCGCCGGTCACGCACATCATTCGCGAGCTGTCCGCCGATCAGCCGGTTGAGCACCCCGCCACTCTCAAGGATGTCCGCGCCGAAGTGCTGGCGCCGGAGCGCTTGAACTCCGTAGTGTTTGGCGTGTTCGCGGCTCTAGCGTTGGCGATTGCTGTGGTGGGCGTCGCTGGCGTGCTGGCATTTTCGGTCAGCGCACGGACGCGGGAATTCGGCATCCGACTCGCGCTCGGATCGCAGCCTCAGCAGATCCTCAAAGGTGTTATCGCAGAAGGTGGCGCGATGGCTTTGGTGGGAGTTCTGGCAGGTGCCGCCTTTGGGTTCATGCTGGCGCATTTGGTGGGCAGGTATTTCCTGGACGTGAAGATGCCGGGCATTTTGCCTGTAGCGGTCTCGGCGGTCGTGCTGCTAACAGTCGCGATCGTCGCGTCCATGCTGCCGGCGGCACGCGCCGCGCGCGTCGATGTCATACAAGCATTGCGCGCCGAATGACCGAGGGATTGGTGGGTCCGGGCTGTCTCCGTTGCCAAAATGCCCGAGCCGGAAGCGATTCCCACAACTTCATCTGGTCGACCGCTTTATTTTTCCTGCAGCATCCGCGTGAGACTCGCTGCTTTAGTACTTGCAATACGCGAGCAACATTTCCCTTCGTCGGCTCGCTCATCAAGAGATGGAAGTGTTCCGCCATGACTACTTAGCCCCAAATAACAAAATCATATTTTCGCCTCGAAGCTGTAACCTCTGGCCCGAGCTTGGTCGAAGCAGATCGGTTGTCGTTGCGTGATCGTTGTTGGAGGTTGTAGCCACAGCGACCTCGTAGGCATTCGCACGCAGCGTCAGGGCCAACATGACCTGCGCAACCTGTCGATAACAGCAGACGAAATCTCAACACATACCGACGGCCCTGTGACGCGTGCACACACCTCTTCACCCGGCAAACGCTAGAGCGCGAGCTCTTGAATTATGGGGTCGAGCAAGATCGACTCACCCCGACGATGACTGCCACTGCGGTGAGCAGCATCGAGAGGAAGCGCACTGCTCCGGATCAACAACTGCGTCTCCAGCGACATTCCTTGCCTACGGCGCAATTCGATGAAGTTGACGAGGATGATGGAATTGCGCGGCGGAAGCTGACGTGAAGCTCAGTGTCACAGTCAATCAACACTTTCCACCTAAACATTTCCATGCTTATCAAAGCTCACTCACATGTACCGGTGCCACGTCTTTGGCATGTCAGTTGCATTTGTAAGTGCCACGACTTTGGCATGTCGGTTGCATGTGTAAGTGGAGAGTTTTTATTGGAGAAAGGAAGAGAGATGCAGATACCAGCATTCACATTTGCAGCGTCACCGTTCGTGCCAGTGGCCATCGGCTTCTTTGGTCTTGGCACTGGTTATTTCATTTGGGGCGGACAGGCCCTTTTTGGTTTCCCGAAGGCAAGCCCGGAAGTAAACAAAACGATGGGAATGTGGGGATTCTGGATGCCGGGCTTCATGCAGTTCATCACCGGCGTCTACCTTCTGGTTGGACTGACCTGGTTCAACGTCTTCGGAAATGTTGCCCCTTTATACATGGCGGGCCTCGCTTTCACGGCGTACGGAATCCATTGGTTTGCGATGGCCTACCGCCGCTATATCGGTTCAAGCGACGAGCCGGATGGCTGGATGGCAATCGCGTTCCTCTTCCTTAGCATTCTGGGAGTGGACGTTTTCCGGAGTGCGGGCGACATTCCCGTAATGATCGTCTTCGTGGGCTTGACTTTGATTTACGCAGTCGAGATTCCTACGCGCTTATTCTCCTGGCGTCCCGGTGCCCGCCTCGTGGGTCTGCTCCAATTTGTCACCGGAATTTGGCTTATGTATTGCACCTATGCCACGACAGTAAATTTGGCGCTCGGGGCCAAAGCATGGGTTTAGCTGGAGCAAAACGAGGGGCGGTGGTACACGAGCGTGGAGACTTCTGGCGCATTTTCTGTCCCTCACAATAACGCTCGGGTGCCCCACTCTTTGGGACTGAATCTCGCGGGTGGGTTTCTCGCGAGATTCGTTCAGGCCAAAGGGTGGGTAGTAGAACCAGCCAGCGCCGAAACACCCATTTCAGGGGTGTGGCGTAGAGCAAAAAGAAAGGAGTCCTAAGGCAGCCATTCAGGATGACATGCGAGTCTTGTGCACCTGTTGGACGCCGAAAAGCGCAAAGAACTGATGATTATTTATGGGTAAGACCTGGCGCCAACCGGTCACACGGCTGGCGATTTGGGTGAAGGCGGCCAGGCCCGCGGTCAGTGGGCTGCAATCGAAAACGGCCTGATAGAGAACGCGAAGCAGAAAATCACCATCACGCCTTGAGTTGAACTTTCAATGTTAGGCCACAACTCGTTAAGCCACCCAGAAGACCGCTGGCTCAGGAAACTTCTTTTCGCGCGGTTTTGGCGTTTTCAGAAGTATCCGCTTGGCGTCCAGCCGGCGATTTCGCTTCTTCTGACTCGTTCGCCGATCGTTTCTTTTTCCGGTACGTCCACTCGAAATAAGTGGCAACCAGTGCAATTGTTATTGTCGTCCACCACATATGTATTGCGATGCACTTCGGAAGTCTGCAGGCTGCACCCTGACGCTATCTACCTTATTTAACGATGCGAACCATCAGCAAAACAACGAGAAGAACGATCCGGTTAAACGACCATAGAATGTCTTTCCCTCGCATCGATACGGCGTCGATCAAGCCCGTCTTAAGACAGTCGCCCAATCTCATCTATTTCATTTTGGATGGCCGTCCCCTTAAGGCTCGCAAGGGGTAAAGCTAGAAACAGACTGATCCGGCGGTCAAGCATCAAAAAGGAGTCGTGAAAAGCGCGAGCGATCAGCTCGTCAGCGCCGTCCATTGCTGCGGGATCTGGAACACCCCAATGTGCCGTCATCGGCTGCCCTGGCCAGACTGGGCACACTTCTTTCGCAGCGTTGTCGCAAACTGTGAATACAAAGTCCATTTGTGGCGCGCCCGGTGCCGCAAACTCATCCCATGCTTTACTGCGGAGGCCGTCGGTAGGCAAGCCCACCCTCGTAAGCTGCCGAAGTGCATTCGGGTGAATTTCGCCTTTCGGGTGACTTCCCGCGCTATAGGCTTTGAATTTCCCGCGGCCTTTGTGATTGAGAAGAGCTTCAGCCATGATCGACCGCGCAGAGTTGCCGGTACAAAGAAACAGAACGTTAAAATGAGTTTTCATTTCAGGCGCCGCGAAAATGATAATATCCATTTATGCATTTACACGCATAAACTTGAAGACGCGAGAATCTTACACGAAAATCGTCGAGGGGCAAAACTCTTTAAGGGGCATAGCGGATGAAGGGCGTTGAGGATTATTTCAAGGGTCTGGCAGACATCAACCGACTGCGGATTATCAACTTACTTTTAGAGGGTGAGCTTTGCGGGTGTGATATTCAATACGTGGTTGGTAGCTCTCAGTCGAATGTTTCGCGTCACCTCACGTATCTAAAGAGATCGGGCCTTGTCATTGATCGACGCGAGGGCTACCGGGTGTATTACCGTCTGATTGAAAATAGCAAACCCGAATACAAGGGACTCCTCGCATATCTTAGAGTCGCTCTTAAAGACAAAATGTTCACAACGGATACTAACAAACTGAAACAGGCAATCAGGGTAGGTGCCTGTACCCTGAGCGAGGTCGGAACCGCTTCAGCTTCAGCAAAACCTAAGCCGAGCACGGCCCGTGCATAGGTCGCGTGGCGGGTGGCCCGGCCTGCCGCCTTTATTCCCGCCTTCAATAATGTTAACTGGCCCATCCTTTCGCAGAAGCTGGCCATTGGTTTTTGAACTGAAGCGAAAGGGCGCGACGAAAATTACGTTGACCAGGCCGCCAGCCTCTGCGAAAAGAGTTGATCAGCCGAAGATTTCATTAAGCGAAAAGAAAAAGTCTGTGACAATCGGTAGCGTCGCCGCATCGCGGCTGAATGACCAAGGAGCACTTCGTGGCACACGAGTACACCACTTCAAGAAAATTGGTTTCCGAGTTTACCGGGACGGCGTTCTTACTCGCCGCTGTTGTTGGCTCAGGCATCATGGCTGAAAGCCTCTCAGCCGGCAATGTGTCGCTTGCTCTGCTGGAAAACACGATTGCAACTGGAGCCGCGCTTGTTGCACTCATCCTTGCCTTCGGGCCAATCTCAGGGGCACACTTCAACCCGGCAGTCACGTTAGCGGACGCGACCCAAGGCGGTCTTCCGTGGAAAACCGTTCCGGGCTACATCATTGCCCAATGTCTTGGCGCGATTGCGGGAGTCTACGCGGCGCATGCAATGTTCGGACTGACGCTGATTCAGCGCTCCACTCATCTCCGGACCGGCCCATCACAGCTTTTTAGCGAGTTTGTTGCAACCTTCGGCCTGCTATCGGTAATCTGGGGCTGCTCTCGTGCTCGACTGGCAGCCATCCCTTTTGCCGTCGGAGCATACATAACAGCGGCTTATTGGTTTACCGCTTCCACCTCATTTGCCAATCCCGCCGTCACTCTTGCCCGTTCGTTTACAAATACCTTTGCCGGTATCCGGCCGGTTGACGCGCCGGGCTTCATCATTGCTCAATTGGCCGGCGCCCTGGTTGCAACCGCGCTCTTTCGATGGCTGAGCCCGACATTGCCCCAAACAGCAGATGAACTTCTGGTGCCTCACCGTTCTCAGGAAGTGGGGAGCAGAAATGCGTAAAAATCATCTTTGCCTGTGTCCATAACGCCGGTCGTGGTTGACGCCGGAAATCGCTCAAGCTGGCGTCTCCTCGTGACAATGGGCTGCGGTGACGAGTGCCCATTCGTCCCCGGTCTCAAACGTGAGGACTGGCCGTTTCCCGATCCCAAAGATCAAAGTATCGAACAGACACGACAGATTCGTGACGATATCGAACGCAGGATCAAAGCCTTTATTCAGGCTGAAGATCTGTAGTAGCGCTGTGGCCGGTTCAAGCTGTCGTGCTAACAGCATCGTCGTCGAGCACAGGTAAGACCTCTTTATAGACTGAAAACAGGAAAGGCGCAGAATAGAAGAGTTCAAAGCTCACCGCTTCACTGCACTTTGCACACTTGGGAAATCGGTCGCCTCGGAGAACAACCACTTCATGGGGCAAGCGATGTTGAGCTGGGCAACCCGATACACACCGGTCTCAATGGCGATATCGCCAGGCTTGAATGTTCTGTTGAGTGGCATTGCAAGAGTTGCCTGAGTTTCTGAATTTAACGATGTTTGTGATGCCCAGATTCCCATTTTGGATGTATATACATTTTGGATGTATATAAAAAGAGCCGATTGTCGGTGGCCCTCAGTTTTCCGGGAACTTGTCCGAGACGCGGGCAAGAGACTCATAGCGGTTTGATCTTGTTGAGCGCCCTAGCAGGCTAACCGGCCCGGCTGCTTTCGCTCAGAGCTAACCGTTTTCTCAGATTCACCCCGCACCTTACACTTGGCGCGATGGGTTATTTCGGATAAGGCAAGTTTGAACTCGGAGCGGCTTGCTGCGATGAACCGGTTGCATTCGAGGCAATAAGACTCTGTTAAAAGACCGTTGCGAGGAACGAGCGCGTGCCAAAAACGAGGAGGGATTTGCTGCATGTTTTCAACCTTGCTTGGAGTCACTGAACTTACGTCAGTGAGAATTAGATCAATTTTACCGACACTGCATTGAGAAGTCTGTTCGATAGCAGACAAAACTTGCCTAGTTCTAACAGTATGCAGGTGGTCGTGCATCTCACCTCAGTAAGGCCAATCGCAAATACCGCCCTTATCTGCCAAATTCAGGTTCGGATAGAAGGTCGGGGCCAAGAACGTATGAAACCGGCGCGATTGTTCCTGTGACGGGCATTTATCTGGTGGTGCACTCTGCCCATCGTTTGCCCCACGAAGTCGTCGTGGTCGAAGGACACAGATTCCCGAAATGCCAGAAATGTGGTGATTCGGTCTGGTTCGAACTCCTGCATCGCGCCGCTGATTTGTTCCAGCACCTGACTAATGTCGTCTACGAACTCTCCGTGATTGAGGAGGACGAAGAGGCAGCTACCGGTTAGGTTTATGCGCTCCGAAAATCAAACGGTCAAAAACCGTGACGGGAACTGAGACCCAAATTGTGCCCCGTTTGTGCAGGTCGTCCAGCCTTCCGCCTTATTCTGGCCTCGCACAATTCTTCACTGTTGTGTCTGGCACTAGGCAGACAAACCATCCTGAAAGCAGCGACCATTTCATCTATGAAATACAGCATTCAAGATGTCAGTCGCTTGGATGACGGAATTATCGTGAGCTTCCAAGACGGAGTTATTGCATTCTTTGACCCACGTTTTTTGTACGCGCAAGTTGACAAGCGTCTGCCTCAGGAAGAAACAGAAGCTTCGGAATAACGAAGGTCCCACCGATACTCCCGGTTCTTCCGCGTACCTCGAGATGTTCGCACGAATCTCGCAGGCACTTTGAATCATCAGTTATAAGCGTGACTCGCCTCTCCGTGAAATGTAAAATTTTTACGGGCTAGCGATGAAAGGAGCGCATCATGCCTATCCCTGTGATCTGGGGCATAACTGTCGGTTTCGGTTTTCTTGCATGGGGCGTTTTCGCCGCGCAATACATTTGGCCGGCGATAAGCAAGCGGGAACGCGCAGAAGCACTCAGGCCGATCCTCGTGCTGCACGGGTTCAGGTACATCGGTCTCGCGGTCTTGATCCCCGGCGTCGTTTCTCCCCAATTGCCCGCCACTGTATTCGCTCGCGAACTCGCCTATGGTGATCTGGCAGCAGCGACCTTGGCGCTCATTGCGCTCGCCGCTCTCAGGACCAGATTGGCCGAACCTCTGGTCTGGATCTTCAACATTTTTGGGACTGCCGACCTGCTGAATGCGTTTTACCAGGGTAGCCGCATTTCGCTTGCGGACACGCCGGGATTGCTGGGCGCGGGTTATTTCATCCCAGTCTTTGGGGTCCCTCTCCTCCTGGTCACCCATATTCTTGCGTTCAGGTTGGTGCAGCTTAAGTCGGCCGCGCAAGAAAAAGCCTCATCCGAATCTACGGTCAGTGCCTCAGGAGCAGCTCGAAAGAGGAAGAAGAGAGCCCAGTGCATCGCTTTCATTCGGAGCACAAAATGGACCACATGACGCACCGACTTTATTTCCCACTCTCGAATATTTGGCAACCCAGATTGCTTTGTGCGCAACACCATCCGAATAAAGGAGTTCGCCATGGGTTCACTATTTCATCGCAAATCTAGAGTATTAGTTGTGATTGGCGTGTCGGTGCTGCTCTTTTTCGCTTTTTTGTGGGTGGCTGCCCAAGAGAACGCCCAGCAAGCGCCGCACGACGCGGCTTTGCAGGCGCAGCAGCCTCAAGCCGTTCCGGCCGAACGTCCTGAGCAGCAGAAGACGGAACACGATCGTTCTGACATTTTCAACCCGCAGAATGCAGAACCATCGTCGCCTGCGCTTAAGGCACAACCTGGGCAAGGAAAAGTCTCCGGCTTCGACTTCTATCGCGATCCTCTGAATTCAGACAAGCCAAACGAGAATCCCGCAGTGATCATGCAGCAGCTTGCTGCCAATAAACCCAAGGTTATGGCATTGCAGCGCCAGCTGTTGGAGAGTCGCTATAACCTTAATCCGAAGCTTGACCCCGAAGCCAAGATGTCGCGCGGCAAGCCGTTGGCGGTAGGACCCACCGCCCGTCTTAAGGGCGGGTTGACCTGGACCCAGCTCTCGCAGATGGCCCCGGACCAGATTAAGCAGCAGGACGTCTTCCCTTACCCGTCCCTGCCGCATCCCTCCACTGCCGGCCTCGGCGGTCAGGTTTTCCCGCAGATGCAGATCAAGATGTTTCCGCGGCTCGAGAGGTTCGACGTGGACTTCGACCTGCCTGACGTGTTCCTGCCGGAATTTCCTCCTGCCATTTTCCTGACCAACCGGCCCGAGCTGGGCGATGTCTCGCGGGGCGAGGTAGTGTCGATCAACAACTACTACACGTTATTCAAGGGTATCCTTACCGCGGTTCAGCTGGATGGTTTGCGCCTGTTGGTGACCCCATTCCCCCAGGAGGAGTTCAACCCTACCGACGATCGCAAGACCAAGGACCCAAGCCTGGGCGTCACGTGCCTGGATTGCCACGTGAATTTTCACACCACCGGGCAGTTCCATGTAAGTCCGGATATTCGACCGTCAGAGCGGCGATTCCGGCTCGACACAGTGACCCTGCGCGGGGTCTTCAATCAGCAGATTTTTGGTTCCAAGCGAGGCCTGCGTTCGGTGGAGGATTTCACTGAATTCGAGCAACGCACCGCGTATTTCAACGGAGATGAAATTCACGCTATCAAGAAGGGCATGAATATTCTGGATCGCATTCAGGTCAGCCACATGGCGCAAATGCAAAAGATGATTGATTTTCCACCCGCGCCCAAGATGGATCCAGCCACCGGCCACTTAATCAAGGGGAAAGCCACCGAGGCCGAACTCCGCGGGGAACAGATCTTCTTCGGCAAAGGCCAATGCTCAAGTTGCCATGCCGCCCCCCTCTACATGGACAACCAAATGCACGACCTGCACCTGGAGCGCTTTTTAAAGAACGAGCCCGGCGATGGCCCCATGAAGACTTTCAGCTTGCGCGGAATCAAAGACAGCCCGCCCTATATGCACGATGGCCGCTGCTTTACCCTGGAAGACACGGTGGAATTCTTCAACATCGTCCTGCAAGTCCGGCTCAACGATCAGGAGAAGAAGGATCTGGTAGCTTTCATGCGGCAACTCTAGATCGTCCGACGATCGGTTAAACAAGCGTGACCCCAACGAGTTGAGCGGCGGGCCGCCGGGGATTGTCTCTTGGCCTTGAACCATTTTTCAAAAAGAGCCCAGGGATTTTGCTCATCGGCCAAAGAGATGACTAGGCTGCTTTCGCCGTCGCCCGTCCTACCTGCAGCGCCACCGCAGTCTCGGCGACCCGTCTACCGAGAACCCGTGCGATCATCAGATCATCCGCTGTCGGCTTCAACTCACCTTGAGGCCCAGCAATCGTAGACGCTCCGTAGGGTGTACCGCCTCGCGCATCGGTGTGGATCATTCCGGGTGTCGAGTATGGAACGCCAACGATCAACATACCGAGATGTATCAACGGGACCATCATCGTTAGAAGCGTTGTCTCCTGCCCACCATGAGTGGACGCTGTTGATGTGAATACTCCGGCAACTTTCCCCTCCATGGCGCCGGTCAGCCAAAGCTGGGCCGTGCTGTCGATGAGCGCCTTCATCTGTGCAGTCATGTTCCCGTAGCGAGTCGGGCTTCCGAAGATCACGGCGTCAGCGGCTCGTAGATCATCAGGCGTGGCCTCAGGAACGCGTGCGTGAGATTGATAAATCTGATAGCCATAACCCTTTTCTTGTTCGAGGTGCTGCACGTATTCTGGAAACTCGCGGACGCGGCGGAAGGTCACTTCAACCCCCTCAACCTCCTGAGCACCTTCCTGTACGGCTTTTGCCAACGCCTGCACGTGGCCGTACAAGCTGTGATAAACGATGAGCACGTTCGTGAGCTTCATAAACTAACCTGATGCGACAACAAACACCGCTGTTGTCTGTAGCAGATTCTCTGAATTCATGCGACAGTCGTCCGAGAAAGAGGCAGGACACCCGAAAGGGATTTTGCCTGCAATCCACTGTGGATCAACGAGGCGAAGCAGGAAGAAATCGAGGTAGACCAACTGCTCGACTTCTCCGAAAATCTGCTCCTCAATGCCGCTGGAACATGGTGCGAGAGCGGCCTTGAGCAGAAACAGCGTTTGCAGCAGATTCTGTTTCCTCAGGGAGTCAGTTATGCGGATGGCTCTTATCGAATCACCGTAACTAACCCTATGTTCAATCTGTTAGAGGAAGAAATCGAGGAAAAAGAACTGTTGGTAGCGCTACCGGGAATCGAACCCGGGTTTTAAGATTGAGAATCTCACGTCCTAACCCCTAGACGATAGCGCCACACATGCAAGGAAACGATTTTCAGTATAACAAAGGTTTTTTTCTCTCGGAAATCAGGGATAGAGGACGGGAAGCAATCCCACGGTGATTGGTGACTGGTGATCGTAGGGATCCCTCGCTGCACTCGGGATGAAAAACCACAGGATTAAGAATCGCGTACACCAGGACTAGGCAAAAACGCTTCGCAGAACAGGAAATTCACCGAATTGTGGAAAGTGTGAGCAGGATCACAACATGCGGGCGAAAGTTTTCTATAATCTAAGGACAATACAAATTCAATACAGAAGTCTAGGAAGAGAATAAGAAACAGGAGTAGATCAGCATCATGGCAGGAAAGACTCCGGGCAGTCCCCGTAAGAACAGCTCCAAGAAGTCAGCAACAAAAAAGATGGAACCAGTGACCCCTATCAGCCAGGGCGATGCGGTTGAGAAGCCAGTCACCACATTCAGCGAGGTTGAAATAAATTCGGTTGAGAAAACCGTTACCCCCATCAACCAGGGGATTACGAAGAGATACGCCGCCGCGCCTATCAGTTATACGAGGAGCGTGGAAGGCAGCACGGGTTTCACCACGACGACTGGTCGCGAGCGGAAACAGAAGTGTTATCCCGGTCTAAAAGAGAGAAGAGCGCATAGGCGCCCTCATGAAACAAGTTCTGCTGCTGGACGATAACGCAACGCAGCTAACCATTCGTGAAATGGTCCTGCGCAAGGCTGGAATTGAGTGCCATGCCGCCACCTCCGCCGGTGCGGCGCTGGCTTTGCTGCGCAGCAGCGTGGGCAAGGAGAAGATCGGCGCGGTGGTTACGGACCACCTGATGCCGGGGATGGATGGGTCACAGTTCGTGCGTGAATTGCGGAGTTTTAATCCCATCATGCCGGTTATAGTCATCAGCGGCCTGCACGAAGCCGAGGAAGAATACAAAGGGCTGGACGTGGTTTTCCGCACCAAACCTTGCGATCCCGAGGACCTGATCGCTCTGCTGTCGTCCATTTTGAAGAGTTCCGGGAAAAGGGTCACAGCCTAATAGCAATTGAACTTAGTTCAAAAGGATACTAAGCTCTCATCATGCCTCTACTTGGTGATTTTTGTCTTTTGTTCGCTTTGGCGCTAAGCCTTTACAGTTTCGTGGTGGGCATCATCGGCGTGGTGAGGAAAGACCGCGTCGGCTACATGCTGGCGGAGACGGCGCGACGCGCAGGTATTGCCAGTTTTGTTGCCGTGACCGGCGCTGCATTGGCGCTGGTTTGGGCCGCGCTGAATAACGATTTCTCCGTCGCGTATATCCTGCACCATAGCAATCGTGCGCTGCCCACGCCATACAAACTGGCAGCGCTGTGGTCAGGCCAGGAAGGCTCGCTGCTGTTCTGGGCATGGCTGCTATCCGGCTACGGCTTCGTCCTGCGACTTCGCCACAAGGTGGACCAGAGGCTGGTAGCCACCACGTCCATGATTCTGGCGGGCGTCCAGATCTTTTTCCTTATATTGGTCACATTTGTCGCCCGGCCCTTCGGCATGATGGACAGCGTTGCCGCTGACGGCAAGGGCTTGAATCCCCTGCTGCAATACGCTGAGATGGTGATCCATCCTCCCATGCTCTATCTGGGCTATGTGGGATTCTCCGTGCCCTTCGCCTTCGCGCTGGCCGCACTGATCATGAAGTATCCCGGTGAGAAGTGGATCCACATCACGCGCCGCTGGACCATGGTGACCTGGCTCTTCCTGACCTGCGGCATCTTCCTTGGCGCGCACTGGGCTTACGCCGTTCTTGGCTGGGGCGGATACTGGGGCTGGGACCCGGTGGAAAACGCTTCCCTGCTGCCCTGGTTGACCGGCACTGCATTTCTCCATTCCGTGATGATGCAGGAAAAACGCGGCATGATGAAGGTGTGGAACGTGTGGCTGATCTTTACCACATTCATGCTTTCGATTTTCGGCACGCTGCTGACGCGTAGCGGCATTGTGCAGTCAGTCCATGCGTTTGCCCAATCGGGAATTGGGCAGTGGTTCGCCGGCGACTTTGGCTGGATCGCCACTCCGTGGCATTTTTCCATCCCGTATGTTTATCCGGGATTCCTGGAGATTATCTTTGCCGTGTGCCTCTGGTTCTATCTGAAGAACCGCAGTCACCTGCAATCAGAAAACAAACTGGAGTCATTGGTTTCGCGCGAATCCAGCTTCCTCTTTAACAACCTGGTACTCCTGGCAGCCTGCTTCGCCGTATTGTGCGGAACGCTCTTCCCCATTCTTTCCGATTGGGTACGCGGCTACAAGATCACCGTTGGCGCTCCGTTCTTCAACAAGGTCATGATTCCGATCGGCCTCTTCCTGGTCTTCCTTACTGGAGTTGGCCCGCTGCTGGCGTGGCGCAATACGTCAATCGGGAGCCTGAGAAAGAACTTTGCCATCCCGGCAGGTCTGGCCTTGATCATGGCCATCGCGCTGCCGTTCGTCGGTGTAAGTCCCAAAGCAGACATGGCGCACTTCTATTCGTGGCTCACGTTTGTTGTAAGCACGCTGGTCATTGCCACGATTGCTTCTGAGTTCATTCGCGGCGGACGCGTGCTGCAAGGCAAATTGCAGACCAACATCTTTGGCGCCATGTATCACCTCACGCGGCGTAATATGCGTCGCTACGGCGGCTATGTGGTCCACTTTGGCGTCGTGCTGGTGGTGGTCGGCGTTGCCGGTCAGGCTTTCAATCTGGAAAAAGAGCAGGAGATGGGCCTGGGCGATAAGCTCGCGGTAGGTCATTACGTTTTGATTGGCCAGGAATACTCGCAGGACGATAACGCGAATTACGAATCGGAATCAGCCCTGCTGGACGTTTACAAAGACGGCAAATATCTGACGCGGCTTGATCCAGAGACGCGCATATTCAAGGTCAGCCGCCAGCCCAATCACATTGTGGCGAATTACTCCACACTGCGCGAAGACCTGTACGTGATCTACGAAGGCAATAATCCTGATACCGGCCATCCGATCATCAAGGCATTCGTGAACCCGCTGGTTGCGTGGGTATGGATTGGTGTGGTGGTCATTATCTTCGGCACCGGTCTGGCTCTTGTTCCTAATGCGCAGCAGATGAGGTCGCCCGTGCAGGTGGCCGTACCTGTTCCTTCGCTTGAGACAAAGGGTATGACAACGGCGGGAGCAGGCGAATGAAGCGCGCCTCTCAAATCGTGCTGCTGGCCCTCTCAATCGGACTGCTGATGGGTTCCGATAGTCAGGCTGTGCGCTATGAAAAGCTTGGCAGCAAGATCATGTGCACGTGCAGTTGCGGACAGATGCTGCTCAAGTGCAATCACGTAGGCTGCCCCAATTCGTCCAAGATGATTGCTCAGTTGCATGATCAACTGGGCAACGGCCGCAGTGGAGATGCAGGAAACGCCGGCAACGCCAAATCTGATGAAGACGTCTTGAACTTCTTCCGCACGGAATGGGGCGTGACGGCCGTAGTGGAACCTTCCCAGCACGGCTTTGAACTTCTGGCCTGGATCCTGCCATTTGTCGGGCTGATCGCTGGCACCATCCTGTTGATGATCGTGGTGGCGAAATGGAAGCGGCGTCCGGCCCAGGTCAACCCCGCCGATGCGGTGCTTGATCCGCATATGGATGCGTTGCGCGCGCGCGCCCGCCGGGAGACTGAAATATGACCCAGGAGACGTTTCAGTTCATCGTCGTTATATTCTGCAGCATATTTGCGACGCTCACGCTGATCTACATCTTCATGCCCAGCAATGACGCTGACACCGGCGTGGACAAAACACGGCTGGTGTACCTTTATGAGCGCAAGGATGTGGTCTATGAAAACCTGCGCGATCTGAATTTTGAATTTAAATCCGGCAAATTTACCCAGGCGGATTATGACGGCATGCGCGCCGGCATTGAGTCTGAAGCCGCACGCATTCTGGCCGAAATTGAAAAGCTGGAAGCCCTGAATGCCTAAGGAGCCGATTCGATTGAAGCACGCTACGCTGTTCCTGGTCTTCTGTTTTGCTCTTACCCTGTCAGCGAACGCTGATACCGTTCGCGGTGTGGTGAGAAATGGCACCACCAACAAACCATCCGCCGGTGACGAGGTAGTCCTGAAGCGGGTGGGCAATGGCATGGAAGACGTTGGCACCACCAAGACCAACGCCAAGGGCGAATTTACTTTTAACGTTCCAGCGACGCAGGGCCGCTATGTTCTCTGGGTGAAACATCAGGAAGTTACGTATCCACGTGTGGCGCAAGCGGGTGGCGCGCCGGTGGCAGTGCAAGTCTTTAACTCCTCCTCAACGGTAAAAGATATTTCCATGCCGGAGCACATGCTGGTGCTGCAAACCACGGCGGCCGGCGATCTGCTGAAAGTGGACGAACTGTTCACGATGGACAATCATTCCACTCCCCCGATGACAAAGAACGGCCAGCATACGCTTGACGTCTATCTGCCTGAAGGCGCCAAGGTGGAAGAGACATCGGCGCAGCCGGCCGGAAATATGGCACTCAAAACTCCTGTGGTGCCGGACAAGTCAGCCCCTAACGCATTTTTCTTCGGCTTCCCTATTCGTCCCGGCCAAACTCAGTTCCGGGTGAGTTACAGCATTCCGTACAACGGCAAGATCCAGTTGAACCCGAAGACTTCTTTGCCTGCGCAAAACGTCCTGGTTGTGGCTCCCGATAGCATGAACTTCACCCCATCTGAGGCGTCTGTATACACGCCTACCAAAGATCCGCAGATCAAAGATGTGACGTTGTACCTGGTTAAGTCTGCTCAGCCAACGCAGCAGCTTGGCTTTGCAGTGACCGGAACCGGCATTATTCCGCAGCAAAGCAATGATCAGGCGCCAGCGAATGCTGGTGGTGGCGCTCCGCGTGGCCAGGGACCTGGCGGAGGCATGGCGCCACCGAATGATCGTCCTGATCCGCTGCAAAGTGGACAGTGGCTCTTCCTGGGCGTCCTGGTGGTGTTTCTTGCCGCCGGCGCAGTTTACGTTTACACGGCGAATATCAATGAGCCGCAGCCCAAAGCAGCATCGGGCAAAAAATCCAAGGGACGCACCGGCCTATTGCTGGACGCCATGAAGGAAGAGGTCTTCCAGCTTGAGGCGGACAGAATCCAGGGCAAGATCAACGGCAAGGACTACGAAACAGCCAAAGCCGCCCTGGATAAAACGCTGCAACGCGCCATGCAGCGCCAGGCCTTTAGTAAATAAGTCCTGCACGCGGAACCAGAAAACATTCATCGGCTATACTTTTCACGGGCCGCTATACTTCCCACGGGCGTGTGCCCCAGAGTTGTTGCGCACAAAATCACCAGGACAATTCCGCACAGTTCATGAGCATCATCGTTAAATCTTCTTCTCTGCATGGCGCCGGTGTTTACACCACCACGGCGATCCCCAAGGGCACGCGCGTTCTGGAGTACACCGGACCGCGCTTGACGCGCAAGCAAACCGACGGCATGTACTCTGACAATGAAGTCACATACCTGTTCACCATGGATGACAATGAAACCGTGATTGACGGCTTTGGCATGGCGGCGTTCGTGAACCACTCGTGTGACCCGAATTGCGAAAGCGACCAGATTGACAACCGCATATACATCATCGCGTTGCGCGATCTGGCGGCGGGCGAAGAGTTGCTGTACGACTACTGCCTGTGGGACGGCGAGCCTGACGATAAAGCTCCGTGCTATTGTGGGTCAGCGAATTGCCGCGGCACCATGTACTCTGAAGAGGAAATTGAACGGCAGAGAAAACTGGTGGAGCGGCAAAAGAAGAAAAAAGCGCGCGCAGCGGGAAGCAAGAAGAAGAAACCGGCGCGAGCCCGGAAATAACTTTCTCCATCTCAAAAAACCCCGTCATCCCGAAGGGCGTAAGCGAAGCGAGCGTTTTCTTCAGCTCGCAAGCAGCCCTGAGGGACCTTGTGTTCTCTTCATGATTCGGAAAAGCAAGCGCAAGGTCCCTCCATCCTACTCACGCGCTGAAGATAGCGCGCGTTCGCTTAACGGACGTCGGGATGACGTTATTATCTTTTTCGTGAGAACTCCCCGAAGCCGCGTTGTTGGAATCGATGAACTTACCCCGCCCTTATCCCTCAGCGCGCCAGCGCGCCTCGGGAACGGACGGGGCTAGATCTGTGTCGCGCCTTCGGCGCTTTGGGCATAGGCAGCCCTTGGGATTACATGAGATGCAATGGCGGAAGACGCTGCATGCCGACGGCATGCAGCGTCTCTACGTCGAAACTCTTCTGATGCCAATCCGTTGTAATCCGACAGTTCATTGGCGTTTCAACCCGCGGAACGCGGGTCAGGTGCTCGAGGTGACAAAGGGGGACATTCACGCTATTGCTGAGTTGGCTGGTCAAAGCGGATCACCATGCCGGTCTGGGCCGGCAGGTCAACGTCTTTGCTTCTGATGGCCAGGATGTAACCACCACCGGCAAGCGTTCCGATCGCAAAACCTCTGAGTGGGCCGCCGAAGGTCGAGCCACTGGTCGTGCTGACTCCAACGTCTTTACTGATACCCGACTGCTTCAGGGCCTTCGCACCCGTGCTGTTGACTGATACCAGTGAGGTGGTGAGAGGAACGGTTTGTCCGTTGGGCAGGACCGCGTCACGAAAACGCAAGCTCAGCTTGCCTTTCCCCTTCAATGCAGAAGTAGCCGTTGTTGTCTCTGTTGGCTTCACCTTCCCCGCTGTGGCGTCGGTTACCTCGCCTTCCAGTCGCGTGCCCAAAGGTATCGCCACGGAACCATTGCTTCCCCGGACCGAATCCACAACGGTTGCTGAAAAACGGTCGCCTGCTTTGGATGTCCGCGTGGAAAGCGGTGTATCCAGCATGGCACGCATTTCTGTGTTCGCCGGAATCTGCACATCTACATCGCCGGCCAGTGGACGAGCATACGATCCCGTGACAGGTTGCGAGCCGCCGGAGTTATTGCCTGGTGTTGAACCCGACGCCGAACCCGCTGCTGGATTGGCGCCGCTCGAGGTTCTGCCCGAAGTGGAAGCCGATGACGCATTACCAGGCGTGGCATTTGCCGGAGAATTTGCCGGCGGTGCGGTGTTCGCCGGCGACTCTGAAGAGGTGGCGGGCGCGCCGTTCACTCTCGCCGATGGAGGCACAGGAAGGGTTGATGCCGCGGGGTTGGTACTGTTGGCGGGTGTGGCGCTGTTATCCTGCGCGGGCACCTGCGATTGCGGTGAATTGACCGAAGAAAACGATGTCCCATTCTGGCCCAATGCCAGCACTCCCAGCAGTAAAACCAATACAACGTACCCGGACACTTTGCCCACCATCCGCCTCCGTCACAACCTCACCTAGGTGAGAAGCAGACGAATTTCCGCAGGTTGGCTTGCCCGATTCAACTTTTCACCGCGATTCGGCATCTCTCAACGTAGCTGCTCAGGTCGCGGTATAATTTTGATGTCGCACCTATCGGCTCAGGAGTTGATTTTGACAACACTAAACGGACAGCCCGGAAAACCACGCGTACTGGTGGTTGATGATGAGCGCGTCATTGCTGACACTCTTTCCATCATTCTCAACCAGAACGGATTTGACGCCTCGCCTGTGTACACAGGGACGGCAGCCGTGGACCGGGCACGCGAGACCAAACCGGAACTCATCATCAGCGACGTTATCATGCCGGACATGAACGGCATTGAGGCGGCCATTCGCATTCGACAGATCCTTCCCGCATGCAAGATCCTCTTATTCTCCGGCCAGGCAGCCACGGCGGATCTGCTCGAAAAAGCGCGTGCTCAGGGACACGAATTTGAAATTCTGGCCAAACCCGTACATCCACAGGACCTGCTCGCCAAGTTGAAGCTGTAAGCTTCAGGAAGACGCGTTGTCCGCGTGGGGAGACACCTACTTTTAGCGCGTTAGGTCCTTCGGCAATTGACTCTAGAAGCAAAGAAACACCATCGTCATGACGAGGTTTTTGTAGGATCGGATTTTCGACTTTAGCCAGAACTTCTGGTCTCCGCTGAGAGCGATTCTTGCATAAACGCAGGCGACAATCCGAAACGCGCTTACAACTCTCGCCGACCTTCAATCGCTTTCAGCATGGTCACCTCATCGGCGTATTCAATGTCACTGCCGGCGGGAATGCCGGTGGCGATGCGTGTGACCTTCACGCCGAATGGTTTGATCAGGTGTGTGAGGTGCACCGCGGTGGCTTCGCCTTCGATGGTCGGGTTGGTGGCGATGATCAGTTCATCCACGCTACCGCTCTCAATTCTCTTAAGCAGTGAAGGAATACGCAACTGCTCCGGGCCAACTCCGTGCAGAGGCGATATCGCACCGTGCAGCACATGATATACGCCGTTGTAAAAGCGCGTCTTCTCCACGGCCGCAATGTTCGTGGGCTCTTCCACTACGCATACCAGCCGCTGATTGCGCGCGCCATTGGAGCAGTAACTGCACGGATCAACGTCAGTAATGTTGCTGCAAACGGAGCAGAGATGCAGCTTCTCTTTCAGATTCTGGATGGCTGAGGCGAGGGCGCCTGCGTCCTCCACGGATGAACGCAAAATGTGGAAGGCCAGCCGCTGCGCGCTCTTGCCGCCGATGCCGGGAAGCTTTTTCAATTCATCGATCAGTTGAGCCATTGGCTCGGCAAACTTGGCCACTTATACGATTACCCCTGGCGGCAATGGCCGCCCTGTTTGTAAATGGAATTGGCGTGCATGATTTTGGCGTGCAATGAAACTACATGCCTGGGATCTGCATGCCACCCAGCATTCCACCCACCGTGGATTGCATGGCTTCATCCACCTTCTGGGCCGCTGCGTTCATTGCCGCCGTCACCAGGTCCTGGATCATCTCCACGTCTCCGGATTTCACCACTTCGGGATCAATGCGGGTTTCCAGCACATGCTTCTGTCCGTTCATCTTCACGTTCACGCTGCCGCCGCCTGACGATGCTTCAACCACGGTCTGTTGCATCTTCTGTTGCAGGCTTTGGGCCTGTTTCTGTGCCTGTTCCAGCATCTCTTGAAATTGTCGGGAATTAAAACCGCCCATGACTTTCTCCTAATCCTTTTGTGTTTGATCAATCACAGTTCGTATATCGGCGCCAAACTTTTCCTGCATGCGGCGCACAATAGGATCGTTGGCGGCGCGGGCCCTGGCACTCTGTCCGATTCCATTACCGTTGGTTCGTGGTGGCCGAACGATATTCGCCGCCGCCGATTTCGGTGCGCCTCCCACCAGCTTCACTTTCAGCGGACGCCCCGCGGCATCACTGGCCGCTTTGTTCACCATGGGCTTGTATTTCTCATTCATGATGAACGGAACTATGCTGGCCGGCTGGTCAATGGCCACAATCAATTCATTGCCCTGGATGGTGGCCGCGCCCGGCGCAAGTACAGCAGCAAGATTGTTATCAATATCTTCCAGCAGAAGCACCACGTGTCCCAGGATTTCCGCGGGATCGTCGCTGGCCTGTGTTGAGGAATCGGGATCAGGCTCGCCATCTGCGACTGCGATTGCCACGCCTGCGGTCGCACCCGACGTGAGAGTTGAAGCCGGTTGCGAGAAGGCTGGTGTAACGGAAGAAGCTGCTGCGGAAGAAGACGACTCTATTTGCCGTCCAGCATCTGACATCTCGGGATCAAAGCTTCTGCCTTTGCGGGCGCGATCGGCTTCAAAGGGCGAAGTAAATGCTTCCTGCTTCCTTGTCGACGACGAACCCGCTGGCGCGCCAACGGGAGCCGCAGACAGCACGGCTGGTGGTCGTTGTCCGGCCGAAGCTTTTGGTGTGTCAGCCGCAACCTGGCTCAGCATTTGTTCCAGCGGCAGAATTCGCTGCGCATGCACCAGCTTGAGGACGCCAAGTTCCAGATGAAAGCGCTGCTCCTGCCGGTAACCCAATTCGTCAAAGGTGCGCAGCATGATCTGGAGAAAGCGCGCCAGGTCTTCTTCTGAAAACTGTTGCGCCACGCGAGCCACGCGGGCTCGCTCGTCAGAAGAAATCTGCAACAGCGCGGAATCTTCGCCGGCCACCTTCGCCACCACGGCGTTGCGCAGGAAGCGGACAAACTGTTTGGCAAAATGAGCCGGGTTCTGCCCTTCCGTCATCAGGCGATCAAGAATCTTCAACGCATCCTGGCTGGAGCTGCGCTGCACCGTGGCCATCAGGTCTTCCATGACTTCTGATCCTACTGTGCCTGCCAGACCTCTTACCAGTTCGCCACGGAGCGTTGTTCCGCAACACGCAATGGCCTGGTCCATGATGGAGAGCGCGTCGCGCATGGAACCATCACCGGCTTCCGCCAGAACGGCCAGAGCTTCATCATCGGTCTCAATATTTTCCTTGCGGGCGATGTCGCCGAGCTGCGTCACGATCTCATCGAACTTTACGGCATGAAAGCTGAAATGCTGGCAGCGTGAGCGGATGGTCTGGGGAATGTCTTCCGCCTGCGTAGTGGCCATCATAAACACGATATGTGAAGGCGGCTCTTCCAGCGTCTTCAGCAGCGCATTGAAAGCCGCGTCAGTGATCTGGTGGGCTTCATCCAGGATATAAATCTTGAAGCGGTCGCGCGCCGGGCGATAACGCGCGGCATCGCGCAGCTCTCTGATCTCATCAATGCCGCGATTGGTGGCCGCGTCAATCTCAATGACATCAACGGCGCCGCCGGCCCGTATCTCAGTACAGGAGTCGCAGACGCCGCATGGATCGGGCGTGGGCTTGTCGGCTTTGCCGTCCACGCCGCGGCAGTTCAGCGCCATGGCCAGAATACGCGCGATCGTCGTCTTGCCGATCCCACGATGGCCGCTGAAGATGTATCCATGGGCAATCCGCTGCTGCTCAATGGCGTTCTTGAGGGTGCGGGTTACGTGGTCCTGTCCGATGACGTCAGAGAAGCGCTGCGGCCGGTATTTTCGCGCCAGTACTTGATAGCTCATGTCAGAACTTCGATTATACCGCTTACGCCGGGACAGGTTTTTCACAGGATCGCGCGATGCAACTCAGTCGCGCCGGTCGGCAGTTGCATCGCTGCTAGCACGTTAAGCCAAGCACAAGGTCCCTCCGTCCTACTTCCACTCCAGCGCACGAAGCGCGCGCCGGGGACCCCGGTTCACGCGCTGATGAAGGCGCGCTTTCGCCTAACGGACGTCGGGATGACGTGACTATTCTTGGTGCGTAAGAACTCCCTGTAGCCCCATCGTTACAATCCGCATCCTCGGGATCTTTCGACTCCGTCGTCGCATGCGCTCTGACTGCGCTCAAGATGACAAAGGCTAAAGAAGGCAAAATCGTAACCCGTCGTAAGAGGCCTTTGTCATTTCAGTTTCAACCCGCGACGCGGGTCAGGTGCTCAAGATGACAGATTGACGCGGCGTCTCCCTATTTTTCGCAATCTTGGCAATTCCGGCGATTTTGGCAATCTTCCTTGGCATTCGCTCACCATGACACAAGACAAGATTTCCTACGGCACTACCGGCAACACAATGTGCGACGGCAGCCTGGGTGAGCAATAAACCCGCTGCGTTGCCGGAACATAATCTCCTGCTTTCGCCTTGTAAATACTTGGCACAAACTTCTGCGGGTTGCGATCAATCACCGGGAACCACGTGGACTGTACCTGCACCATGATGCGGTGCCCTTTCAGGAAAACATGATCATGGTCGCGCAATGGAATGCGCCACTCGGAGGGTTGATTCGGCACCAGCGCCTGCGGTTTTTCATAACCCTTGTTATATCGTCCGCGCCGGACTTCCATCCCGATGGGCAACTCGTATCCGTTCAACGACTGGGCAAACTCACCCGGCTTGGGTCCAGCGTTTGCGTCCCACTCTTTCTTCTGGGCATTCTCCGGATAAACATCGATCAGCTTTACGATGAAGTCACTGTCTGTGCCAGAAGTGGAAGCAAACAAGTCTGCCGCAACTTCGCCAGCCACCGTAATGTCATGGTCCAGCGGCGCGCTGGTGAACGTCAGTACATCTGGCCGGCCGTCAACAAAACGCTGGTCAGCCACTTCCCATGTGCGCCAGTCGCCTCCGGGATAAGTCGGCGAGATCGGCCGCTGCCGGTAAGGCACTGGATTGGCAGGATCAGAAAGGTATTCGCGATATTGTTTGGCGGCAGGCGAAGCTGCGGGCGCGCTGGAAGACGGAGCATTGAATGATAGTGTCCCGTCCGCAAGCAGATACAGGTTAGTGGGTTTGGCTTCCGCCGGCGGCCACGCGGCATAAGTATGCCACGTGTTGGAACCGGTCTGGAAGGTGCTGGCCTGCCATGTTGGCTTCTCACCCTGACCGTGCAAATAGTAGCGGAAGAATGGCGCCTGAATGTTTGCGCGGAATTCACTGCCTGTTTCATGTCCGCCGAAGGGAATGATGCCGATTTTTTCGCCCGCCGTTCCCGCCCATTCTCCATGAAACCACGGCCCCGCAACCATGAAGTTCGTATGCTCAGGATCGTGCTCTTTAGCGTGGCGGAAGATCTGCCATGGTCCCCAGGGATCCTCCTGGTCCCAGAAGCCGGCAACATTCAAGTTCGGCACCGTTGACGCGTGCAACTGGTTTATCCAGGCCTCTTTCTTCCAGAAGCCGTCATAGTCAGGATGTTCAACGGTCTCATTCCAGAAAGGGAGCTTCCCGTGCAGATATTTTGCGTTGATATTTGAGATAGGTCCCAGATCCAGATACCACTGGTAGGTGTCATAGGTCTCAAACTCGAAATGGGTATTGGTATTCTTGTCGGCCTCTTCCAGCACTGAATATTCAAAGCTGTAGCTCTCACGCAGCGCGCCGTAACGGTGGTCGTCGTCATTCATCCACTGGTCTGCCGGCGATGCCTGCTCACTGATGGCTTTCAACGCCGGATGTGGATGCAGCAGCGTTATCGCCGTCGTCAGTCCGTCGTAGGAGACCCCGAACATGCCAACTTTGCCATTGTTGTCAGGGACATTCTTCACCAGCCACTCAATGCTGTCGTAAGCATCCGTGGTCTCGTTCGTGGCCTTGGGGTCTTTGAGATCGACGTAGGAAGAAAGCTTGAATACACCCTCAGACTTGAACCTTCCACGCAGATTCTGAAACACGAAGATGTAGCCGTCCGCAACCAGTTCTTTCCAGGCGGGCGGTATTCGCGGCGGCGCTGCCGCAGGGACGCCGTAGGGAGTCCGGCGAAACAGGATCGGCAGCGGCCCCTTCTGGTCAACCGGCGTGAGAATCACCGTCTGCAAATGCACACCATCGCGCACCGGCACCATCACTTCCTGAAACTTAAAGGGTGGGGCTGCGGTCTCCTGAGCGCGGCTGCCCGAAACAATCAGGATAAGGAAACAAATAGACAACAACGATCGCAGGTATTTTCCAGATTTGAGCATAATGGCGTGGATCACCCCGTCAGGATACTTTCAGGAAACAGCTCCCAAATAACGGCCCATCATTATAAGCGCACGCAACACAATAAGCGCACGCAACACAATCGAGCGGTTTGTCGCCAAGCAACTCTTGATCTGACAAGGAAACATTCAACCGCTGTCATCTTGAGCGCAGTCGGAGCGAATGCGAGGACGGAGTCGAAAGATCCCGAGGATGCGAATTGTAACGATGTAGCTTTAGGGAGTTTTCACGACACGCTGTTGCTTCAGCGTATGTTGCGCAGCGGCCACGGTGGCGGTATCCCCGCGACGCCGACTTGCGAGCCGAGCGCGCTGTTTCAGGAGCTTACAAACTCTTGCTGCGTTGCATACTCTCGAGCGGGTTGTCCCCCAGCGACACAAGAATGAAGCCCGCGAGGCCGACTTGCGAGCCGAGCGGGCTGTTTCAGGAGCCTACAAACTCTTGGTGGGTTCCGAACGCTCGAGCGGTTTGTCGCGCAGCGACACTAAACTTCACGGCGCTTCTATCAACTCCATCTTGCCGTCTTTCTTGCGATGCAGCACTTTCACGCGGCCTTCCATGTCGCGAAAGACAAACACTTCGCGATCGCGAAATTCAGCTTCCTTCACTGCTTCTTCCAGCGTTAATGGCTTGTGTGAGACAGAGTCCGCACTCCTTGTGATATGTGCTTCTGTAAACTTGACGCTATTGGGAAATGAATGCACTTTAACGGGGACAGCCGTCTTGAGGTCGCCACCAATGGCAATTGCCAGGGAGACTTCTTCCGGCACCGGAGCGACCTGGCGCTTACGCGCGTTTTGTTTTTTACTTTTCCATCTGGTCTTGTACTTCACGGCCTGGCGTTCGATCTTATCCAGAGCATTGCCAATTGCCACCTTCATCTCAGGCGCTTCCGCCAGCCCAACAATCGCTGGATGGCTGCGTACAGTCACCGAAATCTCCGCCGTGTGACGGTGCTTTTCCACGGACAGAATCACGTGACTCTGAAACCCGTCGCCTAAGATTTTTGTAAGTTTTTCAAGACCCGCTTCGACCTGCTTACGGGTGAGAGGAGTGACTTCAAACTGCCGGCCAGTGTATTCCACGTTCATTGACTCCCTCCTGGGTAACATCGCTATGAGAGTTGTCTGATGGGTGCCCGGAAGAAATGGATTCCGTGCAGGCCTTTTTTATGCTTCTAACGCTTTTCCCAGCGCCGGCCCTTGCGGCTGCGCCCGGTATAGCTAGTTCTTTGTCCTCCTTTGATGCGTGCTGGGGATTTTCATGTCTTCGCGATACTTTGCCACTGTACGCCGCGTGACCTGAATGCCCTGCGATCGCAAAATCTTGGTGATCTGTTCGTCCGTGTAAGGATGCGCCGCATCTTCTTCTTCAATCAGCTTTTTCACTCTGCGTTTCAGGATCAGCAGTGAAGTGGCCGCGCCCTCCGGACCCTGCACGCTCTCAGAGAAAAAGAAGCGCAGCTCATAAACGCCTTGCGATGTATGAACGTACTTATTGGCCACGGCACGGCTCACCGTGGATGGATGCACGCCAATCTCTTCCGCCACTTCCTTGATCATCATCGGCTTGAGCTGGTCAATACCATGGTCCAGAAAGTCCGTCTGACGTCCAATGATGGCAAGGCAGACTTTCAGGATGGTCTGGCGCCGCTGTTCAATGTTCTTGATCAACTGGACAGCGGATTTGTAACGCTCCTTCACGTAATTCTTCACGTCTTTTTCCACGCCCTGCCCCTGGTTGAGCAGTTTGCGGTACGTTGGACTCACGCGCAGTTGCGGCACATCTTCATCATTCATCAAGACAAGATACTCATCGCCGTGCTTTACAAACGCGACGTCCGGCTCAATCAGCTTGGCTTCCACTTTGTTGTAGCGCAGGCCGGGCTTGGGATCAAGCGTACGGATAAATTCATGGGCCGCGATCACTGAATCCATGGGGCGGCCAATGGCTTTGGCAATTTCCTTGTACTGCTTGTTTTGCAGAAGGTGGAGCTGGCCATCCACAATGCGAAGCGCGTCTTCCACGACCTGGTCATTTTCCGGATCGTCTGATCCTTCCAGATCGCGCGTTTTCAGCAGATATTCCACCTGGGCCATCAGGCACTCACGCAAAGAGCGTGACGCGCAGCCAATGGGATCAAATTGCCGCAAGAGCAGAGTGGCTTCGCGCAGATGCTCACGCGAAAACTGGATCACCGGGACCATGCGGTTATTTCGTTCACCAGCAGCCGCCTGTGGCGTTGGCTCATGGGAGACGACCAGCTTCATCTTTGAGTCGTCATTATTCAGAGCGGCGTTATTCACAGCGGCAGGCGAACTTTCGATTTCCAGGTCGTCGGCCGAACTTTCGACCAATGCATCGCCGGCGAGATCGTCCGGTGCGGCAGCTTCCGGAGTTTGAACCATTGTTTCTGCCTGCGCCTGTGCGACGCCAAGCAGCTCGTCCTCAGAAGCGGAGAGATAACCTTCTTCGCTCAGATTACCAATCACCAGTTCAGCCGCTACCCGTACTGCGCGGCTTACGTTGACAGATCCGAGCTGCCACATCAAATGGTCTGTGAGTGTTCCCGGCTTGGAGAGGAAATTGTCGAACGATGGGCGGTCAATCTCTTCCATGTCCGCTGAGCTGCGATAGCCGGGATCAAGGTAGTCGCGGAAAAACGAGCCGAAATCGATTTCGTCGAACGGATCTTTTTTGTCGGCCTCGGGACTGGGCTCCTGCTTCACGTCCTGCAGGTCCTGCGCCGCTTCACGCTCTCTGGCTTCCTCCTTGCCGGCCACTTCATCCAGCAGCGGTACTGACGAATCCAGCTCTTCCAGAACAGGGTTCTCCACCATTTCGGTGTTGATCATCTCGCGCAGCTCAAGTTTGTTGAGCGCCAGCACGCTCACCATCTGCACCAGGCCGGGCGTGAGGATCTGCTTCTGCGAGACCCGTAAATTCAGTTTGTTCTGGAGTAAAACCATTCGCCCCTGTTCAATCTTATTCTTTCACCGTAAGCGCGGGTACATAAAGAGTACCCTCGTAATTTGGATAAATACGCGGCAGATGCCGTGTTACACGAAAGAAAAACTCTCACCCAGGTACACCCGTTTCACTTCCGGATCATTGCCCAGCTGCTCCGGTGTTCCTGTGCGGAAAATTCGACCTTCATTGATGATGTATGCGCGGTCCGTGACTGACAATGTCTCACGCACGTTGTGATCTGTAATGAGCACGCCAATGCCGCTGCCCTTCAAATCAAAGATTATCTTCTGCAAGTCAAGAACAGCAATCGGGTCGATGCCCGAGAATGGCTCATCCAGCAGAATGAACTTAGGCGCAATGCAGAGTGCACGTGCAATCTCCACGCGCCGTCTCTCACCGCCGGAGAGTGCATACCCCATGTTGTTGCGGATATGCCCCAGCCCTAGTTCGTCAATCAGTTGATCTCGTTTGCGGCGGCGTTCCTGCCATGTGATTGGCTGGACTTCCAGCACCGCCATGATGTTCTCTTCCACAGTCAGCTTGCGAAAGACCGAGGGTTCCTGGGGCAGATAGCTGATTCCGTAATTGCGCGCCCGCAGGTACATGGGAACATCTGTAATTTCCTGGCCGTCCACCAGAATCCTGCCACTATCCGGCGGAATGAGGCCCACGGTCATGTAAAAAGTGGTGGTTTTGCCGGCGCCATTGGGGCCCAGCAATCCAACAACTTCTGCCTGATTGATGTGGAGGCTGACGCCGTTTACTACCCGTCTTCCGCGGTACGATTTAGCGACTTCGTCCGTGGCCAGGGTCTGCATTTACTTCTTGCTCGCGTCTCTTGTCCCGTTTTGAGTTAAGGTGTGGGGATTTTCTCCGCTACCTACCAGCACCCTACCATCGTGAGAAAAGAAAGTCAACGAATCGCCCGTGATTTTGCCGTGTTCGGCATCAAAAATGCTAGGGAGACGTCCCGGAGCTCCCGTGAGCACGAATTTCTGGTCGTCACCGGTATAAACCAACTGGCTGCCCAGGGCTTTTCTGCCTGCCTGCTGAATCTGTATATCTCCTTGCGCTACTATACGATCCAACTGATTGCCGCCGGCATTTCCACCTCCGGTGTTCCGTGGTCGGAGCAGCACCTGGGCGCTATCGGCGTTCAAGGTAAACTCGTCGCCTTTGACCAGCACCTTGCCTGAAAACACAGCTTTGCGGTCCAAATCCACGTAAGAAAGCCGGTCAGAGGTGATATTTGCGGGCGTGCCTTTGCCATTTTTTCCGGGCATGACGAAGACTGAAATTACGCGCCCGTCTGGCCCGCCCTGGGCCTGCAAACTACGGCGGGTTTTGTCAAAAATGAGGCTGGGAGCCTCCACAATGTTCTCACCCTGCCAGAGCCTGGCAGCAGTATATTTGGCCATACCAGCGCCCCGGCTTGCCGTGGCTGTAGCGCCCGTGACGTGTATGGGCTCGGATGACCCCAACATGCCGCCGCTATTCGCCTGCGGCTTCAGATCGTGGTAGGTGGTTTTTACGTTTCCCTGGGCCACGGCATTGCCTGTCTTGCGGCTCAGCTCAACCGTGTCAGCAGTGATATTCAATCCACTATCCACAATGCGCGGTGAGCCACTCAGGACCAGCGTTTCGTCGGCAGCGCTATAGCGTCCGCGGTCTGCTGTGGCAGTGCGTGCGCCTTCTTCGTAATGCAAATCGCCGTTGAGCTCAGCCGTGCTCAGCTCACCTTTGCTGTTGAAGCTGGCGCGCAAATCATGGCCGGTGGCCACACGGTCGGGCTGTCCGGGCGTGCTGGAAACAAGCCTGGCTCCGTCACTGCCGATGAGTGAGCTCAGGCGATTGGCCTCATTGAATCCGGCTATAAATTTGCCTGCACCCACGCTGGTGCTGGTGATTTTTCCTGAAGCGGGCTTTGTTGAAGCAGTCTGGGCTGTAGCAGGCTGGGCGACCGCAGCAGTCTGCGTCATGGTGACCTGCGCCGGACCATCTGACGTTACGGCCTTTTCCAGCCTCTTGCCGTTTCCCAGAAACAGGTCCAGGGTCTTGGCCGTGATTTGCTGCGACTTCCCTTCCGGCCCCTGATTCATCTCGACCGAATCTTCCATGCGGACTTTGCTGACACGCCCTTTTGGACCAAAGCTCAGCAGCACCTTTCCCGCCTTGCCGTGTGACGGCGAATCACCACGGCTTTCATAATTCACTCCGCCGCTTAGACTTCCGGCGCGCATCTGGTTCTGTGCCGCCATCTGCAGTTCGCCCTGCGGCGCGGTGATGTCAAAACCTTTCGGCCCCTCTGCCGTGGCATGAACATTCCCCGAGCCAATCAGCCTGTCCACGTTGTTGTTGTCGCCCATGATGACCGTAAGCTTGTCCGTGGAGATGGTGCGCCGGTTCAACTCCTGCTCAACTTTGGCCTGGCGCAACACGATCTCCCGCGGATCCTTGCTGATGCTGGCGCTCTCACCGCTGATGGTGGCCTTGTTCTTGTCGCTGGTAACGATCCGCACGCCCGACTTCAACGCCAGCACACCGTTGTGCGAATCATAGGTCGCGCCCACTGCGGCTCCGCTGGCTTCGGGCACTCGAAATTCGATCTTCTGGCTCGTTTTAGCGATCCCCGATTTCTGGTTGAACGTGAGTCCACTCGTCTTTAAATGGATCAGAGTCTTGGTCTCAGGGGCCTGTGCGTTAGCAGGAGCGGTTGGATTAGGCTGGTTTTGACCAGGCTGGGTTTGCGGAACAGGCGCCTGACCCGGCGATTCCAGACTGGGAGTCGCGCCGGCAGGCGTCGTGGCGTCGAGATCAATGTGGACTTCGCCTTCGGCCGTCACGTCACCACTGCTGGGGTCGTAGCTGAACTTCGATCCGTAAATCTGGTCAGACCGGTTCTCTTCCCGCCCGTACACCACAATGCTGACGTCATTCAATTCAGCCTTGCCGCCGTCTTTGTATTGCTGAAAACCCGCCGCGTGGATAGTGAACAACGTCTTCTGCCCCGCCGACTGCGAGAACGTGAAGCCCTTGCCGGTCTTATCCAGGTTCGCCGGGATATTCTTCAACAGCGTCACGGCCACCGAACGGCTCTTGAGGATACCGCGCAGATAGAAGAACGCGGCCACCAGCACGGCGAGGACCGCGCCGGCCGCAAAAAGCCTTCGTAGCCGTTGTGGAGTGAGAGGCATTCTTCTGTTACTCATCATATCGTTTCGCCGAGCCGGCCGCTGGTCTGGTGACGTTCAGCAGTTAATAAGCGATTGCGGTGACAGAACCGTTCCCGGAAAGGCCGTCGGCGGAACCAAGTTAGTGGATAGTTTTCAATTTACCCTCTCGCTTTTGGTGGCCTGATTGTGTCATGCTGCTGCTATGGGAAACAAAAATGCTCCAAAGCGCGAAACCAAAAAGCCGAAGAAAAAAAAGATATAACAACCCAAACCTATATCCCAGGGGCGATTGATTCGCCCCTTTGTTTTTTGCTGTTGTCTTTATCCCGAGCGGAGCGAGGGATCCATACCTTTTCTACGCATTGATGTGCCGCACCTCCGGGGCTCGATTCATCTTCTACCCTCACCGGGCACTTCCGTGCCCGGCTACAGTTTGTACCGTCCCCTGCAGAGACTGGTTTGATCTAGCCCGGCACTCCTGCCAATTCATCTCTAATTCGCGTTCATTCGCGGCAACTCTTGCTGGACTCGATTTCTTGTTATCCTGTAATCACCATGCCTAAATGCCTGAAGTGCGGCGACGAGCTGCCCCTGAACGAAGATGGAGGCGCGCCCGTACTTTGTGACCGCTGCGCCGGCCGGGCCACCAGTCGCGCCCGTATTA
>WNFA01000709.1_pt1 | contig 36043 bp, 33 predicted proteins | sample 5400481 | NCBI WGS metagenome assembly WNFA01 (sample SAMN13153340, study PRJNA577476) | soil metagenome | isolation source: 120 cm saprolite under Douglas fir tree site 2 hole 1 replicate 2 | place: USA:California | collected 2015-04-18 | reverse complement strand
ATCTATAACCTGGTTGAAGAACTGGTAGCACAGGGGCATGATGTAACCTTGTTTGCTCCTGGCGATGCCAGAACATCGGCGAAGCTGGTTTCCTTCTTCCCAAAGGCACTTCTTGAGCGTGGGGTGCCATGGCCTGCCCATCTCAAGAGTTATTATCATCTATACAAATCATTGGAACACGCTCAGGAGTTCGATATTGTCCATACGCATCTTTCCTCCAGCTCAGATCTGTATATCTTCCCTCTCACTGCCTCACTGGCCACCCCTCATGTAACTACGTTACATAGCCGTTTTCCTTTTGATCGTGTCAATATTTGGACTGGTGACGCTGATTACCTTTATATGGAATGGGCGCCCTACGTGCCGATGATCGCTATCAGCGAAAGCGCCCGTGCCGAAGTACCGCACAAACTCAATTTCGTAGGCGTGGTTCCGCACGGCTTGCCGATGGAACAGTTTCGTCCTACCGGTAGGAAACGGAGCGATTTCTTTGTGTGGTTAGGACGTTTTGTTCCTGATAAAGGCGTTCACCTTGCCATCGAAGCCGCAAAACGGGCGCAGGCGCCGGTCGTGCTGGCCGGTACCATTGATCGCTACAGCCACGAATCGATACACTACTATCATCAAGTTATCGAACCTCTCATTGATGGTAAGCAGGTCAGGTACGTTGGCCCGGTCAACATGAAAGAGAAGATCAGCCTGCTCAGCCGCGCCCGTGGCTTCCTCAACCCGATTGAATGGGAGGAGCCATTTGGTATGGTCATGATCGAGTCAATGGCCCTTGGCTGCCCTGTCATCTCTTTCGCTCGTGGAGCAGCTCCGGAGATCATTGTATCCGGTAAAACAGGCTTTTTAGTGGATGATCTCGATGAGATGGTAGCATGCATACCACGCATAGATGAAATTGATCGCAATGTAACACGCATGCACATCGAAGAGCACTTCTCCGCTCCTGTCATGGCCAAAGAATATGTCGAGATTTACGAAAAGCTCGTGAAGACCTGGAACACTATGCCGCAGCCCCGTGTCGCTGAACCAGCAATGCCGCTTCGCTACTAAAATAGCCTCCCCTGCTCGGGTCCCGTATTGAGGTGTTCAGATTGCCATGGCAGTGGGGGAAGTGAAGCCAGCGCTCTGATACGTTCATAGAGGGCAAAGCAAATAGCAGGCGAGTGTATCTCAAACGGGCAGTGACAGAAGACATATGCAGTCACCTTTTGCTTTAGCCATTGCGCCAGTTGTCGTGCCCATGTCTCAAGGAATGGATTGTTGACATCCATATTGGGGTTGCCAATGTAGCGTACAAAAGTGAGGTCGGTGGTAATCGCTACCTGGAGAGGTAAATCGGGTTTGCGTTCGCGCGCCTGCAGAACCCGCTGTTCCTCCCCGGGTCCAACTCGAATGGGTCGCGTATCCATCAATACCCGCGACACCTTGTACTCGCCAAGCAGTTTGTTCAGTGCCTCCGCGTGTTCCGCCTCAAAGAAATCTGCATGGCGTACCTCGACCGCCAGCCGCACATCTGCCGGCCAGAACTCGAGAAACGAGCGTAATTGCGTCGTTTGAACAGGGGAGAATGCTGGAGGGAGCTGTAAGAACATCGTTCCCAGGCGCTCCCCCAATCCACGCATACGTTCGATGAAAAAGAACGTCTCCTGCCGGTGGTTTTCCAGGTCAGGTGTGTGGCTGATAGACCGTGGGATCTTAAAGCAGAAACGGAATGTCTCGGGGGTCTCGGCCCGCCAGCGTGCCACCGTCTCAGCCGCAGGAATCGCGTAAAACGTTGTATTCCCTTCAACCGTGGTCAACTTCCTGCTGTACAGCCGCAAGAAGTCTCTCTGCGGTGTGCGAGGTGGGAAGAATTCCCCCACCCATTCCTTGTAACCCCACATAGGGCAGCCGATGTAGAGCAAGCGCCCCCTCCTTTCATATTCCTTACAACGTGCGCCAGTAGAGACCACTCTCGCCCTGTATAAGCCCGGCGTCCAGTAACTCTTGACGCAGCAAGGGAGCGTTCGGATAATAGCGCGCAATCAACTCATCCGCCTCGCTCTCCTGGTAGAGTGCCCTGTACCCGAACTGGTTTGCCAGGCCCCTGAGGATCACCGACCGCTTGTCAGCATCGGTCGGTAGATCCTTGAAGGGGACACGCCAGTAGAATCCGTTCTCTCGCTGCATGAGGTTAGCTCCTACCAGCTCTCGACGCCAGAAAGCAGCGTCAATGTGATGACGCTGGACGATCTCGTTCACTTGAGTTTCCTTGTATAGAACTCCATCGGCGAACTGGTTCGCAAACCACTTGAGGATCACCGCCCGCTTTTTGCGACTCGCCGGAATCTCCTTGAGTTGCGTACCATCGAAGAAATCTCGCAGCACCTTGCGTTCCCAGGCGTCACCCTCAACATCATCGACCAGCGAAGCTATCTTTTCCGGTATCAGAAGCTGTTTACTTGAGCTGCGCAAAGCCTCCGTGTTGAGCCTGTGTATACATGTGTATTGCCTTCCGGACGCATCTCTACCAGCTCAAGTTCCTTCAGTTTGGCCAGGTGGTGTGATACCGTAGGCGCCTTCAGGTGAAGCATTGCCGCAAGCTCCTCCACGCTGCACTCCTGCTCTGCCAGGATGCCGATCATCTTGAGCCGGTTCTCATTGGCAAGCGCCTTAAAGAACTGTAAAAGCGTCTGAAATTCCTCCTGAGACATTGCATCCCTCCTTATGCTTCAACATAAAACTAATTTGAAGAATATCTAATTAGAATAATATCAAAGTAGATTTATCTTTTCAAGGACATCCCCACCTATCCCTCCTCCCTTTGACAGCCGCAAGCGGTACAAAAAGACAATAAAAATGGGAACCTTTGATACCTCTTTCTCCGTAATACATCTACAGAAGAGAGGAGGAGCAGTCATTCAGTGCTTACCTGCGAGGATGATCTCATCGAAAAAGCCAGGCAAGGTGACCAGGAGGCGTTTCGGCAGCTCTGGGATGCTCACCATGCTGGTGCTATGGCGACAGCGTTACGACTCTGTCATCACCGCGCCCTCGCCGAGGAGATCACCCAGGGAGCATTCCTCCTCGCCTGGCGTGGCTTACCTCGTTTCCACATTGGTAGTCCGTTTCGTCCCTGGCTCATGCGCATCCTCTACCGTCACGCGCTTGACGTGATGGAGCGGCAGCGCACATACCTGCGTCCTGTCTCCATTGATGAAGTCATCGAATTAGAACGTCATGTTGTGCCTGGCGACGGAACCTTCGTAAGTGGAGATTTGCAAGAGCAAGTAGCCGAACGAGAAGAATTACGCCAGGCCCTGGCGCAGTTGAACGCAGATCAACGCCGTGTGATTGCCCTGCGCTATGGCGCCGATTTGACCGAAGCCGACATTGCCCTGGTTCTCGATTGGCCTGTAGGCACTGTCAAGTCACGGCTGAACCGCGCACGTGAGCGCCTGCGGGTACTATTGACGAGTGAAAGCGGGTGAGTGGTATGCATGAATGGATGGATATCGAAAAAAATTCTAGCCGCGGGAAGCGGCCGGAACTGGATAAGCGACTTGCAGCCTATTATGGACCTGAACTGCGTGAGCAGCCACTGTCTTCGACCTCCTGGCAGCGCCTGCGTTCTCAGCTGAACACGCGACATTCCACCAGGTATCGACAGAGGATGCGCTTGCATGATCGCTGGCATAGACGGAACAGTTTTGTCCCGGCCTATGTCCAGGAAACTTTTTCACGCATCTCGTACGAAGCTCGCGTGTCCTATCCACAATCGTTGCTGCAATGCTCTCTCAACACTCGGGTGCATATGCCCACCGTACGCGTCTCTACACTAGGTAAGCACAAAATCAAGCTCGTCTTACCATCGATTGCGGAAGGGGCTATTGGCCAACCGGGGCTTGATGTGCTCGTAGCTGCTGGGCTGGCGCGCTATCTGTATGCACGCAAACCGGAGCATATCATCACGCGTGTGCTGATGCTCTTCGCCGTTTTGCTGGCATTTACAGTATTGCTTATGTTCTGGAGGCAAAACCACCTGGTTATTGTCTTTCCTGTAGTTGTAATACCCTGTATCCCGTTGCTGCTGCATGTGCAGGGGCGCAGGCTGGCTTTCCGTGCAGACTCCTTGATAGTACTGTGGCTTGGACGAGAGCGAGCCTGCAAAGGCTTACATGCTCTGGCTGCCCATACGCACAGATCATCCCGGCAGGCATGGGGCGAGCCATCGTTAGTGGAGCGTATTCGCCGCGTCTGCGGAACCCGTGTCGCCGTTGAGGAAGAATGTTTAACGTTGGTGAGATGAAAGGAATACAGAGTACGATGATGGCGATAATTCGTGACCCTGAAGTAGATCAACCTCGTGTTCCCCCACTCAAAACATCGCCAGAGCGTTCTGGCGGTTGGTTCAGGCGACTTCAGCGGCGTATCGGGCTTGCGCTGGCTGGAGATGACGAAGAACTCATTTTAGAGAACAAAACTGCCATCTCCTGGCGTGTCTATCATAACTATCATTGCTTAGGCATCATCGATGCCGCTGAAAGCCAGGCTTTTCGTCTTGATAAGCGCGGCTCGCTCAGTGTACGCCCATCTGACGAGGGAGACGAAGTCGAATACCTGGTGCTTTCTCTTGATCTTCGTGTGCATCGTGTGCGTATCTACCGCCGCCATCTGGCTAAAGAAGTCGAAGTCTATGACTTGCAAGTAGCCTGATATCATAACCAGAAGCAGGAGTTTCCCGGCACGTTTCGGGCGAAACGTGCCCTTTTTGCCTGAATCTGAGCAGATACGACGGTTTATTATTTAAGAAGACGAATGAAAGATAAATGTCTGCATAATAGTGAGGACAGATCCTGGTTAACCTCGCAGAACCACACAATAGCACTATTTGGCTGTTTTTTTGCAGAAATGCTCCTGTAGCTGTGTAGTTAGGCTATACTATAGTACAGATGATCGTTATGAACACATGCCCTTGTTGTAGCGAGGTTACCGTATGCTGTCTACCATAGTTATCGCGATTTCGCTCGGCATCATGTTGCTGATCGTTGCCAGGCTCATCCTCAGTGCCCTCCGTCAACATCGCCTCATGCGTAAGCAAATAACGCAGACCCATCTTCCGGCACATCCACTTGATCGTCACGTCACTATGGTCTTACACATGCAGGATGGGATCATCGTTGATGTTGAGAGACCGCTGCCCCAGTCCGCGCTTACCTTGCCTTCTTCCTGGTATACACGTCATCGCACCCTCGTCTCCCTCGGTCTCGTCCTCATGTTGCTGCTCGCATTCCTCATTGAGGGAGGCTTTGCCGGAGATGCTTTGCAGAATTTGACCCGGGGCGTGAACCTGCTTGGATTTTCCCAGACGACCAATGTGCAAACCGCTTCTCAAGCAGGTCCGCTCACCGCCAGCCAGCTTCTCGTACGCCTCGACTCAGGAGCGCGTGACCAGTACAATACTGATTATCAGTGGAGGGTATGGGTCTACTCCTCTTGCTCAGGATTTGCTATGGTAGAGGTCATGAACGCGTATGGGCATCACTTTATCGCTGCCGATGTCCTGCAAGTGGAGCTGAACTTAGGAGTATGGAGCGTGTCCTTAGGACTGCTGCGCGATGAAGGTTTAAGCATGGCGGCGAACCACTTTGGCTTCAACGCCAGCCTCAGCCACTCCCGCACCTTGCAGGACCTGATCACCATCAGCAACAAAGGCGCCCCCGTCATTGTCAGCGTGCGCGATGGGTACTATTTCCCTGGCGGTCATATCTTCGTAGTACGCGGTGGCGATAGCCAGTCCCGTTTGGGATTGAAACTGGGATTGAAAATTCAACGCCTGAATGGCCGCGTCAGCCCATCTGGGATTGAAACCTTGCCAGTATCGCCTCGTGCAGCTCCCTGGTTCCTGCTGCCACGAGCGAAAAACCCTCTGTCAGGTTAGCAATCTGTCGCAGACTTTTTCCATGCTGGTCGCTGACGATCCCCCCGGCTTCGAGCACAATACTCAACGAGGCCAGGAACGACTCGGCGGTAATCACGTCGCCGCTATCTATATAAGCATCGTAGGCTCCACTTGCGACGTATACGATATCCAGCGCAGAACTGCCTGTACGCCGCACTTTGCTGAGCGGAGGTGGAACTGCAATCAGCTTCCGCAGGGTTTCGAGATCACGCCCATCAAAGTTCACCCCCGCTAAACAGTCCTGGAATCGCGTCGTCTCGCTCACATGGCAGCGCTCCCCATTGCATAAAGCGCCGCTGCCGTGCTCTGCCTGGTAAATAGTACCGCTGAAGAGTTCCCCTACCAACGCCCACTGCACCTGCTCAGGACTGATGGGCGCATCAATTGGCAATACCGCCAGCGATACTCCCGCCGTCGTGATGCCGCGCATTATATTAGTCGAACCGTCCACCGGGTCGATCACGATGCGGTAGAGTGGTGAAGGCTGGGTAGAAAAGGCGGCGCGCTCTTCGCTGATCACCTCAAATCCCAGTCCGCTTTCCGTCAACCCCTTGATGATGATATCTTCTGCTTCCCAATCAAACACCATCGTTGTATGCCCGGCAAACTGTCCATATACCTGGTTGCGCTTGAAACGCTCGGATAGCATATAAGTGCGTACTTGTCTGAAGAGCTTTGCTAGCAGTTCTAACATATCTGTATTCTATCCTTTATTCATAATCACTTTGGGGAGCTGTCACTTGTACAACGAAAGGCCGTAGCTCTTCCCTTCCAAGCAGGCGTTCACGTGTCACCTGGATTGCCTCTGGATTCTGGTCACTGGCAATCCAGCGCCGGCCAAGCTGCTCAGCCGTAACCGGGGTCACGCCGCTGCCACAGAAGCAATCAAGCACAAGATCGTTCTCCTCAGACGATGCCAGGACGATACGTTCCAGCAGCGCTGCTGGCTTCTGCGTCGCATAGCCGTTGCGCTCTGGATCTTTCTGCTGCAAGTGACTGATATCGCTCCAGACATCCGAGGGCGTCAAGACATTATTCTCATCATAGGTGTAGAGCTTCCCTGCTGAGTGGATAGTCCACTGGACCTGGCCATCATCTCCCACTTGCTTGCGCATATGATTGCGCCTCTGCTGGCCACGCCTCTCGCCTACGCGCTCTCCATGGAAACAATACTCGGTGGATTTGCTGTAGAGCAGCAGCGTATCGTGTTTTCGCGCATAGCTCCTGCGCGAGCGCCCGCCCGACTGGTAGTGCCAGATGATCTCGTTTTTGAAGCCCGGGCCTTCGGCGTTGGGGGCGAACCCGAACACCTCGTCCAGTATAATTCTGGCATAGTGCGTAGTTCGCCAGTCCAGGTGTACATAAAGACTGCCATCATTCGCGAGTAGCTGGTGCAACAAAATAAGTGTTTCGTATAGCCATTGGAGATATGCATCCAGATCCTTGCACCACCTGTCGCTGTAGCTGGCGAAATTGCGCCCGGTCATGAAAGGAGGGTCGATGTAGATAAGATCGACCCGGTTAGCGAACTCGTGCAGCAGTGCTGGAAGCACAACTGCTTTGTCGCCCGCAATCAGGCGATTGTGCCAGTCATTTGTTGTGGAAAGCGTTGCACCTGCTTTCACTCTGCCACCGAAGCCCTCGCAGGTCTGCAAGACGTGCCTGTCGGCCAGATGCCGATCGCTACCATTTTTACCTTTCCAGAACAACTCTGCCATCTTTCCTAACCTCACTATGGCCATCTCCTGACTTGATCGGTTTACATCATATGAGAGCGGGTGGTCTAAGTCAAGAAGAGTCAAAATTTCAGAGTTTTAGCGGGTTGGGTTCCAGGCCTTTGTGAGCGGACCGGGTACAGGGGAATTGTTTGCACGCCTCGGCCTCCATCCAGTCCAGTCAGCCGTCGCTCGCTACTTTGCGTTTGAGAGCGGCTGCTGCAATACCTCTTTCCTGGCACTACGCAAATTGAGCGCTGCATATACACCTCCCAGAGCAATGAGCAGCGCGGAGACTGCGAAGATCGTGTCGATAGGCCCGAATGTGATGCCCAGGATATTTTGCTGAAAATTTTGCAAGATCGTGCTCACCAGATAGCCAGAGAGTGCCACTGCGACCAGCGAAGCCAGCATTTGCATTGGGTCCATGATGGAATTCACCCGCCCCAACATGGACCGTGGGGTGGAGCGCAGGATCAGCGGCCCGGCGCTGACATTGGTCGCCGCCAGGAAAAATCCCACTAGGAAGGCCAAGATGACCGCCGACAGCAAGCTAGTCGTGCGCGAAAAGAGGAGAAAAACTATTCCGGCAGCAATAGCGCCCAGGGACAACAGCCGCTCAGCACGCAGCCACTTGTCGAAAATGCTCATCATGAAAGCCCCAACAATGGTTCCCGCTCCTAGTGAGCCTGCAAGATAGCCAACTGCCTTCACCTCAACATGCAGATTCTGCGCCGTAAAGAAGGCAATCAGCGCATCCACAGCCCCAGTACCTAGCGTCGCGATGATCAGCAGGATCATCACCGTGCGGATCACCGGGTGATTGAAAGCGAAATTGATACCTTCCCGTAACTCTTGCCAGAAATGACCTTGCTCGCCAGGTACAACGCTCTGTGCCGCTGACGGTATCCGCATCGCGTAAATCGTGGCAAACGAGACAAGGAAGGATAGGGCGTTAATGATGAGCGCCCATTGCACGCCTAGGGTAATCAGCAGGGGGGCTGCCAGCGGCGGGCCGAGCACCTGCGCCATCGCATAAGACCCCTGTTGAAGGGCGCTCGCCCGCTCACGACTCGCGTCAGGAACGATATCGCCGATGAGCGAGAGGCGCGAAGGGCTGAAAAACTGCGAGCAAATACTGGAAAGAAAGACTACGCTATAGATCGCTGATAACTGCACAATTTGCGGTGGACGCCCACCCGCGAAGAAGGGCAGCGGTATGATCCCTGAAACGAGCAGCAGCGACGCTACCAGAATCGCACGCAGGGCATCTGTCACCAACATCGTATGCCGCTTATCCCAGCGATCAGAGAAAACCCCTGCCACAGGCGCGAAGACGACAGTCGGCACCGAAGCAGCCACTAACACGCCACTCACTGCCGCAGGTGCCCACGACTCGAACGAGCCATCTGAGCGGCGCGCAATGATGGTGGCAATCCAGACAATGAGCGTCAGGTCAAATACCCTATCACCAATCAGCGAAACCATCCGACCGATTAAAAATAAGGCAAAGTTGCGATTGACCAGAAAGCCTGCTTTCTCAGGCGCCGCCTTAAGAACATCATCGGTTTCTTTCATGAGATTCTTCCTTGTACTACCAAAATCCTATCATTCGCTGTCGCATTGTTTTTCTGATCCTACAATCAGCAACACTCTTCAATGCCCAGCCAGGCTTGCCGTTATTGCTCTCCATGCGTTACAGTAGCGAGCAACTTTTTTACCGGGCAATCGTACATCCTTTTGAGCGGCTTAGTCAGTTTATGCCTGCTCGTGATTTCATGTAGGAATAATCACAATGATGTTTTTTCTGGGGACACTTGCTTGCCTCCTCGCTTACGCAGGTGGACTGATCACGGCGCTGTGAATCTCGGCGCCAGGGTGCTCGACTTCCTCCTGCTCGCAGGCATTTTCATTATCGCAGCACGCATGTCGTTCCGCAGCTTCGGAACCAGGAACAAAGCGGGCACATTCCTCGTTTCCCGTGTCATCGCAGGCGTTTACAGCCTCCTGCTTGCTGCCGCTGCCGTCTACGCTATCGTGCTCCTGTTCGTGCCAAACCTGTGAAAAATGCTACAATCTTTACCATCCTCAGTTATACAAACCGTTTGAACCACTCCACCGTGCGCTGCAGCCGATCTACTCGCTGCTTAGGAGTACCCACATCCGGCCAGTCCATCAAATGGCTCACGCCCGGGTAGCGCACCATCTCTACCGTGCGTTTCCGCTTCCGCAGCAGCACGAAAAGCTGCAAAGACTCACTTGCGGGGCAGCGCAGATCATCACTGGCATGCAGCAGCAAAAGAGGTGTCTCGATGTGATCTACCAGGTGTACCGGGGAGCGCTCCCGCTGCAGTGCCTCATCGGTCATAGCCAGTTCGAACCAGACCGTCTGGTCCGATAGCATGGAGGAGTTGGGTAGAGAGCTAATCCCGTTGCGGCTGACAGCTGCTTTAAAACGATTGGTCTGCGTAATTGCCCAGTTTGTCATATAGCCGCCGTAGCTAATCCCGCCGATACCCAGGCGCGTTCCGTCCACGGCTTCGCTAGCAATCACGTGGTCTGCGCCCGCCATCAGGTCCCGGAAATCATCGCCGCCCCAATCGTTTAAAATCTTCTTGCAGAATGCCTCGCCATATCCGGCACTGCCGCGAGGATTGGGCGCGAGGACTGCGTATCCTTGTCCCGCTAATACCTGGAACTCGTGGACATAACCATCGCCCCAGGCGAGTGTCGGACCACCGTGAACTTCGAGAATCAATGGAGCCTTTGTCCCCTCAACTAATGGAGGCAGATAAAGCCATCCCTCGATCTCCTGCCCGTCGAAGCTCTGCCAGGTGATGCGTTTAGGGCGAATAAGATGATGGCTGCGCAAGAACGCGTCGTTTACCCCGGTCAGCTTGTGTAGATGTTCACCATTGCTATCCATACTCCAGATGTCGCCAGGAGTGAACCAATCCGCACGGACCATCGCCACAGTCTGACCGTTTTTGCTAAGCTGTGGGCTCACGTAACGCCCATTGCCGCTGGTCAGTTGGACGGCCTGGTTGCGTTCCATGTCGACACGGTACAGGTGGACCTGCCCACGCTGCTGGGCTGGCACAAGCAGCGCCTTCCCATCTGGATACCACTGCGGTGGGTGTAAAGATTCACTGCGTAACTCGTCTATAACCCACACCTGGCAGGTAAGCTCCTGGGCGCTTTGTGTAGCGGGTTGAGGCGTGCCGCTGCCGTGTGCATTCACAATCCAGGGAGATATATTACTGGCCTCCGTCTGGTCGGGTGAGTAAAGGTATGCGATCTTCTGACCATCAGGTGACCATGCTGGCATCTGCGCCAGGCCCTCGTCCGGCGTCAGGCGCCGCAACTGGCCCGTTGCTACTATCAACACCCACACTGCCATACTGGCGCTTAAGTCGGGGTCGGGACGGCGATTGGCGCAAAAGGCAATCTCTGTTCCATCAGGGGACCAGCACGATTGGACGAGATCTTCAGGTTCTGAAGTGAGACGTGCCGCCTCGCCTACAATTGGAATCAACCAGAGTTGCTGGCGACGACCCTGGCGATAACCCAACCCATCCCACTGATCGTCCAGGCGTCTATAAACAGCAGAGATAGCGCTGTCATCTGCAGCGTCATGCTCATCTTCAGGCTTCCAGGGATTGTGTGCGAGCAGTGCCGAGCCATCGGGGCGCCAGCTATACTCACTTATGCCTTGCGGTAAATTGCTCAACCGGCGAGCCTCACCACCGTTCATGGGCAGGAGATAGACCTGCGTTGTCCCGCTTCGATCACTCAAGAATGCCAGTGTGCGCCCATCAGGGGACCAGCGCGGGGCGAAATTATGCTGCTCACCGCTTGTCCCTTGCCACGGAGTCGCCACTTTTCCTTCTCCCATGACTGCCAGCCAGATAGCGCTGCTAGTCGTGTTGGCACCGCTGTTGCAGCGCTGCACCACGAAGGCAATGCGTGTTCCATCAGGCGCAATCTGCGGATCACTTGCAAGCTGTAAAGCCAGCAGATCATCAACACTGACAGGGGGCAGCGCCGGAGGAGCTGCTGTCGTTGCTTGCGCCGCAGGTATCTGGATCGTGCCTCCATCGCTGATATCGGCGTGTGTGATAGGGCGAGGTGTAGTAGGGGTATCTTCGTTCTCGATCATACAATTCTCCTGATACGTGAAGTAATAGTAGCTAGCTGCCTTACAATCTATTTGATAGCAGTATACACCAGTAGGCAGTTAGAATGAGTTGAGGCAAGCAGTTGCGCTTGAAGAGTCATTTTGTGCTATCATAACACATGGATAGGTCTGAATTGTACCCTAAAGGCGATAACTCATGACCGTTAGTGAAGTTATGACAACCAAACTGGTAACCATTTCGTCTGAAGACACACTCAGCCATGCAGCAAACCTGCTGCGGCAATACCAGTTTCATCATCTGCCTGTTGTGCGCGTCCTAACTGCGCACAAAGCCAATGAAGCAGAGCATACATCTACATCTTCCTTACGTTTATTTGAAGGGCTATTGACTTCACATGATATCGACCTTGCGGCTGCCCTTGGATCGCAAAGCTCCAGCGATTTGCTGCACCGGCCCTGGCAGGAGCAGCGTGTATCTGAGTATATGCATCGCGCTGCCATCAGGGTGACACCAAATATCAGCGTAGCGGCTGCCGCGCAGCTTCTGGTTGAACGGGGTCTGAGTTGTTTGCCGGTCGTGGAATATGAAAACGCGGAAGGTGGGACACAAACTGTCCTGGTTGGTCTGCTGACACGCAGCGACCTCCTTATGGCCCTTGCACGCTCCATGGGAGCTTTTGAGCCTGGCATGGAGCTGACCATCACCCTTCCTGTTGGTGACCTGGCCCCATTGGCGCACACCTTACTACTGGCCTCTGAACTCCATGTGCAAGTGCGCAGCGTGATAGCTGCCCCTTTACAGGCGAGCGTTCCCCAGGTAGCAACCGTACGTTTGGGCACCATTAACCCCGCTCCATTGCTCATACGTTTGCAAGAGGCAGGTATCGCATATACCTTTGCGGATCCGGGGGCTGGAGGTGATGTGCATGGCTGATACACTCTCTGGTCCCAGAGCACAGATCATATTTGATCCTGCTGAACTGAACTACAATTTCGGTGCGCATCACCCATTGCAGCCGACTCGTATCATCGCCCTGGTGGACCTGCTTGAGAAAAGTGGGCTGTGGTATAGTGATAACGAAGCTACTCGCCTGCCTCTGCGCCCCGCCACTGTGGAAGAGTTAGGCCTCGTTCATACGCCAGATTACATTGCAGCCGTACAGCTTCTCAGCAAATCTGATGAAAAACGCCTGGAGGCATCCGAAACTCCACCTCGGGAATCAGGCGAAAAAGTGCGCCTGGCTTTGAAATATGGTTTTGGCGATGGCGATACTCCCGTACTGCCCAGAATGCATGAGGTCTCTGCAGATATCGCGGGAGGCTCATTGGTGGCCTTGAGTGCCGTTATGGGCCTCCCGCAAGGCGGTACCTTCAATACTGAGAGCGAACGTCCGCTGCATGTCTTTCATCCTGCTGGTGGTCTCCATCATGCCTGGGCCGAACGTGCTTCTGGCTTTTGTATCTACAATGATATCTCAGTCGCGATAGCTCATGTGCTGCGTGCGACCGAAGCCAAAGTGCTCTATATCGACTTTGATGCTCATCATGGGGATGGTGTGCAGCGTTCGTTCTATGACGAACCGCGCGTTATGACCATCTCACTTCACGAGACCGGGCGCTACCTCTTCCCTGGAACAGGAGATGTCCTTGAGTTAGGTAATGGATTAGGACGTGGCTACTCTGTCAATATCCCCCTGGAGCCTTTTACCGAGGATGACTCTTATATCGAGGCCATTGTTTCGCTCTTGTTCCCGCTCGTTACATCGTTTGCTCCTGATGTCATCATCAGCCAGCATGGGTGCGATACACATGCCTGGGACCCGCTGACCCACCTGAAACTTACCATGCAGGCCATCCAGGCGCAGATGAAACTCACACACCAGTTGGTGCATACCTATTGCCATGGACGTTGGGTAGCATTGGGTGGTGGTGGGTACGATCTCTATCGCGTCGTTCCGCGCGCCTGGAGTATATTATGGGCAGAGATGTCGGATCAGCCACTGCCTGCGCATCTCCCACAGGAGTGGATAGAACGCTGGCGGCCTGAATGGGAGTCAGTCAGGGACCAGGAGGAAATCGCTCAGCACGCTATGGGCAAGGAAACCTCTCCCGCAGATTTTCCCACTCACTTTCAAGATAAGCCAGAGGATTTCCCCGCTCAGCCGCGTCGCTGGTCAATTAGCCGCACCAATCGCCATACGGTCTCACTGGCCCGCCATCTACTCGTCCCCCCTTCGGTACGCCAGGCTTTTCCTTCAGCTCATACCCATTCGCCATTGGCAGGTATCGTCGATCTTTTGCACCTGCGTGGCAGTGCCACTCCTTCGCGCAGCAAAACTCTTGAGACTTCTAAGGGAGCGCTTTTGCTGCGCGATTTCTGCCCGCCATCCCTTGTCGAACGTCTCAAGGCAGATAGCGGCCTGAATGCTTTTGCGCGCCTACCGGAGCGTGAACATCAGCTTCTTCTTGGCATTGCCAGGCGTCCAGATTGCGCGCTTGCTCTGGCTCATACTTCTGCCGGAGAGATTGTGGGTGAGGTGACTTTGGCTCCCGGCGATGAATGGTGGGAAGGGCTGGAAAACGTCTACGAGGTGGCCATCGAGGTTAGCTCCCATTGGCGCGGGCTGGGTGTAGCAAGCAATCTGCTGGCCTTCGCCCTCGAATTGGATGCGCTAGAAGATATGATCCTCTTTGCCATCGGCCTGTCCTGGCATTGGGATACCGCAGGAGCGGACCTTTCACTCTATCGCTATCGCGAAATGATCTCACGCCTCTTTACGGCACAAGGCTTCACAGAATATCCCACAACCGAACCCAATATCAGCATGGAGCCCGCAAACATCTTCCTGGCCCGCATCGGCAAACGTGTTGACTCGCGTGTTATCGGTCGCTTCTTCAATCGCCTCCTGAGCTCTCCTAACCTGTCAGACTTGTAGTGCTGAAGAAATCCCACACTTTTCCTGCTGCTCCCCCAATTCAAATCTGATAGAAAATAGGGGAAGGTGTTCCTCATACGCGTCAACCTAAGCGGGATTCAAGGGGCAGCGCCCCTTGACGGGGTTGCAGAGGTGTCCCCTGCTCATTCTTTTCTTCTCGTCGCCGCCGGAGACGGCGGGTAAAAAAGGGAAAAAGGTTTTTCGGGGACACCTCGAACCCCGGCAGGAAACGCCGTTTCCTGCACCTTCCTTAAATCAACGTCTATGAGGGCATCCCCGCAAATACACCCTCCAAAGGATTTGATAGCATTTCATTAAAATAAGATAAGAATTTGATGGGCTTTTATATAAAAAAATAAGAAAATCTGAGCCTTTTCTTAACATGCTTTAGTTTATGCTTAGAGCTAGCTACAGTAGAGCTTATATACACAAAAAATCATTGAAATTTCTACTAGAAAGCGTTACCCTACATATTAGGCGAAAGAAAGTGAGGTTGTTATTCATGCAAATGCGAGAACGCACACGAATACAGACTTCAGGGATGTCTGATGGTGTATTGGCTCAACGATCAATTGCTGGCGACCAGCGTGCTTTTGAAATCCTGGTCCAGCGCTACAGTACTCCCCTCTTCAGCTTTATCTGCCGCTTCTTAGGTGATTATGACCAGGCATGTGATATCTTGCAGCAGGTATTTCTCCAGTTGTATATCTCTTTGCCAAACCTGCGCACAAGTGATCCCCTCAAAGCCTGGTTGTTCCAGGTGGCACGCAACCGCTGCCTGGATGAATTGCGGCGTAAGCATGCTATCCATTTCTCCGAGCTAGAGCCGGTAAACGATGATGATGAGCTATCCCCTCTGGCTACTATGCCCGACACCGATCCCCTTCCAGAAGAATTGGCAGAGCGCCGGGACCTGCAACAATGCCTGCAAAAGGCCATTCAAACCCTGCCGCCAAAGTTTCGCTCAGTGGTTCTGTTGCGCTACGCTGGCCAGTTAAGCTTCTCAGAGATCGGGCAGGCGCTTGATATGCCAGAGGCCACGGCTAAAACCTACTTTCAACGCTCCAAGCCATTACTACGCGCCGCACTTACGGCGTAATAATGAAACTTTCCTCTTGCCCATTTCGTGCTGACAGCAGGGATAGCATGAATGGAGCAAGAGGAGTAAGTAATGCAGTATCCGCTACGCGCCTTGTTCTCAAATGATATTTTGCCTGATGATTCCTTGCCATGTGACGAGCTTGATGAACTCTTTAGCCAACTGGAACAATTGGAACCGCCGCCCTCTCTAATTGCGCGCATCCTGTCTTCTATCTCACAACTTCCTCAACCTGGGCAGCGCATAGCGTGGGGCAAATTTGATAATCTGGTTGTACGGCGTGAGGATTATCCCCCTTGCTAGTTCGTGGGTCCTTTATGCAATCTGGTCTGTTAGCTTACCTGTGTTGACGAGCCAGCGTACAAACTCGAAGCGACGATGCTCGGCGAGTGCCATTAGTCTCTCTTGCTCGTTGTAATCCTTACGCAGCCTGCTTAAAAGGTTTACCTCCGCCTCATCGAACCCATTCTTACGCAATAGTTCACGATCTTCTTTACGGTCGTGGTCCATAAGAACCTCCTTCTATTGTGAAGATAGCTGCATGCAGCTATTGAGGCACTATCACCAACATGCGTTCGATACGCTTAAGAAGCGTTTGCATTGGATATGGCTTGGGTAGATGATCCAACGTTAACCTGGTTTCGCCACGGGTGCGTAAGCGTTTACCTACGGCCGTTAACGAACTGGTCAGTAGCACCGGTATCCTGGAATGCGTACGTAGTGTATGCAATACGTCCCAGCCAGTCATAGTACCGGAGAGCTCGAGATCAAGAACTATAAGATCAGGAATTGCCTGCTGGAAAGCTAATATCGCTAGCTCTCCGCTGCTTGCAATTGTCACTGTATAGCCGGAAGCTGCCAGCACGTCTGCTTCCAGGCCGGCGAGGGAGGCATCATCTTCGACTACCAGGATATGTTTTGGCAATCTAGGCTTCTCAATCTTTTCTCGCGCTGGATGCCCATAATCAGGTGATGTTGCGTCCAATGCACTCAAATTGCCGCTCCCCGGCACTGTGGTCGCAGTGGCCTTTGTCATGCATGACTGACATCCTGCTCCCGCAAGTGATGTACCCCTTGTAGATACCATGTGTTGCGGTCATTCCGCCGGTTCTGCGTTGAGAAAGCATCCCTCTCTCTACCTGAATTGTACCTGATAGCTAGTGATAAAGATGTAAAAATTTTCATGATCCTGTGAAATCCTTGTGAAAACAGCGTCACATCCAATCAGATCGCTACCTTAGAGCGTATAATCGTAGTATCATCTTTAAGGTTGCTGGAAGGATATCGATAGCATGCGTATACGTAATTACCGGCAGGGCGATGTAGAGATGTTGGAGTATATACAACAGTTGGCAGCCAAGGCCGATGGCACCAGGGCTATAGATAGACATGACTTCGAGGTATGGCTGTTGAAACCTGAACTCGAGGCAAGATTCAACGTCTTTGTGGTGACGGACGATGATGAGTCGAACGAGTGGGGCCAGGGCGGGACACTGGAGGGGATGGAGGGAGAGGTGATCGGCTACACCATATTACAGTTGCGCCAGGACGAACACGCCTATCACTTCCTGTGCGAAGGGGTGGTACATCCACAACACCGTCGACGGGGCGCTGGCACTGCTTTGCTCATTTGCGCCCTCAATCGCGCCCGCCTCATGGCCGCCGGATTCGATCTCAGAATGGAGCGCAAGCATCGTCCCATCTACTTTGAGGCCCTGCTGCCTATACACGATCCAGTGGCGGCGAGCCTCGCAGCAAGGTGTGAGATGGAACCGACCGAAGAACATGCAGCGCCTGCGATGAAGTTATATCGCAGGGCGTTGTAAGATTGCTGGCCTACAGTATCCAGAACTTATGACACATCTGCCACAAGTCTATCGTTTAGACGGCAAGCCGCCTGGGCCGAACTGCGGTGGCCTCGCGTCGTGGAGTTTGATGAGGACTTGATTGGCCACTTTGGCGGGAAGCGCTTGGTACGCCTCCGTTTGTTTGAGGAGATGAAACGTGGTCGTGTTATTCAGATAGGCCTGGTGAAAAATAAACGACTGCCTGACGTGCTAGTTGGCCAGATTCCACAGGTTTTTCGAGGCCAGCGCCATCTCATCGATGGCTTTCCAATGCGGGTGAGTTTTCTCAATGACATGCTGTTCGACTCGTCTCATTGCTCCTCGTCCTCCCCACCCGCTAAAATTTTGCCAATTAACTCCTGTTGGCGTTTCGCTCTTCGTTGCCCGTAGAGACGGGCGCACATCGCATACACAATGCTGGAAAGATCGTGTACCAGGTCTTCGCGGTTATTTTCCGCCAGATTCACCACTTCGATCGTCCGGTGTTGCTGGGAGAGCAACACTTCGAGATAGCGAAAGCCAAAGCGAGTGGCCCGGTCTTTATGCTCCACCACAATGGTCGTGACCTTGGGATCAGCGAGCAACGAGAGGAATTTGCTGCGACTGTCGTTGACCCCAGAACCAATCTCTTTGACGACCCGAACAACCTGATAGCCTTTGGCGGCACAGTAGTCCTCTAGCCTTGCCACTTGCCGATCTAGGTTCTCCTTGTGCTTGATGGAGGAAACCCGTGCATAGATCACCACTGGCGCGACCACCTTTTTCGCCACCGGAGCCTCTTCCTCGCCTTCTGTGACAATAATGGTCCCCGAGGGCTTCTGAAAGCCCTTGATGTGTCCTTGCTGCCACCAGCGGAAGGCCGTTCGGTACGTGATCCCATATTTCTTCGCTTATTCACTCAGTTTCATGCTCAATGTATAGCATAGTAATCAATAGCCGTCAATATTATTCATGATTCTGAGCGAACGTTTACTACACTTTCCTGTACTCCGTTTTCACTGTGTAGGTATCATCGGGTAGCTGTTCAACGCTATAGTCGCTGAAGAGCATGGGATCGGTGAGGCGTAGGCAGAGGAAGACGCGCACGGCCAGTGCCCGTATCTCGACTTCTGCATGCGCATCAGCGCGCATCTCGATGAAGTGCCGCCAGGAGCGTGTATTGCCCGTCACAACAATAGGGGCTTCTGTCTCGTTGGGTAGAGCTGAACGCGCCGCTTGCCGCACCTTCTTTAGCAGATCGGTGCGTGCTTCTCCGCTGAGAATGGTGTTGCCTGCCTGTTGCAACTCTACCAGGCGATTCGTGAGGGCGGCATATTCACTGGCGGAGCGCTCAATACGCTGCAAGAACTGTGTATGTAGCTGCTCCTCCTGGGCAAACTCCGGCCGCTCGACGAAACGTAGCACCCGGCCTGAGACATAGCGCTGGCTCGTCTGGGAATTGTGGGTGATGATCCCATTTGCAACAAAATTGTGATTTGGTCCTTCCATTTCAATATCATAAGTCATCTGCTCCCCTGCGTAGGTGATAGCAACAATCCTCACTGGCTTGGGAACAAGGTGTGGCTTGCGCACTATTGGACGAGTTGCGTTTCCGAGTTCACTGGATGTGCGTCCAAACGCCTCAATGTATTCTTCCTCATGATTGTTGACTTTGAGATGGCAGGAACGGCAAAGCGTGGCCATATTATCAGGATCGTACACGAGATCTGGCCTCGCCCAAATAGGCAAAATATGATGAATAGTCAATCTTCCGCCATGCTTGCCACAAAGGCGGCAACAATGGTTATCGCGAGCATAGACGGTTGGACGCAGGGCATTAACCCCGCGTCGAAGAGCAACTCCCTGGCGAGAGATGCCGCCCCGCCAACGATGATTGCCAGGTCCTCTCATATGTTGTTGTACTGCTGCGCGTGCGGCGGCACTCTTTGGTACACGTGATTTATAATGCAGACCTTTATTCCAAGGCGTTTTTCCTATAGTCCATGAACCTAGAGGCTTTTGGAGGTGATGCTTGCCTATCCAGGCACGGACAGTATGTGGCGAAGCCCCGGCAAGCTCTGCAATGGTTTCCTGTGAAAGTCCCTTTGTGATATACTGCTCACGCAACCACGCCTCATCTTGATAGATAGGTCTGCCGTTTACCATAAGTTCAGCATCAGCCTTTCCATAGACAGTAATGCCATTCGCGGTTACCTCCAACCCTCCCACTGCGTCTCCGAGAGTCATCCACCCATCTTTCGTAAGAAAGCGATGCATTTTAGTAGCGGTGATTGTTTTGCCATCAGCAAGTTTTACCGTAAAAACTGGTTTTATACCAGAGCAAATGATCTGCTTTACTTTGCCTTGGACAAAAGTGCCAGTTGTTTCGTCGAGGCAACGTGGGCGTAGTAACTTGAGGCGTGAGCGTCCATGTGGTGTCTGTGTCTTAGCGTAGAGTTCGTCCAGGCGACGCTTCTTGGTTCCATCGGGTTTGCTATGTATTTGATGGGTGCTGTAAATCAAGGTGTCTCCGGCAAGACAATACCCGAATCCAGCTCTGTGGCGCACCAGTTCGTGTGTCACGCTGCGCGAGACTCCGTACAGGAGCAGGCTGAAGTTGGCATGCTCAAAGACGGAACCATGCCCCGAGGACTTGAGGTTATTGAAGTAGCGTTCGGCATGCTCGTTGAACGTGCGGCTCTGCCCGAAGCTCATATAGCATACCTGCCCAGCGACTTTGCACAATTGGGCTCCGTCCGGCAGCTTTGTGGGGTCGTCCAGGTACTCTGGAAAGCGCAGCGATGCATCAAACCCGCCTAAAAAACCTGCCAGACCAGCCAGACGTACCTCCGGTCGCGCGAGAACTACGACCCCTGGGCTTACCAGGTAAGGTGTACCGCCAGGAGAGTGATGGATGGGTGATTGTATCGCAGCAAAACCTGAACTCTCACTGCCGTTGAGTTCCTGGAAGAGCGTTTCTGGAGTGATTGCAGACATGAATGCCTCCTGGCTGCTAATATTGCTAACTTGAACACTAGTCTAGCAGTTTAGAAGCCATTTGGCTACTGGCTACTACGAGTGGCCCACAGCTTGCTGAGGAGGAGCCAGCAAGGCCTCTAACGTAGAACGGCGGATGCGGTATGCCTGGCGTGCACCACGATGAGGTAGTGTGATGGCCTCGAGAACACCGTTTTTGATCCAACGCCGTACCGTGGTGTCATCCACGCGCAATCTTTGGGCGACTTCACGGACTGTAAGTAAATCCGCTTCGTTATAAAGCACTTCGTCCTCTTTCTTAATCTTCCCTTGAGATGACTTTCAATCTTTTCTGATACAAGGATGTACTATATACTATGTACATCTTATCTATTTGACTATAACGACGAACATAGTGCTTTTTGGTAACTCTGTTCCTAAAAGTCGTTTTGCAATAAATGTATGTAAATCATGTAAATCGGGAAATGCTTCTACAGTCATAGTCATAGAAAAGACTAAATACAGTAATCAGTATGTTAACCGCCGATCATGGACATGCTGCGATTAGCGCGTTTGAAACGCTTGTCGCCGATATAATGCTTGAGTTCCTTGTGCCAGACAGCGCGGCGTATCGTATCGGCCAGTACATCATCGGGGGCACCAGAACGGATAACAGCACGCAGGTCGGTCTCTTCTGTGGCAAACAAACAGGTACGCAGTTGCCCATCGGCGGTCAGGCGAATACGGTCACAGGTGGCGCAGAACGGTTCGCTGACGGGGTTGATGAAGCCAATCTCGCCTATACCATCGCTGAAGGTATAGCGACGCGCTGTTTCAGAGGGATCACCACTGGTAATTGGCACGAGTGGACCATATTCGGCTTCGATGATCGCCTTTAACTCGGCGCCCGTCAAGATATCTTCCTTGCGCCAGATCTGGTCGGCGTCGAGCGGCATAAATTCAATCCAACGCATGATATAAGCCTTGCGCCGTGCCAGGCGCACAAAATCAAGCGCTTCCTCTTCGCTGTAGTCACGAATAGCGACGGCATTGACTTTAATAGGGTGAATGGAGGGATATTTCTCTACCTCTTCCAGGCCTTCCAGCACTCGTTCGAGTTGGTCGCGGCGCGTCAGCTTTGCAAACTTCTCGCGCACAAGCGAATCCACGCTGACGTTGATACGATTCAATCCTGCTTCTGCCAGTGCGCGCGCCTGCTGCTTGAGGAGAATACCGTTAGTTGTTATGCTGAGGCTGCGCAGACCTTCGATCGGGCGTAACTGGCGTACGAGTTCCGGAACATCACGCCGCACCAGCGGCTCTCCGCCGGTGAGGCGGATCTGCTCTATCCCCAGGTTGACAGCAACACGGGCAATGCGCTCGATCTCTTCATAGGAGAGAATCTCCGCTTTTTTGAGCCAGGGCAGCCCCTCGGCGGGCATACAGTAGCTACAACGGAAATTGCACTTGTCGGTGATAGAGATGCGCATGCTCTTGATATGCCGACCGTATCTGTCGACAAGCAAACCATGCGTCGGGAGTATCTCATTATCTTCGAGCACCGGGTTTTTATTGCCTTCGCCATCATTTACCGTCGGCCGCCGGTATCCGTCACGATCTGTCATAAGAGCCTCCTGTGGACTGCTATTGCTAGTTAGAAGATATGCATATCTATTTGAAAGTCGAAGTATTTTACCACTGTAAATATTACCACATTTTTGGTGTGTTCATAACCTATCCTCAACATCTTGGCCCCATCCGTTGCGATTGCTCTGCTGCGCATCCCAGGAACGTGGCCGGACCGCAGTTCCATGGCATACAATACAGCTATCTATTGTCTCTGTGCCTACTTGACAGTAAGTACGCGAACAAGAAAGAGTACACCATGACAGAACATCAGCTTCCAGACGCCACGACACAGTTGCGGGGTTTCGACGACTTTGTACACGCCGTCATGCAAGACTGGAGGATCCGGGGCCTGGCTATGACGGTCATGAAGGAGAACGAGATCATCTATGCGCAGGGATTCGGGCAGCGCGACGAGGCGCGGGATCTGCCAGTCACATCGCAGACGCTCTTCCCTATCGCCTCCTGCACCAAAGCCTTTACCACCGCGGCCATGAGCATTCTGGCAGATCAGGGGAAACTGGACTGGGATACACCGGTCAGAGCGTACATCCCGAGTTTCAAGTTGCACGATCCGTTTGCAACCGAGCGCGTCACGCCGCGTGACCTGGTTTCACATCGCACCGGTTTGCCGCGCCATGACCTGGTGTGGTACAACAACACGACAGCGACGCGCCAGGATCTCTTCGAGCGTCTGCAATACCTGGAGCCAACGAAGGACCTTCGCAGTTTCTGGCAGTACCAGAACCTGATGTATATGGCGGCTGGCTTTCTGGTAGAAACACTCTCCGGGCAAACCTGGGAAGAGTTTGTGCGGCAAAACATCTTCCGACCCTTGGAGATGAAGAGTAGCAATTTCGACATTGTGCAAACATCCAGGGAAGCCAGCGACTACTCCCATCCCCACAAAGAGGTACAGGACGAGGTCAAAGAGATCCCCTTTTACGGAGCACAAGCCGCCATCGGACCAGCTGGGGCGATTGTCTCCAATATTACGGAGTTGAGCAACTGGGTCCTGATGCACCTGAACCGGGGTAAATACAAAGATACTCAGATCATTTCTGAACAGCAGGTGCAGCAGATGCACACGCCTCAGATGATCATACCACAGATGACCCAGTATCCTGAAATGCCCTACGCCAGCTACGCCATGGGTTGGGTCGTCGAACCTTACCGTGGCTATCCCATGATCCATCACAGCGGCGGCATCGATGGCTTCCGTTCGCTCACCACGCTCTTTCCCAGGGAGCGTATCGGCATCGTCGTCCTGTCGAATATGAGCCAGCTGAACATTCCCGAAATTCTTACCTACTGCGTCTTTGAGCGCCTGTTGCATCTGGACGAGACCCCCTGGAGCGAACGCTTTATGAAGGAGCACCTCGGCTTCAAGGAGGCAGAAAAAAAGGGAAAAAAGCAGAGCGAGACGAAGCGCATTACAGGAACTGGCCCATCACATCCGCTGGAAGCCTACACTGGTGACTTCGAGCACCCCGGCTATGGTATTCTCTCGGTCACGCTCAACAAGGGCGAGTTGCAAGGGGTGTTTAACGATATCGCGTTCCCAATTCAGCACTATCATTACGACATCTTTGAACTCGTATTGGAGCGCTGGGAAGAAGAGATCAAGGCTTCATTCCTAACCAATGTGAAGGGCGATATCGACACACTGATCGTTCCCTTTGAGCCAACCGGGAACGATATCGTCTTCAAACGCGTGCCAAGCAAGGAGATGCACGACAGGACCTTCCTTGAGCAGTTCGTGGGAGTATACGAATTCATGGAGATGCAGATAGTAGTTTCCCTCAAGGGAGAACACACCCTGAGCGCATCCTTCCCCGGGCAACCAGACTACGAATTAGAGCCCTACAAAGGGACCGAGTTTCTCCCCAAAGGCCGCTCTGGTGTGAGCATCGAATTTCAGCGCGATGCCTCCGGCGCGGTGACGAGAGTAGCAGCGACCTTGCCATACGGCGTGTTTCATGCGTCGAAGAAAGTGTAGTTGCCTTTTATGTATTATTGTATTCAAGCTGGCAAAATGCAGGAGTCATAGCACGGCGTTGGGCTAAACGGCTCCTGCACGTCGTCTGTAGAACTATGCGTCGTAGTAGAAGGAAAACTCAATGGGTATGGGGCGCAGGCGCACCTCGTCTGCCTGGGCGCGCTTCAGCTCGACAAAGTGTTCGAGTACATCTGTTGTGAAAACATCGTCTTCTAACAGGAAGGCATGATCACGCTCAAGCGCTGTCAATGCTTCATCCAGCGTACTGGGAACGGAACAAATCTCGCGCGATTCGGCCGCGGACAGATGGTAGAGGTCGCGATCGACCGGGCCGAAGCCGCGCTCGCTGGGATCGATCTCCCGTCGAATGCCATCAAGACCTGCCATCAGCAAAGCAGCGAAGAGCAGGTACGGGTTCGCGGTCGGATCGGGCGGGCGAAACTCGAGGCGTTTCGCCTTCGGATTGTCGGTCAATGGGATACGCACAGCAGCACTGCGGTTGCCTTTCGAGAAGACCAGGTTGACAGGAGCTTCAAAGCCAGGCACCAGGCGTTTATAGCTGTTCGTAGTAGGAGCTGCGATTGCCAGCAGGGCTGGGGCATGCGTGAGCAGTCCCCCAATGTAGTAGCGGGCCATCTCTGACAGACCTGCATAGCCTTTGCTGTCGTAGAACAGGGGCTTTTCATCCTGCCACAGGCTTTGGTGTGTGTGCATGCCTGAGCCATTATCGCCGAAGACGGGCTTAGGCATGAAGGTGACGGTTTTGCCGTGTTTGCGCGCCACGTTTTTTGTAACGTATTTATAGAGCATCATGTTATCCGCCGTTTTCGTCAGCGTATTGAAGCGGATATCGATCTCAGCCTGCCCTGCTCCGCCTACTTCGTGATGCTGCGCTTCGACCGGCACGCCGAGTTCTTCAAGCAGGAGTGCCATCTCGCTGCGAATATCCTGTAAAGTATCGTTGGGAGCGACGGGGAAGTAACCTTCTTTGACGCGCATGCGGTGGCCCAGGTTAGGAGTGCCGTTGCGCGAGCTATTCCAGTGTGCTTCATGTGAGTCTATCTCTGCATACTGGATGTTATCAGTAGAGTTATAGCGTACGTCGTCGAAGATATAGAATTCAGCTTCGGGACCAAAGTAACTCGTATCTGCAATACCGCTTGAACGCAGGTATTCCTCTGCCTTGCTCGCGATGTAGCGTGGATCGCGGCTATATGGTTTCTTGGCCCCAAACGGGCCGGGGTGAGCTATGTTGCAGACCAGGCTCAGCGTTGGCGCGCTGGTAAATGGGTCCATGATAGCAGTGGTAGCATCGGGGATGACGAGCATATCGCTCTCGTTAATGGTCTGGAAACCCCGGATACTGGAGCCGTCAAAGGGAACGCCTTCGACAAACGTCTCTTCCCTCAACTCGCGGACGGGGATGCTGAAATGTTGCCAGGAGCCAGGCAGGTCCACAAACTTGAGGTCTACCATTTTTGCGCCATTCTCTTGAGCAAATTGCAGGACTTCTTTGGGGGTCATATCTTTTTCTCCTTCTCTCTTATCTTGGCCAGGTCTACGTCCTTTATACGCAAAGCCGGGTGCAATTCCATACATTGACATTTGGCAATTCTGCATAAGAGTTGGAAACATTCTCAGCAGGATGCAGACCATATGAGCTTTTTACTATCATACATTTGTTCTTTAGAGGATGCTATGGCTACTTTACCTGAATGTCGGCATCGCGATATTGTGCAAGTTGCACAAATACCATTGTTGCTTGCATCAACCTGGCGGAAAGCGTAATATAGACAAAAAGCCCAAGAGGAGAAAGCAATGAATTCACTGGACCAGCCGCAACCTCCGTCTGCATCACCGGTCTCCCAGCCTACCGCTCCTTCTCGAAAGCCTCGTTTTGCCAGGACCCGTAGCTGGCTACGCAGCCCCTCTGGACGAGTGATCGTGCCTGGCGTTGCTTTTGTGCTTGGTCTAGGCGTCGGAGTCGTTGCCTTGCTTCTCTATGCACTCTCTCTCTCTACTGAAGGGCGCGTATTAGTGACCCCGCTGCCTCCTCCTGGTGGGGATATTATTGTGCAAGTTGGCCCGGCCTACATTACCCGCTTGCTGGATAGAGACCTGCGAAATTCCAACTTGCCGGGGAATGTCGAGAATGTGCGGGTGAGTCTGGCCGACAGTGATCACATTCATAGTGCGCAAATGACGATTACGGGAGATGAGAAGATCGGTGCACTCGGTATTGACGCCACCAGGCCTTTTACCATCGTAGTGCAACCTTTTTTACGCGCTTGCCAGCTCCAGGTGCATGTCTTGCATGCCGACTTTAGCGGCGTAACGGTGACAGGCTTTGCCACGACATTTGAAGGCCAGATCAATCAACAACTGGAAATGAAACCAGGTGGCCTGCCCGCTGGTTTTCAATACTGTGCGACAAATGTACGCACGAAGCCACAGGGGTTGTTTCTGACCTATTCTGCAACGCCGATAGGTGATTAGTGCATAGGCTTTCTGCTAATAAGGCGAATCTCAACCAGATCACCGCATTTATAACCACTTCTAAACATCTTTTCAGTTGGGGAAGCGTCGGGCTGTTGACGACATTTATTTTACCCTCATATTTATACAGTTGCCTCTGCTACTCCCTGCGTTATCTCAGTGGGTCAGATACCGGCGTTCTACCCGAGCGTGCTCGCGCGAGGTCTCATTATACTGGCGATCATAGCTGTCGTATGCTGGAGTAGCTTATTCAAAAGGAGCGAGCATGCCTGAAGAGAGAAAGCTCGTCACCATCCTCTTTGCCGATGTAAATTTGCAAACATGACATCTTTTTATTCACAGGAGAAGTGTCATCTTCTACATTCTGTGGCGCAGTTTCTTCAGATTTCTGTGTAGTCTATCAAACCCGCGCACCGCACAAGCCCTCCCGACACATCGTGTGACTCATCTTTTCCCAGACGAGCCCCAAGTACGAAGCAGAGACACTGGCAGGGGTTCAGGCCACTTCCTGAGATTGCTCATCTAAGATGGGAAGAGATGTATGTTGTTACAACCCAAAGCCCCAAAGCGAGCCCGCTCGGTTCCCCTTCCCTGTTGTGTTATACTTCTACTGAAATAGCTGGAGCATTTCTCTCTTTGTTCACAACTGTTCATGATCGAGGTGCAACATGTCACTGGAAGGACACCAGATTGATCGCTCTCGTCTCGTGCGCCTGGATGAGCAAGGCGAGGTCTCTCCTCAGCCGCCGCACCAAGGCATCTCCCGACGTACCTTCATGCTGAGATTGGTGGAACTGACCGTCGTAAGTGCGGCCGGGAGCAGTCTTGTCTTGCTGGCATGCTCTCAGCCTCCTGTGGCCGCTAGCGTTTCTCCCACAGCGACTCCTCCTCCCGCACCTACTCCCACACCTACTCCTCCTGTTGGGTCGACTCTCTTCACCTATCGGGGGCATTCCAATGTTGCGTTTGGGGTGTTTGCGGTGGCATGGTCGCCCGATGGCAGGCATCTCGCCTCGGGGAGCTTTGATAAGACGGTGCAGGTGTGGGATGCCGCCGATGGCGGCAACGTCTACATCTATAGCGGGCATTCCGATGCTGTGCTTGCGGTGGCGTGGTCGCCCAATGGCCAGCGTCTCGCCTCTGGCTCGGGAGATAACACGGTGCAGGTGGGGGTGGCAGCGTAAATCGTAGTTCATGCGAAGTGAAGGCTGCAGGGAGAATCTGGTCATAAGGCCGACGTGGTGGAATTACGCCACCTATTTCTGAAGAAAGTACGACAGGTAATGCCGAAGATGACAGGAGAAGAATGACGCAAGCACTTACCAATCAAACTTATCCACCAGAAACGCCCGGCTATAGTGCAATAATATCGGGCTGCCATGAGGACAGACCGCAGGGGCCGTCGTGTTTGCCAGCACTGTGAGCAGAGAACGCTGCTCCTCGAGTCCCAGGTCACGTCCACGCCGCAGCGCTGAGCGGCATGCCAGCCCGATTAGCAGATGATCCTCCCAGTCGACGCTGTCCTCCGATGCAAGTTGTGCCAGTTCATGCAGGTGTGTTGCCACCTGCTCCTGTCCAGGGCCGCCTGGCACCGAGCGTACCAGGAAACTGCGGCCACCAAAGCGCTCGCATTCCAATCCCAGTCCGCGCAATATGGGTAGACGCTGCTCGAATAGATCGGCCTCGTGGCGTTTCAACTCAATAATTACCGGCTCCAGTAGCAGGTGAGCATCGGTCGCCTCGTCGTGTTGCCCGCTGGCATGCAGGCGGCGCAAGTGCTCGTAAATCACCCGTTCATGGGCGCGGTGCTGATCGATCAGGTACAGGCTGCCATCCGGGGCTTCGGCAAGGATTACAGCCTGTTGCAACTGGGCCAGCGGGCGTAACGTCGACAATACTTCAGCCGCGCCTGGAGATGATGTTTCCCCTGCATACTCGCTCGCAGACTCCGTCACACGCAGACCGCGCCGCCGTGAACCTGGGAGGCGGCGTTGATAGACAAGTGCCGGGCCGGGAAATTGCACCGCCTCGGGCAGTGCCGGACTGCGCTCTAATACCGCCCGCACGGCTTGCGTTAACACTGCTGCCACCCTGGCCTCCTGCACCAGCTTCACCTCCGTCTTGGTGGGGTGAACATTGACATCTACCTCTTCGGCCGGGAGATCGATGTGGAACACCAGCAGGGGATGTTTCCCCTTCGGCAGCAGGCTGCGATAACCGGCCTCGAGCGCGTCCTGCAGTGGGCGAGACTGGACCCAGCGACCGTTGATGAAAAGTGTTATATGTTGACGGTTGTTCTGGGCCAGTGCTCGGTTGCCAATATAGCCATGCAGGGTAAAAGGATATTGACTCGGAGCATCTATAACCACAGGGGTAAGCAATTCTGCCAGGGGCAGGTGGTAGAGCTCAGCCAGCGTACTGGCAACATCGCCGCTGCCGGCCGTTTGCAAGGCAATGTGTTCTTCAAGCGCGAGGTTGAAACGCACCGCTGGGTAGCCTGTTGCATAACGCTGTAACAATTGTATGATATGTCCGGCTTCTGTACGCGCACCGCGCATGAACTTCAGGCGGGCAGGGACGTTGTAGAACAGGTCGCGCACCGTCACCGATGTGCCGTGTAAGCGCGCCCGGTGTCCTCGTTGCGTCACTTCACCACCACGTAATGTCACCCATGCTGCCGCGTGCTCCTCACCCAGCGCTTCGGTCTCGATAGCGCGGCTCACCAGGGTTAGTTCTGAGACAGCGACTATACTCGCCAGTGCTTCTCCTCGAAATCCCAGCGTATGCAAGCGCGCCAGGTCCTCAACAGCGCTGATTTTGCTGGTAGAGTGCCGCGCGCAGGCGCGCTCCATTTCATCTTCAGGAATGCCATAACCATCGTCGATGACACGAATCAGTCGCAGGCCGCCCCCGCGTATCTCGACTCGTACCTCGTGCGACCCGGCATCCAGGGCATTCTCCAGCAGTTCCTTTACCACCGATGCGGGGCGTTCGATGACCTCGCCCGCCGCTATGCGTTCCGCTACATCAGGCGACAAGGGAAGAATGGGACTGCGGGGAAGAAATGAAAGTTGTTTCTGTTCTATGTTCATTGTGCTTGTTCGATATTACTGACGCGACCAGCAGGCAGCCAGGAGAGCTACAAAGTACTTACTGTCTAAGTTTGGTTCTCTTCTTCTGCATAAGAAATAGCAGGTTCAGGGCATCAAGCGGCGTGATCGCACATACGTCGACCATGTCAAGATGCGGCTCCATTTCATACATGTTTTCCAGTACCCGTGCGGCTCTGCGAGCCCCCTCGCTTTGCCACTCGTATTGTCCATAACGACCATTTGACTCGGCGACCATTAAACCGTCCTCGTTGAATGTGTGTCCATTCTGGCCGGAAAGTTGAACTGCTCCAGAAGGAATGCCTCCTGCTTCAAGGAATTTCAGCACCTCTTCCGCACGTCGCACGATACTGAGTGGCATGCCCGCCAGTTTCGCAACATATACACCGTAACTGCGTCCGATGCATCCCGGTGTAACGCGATGCAGGAAGACTATGCCGCCCTGCTCGTCATCGCTGATAGCCATGGTATAGACGCGCAGGTGGGGCAGTTCGTCAGCCATAGATGCCAGTTCGTGGTAGTGCGTTGCGAAGAGCGTGCGCGCTCCTGCTACCGTGTGGAGGTGCTCAACGACGGCTCGCGCAATCGCCAGGCCATCGTAGGTACTTGTTCCCCTACCGATCTCATCCAGGATGATCAAGCTATGCCTCGTCGCGTGATGCAAGATCGTCGCCGTCTCCTCCATCTCGATCATGAAGGTGCTTTTGCCCGACGCGATATCATCCTCGGCCCCGACCCTGGTAAAAATGCGGTCCACCAATCCAATACGCGCGCTCCGTGCTGGTACAAAGCTGCCGATCTGCGCCAGCAGCGTAATTAAGGCAACCTGGCGTAAATAGGTCGATTTCCCGGCCATGTTTGGTCCTGTCAGGAGCAAGATGCGCGCTCCATCTTCCGCGTTCATCAGCGTATCATTGGGAATGAAGACATCGCCATCCAGGGTATATTCGACAACCGGGTGACGCCCACCGGAGATTTCCAGGTGGCGCCCCTGCTCCAACACAGGCCGCACGTAGCCCTGGTGCGCTGCCACTTCTGCAAGGCTCAGCAGCACATCGACCTTTGCAACAGCCGTGGCGGTGGCCATCAATTGAGTGTAAAAGACGCCCAGTTGGCGCAGCACATCGGCATAGATACTGCGCTCCATTTCCTCGATGCGCTCCTCTGCACTCAAGATGCGCGCCTCGTGTACTTTGAGTTCGGGGATCGTGTAGCGCTCTACGTTAGTCAGTGTCTGCCTGCGTTCGTAGTCTTTGGGAATCAGGTCCTGGTAGATTTTGGCTTTACTGACTTCTATGTAGTAACCAAAAACCTTGTTAAAGCCCACTTTGAGTGTTTTGATGCCGCTGCGCTCGCGCTCACGAGCTTCGAGCGAGATCATCCAACGCTTCGAGTCGCGGATAGAAGCGATGAGTTCGTCAAGCTCAGCATGGAAGCCCGCGCGTATCATACGCCCATCGTCCTCCTGCTCGCTACCGGCGCTGGTCAAAGCCTTCCCGATGAGTTCGATCACCTGCGGGCAGGGATCAAGCTCTTCGGCGATTCCCATTAATAGAGATGTGTTGCAACCAAGCAGCAGTTCACGCAACTGCGGGATCAGTTTGAGGTATGCGCGCAGTGCCCGCGCCTCGTTGGGGACAGCGCTTCCCTGGCGCACACGTCCGGCGATGCGCTCCAGGTCACCCAGCCCCTGCAGGCACATGGTAAAACGGCTGCGTAGTGCGGGGCTTTCGTAGAGTTCTTCCACGCTCTCCAGGCGAGCCTCCAATTGACCCAGGTCAAGCAGCGGCTGCGTGATCGTGCGGCGCAATCGTCGCGCTCCCATTGGTGTGATTGTCCGGTCCAGTACACCGAGCAGGCTGCCATGGAGTGAGCCACGGCGCGCTCCCCGTAAGAGATCGAGGTTGCGTTGAGTGTGCGCGTCCAGCACCATATAATTTGTAGTGCGGTATGAACGTAGTCCTGCCGGCAGTGAGAGGAGTGCGCCGTTCATCTTCTCCAGGTAAGCGATGATAGCCCCTGCCGCTGCAATGGCCTGAGGCGCCTGCGTGCAGCCATATGCATCGAGAGATTGCACGCCGAAATGCCTGCACAGGCGAGTTCTTGCCGCCTCTTCTTCAAAGAAATAGATGGGACAATGGGTCACGGTCATAGTTGCAGAAGGAAAATGGAAGGCATCCGCGCGGCTTCCCTCGACGAGCAGGCACTCGACGGGAGCAAGACGCTGTAGCTCCGCCTCCAGGGCGGCTGGCATCTCATCAGGAGCAAACCATGTGACGCTGAACTCACCCGTACTGACATCAACCGCCGCCAGCCCGGTCTGTGCCCGTGCCGAAGCAATCGCCGCCAGGTAATTGTTCTCTTTCGTTGGCAGCAGGCTGGGCTCGGACAGGGTACCTGCCGTGAGGATACGTGTCACGGCGCGCTCAACGATTCCCTTGCCCACTTCTCCAACCTGGTCGCAGATTGCCACTTTGTAACCACGAGTAATGAGTTTGCCCACATAGTTTTCCAGGGCATGCAGTGGTATCCCTGCCAGTGGTACCTTCTCCTCGCCATAGTCGCGCTTTGTCAGAAAGATTTGCAGTTCGTGGGCAGCAATACGCGCATCCTCATCAAAGGTCTCGTAGAAGTCGCCGACCTGGTACATGAGGATGGCGTCCGGGTACTGGCTCTTTATCTGTAGATATTGTCTGCGTGCAGGTGTGGTCATGTACTTGCTTCCCCACATAAGAAATGCATCAATTGAAACACTTGTACTTTATCTTATTCTGCGCCTCTTGTCAAAAAACGGTACCCCCTTAGAAATATATCTTAGCAGCCTATGCAAGCCTGGTTGCAAAATACAGGGGACATTAAAACCCAGCCCAATCGTTCGCCCTAGCTCCTGGTGGCCCTTGATGTCGTGTGCTCGGTGACGCGGGTCAGGAAATACGATTGACACTAATTGATCGATACCGTATGCTAGCAGGCGTTGATATTCTTTCTCTCTAAGGTTCATGAAAGGATAAAGGGCACAATGGGTGATCCACGCAACGCAATGGATATTAAACCGGGCTATCGAGGACGGGCCTTCACTTCTGATCTCACGGGCCAGGAGTTCTGGCTGGTCGTCGACAAGGGATTTCAGCCAATGGGTCTTGTGCTGGGCAACTGCATCTACTCGATGGGCGCGGTACGTAACTGGCTGGCAGGCTTCAAGGGCAACTTTCAGGGCGAAATTCGCGAATACTCACAAGTGATGTACCAGGCCCGTGAACTGGCTTTGAGCCGCATGCAGTTCGAGGCAGACCAGCTCGGAGCAGACGGCGTGATCGGAGTCGATATCAAGGTCGAATTCATGCATAACGGAGAGTGGATGGAAGTCACGGCCATGGGAACGGCAGTCCGCTGGGTAGGCAGCGGTCCCAATATGCCGCCGACGGCCCAGGGCAAGGTGACCATCCCGGCAGGCTAATAGTAAAAAGTGCATTTTTTGCACTGAGTGTGGTTTCGTATCATGGTAGTAGGTCCCCGATTTATCGAGGGACCGGTCCTTGCGGCCGCCATGCTTCCTCCGTACTCTATCTGCTAGCTCAAGAGGCGCCCTCACTAAAAATCTTGCGCCAGAATCTCGTCCAACGTGGCAACCAGGAAATCCGCGTTCTCTTTTGTGAACACCAGCGGCGGCTTGATTTTCAGCACGTTGTGGAACGGGCCATCGGTACTTAACAGGATGCTGCGCTCCCGCATACGGTTAGCAATATAAGATGCCTGTGCCGGTGCGGGCTCCAGCGTTTCACGGTTCAGCACCAGCTCGATGCCCACGAAGAGTCCAGGTCCCCTTACGTCTCCAATCAACGCGTGCCTATCCATCAAGTGGCGCAATCTGTCCATCAAATGCGTCCCAACGTGCAGCGCGTTTGCCTGTAACTGCTCTTCAGCGATCACATCGAGTACTGCCAGCCCGATTGCGCACGAAACCGGGTTGCCGCCGAACGTATTGAAATACTCTATGCCGTTGTTGAACGAAGCAGCAATCCCGGGCGTTGTCACAACCGCGGCTAGCGGATGTCCATTGCCTATGGGCTTGCCCATTGTAACAATGTCGGGCACAACGCCTTGTGTTTCAAATCCCCAGAAATGCGTACCGACCCGCCCGAAGCCAACCTGTACTTCGTCGGCAATGCACACTCCGCCCGCGTCTCGCATATAACGGTACACTTCTTTGAGATAGTTATCAGGCAGCACAAGCTGGCCACCGCAGCCCATGAGCGACTCGCAGATGAATGCGGCCACGTTGCCCTGGCGCTGCCGGATTATTTCCTCGACATGGTACGCGTATTTCTCGGCCGCCTGCGGGTCGGTTCTCTTGTATCGACCGCGATAGACATCGGGCATAGGCACTTTGTGTACATAAGGGGGTGCGCCAGTGCCGCCTGGCCCATCGAACTTGTAGGGGCTGATCTCGACGAGGCCGGTTGTGTTGCCGTGATACGCGGCATCGACAACGATTACGTCTTTTTGCCGGGTGTGCATGCGCGCAAGCCGCAGCGCCAGTTCATTTGCCTCGCTACCGGAGCACACAAAGAAACACACGCTTAACGGCGCTGGCAAGGTTGCACACAGGCGCTCAGCGTAGCGCACAAGGTTCTCGTGCAGGTAGCGCGTGTTGGTGTTGAGTACCGCCATCTGTTCCTGTGCTGCCTTGACCACGCGCGGATGGCAATGACCAACGTGACTGACGTTGTTAACCACGTCCAGGTAGATGCGGCCGTTCTCGTCGTACAGGTATTGCATCCAGCCGCGTACAATGTGGAGCGGCTTCTGGTATGAGATACTCAACGACCTACCAACGTGCCGTACTCTTGTCTCAAGGATCTCCTGGGTATTCAGCGCGCCGGCAGGAAAACAATTGGCGGGGATGCGCGCAACCAGATTCGGGTCTGGACTCAGGCTCAACCAGATGCCGCGCTGGCTAGGCCGCGCCACACCGGGAAACTCGCCCATCTTGTCAAGCATATCGATGATGATTTGGAAATGGAGATGCGGCGGCCACCCGCCATTGACTGGATAACTGCCGATTTTGCCAAAGCGCGTCCCTTGAGCAACTGGCATCCCTTCGTAGAGGCCGTCGAGTGAATCTGCGCTCAAGTGGCCGTACAAGGTGAAGAAAGTGAGTTGTTTGTCGGCAGCTGTATGTTGCAAGATGATAGTTGGGCCATAGTCGAGCGGAGCTGCATTGTCGCCGAAGCTATGAACGATGCCATCCAAAGGCGCCAGGACCGGCGAGCCAGCTTCCATAAACACATCGAGGCCAAGATGGACCGTGCGCCATTCAGGGCCATCGTTGCCTTCCGTCTTGAAGGCATCGCTTGTGTAAATTGGTCGGGCTTCGTTGTACCTGCCGATGCCAACAACGCTATTCGCATCTCTGATGCGGTCGAAAATGTGGCGGCTGAACAGTTCGACGTTGGCCACATCCGCCAGGTTGCCCAATTCGCGGCTGCCGGCGCTCAAGTCAAGCATAACCTTTTGAGCCGTGCGCAGGTCGAGTTCAACTACGCGCCCGATTGTATCCTCGTTGCTTTCCAGCCAGCGCACGACCGCATTTGTGTTTGGGCAGGCTGGCAGGTGGCAGGCGTGGCGAAATGTATAGTGGGCCAGCCGTGGATGGATATCTGCAAGTTTTTCGAGCAATACCCACGCTGGTTGCTCGCTGATAGTCAGATATTCGTTGTGCGGATCCAACTCCTGCTGGTATGCCGAGTTGATCACGCTGATGCACAGCCGGATGCAAATCAACGGGTAGAGCACTGCCATCTCTGCTTCGCTGAGTGGAAACGCTTCGTGGTAGCCGGCAACAACATGCGCGGCAGCAGTGAGTGGATCAGCCTTACCCATCATCGCATAAGCGGCGGCGATGGCAAGCTCGCAGATTGTGGACGTGTGCACCATGTCGCCAAAGTCGATCACGCTGACGACCTGCCTGCATCCCCTGGTGGAGTCGCCGACAAGGACATTGTAATCGTTGGCATCATTGTGAATGACACTCATGCGCAGAGCAGGTAATGCGGGCAAAACCTCCGCTTCAAAGACTCTGCTGGCGAATGACACTCCGCATCGAATGGGGATCATGCCGCGACCTGATCTTGCCAACGAGGTGCCGATGCCAGCATCGCAAAGTTGGAGC
>WNFA01001281.1_pt1 | contig 36055 bp, 30 predicted proteins | sample 5400481 | NCBI WGS metagenome assembly WNFA01 (sample SAMN13153340, study PRJNA577476) | soil metagenome | isolation source: 120 cm saprolite under Douglas fir tree site 2 hole 1 replicate 2 | place: USA:California | collected 2015-04-18 | reverse complement strand
CCAGAGGACCGTAGGCTTCGCGGAGGAAGACATATTGCCCACCGGTGGATGGTAGGGCGGTGCCAAGCTCGGCGCAAGCGAGCGCGCCGAAGAACGAGATCACGCCGGCAAATACCCAGACCGCCAGGATCGCAGTCGCGGATTTCAGCTCCCGGGCGACCAGATTGGGCACCAGAAAAATCCCGCCACCAATTACCATGCCAATCACGATCGCCAGCGCGTCGATCAAGCCGAGCTTCCGCGGAAGGTCCGAGGCCACATCAGCAGCGATTTCCATTTTTTGTTTCCGGTAGCCGACACTATACACCGAGGCTTCCATAGCGGCGAACAGCCTCGGCTTGAGGTTTTCGTGTTGTTCCCGGCACGTCTCCGGGTTGTGTCTGGATCACGGGCAAACCGGAGTGCGCCGGGATAAACCGGCGTGTTGTAGGGGATGCAAGAGCTCTACAGGAAAGGAAGTAGCGAATCCATCCTGACCTCGAGTCTGCAGGGTTTACACTAAGAACCGCCGACAAAATCCTGGTTAACTCCTAGGATGGGCGCAGGCGCGGCGCTCGGATCGCACAGCAAGTAGACCCTATGGCCCGTCAACGCCTATCCGCTCCCGAGTTCGCAGTCCTGAGGAGTCCATCTGTGTCAGCGGCCGAGCCCGTGGCGGGCGACGGACTTACCGCAGAATTGTTGCCTTTCCCGCGGCCCGACCGTTCGACCCGCGACTCAGACTTCCAGAGACTTATTACTAATATTGTGGAGCTGGCAAAGATTCTGACAGGCGCGAGTGGATCTGCAATCGCGTTCCGGGGAGAGCAAGGAACGATTTGCCGGGCAAGATCGGGCGAGGGAGCGCCGCCTCTCGGTGCTCCGGTCGACACCACCTCCCGAATCTCTAAGCAGTGTCTGGATTCGGGAACACCACTACGCTGTGAGGACATCGCAACCGACGGCCGTGTTGACCCTGAGATTTCTCAGGCAGTCGGAATCCGCGCCCTAGCAGTCGTTCCTGTCTATAGCAATGGCAATAATAATGATGATATCTGTGGAATTTTGGAAGTTTTCTCCGACACTCCCGGTGTTTTCACTGATCACCATCTCAAGACGTTGCAGCAACTGGCCACCTGGGTCGGCTCGTCAGCAAACATGCCGAGCGAGGCGCCAATCTGCGGTTCGAAGGTAGATGTTCAGCTCAATGGCCATCCTGACATCACATTGCTGGTCTCGTTGGAGCCCGCGTACCGCGCCTTCTTCCGAAACCTTGCCGATATGGTGTCGCTGCGCTCACCGGCGCGCGTGGCTGGCTCATCGAGCCAGACGCATGGTTGGAACGATGTCCTCGTCGAGTCTCCTATTCCTTGGAAACGGTTTATCGAGTCCGCTCTCTTGCACCTCGTGGTGGTAGGAATGTTGTCAGGCCTATCAAGAATTTGGCCGCGAGAAATGCTCGTGTCCCCGCCATCGATTCGCGAAGCACACGTCACCTACTATCCGTTTTCTCAGTCTTTTCCCGCACAGGAAAGTAGTCCTCCGGCAGTGCATCCGATGCGGCAGCACACATCCGCACCTCAGGAAGTCATCAAAGCTGGTCGTAACCGTGAGCCACTCGCGGGTTCAGGCACTCGCGGTACGGGCGATGGACAAGATGGACAAAAGGTAGACGCATTGACTGCGCCGCCTCCTCCGATGCCGATGTCCACGATCAGCCATTTCCGAAAACCGGAATTCGGGGTTGCGATTTTGCCGCCGCCCCCCGAAATTGATGAAGCTGGAGCTCGCCAGTCCCATCTGCCTGATTTTTCCGTCGTAGCACCTCCTCCGGCTCTCAGCGGCGGTTCTGGATTACGGAGAATAAACGCACCCAGGGCGGCAGTCGTCCCGCCGCCCCCCGACGTACGTGGCTCGATGAAGAGCGCCGGGCTCATCGACGCCGCTCAGCTCGGAGCTCGTTCTGCACGAGCCGCTGACATCTCGATCGTGCCGCCTCCGCCATCTCTCAACGATCGTGCAATCCTCACCTACGGAGCGACAGGCGTCCCTTCCAAGATCGGTGTACAGGTCGTGGCTCCTCCATCGTCAATTCAGGACCGGGATAAGCTCGATGCAAGGGCCACTGGTATTTCGCTGGGCGGTGGGGTTTCACAGGTTGTGCCGCCTCCCCCGTCGCTCGAGGAAGGCAATTCTGATGCAGGAGCGCGAGCTAATTCGCTAGCCTACGGTGGTTCCCAGGTTGTGCCTCCTGCCCCATCCATGGAAAGCGCAGGGAACTATGGCGGAGGCGGACGAAGGCACAGACAAACAATTAGCTCTCTGGGTCAAGCTGATTCACAGGTTGTGCCCCCTCCGCCAGCAGTCCAGTTCGGAGCCGGAGGCAACTCGGGTGCCGCGGGACGGGGACGGGATAGCTCGCGGGCTGGCGCTCGTGCAGAAGGTGCATTGCCCCCCGCGTCAGCCCAGGGCGACGGTAACTCTAACCCAGGCGGCGAACCAGGCGGCACAACAGGCGCAAAAGATGTATCCACCTCGTCCGTGCCGGAGACCGGCGGCGACCGAAAGCATCCGATTTTTCAAGACGTGCAGCTCCGCGTGATTAGTTTGACATGGGCACCTTCCCGTTCGTCCTACTTCTCCAGCTTCGAGGTTTTCATTGCAGAAAAGTGGCTGAACAACAAAGAGTCGGAGTTGATCAAGCTGGTTTACGAGTTTCTTCCTTATCAACAACGATTGTCGGAGTACGGTTCCTATGATTTGAAAGTCCATAGGCTCCGGGTCACAAGAGATTCAACATGCGACGAAAGCCTCATGCAAATGGCATGGCCTGAAGGCGAAAACGGCCCACCCGGCTCCCACCACTCAGGCGATGCACTGGCATCGACCGCCCCCGCCCGCAACAACGCATTGCCCTGCTATCGCACAACCGCAGACGACTTCCGACGAGCGGTCTCACGAGGTCGGTAGCGGGTCCGGCATATAAGACAGAGGCATCAGCCGTTGTCGCAGACGATGACGCAAGCCGGTTTCACATGATACAGCTTGGTCCCCGACGCCCAAAATGCTCGCGGGGCCAGCACTGGCGAGCCCCAACTAAGTGCTGTCATTGCGGGGCTACAAACGACATCGAGCGAAGATGTGGCCCTCGCCGTCTCAGATTGTTCCGGAGTCGCCGGCTACTCGCAAGCAATCCAACGGACGAAAAACGGGCTTGCGACCAGGTCCCATGGATAACTGTTGTAATCAGCGTTTGCACCAACTGAGGATTGTTCACGAAATGCGGCGTCGAGAGTCGTTGGGTTTCCACCGTTCCGGCCTGGTAACTGGTACCCGAGTGGACGTTCGTAATTTTGAAAGCACTTCCCGCTGTGGTCAAATCAGTTCGCCGCCACTTTACAACGCAACTTCGGCTTCCACGGACCGAAGTGCGCCTCTAAAAGAAACCAACCCTGGCCGAACTGGAGATGTGCAAACAGTGGCCTCTCGGCTGAAACCAACAATTCTCTGCATTGACGACCAATGGAGTGGGCTCATCGGTCGCAAGATGTTGCTCGAAAACAACGGCTATGAAGTCTTGGAGGCGACCGGTGGGAACGAAGGACTGAGGTTGTTCCTCTCGCATTCTGTAGACGGGGTGGTCCTCGACTACCAGATGCCCGGGATGAACGGGGACGTGGTTGCCGCGAAGATGAAGCGGGCTAAGCCACATGTCCCGATCATGCTGTTATCCTCCTACGGGCCATTGCCGAAAAGTAAGCTGGAGGCAGTGGACATTTTCCTGTCGAAATCCCAGTCGCCGAAGATTCTCTTATCCTCGCTTCAGCATCTACTTAACCGTCGCCCCAAACCGTTCTTCAGCCGTTGGTTCGATACGTGGAGAAGTCGCAGTGAAGGAATGAGGCAATGAACCTTTTGAATCGGTTTTTCGGACGAGGTTGCTCGCATCGCTTCGCCTGGCCACGCGTTGACGCCAATGGTCGTCACTGTGGCTGTTGAAAAACTCTTTTCACGGGATTTCACGAACGAAAGTCGCTCGCAAGTTATTGAATCTTCGTTTGCCGTAGGCGCTGAAATTCACGGAAATTACTGGTTTGGTTCCTTTTTCAACAGCCACAGGCGATTACACTCGCAACCCGGTCAGTGAGTGAAATCGTACTCGAACTTGTTGGTCGGCTGCATCACTTCACCTCTGCGAGGCAGCTCGAGAGCTCGGCCTGGATCTGTTCGGTGCGACGCTGACCCTCGGCTCGATCTTTGTTGACCTTGGTGAGCTTGAGCTTCACGCCGTCGATCACGCGGTTCCGACGTTGGATCACGGTGTCGTCGTCTGTACCCTCGAGCTGATCGATCTTGTCTTGGTCGAGTTGGATCTCCTGGACCTCGGTGTTGATCGTCGCCGTCGAAGGTTCGAGGGAGTTGAGCTTCTCCAGGTTGGCGCGGTAGCACGCGGCGCGGTGAGCTCGAACGTTGTATACGCCGCGCACGCCATAAACGATCGCGACGACCAGTGACAAGAACAACAGCAGGAATAGCTTTACAGCGACCGGGTGCTTCTTCACAGTGAAACCTCCTGAACGCTCGACTGTGGGTCGAGCAGGAATCGCATAGCTTCTGCGAGTGGATCGTCCTCAACGGCTACTGTATCGCCTTGTGGGTGAAATGGCGAGATTTCGCCAGCCGTGCCCGGAGGGCTCTTCGGCCAGGTCCTTCCGTAACGTTCTACCGTTCGGAAGCCCGGAACCTACTGGCCTTAAGCATGACTCCGCCATCGCAATCAGAAGCTCATTCGCGACCGCCACGATTGAACTTGCTACGTAGTACCACGGCTGTGCCCCGGCTCGCCCCGGGGTGGGGTCAAGAGCCGACTCGCCGAATCGCCAACAGCGTCAAGTCGTCGAAGCGCGCTTCACCCTTTTCGAAGGAGCGTAGGTCTTCGAGGCAAGCAGTAATCAGTTCAGCTGGAGGCCGCGCGGATTGCTGGCGCACGAGGTGCGTGACGCGGTCCACGCCGTATTCGTCGTTTGCGTTGCGGGCTTCCGAAAGGCCGTCGGTGTAGAGAAACAGTGTGTCGCCGGCTTCCATTTGCAGGCGCGTGGCGGAGAACTCGACTTCACAAAACATCCCCAGCGGCAACCCCGTGGATTCAATGCGAAGCACGCCGCCTTTTCCAACCACGATCGCGGGCCAGTGCCCGGCATTATGGATTTCCACCTCCCCGGTAGGCTTAGCCAGCCCGCACACCACCGTGGCGTATTGTCCAGCCAACGCGCTTTCACATAAGACGCGGTTTGCTTGCGAGACCATCTGGCCCAGCGGCAGCGCCATTTTAATCAGGCTGCGGAATAAGGCGTGGAGTTGCGTCATTAGCATGGAGGCGGCCACGCCCTTACCCGAGACGTCGCCCAGCACGAAGAACAGCTGTCCATCGGACGGAATCAGGTCGCAATAGTCGCCGCTCACCGGCCCGACCGGTTCGTAATGAAAGCCGGTCTCCCAGCCGCCAGCCCGCAGCCCGACTTGCGGCAGCAGGTTGCGTTGCAGTTGCGAGGCCAGATCAAGGTCTCGCTGCAGCGCATCGCGCTGAGGCGGAGTCAGGTGGTCAAGGCAGTAGCGTACCAGCGGATCAGCAAGCAGGCGATCTTCTTCCACTGGGTCATGGCACGTTTCGCACAGCCCATAGCTGCCCTTGTCCATGCGCTCCAGCGCAGAATCCACGTCCCGCAAAAGACCGGCCAGCCCCGCCCTCTGCGGCGCAAGAGCAATCGCCTCTTCCAGGCGGCGCTTGCGCTCCTGCAATTGACTGTTCAGGAAAGCAATCTCCAGAGTGGCCATGACACCCCCCATGCCGATTACTCGCTATCTTAAGGTCGTCCTCATTGGATTGTAGCGACCCAGCTTTCGATGCAGGTGCCGCCGAGCCATCACGAAAAAGAACGGTAGCCCAAACCGTCCACCTCACCCGGGATTATCATTCTGAGCGGAGCAGAAGGCTGCAAACTGAGGCCAACAATTTTCAATGAGTGTAGTTGCCTGTGGCTGTTGAAAAAGGAACCAAACCAGTAATTTCCGTGAATTTCAGCGCCTACGGCAAACGAAGATTCAATAACTTGCGAGCGAATTTCGTTCGTGAAATCCCGTGAAAAGAGTTTTTCAACAGCCACGCCTGATTTCGACAATTGTTTCCTAGCAGGCTGAAAAACATCAGCATAGAATGTTTGCGTACAACCCTCGTTTCATGCATCACACTTCTAGTGCCACTAAGGAGGTCTTCGTGAGGCGATTCGGTTCTGCCTTTTCGGCAACTATGCTTCTCCTGATCTCAGCAGGCTGCGGAAGCAGCAGTTCGCGTCAACTTCAGTCCATGAACATCAGTCCTACAACGGCAAGCGGCCAGGCGCAGTTCGTCGCCACCGGCCACTACAATCAAGCTCCTCTGAGCATGTCGCCATTACCCGCCTTTTGGACGATTTATTTGCCGGGCGGCGAGACGGGCGCGACGATTACTCAGGACGGTGTCGCTCAATGCGAGCCAGGAGCCTCGAAAACGTTTTCCGTCTTAGCCTACGCGCCCGCTGATCCAGGTGCTCCAATCAAAATACCTCTGACTGGGAAGATGGTTCTCGGCACGGCGGTTTTGAACTGCCCGTGAGGCGCCGAAGTCAAGAAGGGGTAGGTACCTTGACCATCCCGTCAGTTCTTCCCATGGAGCGCCTTACTCCAGCACGAAGACGTTCTTTCGCGCACATCTCCCACTAAACCCAACACGGTTTCTGCGGGAGGTCTTATCAACTGGCGAAATATCCCCATTTCACCAACAACCTCGTAGTTGGTGTAAAGGTGTAAACGCCAGATTGCGACAGTATGTCCCGGCGAGGTCGGCGATGAAAGCTGCAGCCGTGTTCGCATTACGCGTCCTTGTCCTCACCCTGGGTCTGATCATTGTTTTCATGATTGCCATTAAGGTGGCTGGCATAGCACAGGCGCCGTTACCTTTAGCCCAGGCTGCGTCCAGTCCAGCGGGTCAGGCGCAACAGGCCACTTCGTTGCTTAGACCACTCCTGGCCTATGCGTTCCTGGTTTCGCTGGTGACTGCCTGGATCATCCAGAACTCGCGCTGGCGCGGATTGAAGTTGATTACGGCGCTGGTCTTCGCGTTCTACGGCCTGATGACCTTTATCAGCCAGATCGAAAGCATCGCTTACTTGCGCGCGAAAATGCCGCCCGGGCTGATTAAGAACCTCTTTGTGATGGGAGCGGTGGTCGCGGTTCTGTTTGTTCTACTGGCAGTGCTCATCATGCGGAAAATACGCGGGCCCGAGCAGCCGCATGCCGAGCGCGTTCCTGCGCTGAAGAGCCAGGCGGCCCGTTTTTGCATTCTCGCCATCGTGTACGTGGTGCTCTATTACCTGTTCGGATATTACGTGGCTTGGCAGAATCCCGAACTGCGCCTGTACTACTCCGGAACAACGGAGCTAAAGAGCCTCTACCAGACAATGCGCTCTACCCTGACAGGAACGCCGTGGATGCTGGCGTTTCAGTTCGGACGGGGACTCCTATGGGCGCTATTCGCCTATCCCGTGGTCAGGATGTTGAACACCAGAAGAATTGAAACTGCGGGCATCATCGCGGCGCTATTCGGAGTTTGGAGCTTCGCGCTGCTCATGCCCAACCCGCTGATGCCCGCTTCTGTAGCGCACAGCCACTTCTGGGAGACGCTGTGGAGCGACCTTCTCCTGGGCGCAATCGTGGGATGGGTGCTGGCTGCAGACGCGAGCCTCACTGCGCCGGGCCAAACGCAGGCCGTGTCGGCGGGCAGCAGTTAAGACTGCAGGCGAGGCAGGACGCCTTCGCCCGCCAGATAGGTCGAGAAACTAAGGGCAATCTCAGCATGAAGGGGCCAACGATTGCCCTCGTCTATTCCGAGAAAGGAGCTTGCGCAATCCAATCGCAGAAATTAGGCGCGCGAAATTCGAGCATGTAACGATCGCGAATATCGCGCATAAACGTCTGGGAAGCAGCACGGGGGTGCTTACGAACCACATCCGCACAGGTCTTCACGAATGCGTTTTTGAATTTCAGCCGGGGGAATGCCCTAAGAATTTCATCGACATCGCTCTTCTTTATTAGGGTGAAATCGGGGCCAAGCACGTCAGCTCCAGCTCCCTCGCCTACCAATGCGATCTCAGGCTGCTTGAATTGCCCGATGCGAGAAGCGTGCATGGCAATTCCATCCCACACGATGGTAGATTTCTCCTGCGAGTATGCCTGCTCTTGCAGGAAGCGTTTTGCTACTTCGGCTCCTTGAATCTCGAAAGGCAGATCTCCCTCAAAGCGTTCGGTCAACCCTAGATCATGAAGAATACACGCAAGATACAGGAGCTCTTCGTCAAAAGTCTGCCCCAGCGCTCGTCCGATCAGAGAACCGAAGAGAAATGTCCGGGCCGCATGGTTGAAAAGATACGGCGGGGAAAAAGAACGGCTTAGGTCGGTTGCGGTTCTCGCGATCTTTGAATCCACCACACGGATACCGGCAACCTCGGATGGCAGCGGTTCGGCCGCGGGCTGGGTCGCGGTAGGATGCTGCTGCCTTCCCGAACCCGTCCACGCCGCACTCTGCATCGTGGCACCAAATGCCAGAGCTCCCAAGCCATGGATTGCTTCGCGCCTGTTCATATTCCTCCTTTTCGGATGGCCTCAGTAATTTCCAGTTGGTAATAGAAGAATGGGTCTGCACGCACTTGGCAAACGGCTCAGGGTAGCATGTGGATATTGGCTTGATCACCTGTGTTGGGACGTTCAGATGCTAATTGAGGACAGATGGCTGGTTGACGCCGGTTCGCTGCAACCGAGATTCATTAACATGAGGTATTTCGAGTCTTTTTCTATGATCTGCATTCTATGATCTGCCAATCAAGCGCTGTAACTGGGTACGATAGCCTCGGCTGCAGGAAAGCTCTTTACCATTCCTCAGGACCGCAATGTATTCGCCGCTCTCGCAGGGCTGTAGTTCCTTGATCTTGCGGACATTCACAATCACTGATCGGTGGATACGAACAAAGCGATCCGGATCGAGTCTCTCGGAAATGCTGCCAATACCTTCCCGCAGCAGATACGAGTCTTTGCCGACGTTCAGTTTCACGTAATTGGCGGCTGCTTCGATCCAGTCAATCTCCTTCACATCGAGGAACACGACCTTCCCTCCTGCGCGGATGACCATGCGGTCGTCAACTTGCTTCGACTCCATCTTTGGTTCGGCGTTCTTAGCGAGCAGGTCAAGAATCCGGCCGGTCAAATCGCGATTGTGGAACTTCAAGAGCTCTGCCCTGGCTCTTTCAACGGCATGATGGAGACGCTCGCCGTCAAAAGGCTTCAGCAGATAATCCAGGGCGTGCGCCTCGAATGCTCGAATCGCAAATTGATCGTAGGCCGTGGTAAAGACAACAACCGGCATCTCGTCGGACGCGATTTGCTTGAGTACCTGGAACCCATCCATGTCAGGCATCCGAATATCGATCAACAAGAGGTCAGGCCGGTGAGTTTGTACGGCGCTGATGGTCTGTAGGCCGTCCTGACATTCTGCGACCACCTGCACGCCGGGTTCTGAATCGAGCAGCACCCGCAGTTTCTTGCGCGCCAGGTGCTCATCATCGGCAATGATGGTACGGATCACAGGGATAATCATGTGATTGTCTCCACCGACCTCATTTCGGGGTCGTTGGTCCCACGCCTTAATCGGTTAGACGCGCACCGAGCTCAAAGGATTAGCCCTTTTTCTGCGCAGCCGGTTTGCTTCCGCGCAGCTAAGGCAGGTCACTCTTAGGTATTCCAATTTAGGGCATGGGGACGCTCTCTGTCTGGAGCAATTTCGGCGCCTTCATTAGAGCTCGTGGTTCTGGCGAAGTTCTCCTCATCCATCGACAATTGAGGCTCAATTCGAAACGGGATCCGCACGCATACCTCGACGCCGCCGCTCGGGGCATCGTGAATCTCGAAGCTCTGCTGGCTGCCGAATAGCGTCTGGAGCCTTTCCCGCGTCGTGCGAAGGCCCAAACCGCTTCCCGAGGGAGTGCCGACAACTGAAACCAGGCCGGGCCCGTTGTCCCTCACTCGCAAGTAAAGATCGCGCCCATCGCGACTGGTGGCGATCCAGACACTGCCCCCTGAGGAGAGCCTTGAAATACCATGCCGAATCGCATTCTCCACCAGCGGCTGCAGTAACAAGGACGGAACCTGCGCATCCAAGGTTTCCGCCGCGATATCGAGAGCGATACTCAGCCGCTCGCCAAACCTGACTTTTTCGATTTCAAGATAACCGGCCACAAACTCAAGTTCCCGAGTCAGGCTGGTGATCTGGATTCCTCTACTCTCGAGGCTCATCCGCAGCAGATCACTGAGGCGGGACATCATCTTATCGGCGGCTGCAACGTCGGTTAACATGAGCGCCGAAATTGAATGCATGGTGTTGAAAAGGAAGTGTGGTTGCAGGTGGCTTTTCAAGGCCTGCAGATGCGACCTGGTCAGCTGCATTTCAAGCTTCGCGGAATGCAGTTCTCGATCCCGAAATCTGCGGTAATACGACAGAGCGTGCCCCACCAGCACAATCGGTACATAGGTTCCGGTAGTGTCGTCAACGACGTTTGACAAGAACAAATTCTTGAAGATTTGCCAGTTGATCGCAAATACGTGGGTCTGTGAGTTCCAAACGGCGGATACAAATCTCCCCAGCTTGGCATCCCACGCCGCATAGGGCGTCAAACCGCGCAGTGTTATGTGAGCGATGCAGAAGGCAAGGGCGAACAGGAGATGTAGCAATGACCGGCGCACCCAATTTCCGCGTTGAATCGGGAAGCGCATGGCCAGGGCAAGCACGAGAGGAGTAAGAGGGGCGTAGGTGAGTACCTGGCTGAGTTCCGACGCCAAGACGCTGACGAAAGTCATGGGGTAACCTCGCGACCGCCACAACTCGTAAATCGAGCCGGACGCAGCCAGGGCAACGAGGGTCCAGATGCCAAAGCTCGCTGCCCAGATCAGCCACGGACGCGTGCCCCACGGTCCTTCAGAAACAACGGTCTCCTCATCCTGGACGGGTGCAGTCCGGCGCGGTCGACGCACGAGTTCGCCGGTGCAATTCGGACATTTGCCCTGCGACTCGGAGGCGCACTCGGCACAGAACGTACACTCGTAGGAACATATGTAGGCGTGTCCGTCCGCGCGAAGGAGTGCCGCGCACCTCTCACAGCGAGTTTTCATTTGAAGTTGCATGACCGTACTACCTGCGCTCAACTTACTTCAGTGGCCGCGCCCGGGTTGAGTTCGTCTACTGTACTGCGAAATACTGCCACTGACATTCAATCACAGTTATGCCTTGGAGTGGTGGCAGTTCGTCCCCGCAAATCCGCTCTTCGTCCCTAATAACTGCCGTTTATACCTCATAGGCGGCGACTGTTCCCTCTGGAGGCACGGCCACCAGATCGATGACGTTGTCGCGATGCTAGCTCTCTGCTTTTCCGTGTCCGTCCGCGTCGAAACCTACTCTTTCTCTTTCTCTTTGCTCGCTGGGTGAACGTCAAGAAAGAGTGCTACTCTCTGTTTCGAGACAAGACTTCGGGGCTTGCCAAGTCCGGCAAGCCCCGATTCACAGCTGGCGATCTGGCTAGAAGCTCAGCTTCAAGCCGAACTGCAAGTTGCGCGCATTCAATGTGGTGACAGCTTCGCCGAACAGAGGATCCGTGACCTTGTTGTGCGCACCGGTCTGCGGGGTCGCCAACAGGAAATTAGCACGGTTGAAGACGTTGAAGCCTTGAGCCTCAAACTTCAGGTTAAACCGTTCGGTCAACTTGAAGGTCTTGCCCAAGGTCATATCTGCATACCATTGTCCCGGGCCGACGAAGGTGTTGCGGCCCAGGTTTCCGGAGCAACCGAGGCAAGGACTAGAGAAGTTGTTCGCAAGTCCAGGCAATGCCGCTGCCCATCCATTCTCCCACGCGGCGCGGCTGCTGCCATCGAAGCGAGGGATAACTGAGTTAGGCCGGTCGTCCTTTACCCCGTTAAGGTTGTAATCCCCTCCCTGGTTGACGCAGATACCAGTATTGACATCGTTAGCAGTGCATCCGCCAGTAACTGGATCAGTTCCAACCAGCCGGGCCGCAGATCCGCGATAGGGTTCCCAGTGAGCGCCACTTTGGAACGCCCAGATTCCACTGTATTGCCATCCGCCCAGAGCAGCACCCGCAAAGCCACGCTGTGGACCAGGAATCTGATAGACGTAATTGACAACCAGTCGATTTCGAATGTCGTAGATGGAGTTTCCCCGATCGAGACCCGGAATCGTCTGGTCAGTAGTGTAGCCATCTCCCCCACCCGCCCCGTTTGCCCCAGTGGCGGAGTTATGCCAACCGGAGCCATTGTCGATGGAATGGCTGTAGGTGTAGTTCACGTTCAGAAGCAATCCGTGGCTCATCTGTTTCCTGACCTGCAACTGGAGGGCGTTGTAATTCGAGTTAACAACGTTCTGCCATTCGCGGAGCGTGCCGTAATTTGGGTTGAGGAAGCCAGTCGTATTTGTCGTACCATTCCTCTGGCCGCAGAGTTGTCTGCCGAGATTGTCCGTCACGCATCCTCCGGCGGGCAATAGGCCCCCTGGAATGCTGTTGATGTTCTCCGAGCGGAACAGCTTATGCCCGGCGGTGCCGACGTAATCCGCTTCCAGAACCCACTTGCCCGCCACCTCCCGCTGCAAGCTGAGGTATTCGTTGTAAACGTAAGGATCGTCGACCCCCTGAGGCTGAATAATTCCGGTGAGGAAGGCCAGGTTCTGATTGCTCGCGATCCATCCGACCAGGTTCCCAGCGGCCTGCGCACCCACACCTTGTCCAACATTCGTCGCCGGACCACTAAACGCGGGCGCGACCGAGCAGTTGGGGCATCCGGCACCGAAGGGTCCGTACACTACCGTCTGTGTGTGCCCTGGAACGAGAAAGTTTGTTGCGTCATTGAACGAGTAGTACGGCAGATTCCAGCGCGAGTTCGAGAGCGGGTTATACAGAGTGCCCTCGTACGAGATGCCGAAGCCACCGCGTAACGACGTCTTGCCGTCACCAAACACATCCCATGCGAACCCTACGCGCGGCCCGAAATCCTTGCTGCGTCCCTTGCCGAGCGATGAAGCTGGGGCGAATCCTCCAGGACCGCAGACACCGGCCAGTTGCGCCAAGGCTATCTCCGCGGCAGTGTCGCAGACACCAACTGTCCCCACCGGAGCATTGGCCTGCTGCAGCCAGCCCTGCCCAGTAGTTAGGTTGTCGATTACCTGGTTCCCAGGTCCCCTCAGGAACGTTGTAGCCGCGTTCGCCTCCTCATTGTGCCGCTGATACTTGTCCCAACGCAAACCAAGATTCAAAGTTAAACGCTTTGAGACTTTCCAATCGTCCTGTAGGTAAAGACCGGCCTCGATGTTCCTCCAGTGCCGAACGTTCGACGACAGCTGAGCCTGAGCGTTCTGGTTGAACGACTTGCACGGCGGAGCGCAAATGCCAGGATCTACGCCTGCCGTTTGATCATGCGGAGAATCGATGGCAAAAAATAGCTGGTCGGCGAAGTAGTACGAGGGACGGGCAACATTGAATACGCTATTTTCAATGTTGCGCCGGATGTCAACTCCGATCTTTATATTGTGGTTTCCGTGGCTTAGCGAAACCATATCGGAATACTGGTAGATATTGTCTTTGAATGTCTGGGGATACCCGGCGTAACTTCCAAACCCGAGACTGCCGTCGTCGAAGCCAATCTGGGGTACGCCCGGATGGACGGCACCGGTGGCGGTGTCGTTCAGCGTGTACCCGGCGCGAAACTCGTTCAATACCGTTGGACTGAAGGTATGCACCCAGCTCATTTGCCCGCTGGGAAACAGGTTCCGTGAAGGATTCGTGAACCCGCGCGCTCCCTGCGGCTTCAATGGACCGTAAGCGTCGGTGGATCGAAACCAGTTGTAGTTGAAAGACAGCCGGTTCGCCGTGTTCAAGTTGTAGTCCAGCCGCCCCGACCACTCTTTGCCGTTAAACAGATTTCCCAGCACTTGTGTTTGCGACGCAAACGACGCGGTAGCGGTGTCGAGCATCTGAATGTTTCTGTTAGCGAGGAGAGCAGGCGTGTCGTATGGGGCACCCGCGGCACCCAATGGATTTGTGCACGTACCGTTGTCGGTCGCGGGGTTATAACCAATCATTTGTGCGAATAGCAAAGGTACCCGCGTAGTACCGGCGGGATCTCCCGAGTAGTTGGTGGGACACAGATAATCGCTAATACTCTGGAATCCGCTCCCACTAAGGCCTGCACTCATGTAGCTACCAATTGTTAAGCCGCTTATCGGAGTACCTTGAGCCTTCGACGGGAACGTCGAGTACAAAAGGTTTGCCACGGAGTTTGGGAAGGTGCTGGCGACTAGCTGCGAGTACGCTGGATCCTCCTGGGATACGGTAGTGGGGGGAGCGCTCGTGTTGAAATGATCGAACTGCAGCGCGCCGAAGAAAAACAACTTATCTTTAATGAGTGCTCCACCCAACGTCCCACCGTACTGGCTGAATCGAACCAGCGGCTTTGGGTTTCCACCCTTGTTGTCGAAAAAATCATTGGCATCAAGGGCGTCGTTGCGGCCGTAATACCAACCGCTTCCGTGCATTGCGTTCGTCCCCTGCTTAGTCACCAGATTGTTGATGGAGCCGGCGCTGCTGCCGTATTGTGCTGAGTTGTTTAGAGTGAGTTGCTGGAACTCCTGCACCGTGTCTTCGATTGGTGTGTTGGTTACACCGCCGCTCAAATCCTTGTTGTTGATCCCATTAATCAAGAAGCCGTTGAAGTTCTCGCGAATACCGTTGACGACCGTGTTATGACCGTTCTCAAAATCCACGCCCGCCACGTTCACGGCACCGGCGGCCAGTTGCATCAAGTCGTAAACGTTTCGACCGTTCAGCGGGAGATTCGCGATCTGAGTGGACCCTACTGTGGTCGCCATCTTCGAATCTTCGGTATTCACAGCTGCCGCTTCGCCGCTTACCTCCACGATTTCCTGCGTCTGGCCCACCTGCATCTTGAAGTCTACGTGCGCGACCGTGCCGGCATTCACTGAAACGCCATTGTTCGACACCGTCTTGAAGCCAGGAGCTTCCACCGTGATCTTGTACGTTCCGACCGGCAACTCCTTCAAGTCGTATAAGCCGCTCTGGTTGGTCACTGTCGTGTCAGTAAAGTTTGTGCTGGGATTGCTGACGGTGACCTTCGCATTGGCGATTGCGGCGCCCGTTGGGTCGATCACCACGCCAGCGAACTGGCCGTTTTGCACTTGGGCGCTTGACCACGAAACGAATAACAGCAAGACAGATAACAAGCATACAACAAAACCGAACCTTCGCAGTGCCATAACCAAGACCTCCTGGGTGAGGAATTCTGTGGCGCTTGAGAACTGCACCTGACCGCACGCTGCCTTGGTTGCAGGTGCGGAGCCAATAGAATGGGGATTAGAGGAAGTGGGATGAACGCAACGATTACCGGGATATCAACGACGAATAGCGGTATGAGTAACAATGCCCTGACAGCGCTTGAATGTTTGTTAAGCAAGTTACTCTACAAGAAATAGCGGGGCGACCTCACTCCGGATATGGAAACTGGTAGTCTCTGAGTACGGCCACCCGCAAATAGAGTATTAGGACCCGCGGCTCGACGGCCAAGATTTCGTGCTAGATTGATCGGAATGGAGCGGACGCTGAGCAGCGCAATGGTTAGCGGGATTTTGTGGGGAGCAATGCTGTCGGCCTTCTCGGGGACGGCGGGATCGCAAGCCGCCGGGCACCCGCCGTCGGAACCACTGGTGGGAGGACAAGTCACCGACAAGGTGTTGTGTGCCGGCTCGTCGGGGCAGAGTTACGCCTTGTATCTGCCTTCTAACTACACTCCGAGCAAGCGCTGGCTCCGATACTCTACGCCTTCGACCCAGCAGCGCGGGGCCGGATACTGGTAACACTTTATAAGTATGCGGCGGAGAAGTACGGCTACATCGTAGCTGGATCCAATAACTCTCAGAACTTCACAAATGAGCCACCAGAGCGCTCGATGTTCGCGATATGGCAGGACACGCACCAGAGGTTTTCACTGGATGAACACCGCACCTACACAACGGGATTCTCGGGCGGGGCACGAACGGCCACCATGGTAGCCCTGCGCTGCCCGGTCTGCGCGGTGGCCGGCGTGATCGCTCACGGCGCCGGATATCCGAATTCGGGCAAGCCTTCGCAAAAGGATACGTTTTTCTATTTCGCCGCCGTGGGAAACCAGGATTTCAATTGGGGGGAAATAGTGGAACTGCGGCGTGCCCGGGAAGAATTGGGTTTACCCTACCGAGTGGAGGTCTTTGACGGCGAGCACCAGTGGGCATCCGCGGAGATCGTGGAAGAAGCGATTGAGTGGATGCAGCTCAAAGCCATGCAGACGGGCTCTCTGCGGCGAGACGATAGGTTCATTGGGCACGTCTTCAACGAAATGGAGGCGAGGGCAAAGGAAGCGGAGAACCGACGAGACGCGATCGGTCAACTCAGCGCCTATCGATCCCTGGTGTCGGATTTCAGCGGATTAAGGGAAGCGGCCGACTACGGCGAGAAACTGGCAGCACTGAAGCGGTCGACACTCCTGAAAGAAGCGTTCAAGAAGGAGCAGGACGAAATTCGCGAGCAAGAGTCGCTGACCCAAACGATTTCCGGACGGTTGTCACACTTAGGCGACATCGGCGTCCGCGACCAGGTCGGCTTGAGGGAGTCGGTGCGGGAAGGCATGAAACAGCTTAAGGAGGATGCTGCGCACTCCACGAACACAGAAAAACGCCTGGTACGCCTTCGTGCATTTCATGACCTTTGGGCGCAGGGCATCGAGGCCGGACAGGCAGAACTCTTGGCCAAACACTCGGCAAGGGCGGAGAACTATTTCCAGTTGATGGCGGACGTGGCTCCGGATGCGTGGTGGCCATTGCTGTTGTTAGCCGAGACGCGAAGCGCAATGGGTAACCATAAACAGGCAATCAAAGATCTGCGGGAAGGAGTCCGACGGGGATTGAAGAATGCGGAGGTCATCGAAAAGGATGAAAGTTTGCAACCGTTGCGCTCGGAGCCGGAGTTCCAGAAGATGCTGTCGGAACTAACAGCAAAATAGCCCCTGTCAATGGTGCCTGGGGCAGGATCTGCAGTTCTGCCAAAGGATCTTCCCCGTGGCGGCATCAAATGCGCTCCATGATCCCCACGTAATCTGCTGTCCCGATGGCGACAAGGTGTAAGGGAGATGATCGCTATTCGCGATCGCGACATAAATGCGTTTACCATCGGTGGCCGTGCCCCACCCGATGCCACCGACGAAGCGCCCTGGCCCAACCGGTGTGCTCTAAACGATGATGCCGTCATCGGGATTGAGCGCCCAAAAGATGCCGCTCTTTTGGCCAAAGCCGACAATATTGCCCCCAGAGTTTGCGCGCTGAGCGCTGAGACTAATAAAGGGACACTGATTAATGCGGTCATGGGCAACGACACGTTACGATTCCTAATTGACATCTGTATTGTTGAATTAAATTGCGATTACGCTTGCCCGCACGATGCTTTGGCCAGAACTCAAACAAACCATTACAATTGCCCATGCGAGGCCCTTGTCATGGCTCAGGCCAAACCCATTCGTATCCTGAGCGTAGAGGATCATCCGGTCTTCCACGAGGGACTGGCGACGATCATCGGCTCTCAGCAGGACATGCTCCTTGTTGCCCACGCGTCGAATGCCGTGGAGGCTGTAGCTGAATTTCGTCGTCATCGACCCGACATCACCCTGATGGACCTTCGGCTCCCCGGCACCGACGGAACCGACACCCTTATCGCAATCCGAGGAGAGTATCCACAAGCTCGTATCATCATGCTCACCACATCAGACAGCGATGGGGACATCCAGCGTGCGCTGCGAGCGGGAGCGTCGGCTTACATACTTAAGAGCATGCCGAAGAATGAATTGCTGGGTGTGATCCGATCGGTTCACGCCGGTCGGCGGCATATTCCGCCCGAGGTGGCGGCTCGCCTCGCCGAGCACCTGGGTGGCGACGACCTCACGACGCGGGAATTGGACGTTCTTCGACTCATTCGAGATGGCTATCGCAACAAACAGATTGCGGATCAACTGTCGATTGCGGAGACCACGGTTAACTTCCACATCAAGAACCTGGTGGATAAACTTCAGGCGAACGATCGGACCCATGCCGTCACCATCGCGCTCCGACGTGGCCTGCTGCAAATCTGATCGCGTTCCCGGCCTCTAGAAAACTGCAGGATGCTGGCTGTAGATTTCGAGGTTCCGCGACAGCCATGAACGAAGTAGAGTCGAAGAATGCTGCTAAGGACGGTATGGCCAATACCGTGACAGGACGTCCTGGCGTGGCGCTCCCGCGCTGGATTTCGGCAAGCGTAGGGAGAACTTTAGGGATTTTCTTGCTCGCAATGCAGCTAGGTTCTTGCGGGCAGTCCGCTCCAAAGCCGGTGACGCTGACTTACCTGCGCCCTGGGTGGCCGCTACTCGACCCGTCAGAGTTGCCCTTATTGCAGCGGTTCACGTGGGAAACAGGAATCCAACTTAAGACTCTTCCGTTTCCGGAAAATTCTCTCGACCAACTGGATCTCTCGCGCAAACTCCTGCAGGAGGGCAGCTCCGGTCCCGATGTGTTGGGTATCGATTTGATCTGGTCTGGGGTTCTCGAAGGGGACCTGACGGATTTACGACCCTACTTGGCGGCTGAAATGTCCGCCCTAAAGCCACAATTGCTGCCCAGCTACACAGCGGGCGGGAAAGTTGTGGCTATTCCTTTAGGGGCTCAGATAGGTGTTCTGGAATATCGAACCGACCTTCTCCGCGAATATGGCTATGACCACCCTCCAAAGACGTGGGACGAGCTTGAGCGCATGGCCGAGCGCATCCAGGCAGGCGAGCGCGCCAAAGGCAAGAAAGATTTCTGGGGTTATGTCTGGCAAGGAGCAGCGACCGAAGCTTTGACCTGCAACGCCTTGGAATGGCAGGTCGCCGAAGGAGGGGGGCGGATCATCGAGAATGACCGGACAATCAGCGTGAATAATCCGGCGGCCATTCGGGCATGGCAACGGGCCAAGCGCTGGATCGGTTGGATATCGCCACCCAGCGTCGTAGCATACGCGGAACTGGATTCCGAGAACGTTCTTGACTCGGGTGGAGCGGCATTTGGCCGTGTCTGGGGCGGGATAACGATTGCTCATGGTGGGCAATCTCGCTTACTTCATTGGCGAACTTCGCTGAATGTCGGAAGGACTGGCTATACCAGCATTCCTGGCGCGCTCGAAGGGCGGGCTGGCACCTTAGGAGGTTCCGGCCTGGCGGTTTCGGGACATTCTCTCCATCCTCGGGAAGCCATCGAGCTTGTTCGGTTCCTGAATCGCGCGGAAGTGCACTCGAACGAGCAGGACGAAAGCGCTTCAGTCAGCCGATCTGCGCAACCCGAATTTTACGATCTGCCGTCGTTCTCGGATCTGCGCAACCATTCCGGGAAAACGGGACAGCGTAAGAGCAGTGTAGTCGGCCGGCCGTCCAGCGTGGCTGGGCGCACATACGAGCAAGTTGCCAGAGCTTACAGCGGTGCCGTCCGTTCAGTGCTGACTGGACAGAGAGGCGCGCCAGAAGCTGCGGCTGAACTGGAAAGGGAACTGATCAAAATAACGGGTTTCCGCACCGGCCCGCCCCAGACGGTGGACTAGATAGTGCGCTAGCATGAACGATTGGTTGGGTGCATCCGATCGTTTTATCCTTGGCGTAGAAGAAGCACGGTCGGAAAACGGCTAAGCGAGCTCGAATGAAGTCAGCAAACGTCCACTATTTCAACATTGGTCCGCGTCTGACGCTCACCTTTGCTCTCTTAATCGCTCTGATTCTAGGTGGAAACGGCCTCCTTGTCTGGCAATTTCATATAGCTCGCCTCCAAACGGATCGTCTCACCGGCGTGAATCAGCAGGTAATTACGGTTTTGCGACTTCAGAAAAGTCTCCTCTCGTTTCATCAGCGACTGGATGAACTAGCAGAGTCCAAGGATGCGCGCCTGCTGGTAACCGAAGCCGAGCCATTGCGCAGAACTCTTCTTGAAGAGACTGAACGAACAAGGAGCACCGTCACTCATCTGCCGTCTGAGACCCCTGTAGATCCGGCGTTTCTGCCAACTCTGGAAGCGATTGAGATCACTCTGCCGTCACAGCTGGAGGCCATCAACACCCTGGCTACATCGGGTGACTGGGAGGCTGTTCGCCGTCGGGTGGACAACGAACTGAAACCGACGGAAACTCTGACTTCTTCCCTGGTCAAGAGCATTGACCGGGAGGCCAGCGGAGAACTAACACAGGCCGTCGCGAACATGAGAAACGTGCAACGCAGGATCCTTCTTATCGTGCCGGCAACAGCGATCTCCACGTTTCTCATCGCCTCCTTCTTCGCCTGGACCATAGCGGGACGTATCATCGACCTTCGCTTGGAGGAGCGGGTCAGCGAGCGCACGCGCATCACTCGCGAGCTTCATGACACGTTCCTGCAAACTATCCAAGGCAGCAAGCTGGTTGCGGATGATGCGCTGGAGCCGTCTACCGATCCCATCCGAATGCGTCGAGCCATGGAACAGTTATCCGTCTGGCTTGCGCAAGCCATGCAGGAAGGACGGGCGGCACTGAACTCTCTACGCACGACGACGACGCAGACCAACGAGCTTGCTGAAGATCTCCGGAGCGTGACCGAGGACGGCCTCATCCCAAGCTCCATGGCGGTCACATTTTCGGTGATTGGCGATGCCAGTGAGATGCATCCTATCGTCCGTGATGAAATTTACCGCATCGGTTACGAAACTATCCGCAATGCATGTACGCATTCGGGGGCAAGTCAATTGGAAGTAGAGCTCAGATATGCGCGCGACCTTACCCTGCGTGTGGGTGACAACGGCACGGGGATTGATCCCGCGATCGCGGATCGAGGGAAGGACGGACACTTCGGACTGCAAGGGATGCGGGAGCGTGCCGCTCGCATCGGAGGCAAGCTCACGCTCGGGAGTTCCTCGAATTCGGGGACGGAGATTAAGCTAATCGTCCCCGGAGGCATGGTTTTCCGGAAGATGACGCCCGTTCGACGGTCTTTGTTTACAAGGATACGAACCCTTTTTCACTGCAGCCCCCAAAGATAATACGTTTCAGAGAGGCACAATGAATAGACTAACCCGTAGCGTACTTCCCGGCGTCGATGCTCCAGTCGACTCTGCCCAGACGGTTGCGCCGACGGAACGCGCGACATGGGAGCAGGCTGAAGGCACCCCGTTGCCGCTTGGTGTCACGTGGATCGAAAAGGAGCAGTCTTTCAACTTTGCCGTTCATTCTGAACACGCGGAGAGTGTCACTCTATTGCTTTTTTCCGCAACCAATTTGGTCGACCCCGTCCTCGCGTTCCGCTTCGATTTTCTGCGCAACAAATCCGGGCGGATATGGCATTGCCGGATTCCAATCACAGACGTTGGTGAAGCTCGTTATTACGCATATTCAGTTTCGGGAGAAACAGGTCCTCAGCTTCATAGCTTCGACCCCCAGAAAATTCTCGTTGACCCTTATGCGCGGTGCGTTCTCTTTCCACCCGGCTTTGATCGCGAACTGGCAATGCGAGAAGGCCCAAACGCAGGCCGGGCGCCTTTGGGAGCCCTGACTGGTCACCGCCAAAAATTTGACTGGGGAGGGGATCGACCGCCGCATCACGAGTCTGATGCAGTCATCTACGAACTTCACGTGAAGGGCTTCACCAAGAACCCCAACTCCGGAGTGGATGCATCTCGAGCTGGCACATATGCCGGTCTGGTGGAGAAGATCCCCTATCTCCAAGAACTCGGGATAACCGTTGTCGAGCTGATGCCGATTTTTCAGCGCGATCCGCAAGAGGGTGATTACTGGGGCTACATGCCTTTGAACTTTTTCGCGCCTCATGCGCAGTACGCGAGTAACCGCGACGATGATGAGCAACACCTTGAATTTAAGAACATAGTTAAGGCTTTTCACCAGGCCGGTATCGGCGTGGTGCTCGATGTCGTCTACAACCACACTTGCGAGGGCGATCACAGGGGCCCAATCTACAGCTTCAAGGGTTTCGACGCCGCTGGCTATTACATGCTGTCCTCGGACCCGGCGAACCCTTACGCCAATTACTCCGGCACGGGCAATACTTTGAATTTCGGCGAAGCACATGTACGCAAGATAGTGATGGACAGCTTGCGGTACTGGAAGCATGAGATGCATGTTGACGGATTCCGCTTTGATCTGGCGTCGGTGTTCAGCCGCAATGCGGATGGATCCCTCAATTGGCGAGACGCTCCCATATTCAGTGAAATAGCCGCTGATCCGGAGTTGGGTCGATTACATTTGATCGCAGAACCATGGGACACCGGCGCTTATCAGCTTGGTCGCGGATTCCCAGGTATTACCTGGCTGCAGTGGAACGCGCGGTTCCGCGATGACATTCGCCGTTTTGTTAAGGGCGATGCGGGGATGGTCCCTGACTTAATGCGTCGCATTTATGGCAGTGACGATTTCTTTCCCGACAGCCGCTCTGAGGCTTATCACGCCTACCAGAGTGTGAACTACGTAACCTCCCACGACGGCTTCACCTTGTACGATCTTGTTTCGTACGGCCACAAGCGCAACTGGGCGAATGGTCACAATAACCAGGATGGCACGGACGAAAACTACAGTTGGAATTGCGGCCACGAAGGGGACGAGGGGACGACACCGGAGGTATTAGCGTTGCGGCGAAAGCAGATCAAGAATTTCTGCTCTTTGCTGTTTCTCTCCAACGGGACCCCAATGTTTCGAGCCGGAGATGAATTCCTGAATACACAGTTTGGCAATAACAATCCCTATAACCAGGATAACGAAACGGGATGGCTGGACTGGAGCCAGGCGCGCTCGAACGCGGACGTTTTTCGTTTCTTCAAGAGTATGATTGCGTTTCGGAAAGCTCATCCTGCCCTGGGCCGTAGCAGGTTCTGGCGGGAGGATATCTCGTGGTATGGAGTTGGTCCAATCGTCGATCTGTCCGATGACTCTCGTAGCCTCGCATTCTGCCTGCACGGCGCTTCTCAAGGCGATGATGATATCTACGCGATGATCAACGCGTACTGGGAAAAGTTGGAATTCCACATCCAGGAAGGTGCGGCACAAGAGTGGACGAGGATTGTGGACACGGCATTGCCGAGTCCCTACGACTTCTCGGACCACGGCGTGCCCCTGGAGCAGGCGAAATACACAGTGGCTCCCAGATCGGTCGTTATCCTAGTCCGGCATAAGAAGAGCGACGTGAGGACTGCGCCGACGGCAGGCCAGGAATCCGCGCAGAAGGAATCCAGTGGACGGAAACAAGGAAACCGTTCAGAACGAGAGAGCGGTCTAGGAGCAGGCGGCCGAGCGACGTCATCGTGGGAGGCGGATTTGGCGGCCTAAGCGCAGCGCAGGTACTGAAGTCGGCACCTGCTGACGTAACGCTTATCGATCGGAACAAACTATCGCCTGTTTCAGCCGCTGCTCTATCAAGTCGCCACCGGATCGCTTTCGGCCGGCGAGATTCCAGCCCCATTGCGCAGCGTCCTGAGCCGTCAGAAGAACGCTCGCGTTCTCCTCGACACTGCTCGACATTGATCCCCTATCAAAGCACGTTCTACTCGCTGATGGAGCGAGCTTCGAATACGACTGGCTGATTGTGGCAACTGGTTCGCATGCTCCAGGGTGCTCTATTGCTTGAGAGCGAATGGGGGCAATATCCACTGCCTGTAGAAAAATGCAGTCCAAAACCTACCCCATTTGGGGTGGCCACAAATCGTAGTCGCAGTCATTCTGGTGTCACCTTTTGCTGTGGCCTGGGCACCGTGTCTCCCGCGGAGTCCGGCGTTGTTTTTCTATTCGCTGCGACTGAGAAAGCATTTCCGCTGGCAGGGTCAAGCATGGTGTACCGCTGCTGAGAAAGGGGATCACCGTCAATGAGCACTCGAAGGTGGCCCGCTCTGGAAACCTCTGTGCTATGCCCAGATCGGCGGACTCGCCGTCGCTACCTTCATCACCTTGCTCTTGGTCCCGGTCTTCTACTCGATTCTTGTACTCGACCTGAAGTGGATCAAATGGGAAACGACAGGGGATCGGGAGCAGGCCCCTGAGGCAGAGCCAGCAACAACATGACGAATGCGGGTCGGTCATGAAAAGCCGGCCATGTCGGAGACTAGATCGTCGAAGCGAGGAGATTGATGAATGGGAAAGCTTGATGGAAAGATCGCATTGGTGACAGGAGCATCGAAAGACTTTACTTCGGTGTTCATCGCGATCCTCGTAAATTGTGAAAAACTCGCGATACCCTAGAAGATCGTAGGCATTAATCCCGCCTTCATCCTGGCTGCACCGCACTACGGATTACGCTACGGTTTTGCTTCGGCTACCGGAGATTTCCAACCTCACGATGAATAGCGTCGAGTTCCGCCGCGAGCCGATAATTGAAGCCGCAGCTCTCCTCTTCGAAGTGGGCCTTAGCGCGTGCCACGTGCCCGAACAACGCGTGCAGCTGCTTTGGACCCAATACCAGCAATCCTTGCGTCAGTATGAACAGGATTTCCGTACCAAAACCCGCGATTCACCCTTTAGTTAGGTTTTGGTTGCTGGCAATGGTGGGGGTTACGCTGGCCGGCTTCTCATCGTCTTTCATAGCTGACTTGAAGCCGCGGATGCCTTCTCCGATTCCTTTGCCCAGTTCGGGAAGTTTTTTTGGTCCGAACACCAGCAAAGCAATTCCAAAAATAACCAACAGATGCATGGGCTGAAACAATCCTTCGAACATACGGGCTCCTTAGATTGAGTGAGAAACGTTCAAAACCGCGCGAGCAAAAATGCGGGCGCTGCAACCAGCAAGCAGAGGCAGCGCCCGCCCAAACAACAGGGGAGAGCTTGCAACAATCAAAAGCCGCGCCGGACCGAATCGGCCTCGACAGCCAGCTGGTTAACCAGGCTGAAGAACGCCGGCGATTGACCAAGGAACAAGAGATCGTCCGTGAAAGCCTTGATCGTGGCGACGGCTCCCCCGTTCTGTGTCAACGTTGGCCGGATCACGGAGCATGGAGGCAGACTCTTGCTGATAAATTCGCACGGCTCAGGAAGGATCAAGTTCGTCTGATCGAGCTCTGAGTTGAGGGCATTGAGATCCGGGAATGTGAGACCAGTTTCTGGATCAGTTACACCGGCCAAAGGCTGAGAAACTGCATTGCCCGCCTTGTCATGCCAGAGCCCGAAGTGGTCGATCTCGACTCCTCCAATGCTCACCAGGATTCGCAGAACCTCAGGGTCGGTTGCCTTGAAGGCCAGCGTAGGATACAGGCTCGCCCCACCCTGCTCGATGAAGGCAAAGTGAAATCCAGCCGTGTTTGCAATCGCTTGCATGCGGGCCTCTTGCGGGTTCGCCGGTGGGACAGGCTGGGCCTGGGTTGGAGGTGTGTCGGTGTCGTTTAGTGGAATAGCCGGCTGGTTATGGATGGTGAAAGGTCCCTTGAGCTTCGCCCCGAAATCAGGGTTCTTGGCGCTACGGTACCGCGTATACCAACTAAGGTCGACGTTGAGCTTCAGCAGGTTTGTCAGCCTTCCGATATTCTTGGCGCCGGTCGCTTGACTGCTGGGCAAGTTCCGGAACGCATCCAGATCAACCGGCGCTTCCCCTTTAGAGATCAAGTAGGCGTTTAGAAAGGCCGCGTGACTCAATTCATCGTCGGTGTTATCAGCGATGTATTGCGCCATATCGCCATCAAGATTGCTGAGCGCAGCGATGTAGGCGGGATTACCACCTTGGACTCCTCCCAGTTCGTTGTATTGTTGCCACAGATCTGCCTCTATGAGTTCTACTGCCGCCGCGAACCGCAGGAGGGCAGCATCGCCTTTGGAAAGCGTGCCTGTGCTCCGCGTGGTCTGCGCGTTGCCCTCAGTCCCCAGTAAGGCGCCGGCTGACAGCGTTGCGCCGGCAATTCCCAGGCCCTTGAGAAATGAACGTCTCTTGACTACACCCTGCCAGTGATGTTGAACAGTTTCTTCCGTCGAAGAGTGACTTGCTTCAGGTGAGTTTGTCTCGGATACCACTGCAGATGGAGAATTCTTTTCTTTCACGGTTTGTGCTCCATTTCCTTTTGCTTATGATTTTGTTCCAGCAGTACTGTGCGTTAGATACGGCGACCAAGCGGCGAGATACGGAGAGGATGTCATTTAATTGTCAACTCTTCGAGACCTCGCGGTGACAGCATCACTGCGATCGCTGGACCCGAGGTGAGTTAGTAACGTGTCAAAGATCGCCATTGCCCAGCACTACCGGAACGGCGCCAAATACCATGCGCAGTACGTCCCCACGCCACCGAGCAGAACAATTGCCCAAAGAACTAACTCCGTGCGCATCCACCACTTCCAATGCTTGAAGCGCAGCCACTGTGGAAGAACGTTTGTCCCCGCCACGATGACGATATAGAGTCCGAGAAGCTCAGCCAATGTCCCCAGAACCCCGTGTATTGCGGCCACCTCGTAATACCACTTATGAAGAACCTTAGAGAGCGCTGGCTTCACTTGTCGCTGGAACGACGGCGCCATCACCAGTCCGATCATCAACAAGTTCAATAGAAGCACAGTCGTCTGGCAAATACCGTGAGCTTTGTAGCGTTTGTGCCTTGCGAGACGAGCTCCCGCGATCAAAGCTGATCCCATGATGAGCTGCACGACGAGGTTGAGATCTGCGCCGAAGGGGGCGTCGGTCCCGAGAAATCCCCTCATTGGAAAGAAAGACAACACCGCTAATCACCCGCTCCGTCCACAGATTCATGATTCTCAGTAGCCGGCAAACTCCTCCGTGCGAATATCGTCTTCATCTATGCCAACCTCAGCAAGCGTTCCGCGCGCGGCTGCGACCATCGTTGGCGGCCCAGCTATGTAATAGATCGGGCCGCGCAAGATTCCCACATGTGCGAGCAGCATTTTCGAGCTGATGCGTCCAATCTTCCCCTTCCAACCGTTATTATTGGGCACGCGCGTGAGGGTCGGAACAAAACGGAACCTGGGATTTGCACGCTCTAACTTCCACAGCGTCTCGATGAACGCCGCATCCTCCAGGTAGCGGTTGGCGTAAAACAGAACAATGGGATGGCGAAGCTTCTCCTCCGTTGCGTAAGAGAGCATGCTGAGGAATGGCGCGATTCCGATCCCGCCGGCGAGGAAAACAGCTGGCCTGGCTGTGTTGTTATGGAGGGTAAAAGATCCCATTGGCCCTTCGATCCGCGCCCGGCTACCGATGGGCAGGGAGGATATGGTCTGCTTGAAAACCGTATTTCGCATGCGGGTCGTGACTATGAGGTCTTTGTCAGATGGAGAGCTTGCGATGGAGAAGGTATGAGTCATGCCGTCCGACGGCCCAAGCTGGGGCTGGGAACCGGAGACTGTCAGGTCAATATATTGCCCGGCCTTGAATACAAAATTGGTTGGCTTCTCAAACTGAAATGCCATGGTGCCTTCGGCAACTTCTGTTCGACCTAATAGCGTGCTTTGGTAGTCAATCATCGCGACCATCCCTTTGTTGGTTGACTCTAGTCCGGAAGACAACTGAGTTATCGTTCTCTCGACGTTAGTGTTGATAACGAGCAGAGGCGCCTTTTATTCCAGGAATCTCAGAAAAAGGGGGGATGTGCGCCGAACGGCGTGAACCTTACATCTGCGCATCTCAGTTCTCCCGCGGCGTCTCACGCAGGCCACGACTAACCCCGCGGACTCGGTTTCCTTGAGGAGGTGCTCGTGGCTCTCACGTAATGCCACTTATGAAGGAGCCTGGCAAGGGCGCACCGGAGTGCGTCCTTGCCGGGCCGTGTCTGTTTTAGTTGATGGTGATGGTTACAGGTGTGGAATGGCTTAGTGAGCCGGATGTGCCCGTCACCATCACGGTGACCTGCGATGGGGGAGTCGAGCCTTTTGAACTGCTACCGCATCCGATGGCAAGCAGTGAGGTGAGAAGCAGCAATCCCAGCAGGCTCATGGATAGAATGCTCTTGCGCGTGAGTGGTTTCCGTTTGCGAGTCGTGAGAACAGTTCCGAACAAACCCAGACCAGGCAGCAGAACCATTCCGACCGGACCGTAGCCACCACCACCCGGTGGTGGGGTCGCGGCGACAGAGACGGTCAAGGTGGATGATGACCCGCTCGACCCCGGAGAGATCGTCGTCGGACTGAGAGCACAGGTCAGACCAGCGGGCGCAGCGCAGGAAAGCGCAATTTGACCGTTGAATCCTCCTACCGCGCTGGCGCTGATCATCAAATTACCCGAACCGCCCGGCGCGACGGTCAGGCTTTGGGCCGACAGACTCAGAGAAAAATCTGGGTTGCCGACTGCGCCTGCGGGTACAAGACTAGCGAACACGCTGGTTGTGCTGCCCCCAGCGGGGAAATTGGGTTGGTTGCTGCCACCAGCCGTGAGATAGAGAGTACCCGGATCACCGGAGGGACCGCCTCCGCCAAACACCACATCCCACAAGCCGGGATTCACCAGCACGTTGTTCGAAGAGTCGGTGAGCTGGCCCAGAAACTTGCCGGTAGTGTCGAACGCGTTGATGGTGCCATCGCCGAAATTTCCCACCAGAATCGCGTTCGCGAACGTTCCGAAGGTAGACGGAGCTGCCACCACGCCCCAAGGCGCGTTGAGTTGGCCGCCTGCAGCGACGAAGGTGCTCACAAAGTTGCCGTTCATGTCGAAGACATCCACCTGCCCCAGACCGGCGCCGGGCTGAGCGTCATGTTTGGCAGCATCCTGCATGGCATAGGCGACGTAGATCTGGTTACCGACGACGTGGATGCCGTGAGGAGCGAAACCCGCAGGAAGTTGTGGATCGGTGAACGAACCGCTCAATGAAGTGGGGGTAAAGTTGCGATCGTAGACGTCGATCTTGCCGCTATTGAAGTTCGCCGCCAAAAGAAAGGTGCTGTTGAGCAGGGCGAGACCCTTGTAAACCGCGCCGCTGGCGGAGTTATCGAAGGCCACGACTGCGCTGCTGGCGCCGGTCCAGTTGGCGATGATGCCATCTTCGGTATCAAAAATGAATGATCCGCCGCCGAAATAGCCGCCGTTGCCGTTGGCCACGGTTCCGGTAGGGCAGCCCGGGCTGCAATTACCGTTTGGATTTTTGGTGGCCCCGGGTATGGTCACGACCAGCGCATTTTTCTTGCCTTGCGGGTCATAGAGTGTGGATGTGCCGCTGTTGTTGTTGGCGATCCAGAAATCTTGTCCGGGCAGAATGGAGATTCCCCAGGGGTTCAACAGTTGAGAGTCTGTAGTAGTGGCTACGCCGGCAGTATTGGAGACCAGGTTAGTCTGGGAATAGCCGATCTGTTGGGCGCACAGCACGGAAGCACTTCCCAGTGTCATGAGCAGCCCGAGTAACAAAAATGTCTTTTTCACGTTGTCTTCCATAACCTTCGTTTGTGATTTGTACAACTTTTAACTCGGCTCTTCTTTTCCGCTGTGAAGCCATTGGTTACCAGATGGAGAGGGAATTCGGGCACAGCTTAACGAAATTCTTAGTTCTGAACTCCCTTGCCACGGCCGTTTGGGAACCGATGTTGATCTCGACTTAGTCAGTTGCCAGAGGAAGACGTAACGCCGTGATCATTCATCTGGGCTAGCTTGGTCACCGCTCGTGGTGTCAGGATGGTATAGACACCCGCGGGCGTCTGTACCTTACTGAGAAAGAACTTGTCCCCTACACGCTCAAAGTCGAGCTCCGTATGGCCTGCAGAATCTCCATCGGAAACAATAGGGAGCACCAGCGCAGATGCGCCGTTCTCCTTGCTGTCAAGAATTAAGGACGGATGTATGCCGGGAGATAAACGGCCAACGCTGTATGTGCCCGCCGGCAGGGTCTTGCCTCCTGCGACGAACTCGAACGGAACTTTCACGACAACTCTACTGGCGTCTTGGGCATGGGCACTTATGCCCAACCCAAGCAGGCAAGTCATAGTTAGTACTACTGTAAAAAGCGACTTTTTCATATGTCTCCTTGTTGTTACGTTTCGATTTGTTCATTGGAGATAACTGCACTCGTGAGGATATATTCCACAAGTGTCCCATAACCCGCGATTGTCAATTACTATTAGCGACCTACATGCATTAGACGCAGCGACTAATGACACGATGTCCACGGGATGTCAACTAGTTGTCAACTCTTTGCTGCACGGATCTTGTAAACGAGTGTGTGCAACATCACTGCGGGAATGTGGAAGGGAGAGTTGCTGCGCTGTGTCTCTGGGATATCAGTGTGAAGGAAGTATGTTGAGTACACATTGCGCGTGACCCATTGCTGCCATGGTTGGGGCGGATGTTGTAACGTGGCGCAACTAGTCGAGGATGCATGGGATACCGAGGATGCATTAGATATCGATGAAAACAGACTCTCGATAGGCGGGCCTGAAATCCGATCTGTCCGCCTATCCAAAGGAACTGACTTCGGACACCCAGAGGTCGTGTGCTTGCCGAAGTACTTGTTCAGGCGCTCGCGCAGCTGCAACCGAGCTCGCCATAGTCGCGCCTTCACTGCGGTGTGACTCAAGTTCAGCACTTCTGCGGTCTGATCCGTTGAAAGGCCTTCAATATCTCGTAGCACGAAGACCGTCCGCAAGGCCGCCCGCAGCTCGCTTAGGGCGTTGACCAGGATGTCTCGTAATTCAGACGCCCAGTAGAGTTGTTCGGGGTTGGGAGCCCAATCGGCGGCCTCCATTGGAAGCACGTCTCCCTCTGCCTGAAAGTCCGCATCCAGAGACACATCTCTCGTTGCGCGCTTTCGCATCTTCATAAGCGACTGGTTTACAGTGATGCGAATCAGCCAGGTTGAGAATTTGGAGTCCTCTCGGAATTGGTCCAAGTGTTGGAAGGCCTTCAAAAAGGTCTCCTGAACCGCGTCTTGAGCGTCTTCGGTGTTATGCGTGACGTTGTGGGCGATTCGAAGAAGTTTGCGATCGTATCGCTTTACGAGTTGCTCGAAAGCAGCTACATCCCCATTCTTGCTGGCATGGACAAGATTGAGGTCATCGTCTGCCACTGTCCTCATTGCGAATTGTGCTAAGTGTGCAGTCATATTTGTTCAAGGCGCTTTGAAGAACAACAGGGTTGTGGAAGCGATTGAGGATACCCGGAACGGAAAGCGGCCTCCGTTGCGATGCAGTTTGGAAGTCGCGGCCTCACTGCACCACGACCTTGCCGGTCATCTTCGGGTGGACCGAGCAGAAGTAGGGATACGTTCCCGCCTTGGCAAACGTGTAGGCGAACTTTTCGTCCGTATCCCGGACCTTGGACTTGAACACGCCGTCTGTGCTCACCACAGTATGGGGAATATCATCACGGTTTATCCAGGTCACTGTGGCTCCAACCGGTACCGTGACCGTCTGCGGCCCAAAACTGAAATTATCGATTTTCACCTCCGCGGTTGCTGCTGAGGGCTGATCATTCGCTGTGACCCTCGATGATCCCGCGAACAGCAGTAACACTAGAATCGTTACCGGCGTGGCCAAACTTGCAATCCACACATTTTCCCGCGTCATTTTCTGTTTTCCTTTCTACGTTTGATTTTCTTGCTTGATCTTCTTTATTTCAGTTTGTTTGGAACGGATCCTTGGCGGTCTACCCAAGGGTTGAGTCAACTACCGCCGTTCTTCCATTCCCTGCATCAGAAGACCCGCGAATTGACGACTGCAAGACTGCGACCGCTGACCAGATGTCTGACATTTGTCCTCCCTGGTTCGTGACGTTCTGACTGGATAACAGGTAAGGGTCGCTTTTATTCCCGGTCGTGTTGAGGAGGCGGGAAGAATCGCGCCACGGTACCGAAAACTCTGAGCCGTGAGCTGCTGGCCAGTGCGCGAGGCCAATCCAGTCTTCGCGCAACCACCTTTCCCTCTGATACCCTGCATACATCTATGCGCCTTCACCAGAGCCTGTTCTTCCTAGTCGCAGTAGCCAGTTCCGTTTTCGCCCAAAACCTCAAACCAGTTGCTGACCGTCTCGCCGCCCAGAACGCCCTTTTCGAAGAGCAGTACGAGGCCGATCTGCGCAACTTTCCCGAACGCGCCACCGCCTTCGGCGACTACCGCTACAACGACAAGCTTGCCGACCGCTCACTCGACGCCATCGCCCAGTATCACAAGACCGACGAGGCTTTCCTTACTCGACTTGAAGCCATCCCGAGCACCGGCTTTTCCGACCAGGACCAGCTTTCGCACGATCTCCTGGTTCGTGTCCTCCAGCAGCGTATCGCCGACTTCGACCTCAAAGAATACGAGATGCCCATCAACCAGCAGAATGGCGTCCATACCAGCCTCGCGGATCTACCGCTATCCGTCCCCCTCGACTCCGTCAAGCACTACGAGGACTACATCGCCCGTCTCCACCAGATCCCCCGCGTGCTCAGCCAGACCACCGAAGTCCTTCGCGCCGGCATGAAGGATAAGCTCATGCCCGTTCGATTCCTCCTGGAGAAGCTCCCCGTCCAGTGTCAGGGCATCATCGAGGCCGACCCCTTTCTCCTTCCGACAAAGAAGTATCCTGCGAGCATCTCCGCGGAAGACCAGAAGCGCTTGACCCAGCAGATCACTGACGCCATCAGCGCCGATGTGATCCCCGCCTACAAGACTTTTGCCGCCTTCCTCCGCACGGAATATGCTCCCGAAGGCCGTACCACTCTGGCCGTCACATCTCTGCCGGATGGCCAGAAACGCTACGAAAACGACATCTACGGCCGGACCACCACTCGCATGAAGCCAGACGAGATACACCAACTCGGTCTTCGAGAAATCGACCGCATCCAGGCCGAGATGATTGCTATCGCCAAGAAAGAGGGCTTCGCCGACCTCGCCGCCTTCCGAGTCTCACTAAAAACAAATCCCAAATACGTTCCGACTTCCGCCGAGCAAATCCTCGAAGACTTCCGCCACTACATCGCTCAGATGGAACCGAAACTTCCGGAGCTCTTTACTCTTCTTCCGAAGTCGCCAGTCACCGTCGAAGCCATACCCGCCTTCCAGTCGGCCGCTGCGACCCACTACGTTACCGGCACGCCGGACGGCAAGCGCCCTGGCCGCGTCGTCGTCGCCACCTCTAACTTCGCGGAACGCTCGCTGATCGACGACGAGGCGATCGCCTACCACGAAGGCGTCCCCGGACATCACATGCAACTATCCGTCCAGCAGCAGCTCACCGGCTTGCCCAAGTTCCGCCTGCATGGTCTCGGCTTCAATGCATATACCGAAGGGTGGGCTTTGTACGCAGAGCAACTCGGCAAAGAGGTCGGCTTCTATCAAGACCCGGTCTCGGACTACGGCCGCCTCTCGTCCGAGCTCTTCCGCGCAGTACGCCTGGTCGTCGACACTGGGATCCACTCGAAAGGATGGACACGCGATCAAGTCGTGGACTTCTTCCGCAAGTCTGGTGCGGTTGATGAGCCAACTATCCAGTCCGAGACTGACCGCTACATCGCATGGCCCGCGCAAGCGCTCAGTTACAAGCTCGGCCAGCTCAAGATCCGCGAACTCCGCGATCCGCAGCTTCCACGACGAGATGCTCGATGGCGGAACCCTTCCCCTCGATCTCCTCGAGACCCGGACAGACAAATGGATCGCACAACAAAGGTCAAAGTGACGGCTAGTTAGCGAGGAAAGTGAATTTCCAGGCCAGTTGAAGTTGCGCAGGACTTGAGGCGGGCCGGAGTAAACGGAATAATGAGCAATATTTAAAGGCGCCACGTAGTGGTGTTTACAGCGCGAAGCGTTCAAGCCGTGGTAACGGTCGCCAGCTCCCCGGTCATACAATGTCGTGTATCCACGAAATACAAGGTCCACAGTATAGACACCCGCACTGGGTCAGTTCAGACTGCCTATAACTCTACTGACACTAATGCCCTGTCAGCAGGCGCCGATTCGCCGGGAGAAAGAGGCGCCTGCTCTTTTTTCCTCGGGATTGCAACCGCTCAGCATCCACTTTCGTCGCTTTTGCATCTGTTCATCGCTGGCATCGCAAGATCATTAAGTCGTCAAGTGCTAGTAGTTTAATGCTTGCGTGTTGGAAGGAGACGACCATCATGAAACTCGTTAGATTAGTCAGCACACTAGTAGGCGCATTAGTTCTGTCTTTACTCTTCGGAACCACCGCTCTGAGTTACGCGCAGGATCAGCGCGACGAGGCCAAGACCCCACCACAAGAAACTCGTCCAGAGGCAAGCAAGCCGGCGCAGCAGGATGAGCCCTCGCGCCAGGGAGAGGCCAAACCCGCGGAACAGAGTGAGGACAAGCCTGCCCGTGGCGAAGATAAACCGGCAAAGCAAGAGAATGCCAAGCCCTCCAGGCAGCCGGGAGAGGCCGGGCAATCAACCCAGCACCCGCAACGCTCGGCGGACCATCGTGGGGGTCGCATCCCCGACGACAAGTTCCGCGCTTCGTTCGGCCGCCAACATACTTTTAAAGTCAGCCGCACGACTACGGCTCAGGGACAGCCAGGTTTCCAATTCGGAGGCTACACGTTCGTGATTGTTGACGCGTGGCCAGCGGGATGGGTCGACACTGACGAATGCTACGTCGACTACGTTGACGGTGAGTATTTTCTGTTCGACCTGCTTCATCCCGGCGTTGGCGTCGCGATTATTGTCGTGCTGTGATTAGCGGTACGAGATAGTGCCCGGAGCCGGTGGCCTTCCTCAAGCGTGGCCCGATTGTGGCAGCTTGGAAGGCCACTCCGCACCGGTTGCGCTTGCGGGCAACTGCGGTGCCATGGCTTGTCCGTGCTCTGCTAATCCGCACGCTCCGTTGCCTTTGATCGGACTGAATCAACGTAAAAAATCCTGCCCAACCTTGCAATCTCTTGCAGCAACTAAGTTTCGGATGTCGCTAAATTCCCAAGGCGCGGATGGCTCACGCCTTATTAGGAGGGGTATTCATGGCAGACGATGATATGGAAAAGAAGGGCCAGCAGCCTGGCCAACCCGGACAGGGCCAGCAGAGCGGTCAACCCGGCCAGCAGAGTGGTCAGCCCGGTCAGCAACAGCCAAAAAAGGGCGGTCAGGGCCAGCACGACAATGAAGAAGATGACCAGAACCGCGACCGCCAACGCCGCGCTTCGTAGTTTCTTTTCGAGGCGAGTTTCAGTTGGAAGTCCCGGCCCGTTTTGGCGGGGACTTCCTTTTATTTTGTAATGGATCTGCGGCGCCAGAACAGGCGTAAATCTTCCCTGCAAAGCGATGTCGGCCTGGATGCCTAAGCCAGTGTGCCTTCCGTCGTGCCATTGAGCTGAGGCGGCATTTGGATCTGGATGATGTTGTTCTTGATGGCATAGACAACCAGATCGCGGATCGAGTGCAAGCTGAGTTTCCGCATTATGTTGCTGCGATGTGTTTCCACGGTCTTGGTGCTCAAATTCAGGAGCGAGGCCACTTCCTTGGAACTTTTTCCTTCCGCTAGAAGCTGAGTGACTTCACGTTCCCTGGCTGTCAGGATCGGCAAATCCGGAGGCTCATTCCGCGCTACGGTGTGCCCCTTATCCAGAAAACCCGCCATCACAAGATCATTTACTCGCGGTGTGAAGAACATTCGGTTGCTCTGCAAGGCTTCGACCGCAGACACCAGATCGCGAGCTGCGTCAGATTTGAGCACGAATCCGCGTGCGCCGGCGTTGAGGGCTTCACGGATGACCTGATCGGAATCGGTGATCGTCAGGACAATGACTTTGAAGGCGGGGTTATGCTGCAGCAGTTGACGGGTGGTGTCCAGGCCGTTGAGGTGTGGCATGCCAATGTCCACGATCACCACGTCCGGCTTCAACTGCTTGGCCATTTCGATCGCTTCGCGGCCATCGGATGCTTCGCCGCATATTTCCCATCCGTCATGTTTCTGGAGGAGGGAACACAGACCCCGCCGTACAATTTCGTGATCATCGGCTAACAGGATGC
>WNFA01000693.1_pt1 | contig 36204 bp, 41 predicted proteins | sample 5400481 | NCBI WGS metagenome assembly WNFA01 (sample SAMN13153340, study PRJNA577476) | soil metagenome | isolation source: 120 cm saprolite under Douglas fir tree site 2 hole 1 replicate 2 | place: USA:California | collected 2015-04-18 | reverse complement strand
GAGGCGCGAGGTGTCGCCGCCGCCGGGTGGTGAGGAGACCTCCCAGCGCGTGGCGGCGCGCGCGGTCACGCCCCGGAGCCGGTAGCTCAGCTCCGCGTTGCAGAAGACGCGTAGCGCGTTGCCGTCCACCGCGCCGCGCAGGGCAGGCGGCACCCCGGCCGCGCCGCTGATGCGCGTGAAGACGTCGACGGGCACCCGCGTGGACCAGCCGCGTGCGGCGAGGAGCTGCGGCACGTCACCCCGCGCGGCGTCGGCGTCGAGCAGCCACTGTGCCTGATCGATCTGGTGCGTGGGGATGTCCACCGCGCCGCTGCCCTGGACGCGCGGATCGAAGAACCACCAGGGGCGGCGGAGCGGGGCACCGTCCACGCGCTTCTCGAAGTGGTGGACGCTCTCCTGCTCGATGGCGGGCCTCGCAGCATCGGTCGCGAAGCCGCCGAAGACCTCCGGATCGTCTACCAGCCGCTTGACGAGCCGCCCGATCGTGTCGCGCCGGCCGGTCATCATCTCGCGCGCGATCGGCCCGCCGGCCAGGCTCGCCCGGATCTCGGCGAGATCCGCCGGCTCCACCAACCACGGCTTGTCGGCCAGGACGTGGAGGCCGGACGCGTGGAGGCGGCGCATCACCCGGGCCTTGCCGCCGTTCTTCCCGGCGAGCACCACCACGTCGCCCGGCCGCTCGACGAGGAGCTGGGCGAGCGGGTCGGCCGAGAGCCGTACGCGGGGCCGCCAGTCGGTGGGGCGCTCCGCGCGGCGGTTGAAGCGCTCGACCAGCGCCAGGAAGTCGTCCAGCTCCGGCCCCGCGGTCGCATAGACGAACACTTCCGGCGAGACCGCCGCGTGCGCCGCCCGCAAGGTCAGCGTCGCGTGGAAGTGGCCGGGCTCGAGGAAGGTCAGGGTGTGCACGGCGGGGAGCCTAGCACATTGAACACCCGCGACCGGGGCGCGTCGAGTACTATGACCGTGCTCTCCGATGACCGGCACCGGACGCGTGCTCTCCCGCTACCTGCCCGCCGCCGCGCTCTTCGTCGCGCTCATCGTGGCCTGGCAGCTCGCGGTGACCGTCCTCCGGGTGCGCGAGTACCTGCTGCCCGCGCCCCTCACGGTGGCGCGGGCCATGCTGGGCGACGAGATCCCGTGGCTGCGGCACCTCGGCGTCACGTCGCTCGAGATCGTCGGCGCTTTCCTGCTGGCCGGCGCGGCCGGGGTGGTGCTCGGAGTGGTGGTCGCGTGGTCGCCCTTGCTCGCGCGGGCCCTGCTGCCCTTCCTGGTCTTCGTCAACACGCTCCCGAAGGTCGCGGTGGCCCCGCTCTTCCTGCTCTGGATGGGCTACGGCGTGCTGCCCAATATGCTGATCGGGGCGCTGATCGGATTTTTCCCGGTGGTCATCAACACCGCGGTGGGCCTGACCCAGGTGGACGAGGAGCTCCTCGACCTGGGGCGCGTCTTCAACGCCCCCAAGTGGAAGGTCTTCGCCAAGATCCGGATCCCCAACGCCTATCCTTATATTCTCAGCGCGCTGAAGATCACCGCGACCGCGGCGGTGGTGGGCGCGATCGTCGGTGAGTTCGTCGCCTCGCAGCAGGGGCTCGGCTACGTGATCGTCACCACACAGGGCAGCATGAACACGCCGGTGGCCTTCGCCGCGCTGGTCTGGATCTCGCTGGTCGGGCTCGCGGTGTACGGCCTGGTGGTGCTGGCGGCGCGGCGGATCGCGCCGTGGGCGGAAACCGTGGAGTAAAGGAGAACAACCTATGCGACGCATCTCGATTCTCGTCGGGCTCATGATCATCGGCCTCGTGGTGGCGCTCGGCTCGGGGGTGCCGTCGGCCCAGCCGCCGCCCCAGAAGATCGTCTTCGCGCTCAACTGGTTCCCGGTCGGCGACCACGCGGCCTACTGGGTGGCGCTCGAGAAGGGCTACTACCGGCAGCGCGGCCTCGACGTGGACATGCAGAACTCCAAGGGCTCGGGCGACTCCATCGCCAAGGTGGACACCGGGCGCGCCGACATCGGCCTGGCCGACAGCGCGGTGGTCATCGCGGCGTCGGCCCGCGGCGCCAAGGTGAAGGTGGTCGGCATGGTCTTCGACAAGAGCCCGCTCAATATCTGGAGCCACAAGGCAGCGCCTATCACGAAACCGAAGGACCTCGAGGGCAAGAGCGTGGCCGCGCCGCCCGGCGACGGGCAGCGGCAGATGTTCCCCGCCTTCGCGCGCCTGCACGGTATCGACCAGAGCAAGGTCACGTGGGTGAACGTGGAGCCCGCGGCCAAGGTGCCCGCGCTGGCCGAGAAGCGGGTGGACGCGGTGGCCGACTACACCACCGGGCTGCCGTTCTACGAGAAGGCCATGGGCAAGGGCAACGCGGTCATGCTGCCGTGGGCCGATCACGGCTTCGACATGTACAGCATGTCCATCATCGCCAGCGAGAAGACGATGAAGGAGCGCGGGCCGGTGCTGAAGGCGTTTCTCGAGGCCTCGTACCTGGGCTGGCGCGACGTGATGAGCGATCCCAAGTCGGCGCTCGAGATCTTCAAGAAGCGGGTGCCCGAGATCGACGTCTCGATCATCGAGCCCAACATGATGATGGGCCTCGAGCTGATGAAGACCGACCGCTACGCGAAGAACGGGATCGGCTGGATGGAAGAGAAGAAGATGTGCGACTCGGTGGACCTGGTCAACACCTACATGGGCGTGCCGACCAAGGTCGAGTGCAAGGCGGTCTACACCAACGAGTTCCTGACCAAGGTGGAGCTGCCCCGGTCCGCCCGCTGACCGTCGCCGCGTGACCGATCTCATCCGCCTCGACCGTGTGGGGATGACCTACACGACGGCGTCCGGCACGGTCGAGGCGCTGCGGGACATCGACCTCGCGGTGGGGCGCGGGGAGCTGGTGGCCATCGTGGGCCCCTCGGGCTGCGGCAAGTCCACGCTCCTGCGCGTCATCGCGGGGCTGCGCCCGCCGAGCCGCGGCCGGGTCGAGGTGGACGGCCGCCCGGTGACGCGGCCGCTGCCTTCCGTCGGCATGGTCTTCCAGGCGCCGGTGCTGCTCAAGTGGCGCACCATCGAGTCCAACGTGCTGCTGCCCGCCGAGCTCTCCGGCTTCGATCCCGACGCCTACCGGAGCCGCGCGACGGAGCTGCTGCGGCTGGTCGGCCTCGACGAGTTCGCCCGGAAGCTGCCGCGCGAGCTGTCGGGCGGCATGCAGCAGCGCGCCTCGCTCTGCCGCGCGCTCCTGCTCGACCCGCCGCTCTTGCTGATGGACGAGCCGTTCGGCGCGCTCGACGCGATGACCCGCGACGAGATGAACCTGGAGCTGCTGCGGGTCTGGGGCGAGGGCAGCCGCGAGCGCAAGACCATCGTGTTCGTCACGCACTCGATCCCGGAGGCGGTGTTCCTCGCCGACCGCGTGGTGGTCATGACCGCGCGCCCGGGCCGGCTCGCGCGCGTCTTCGACGTGCCCCTGCCGCGGCCGCGCACCGTCGCCTCCCGCGCCGGCGCCGACTTCGGCGCGCTCACCCTCGCGGTGCACGAAGCGATCGGGGTCAGGTCTTGAATTACGACATTCGCAGACCGGTCGACGAGTCGCCGGGCGTTGGAATGTCGTAATTCAAGACCTGACCCCACTACGAGGCGAGGGTGCCGCCGTCTACGGCGAGGATGTGGCCGGTGACCATGGTCGAGGCGGCGGAGGCCAGGTAGAGGGCGGCGCCGATCAGCTCGTCGGGCTTGCCCATGCGGCCGACCGGGACGCGGCGCATCGCGCGCTCGGCGTAGTGGGGCTCGCGGTGGATCAGGTCGCCGATGTTCGACTCGAACCACGAGGGGGCGATGGCGTTGACGCGGACGTTCTGGGGCGCCCACTCCACCGCCAGGGCCCGCGTCAGCATCACCACGCCGCCCTTGCTCGCCGCGTAGGCCACGGTGCCGGTCAGGCCGATCTGGCCCGCGATCGACGCGATGTTGACGATGGACCCGCGCCGCCGCGCGAGCATGCGCCGCCCCACGATCTGGCAGCCCCAGAAGACGCCGGTCAAATTGACCGCGAGCACGCGATGCCACTCGGCCTCGGGGAAGTCGGCGGCGGGGCTGCGGTGGGTGATGCCGGCGCTGTTGACGAGCACGTCGATGGCGCCGAGCCGGTCCTCCGCCTCCTCCGCCATGCGCTCCACGCTCGACCGCTCGGCGACGTCCACCGTCACCGCCAGCGCGCGCCCTCCGTTCTGCGCGATCGCATCGGCCACCAGCTTGGCCTGGCCCGCGTTGGCATCCGCCACCGCGACCGCGGCGCCCGCCTCGGCCAGGCCGCGGGCCATGGCCGCGCCCAGCCCGCCCGCGCCGCCCACCACCACCGCGGTCTGCCCGTCGAGCCGGAAGAGATCGAGGCTCGTCATGCCCGGCGCGCCGGCTGGATCATCTCGAGCGTGATGTCGTCGGGATCGAAGAAGTAGACCGCCTTGGCGCCGGCGTTACGCCCGTGGGTGATGTCGACCGGGGCCGACTTGAAGCGCACGCCCTTGGCGCGGAGCTCGGCATAGGTGGCGTCGAGGTTCTCGACCATGAAGGCCACGTGGCCGTTGCCGGGAATGTAGGTATTCGCGTCGCCCCGGCTCCCGCGCGGCCGCCGATACTCGAGGAGCTCGATGTGGTGCCCCGGCGCCCCGTCCGGCGCGGGCAGGCGCAGCAGCGCGATGCGCAGTTCCGCGTCCGGATAGCCGACCACGGCGCGCAGGTACGGCTGGCTGCTGTCCCACTGGGTGATCAGCTCGAGGCCCAGCAGATCGCGATAGAACGCGATCGACCGGCCCAGATCGCTGACCGTGAGTCCGGTGTGCAGGATCCCGCTGACGCCCATGGCATTCCTCCGGCGGACAGTCTAGGGGGGCACGCGGCGGTTGACAAGGCGCACCACTCATCGCAGAGTCTTGGGACCGAAGACGACCCTCTCCCGGAGGTGCAGGCATGGCGCGTCGAGTGTTCGGACTACGGCTCCTGACCGCGTTCGTGGTGATGGTGCTGCTCGTGTTCGCGGCAGTGCCCGCCGACGCGCAGAAGAAGGGCGGCGTGCTCCGGATCGGCAATCTCGGCGAACCGCCCGCGCTGGACGCGCACTGGACGACCGCGAGCATCACCGAGACGCTCACCAACCATATCTACGAAGGGCTCTACAGCCTCGACCGCGACAAGAAGCCGATCCCGATGCTGGCGGAGAGCCACACCGTCAGCAAGGACGGGCTCACCTACACCTTCAAGCTCCGGCAGGGCGTGAAGTTCCACAACGGCAAGGAAATGTCCTCCGAGGACGTGGTGGCCTCGCTCAATCGCTGGGGCAAGCAGTCCAACTACGGCAAGTCGCTCTTCGCCCAGGTCGCCGAGCTGCGGGCGGTGGACCGGTACACCGTGGAAATGAAGCTGAAGGAGAAGTCGGCGATCGTGCTCATCTCGCTCGCGGTCCCGAACAACTTCGGCGCCATCTATCCCAAGGAGATCGCCGAGAAGTTCGCGCCGGAGGTGAAGCTGACCGAGTACGTGGGCACCGGCCCCTTCAAGCTCGCGGAGTGGAAGCCCGACCAGTACATCCGCATGGTGCGCTTCGACGACTACAAGTCGCGCAACGAGAAGCCGAACGGCTACGGCGGGGGCAAGACCGCGTGGGTGGACGAGATCCGCTGGGTGCCGGTGCCCGAGGTGGCGACGCGCGTGGCCCAGGTGGAGACCGGCGAGCTCGACTTCGCCGACGACCTGAACCTCGACGCCTACGACCGGCTCAAGGCCTCGGCCGGGGCCCGTCCCATCGTCTCGAAGCCGTACTACTGGCTCGTGGCGGTCATGAACAAGAAGGAAGGGCTGATGACGAACCAGAAGCTGCGTCAGGCCTGGCAGGCGGCCATCGACATCGAGCCGATCATGAAGAACGTGGCGGGGGGCAAGAAAGAGTTCTACCGCATGGACAGTAGCCTCGCCCCGGTGGAGATCGCGGCTTGGCACACCAAGCTCTCCGGCCTGCCCTGGAACGAGCGCAATCGGGACAAGGCCAAGCGGTTGCTGCAGGAGGCGGGCTACAAGAAGGAGCCGATCCGCTTCATGACCACCCAGGAGTACAAGTGGATGTACGACTTCGCGCTGCTCAGCAAGCAGCAGCTCGAGGACGTGGGCTTCAACATCGACCTGCAGGTCGTCGACTGGGCCACCCTCGTCAAGCGGCGCAACAATCCCAAGGAGTACGACGTGTTCACCACCGGGATGGGCGCCTTCTACGATCCCAGCCATCACATCTATCTGACCAACAGCTGGCCCGGCTGGACGAATGACGAGGACATCTTGAAGCTGCAGGCGGAGCTGGCCCGCGAGACGGATCCCAAGAAGCGGATGGCGATGTGGGAGCAGCAGACGCGGCAGTTCTACGAGAAGGTGCCCGTGATCCGCTACGGTGACCTGTTCGGCCTGCGCGCGGCGCGCAACGCGGTGAAGGGCTTCGACGAGTCCACCGAGCGCATCCGGTTCTACAACGTCTGGCTCGAGAAGTAGCTTGGCGAGGTGCAGCCCGTTGGGCGAGGCGAAGCCGAAGGCGAGCCGAGCGATCAGATATCGAGCCGAGCGGATAAATAATTGAGGGGGTCGCCCGTTCGCGGCGCGGCCTGACCTGCCCTCTTGTTTCCGTATCTAGTCCGGCGCCTCCTCGCCGTCATCCCGGTGATGGCGGTGGTGGTGACGATCGTCTTCCTGCTCATCCACCTGATCCCCGGCGATCCGGTGAGCGTGATGCTGGGGCCCGACGCGAGCCCGGCCCAGATCGAGGCCACGCGGCGGTCGCTCGGGCTCGACCGCCCGGTCTACCAGCAGCTCCTGGGCTTCTACGGCCGCGTGCTGCGGGGCGACCTCGGCCAGTCCTATTTCCTGGACCGGCCGGTGGTGACCGCGATCGTCGAGCGGGCCGAGCCCACCCTCATGCTGATGGCCTGCGCCCTGCTGGTGGCGGTGGTCATCGGTGTGCCCTCGGGCATCGTGGCCGCCGCCCACCGCGGCTCGATCTGGGACCGCGTGCTCATGATCGGCTCGCTGCTGGGCGTCTGCGTCCCGGGTTTCTGGCTGAGCCTGAACTTCATCTACCTGTTCGCGGTGCGCCTCGGCTGGCTGCCCGCCGCGGGCTACGCGTCGCTGTTCACGGATCCGGTGAGCGCGCTGCGGTACATGGTGCTGCCCGCGGTCTCGCTCGGCTTCAACCAGTCGGCCCTGATCGCGCGCATCAGCCGCTCCTGCATGCTGGAGGCGCTCCAGCAGGACTACGTGCGCACCGCGCGGGCCAAGGGCCTACCCAATCGCGCGGTCACCTACGTGCACGCTTTCCGCAACGCGCTCGTGCCGGTGGTGACGGTGATCGGGGTGACCACCGCGGTGCTCATCGGGGGCGCGGTGGTGACGGAGATCGTCTTCAATATCCCCGGGCTGGGCCGCCTCGTCATCTCCGCGATCCTGCGCCGGGACTACCCGGTGGTGCAGGGGGTGGTGCTCGTGACCGCGGCGACCTACGTGCTCATCAACCTGGTCGTGGACGTGCTCTACGCCTTCATCGACCCCCGCATCCGCTATGTCTGAGCCCCTGACCGAGCGGCAGCGCTGGGTGCGCCGGCTGGGCCGGAACGGCGGGGTGGTGACCGGGGCCGCGCTCCTGCTCCTGCTGGTGGCGGCCGCGCTCCTGGCCGACGCGGTGTCCACCCACAACCCCACGCGGCTCACGCCCGGCGACCGCCTGAAGCCGCCGAGCGTGCAGCACTACCTCGGCACCGACGAGTTCGGGCGCGACGTCTACAGCCTGGTGCTGCACGGCAGCCGGGTCTCCCTGCTGGTCGGGCTCACCACCATGCTGCTGACCTCGGCGGGGGGCATCGTGATCGGGCTCGCCGCGGGCTACTCGCGCCGCCTCGACGTGCCGGTGATGCGCTGCATGGACGGCCTCATGGCCTTCCCGGCCATCCTGCTCGCCATCGCCCTGATGGCCGCGCGCGGCCCCGGGGTGTGGAACGTGATCCTCGCCCTCTCGGTCGTCTACATGCCGCGCACCGCCATGATCATCCGCAGCACGGTGCTGAGCCTGCGCGAGCTGGACTACATCCAGGCCGCGCGCGCGCTCGGCCGGCGGGACAGCGCGATCGCGCTCCGGCACATCCTGCCCAACTGCCTGGGCCCGCTCCTCGTGCAGGGCAGCTTCGTGTTCGCGTACGCGATTCTCGCCGAGGCGATCCTGGGCTTCCTCGGCGTGGGCGTGCCGCCCTACGTGCCGTCGTGGGGCAACGTGATCGCGAGCGGCAAGAACGTCATCCGCGAGGCCTTCTGGGTGAGCCTCTTCCCGGGCCTCGCGCTGACCCTGGCCGGGCTGAGCCTCAACCTGCTCGGCGACGGATTGCGAGACGTGCTGGACCCGCGGCTCCGAGTGCGCTAAGAAGGATGGCGGTGCAGGGCAACCGCGGTGCGTCATGACCGCAGGAGGAAGGATGGACGATGAGAGCGATGGATTCGAGACAGCCGTCCCTGCTGGACGCGGCCGCCCCCACGCGCACGGCGCGCTCCCGGCCGCCCTCCCCGCTGCTCACGCGCCCGCGGCGCGGCGCGGTGGAGGTTGTCCGGCACGCGGGCGGGCAGGTGGAGGTAAAGATTTCCGGCCTCGTGGACGCGGCCGAGCGCCGCATCCGCCAGTGGCAGGGTGTGGCCGCCGTGCTCTTCCTCATCATGGTGGTGGGCGCGGCCCTCGCGGTGGTGGTGGTGGCGGTGCGCTGGGACGTCGAGCGCAGCCGGACCGTGCGGGTGCTCCAGACCGATCTGCAGATGGCGCAGGCCCGCGAGCACTGCTGGGAGGCCCTGGCGCGTTTCACGCCGCGCACCGCCGAGGACGTGATCGCGCCCGCCAAGCGTGAGGCCTGGGTGGCGCGCTGCCTCACCACTGAGTTGAGCCGCGTGAACGCCAAGCGCTAGGAGAGCCCCTCATGCATCAGCCCCCCGTCCATCAATCAATGGAAGCGGTGCACGCCGACGATCGGGAGTGGGAGACCCTGCGCTGGCCGGGCCAGTGGAGCAAGATGCTCTTCCATCCGCGGGCCGAGCGCCCGACCGAGCCGAACGCGGGCCTGGTCCGCTACGAGCCGGGCTCGCACCATCCCTTCCACAAGCACGACTTCGCCCAGGTCTGGTACATCCTCGAGGGCGAGTTCCAGATCGGCGACGCGGTCTACACGCCGGGGACCATGCTCTTCTACCCCGACCCACACGTCGAGGAGGCGCTCTCCACCAAGACGGGCGGGCTCATGCTCTTCGTGCAGTACCAGGGGCCGACCACGGGTGGGCAGCCGGTCTACGACGGGCGCTTCAACATGCAGGCCCGCAAGGCGATCGCCGAGGAGAACGTCGAGCGCTAACTCTCTGCCCCGGGGCCAGCGCGGACACGGTCTGGCCGTTGTCGGTGGTCTTCATCCACGCGCCCTTCAGGCTGCAGAGCACGCCGGGCCGGATCTCGTCGGTGATCCGGAGCGGCAGGTGCACCTCGCCCAGCTCGTTCCACACCCGCACCCTCACGCCGTCCGCGAGCCCCCGGGCCCGCGCGTCGTCGGGATGCATGTCGAGCGGCGGTGTCGCGTCGCCCGCCTTGAGCCCCCCGAACGTGGAGGTGATGCGCTCGTCCGAGGCGGGGGTGATGAGGATCAGCGGGAACCGGGTTTCGTAGGCCCGGTAGGTCGGCAGCCGACTGCCGTACTTCTTCTCGAGGTACTCCGAGGCCAGCTCCACCTTGCCGGAGGCGGTCTTGGGGAAGACGTTCTTGAAGAGGATGGCCGGCTCGCCCCCCACCGTCATCGCGGTGGCGCGGTCGGTGGGCAGCCGGCTCGGCGCCACGCCGCCCAGGCGCGGATCGGCCCCGTCCATCGCGTCGTCCATGAGCTGGGCGTCGCTGGCCCGGAAGATCGGGTCGGTGAAGCCGAAGCGCGCGGCCAGCCGCCGGAAGATCTCGGTATTGGGCAGCGACTGGTGCTGTGACGGGATCACCGGCTCCGCGCGCTGCAGCCAGTGCTGGCCGTAGGCCGCGTAGAGATCGTCGGACTCGAAGTGGCTGGAGGCGGGCAGCACCACGTCGGCGTAGGCCAGGCTGTCGGTCATCACCACGTCGCAGCCCACGATGAAGAGATCCTCGCGGCTGAGCCCACGGCGCATGCGGTTCTGGTCCGGATGCACGACGAGCGGATTGTGGTTGTAGATGAACACCGCCTTGATGGGCGGCGACAGCGTGGGATCGAGCAGGTGCACGCCCACGTCCACGATATTGAGGGTGCGGGTACCCGCGGGCAGCAGGTCCGGCCGCTGCAGCTTGGCGGGCGTCTTGGGGAACACGAAGCCCGCCCCGTTGACGAGCCCGCCGCCCGGCACCCCGAACTTCCCGGCGAGCGCGGGCAGCGCGAAGATCGCGCGGATGCCGCTGCCGCCGTTCTGGTTGCGCTCGAGCCCGTTGCCCACGCTGATGGAGGCGGGCGAGAGCGTGTGGTACCACTCGGCGAGCTGGCGGATCTGGGCCTCCGGCACCTGGCAGATCCGTGCCGCGTCCGCCACCGAGTGGCGGCGCGCGCCCGCCATGAACTCCTCGAAGCCCGCCACGTGGCGCTCGATGAACGCGCGGTCGAAGGCGCCCCGCCGCTCCAGCTCCGCGGCGAGCGCCCAGGCGAGCACCACGTCGGTGCCGGGCTTGAGCGCGACGTGCATGTCCGCCTGCTCGGCGATCTTGATGCGCTTGGGATCCACCACCACCACCTTCGCCCCGTCGCGGCGGGCCGCGTTGATGATCGGCGTGAGGTGGAGGTTCGACCACGTGACATTGTTGCCCCACGCGATCGTGAGCTTGGAGTGCCGCACCTGCTCGGGCGCGATGCCGGGCGCGGTGCCGAAGGTGCCGAGCCAGGCCTGGGTCCGGATGCCGCCGCAGAGCGGCGGGCGGTCCAGCAGGGACGCGCCCAGCTTGTGGAAGAAGCGCAGGTCCATGGAGGCGTACGCCAGCATGCCGTGCGGCCCCGCGTAGTTGAGCGGCAGCACCGCCTGCGGGCCGTGGGCCGCGATCACGCTCGTCACGCGCTCGTGGACGATGTCGAGCGCTTCGTCCCAGGATACCGGCGCGAAGCGCCCCTCGCCCTTTGCGCCGATGCGGCGCAGCGGGGTCTGGAGGCGCCCGGGCCCGTGCACCCACTCGGGATACGAGCCGGCGACCTTGGTGCAGATCACCCCGGCGGTGTAGGGATTGGCCCGCGAGCCGCGGATCTTCACGATCTTCGCGTGCTCCACGGTCACGGTGAGGCTGCAGGTGTCCGGGCAATCGAGGGGGCAGACGCTCGCATGTTCGCTCATGGTCCGACATGGTAAGGCAAGCGGCTCCCGGGCGCCAGCCGGGTGGGGTAAACGGGGCGAAGCTCCCCTTCGTCTATACGAGCGTACGGCAGGGCTAAAGCTCCAAAAAGGAGAGATCCCCATGAAAAAGCTGATCGCGCTGGTGCTTGCGGCCGCGGTCTTGATGCCTGGTCTGGCCTTCGCGGGCGCGTCCACGGACGCGGCGCTGGGGCTGGGCGCGTTCGCGGTGTTCAATCAGATCCTGGGTGGCGTCGGTATCTTCCACCGCGGTCCGGTTGTGGCGGCGCCGCCGGTGGTCTACGCGCCACCGCCTCCGGCCTACTACGCTCCGTCGCCCCCGGTCTACTACGCCCCGTCGCCTCGCGCGTACGTGCCGGCGCCGCGGGTCATCGCGAGGCCGTATCCGGTGTACGTGCCGGCGCCGCGCCACGTGGTGGTGCACGGGCGGCCCGCGTTCTGCCCGCCCGGCCATGCGAGGAAGGGTTGGTGCGATGGCGGGGCGACGTACCGGCCGGGCCCTCACCCCGGCTGGCGTCACTGATCCCGTAGCCGGCTTCCGCTTCAGGCCCTCTCCCCCCGACCCTGGGGGGAGAGGGTGCTACACTCCAGGGCCATGCCCGACGCCCGCTCGCTTGAGACCTCCAAGTGAGGCTGGGCTCGTGAGGCTGGGCTCGTGAGGCTTGGCCCGTGAGGCGCGTTTCCCTCCTCCGACTGATCGCGGTCTTCACCTGGACCGGCCTCTCGAGCCTCGGCGGCGGCCGCAGCGCCTACTTCCACGACGCGCTGGTGCGGCGCCGTGGCTGGATCCGCCATGACGAGTTCGTGCAGGACTTCACGCTGAGCCAGGTGCTGCCGGGCCCCAACTTCAGCAATCTCGCGGTGGCGCTCGGCTACCGGCTCGCCGGCATTGCGGGCGGCGTCTGGGGCCTGCTCGCCATCGTGTTGCCGGGCGCGGTCATCCTGGTGGGCGCGGCCACGCTCTACCTGCACGGTGCCTTCGCCGGCTCCGCCACGCTCCTGATGCGCGGCCTCAGCGCGGCGGTGGTGGGGCTGGTGTGCGTGACCACCCTGCGCATCGTGCGCGGCTCGCTCCGCGGCGGCCGCGGGGTCCTGGTGGCCGCGGTCACCTTCCTGGCGGTGGGCCCGCTCCGCCTGTCCACCGTGGGCGTCGTGCTCGTGATGGCGGCGGTGAGCCTGGCGCTGCACTGGGCCGCGCCGGCGCCGTCGGCCCCGGCGGCCGGGACGGCCTCATCCGAGGAGATCTGCTGATGGCGGAGCTGGCGCAGCTCACCTGGACGTTTCTCTGGCTGAGCCTGCTCTGCGTGGGCGGCGGGCTCGGCGTGATTCCGGAGATGGAGCGGCAGTCGGTGACCATCCACGGCTGGCTCACCGCGCGCGAGTTCGTGGACGGCTACACGCTCACGCAGCTCACGCCGGGCCCGAACATGCTGATCGCGGTCTTCGTGGGCTACCGCGCCCACGGCGTGCTCGGCGCCATCCTCGCCGGACTCGCGATGTTCCTGCCCGCCTCCGTGCTGGCGATGGTGATCTCCCATCGCTGGCAGCAGTGGCGCACCCGGCGATGGGCCGCCACCGCCGAGCGGGCGCTGATTCCCGTCGGCGTCGGGCTCATGGCGGGCGGCGTGTACACGCTGGCGCGCACCGCGATCCACGACGCGCTGACCCTGGCGCTCGCGGTGCTCACCGCGCTCGCGGTGGCCACGGACCGCGTGCCGCCGGTGCTCGCGGTGCTCGCCGCGGGCACCCTCGGCTGGCTCCTGACCCGCTGACCCCCCTCACCCTGCCCTCTCCCCCTCGACGGGGGAGAGGGAGGGAGAGCATCCCTCTCCCCTCAGGGGAGAGGGCAGGGTGAGGGGCCGTGCGTCGCCTCCGCGGTAAGATGGTCCCGCCCATGGTCTCCCCCGTCGAGCACGCTCCGCTCGCGCCCCACTGCACCCTCCGCGTCGGCGGCGCCGCGCGCTTCTTCCTCGAGGCCCGGGACGAGGCCACGGTGCTCGAGGCCGCGGACTGGGCGACCTCTCGCGGGCTGCCGGTCCGGGTGCTCGGCGGCGGATCCAACCTGGTCATCGCCGATGAGGGGGTAGACGGGCTCGTGCTCAAGATCGGCCTGCGCGGCGTGACCGCGCGCGACATCCCGGGCGCGGTGGAGGTGACGGCCGCCGCGGGTGAGCCGTGGGACGACTTCGTGCGCCACACGGTGGAGCGCGGCTGGGCGGGGCTCGAGTGCCTGAGCGGCATTCCCGGCCTGGTGGGCGCCACCCCGATCCAGAACGTGGGCGCCTACGGCCAGGAGGTGAGCGATACGCTCGCCTCGGTGCGCGCGCTCGATCGGGAAGGCCGCCGCATCGTGACGCTCGCGCCGTCCGACTGCGGCTTCGGCTACCGTGACAGCCTCTTCAAGAGCCGGGCGCCCGGCCGGTACGTCGTCCTCGCCGTCACCTACCGGCTCATCCCCGGCGGGGCGCCCTATCTCGGCTATGCCGATATCGCGCGCGAGGTCGGGACGGCGTCGCCCTCGCTGCCCGCGGTGCGCGAGACCGTGATCCGGGTGCGCCGCACCAAGTCCATGGTGCTGGACGCGGGCGATCCGAACGCGCGGAGCTGCGGCTCGTTCTTTCTCAATCCCATCGTGCCCGCGGCCGCGCTCGCCGACATCGACGCGCGCGCGGCCGGCCTCGCGATGCCGCGCTGGCCGCAGCCGGACGGCCGCGTGAAGCTCTCCGCCGCCTGGCTCATCGAGCGCGCCGGCTTCACGCGCGGGCAGGCCGAGGGCCCCGTCGGCCTCTCCACGCGCCACACGCTGGCCATCGTTTGCCATGACGGCGCGCGCGCCCGCGACGTCACCGCCTTCGCCCGCCGCGTGCGGGCCGGCGTCGAGCAGCGCTTCGGCGTGCGCCTGCACCCCGAGCCCATTTTCTGGGGTGCCCTGAGCCTCGACTGAGTCACCTCCACTGAAGGAGCGCCCATGAAGATCACCACCGTCCGCGCCACCTGGCTCCGCGCCCCCATTCCCGCCGAGCACGCGTACGTCAGCGACTTCGGCCGCAACGACACCTTCAACATGTGCCTGGTCGAGATCGAGACCGACACCGGGCTGGTGGGGCTCGGCGAGGCCAAGGCCGCGGTGGGCAATCTCGGCAACTACGCGGCGATGGTCACGCTCATCCGCGAGGAGATGGGGCCCGCCATCGTGGGCCGCGATCCACGCGACATCACCGCGATCTGGGAGCTGCTCTACAACGGCTCCCGCGCCCGCTACGCCGCGCGCGAAGGGCGGACCTTCCCCACCATCGGCCGGCGCGGCCTCGCGCTCAGTGCGATCAGCGGCATCGACATCGCGTGCTGGGATCTCCTGGGGCGCTCGGTCGGCCAGCCGGTGTGGCGGCTCCTCGGTGGGCAGTACCGCGACCGGATCCCGGCCTACGCGAGCGGGGGCTGGGCGCCGGTGGGCGCCATCGGCAAGCAGATGACCCAGTACGTGGAGCGCGGGCACCGCGCGGTGAAGCTGCGGGTGGGGCTCCAGGACAAGAGCGTGGACGACTCGGCGGCGCGCGTGCGCGAGGTGCGCGAGACGCTCGGGCCCGACGTCGGCATCATGGTGGACGCGCACGGCACGTGGAGCGTGCGCGAAGCAATGCGCTTTGCGCGCAAAGTCGAGGACTGCGATCTCGCCTGGTTCGAGGAGCCGGTGTCCTCCGAGAACCTCGAGGGCCAGGCGGAGGTGCGCGCCTCCACCGACATCCCGATCGCGGCGGGGGAGAGCGAGCAGACGCGCTTCGCCTTCCGCGACATGATCGCGGCCCGCGCGGTGGACGTCTGCCAGCCCGACGTGGCCATCGCGGGCGGGATCACCGAGACCCAGCGCATCGCGGCGCTCGCCGCCGCCCACGACCTCACGGTGGCGCCGCATCTCTGGGGCTCGGCCATCCTCTTCGCGGCCGGCCTGCACCTGGCCGTGTCCACGCCGTGCGTGAACCTGCTCGAGTTCTCCCGCGGCCACAACCCGCTGCTGAACGATCTCGTGGAGGAGCGCGTGGAGCTGGAGGACGGCCACGTGCTGGCGCCCGCCGGCCCCGGGCTCGGCCTCACCCTTCGCCGGGACTTCGTGGCCAGGGTGGCGGTCAAGTCATGAGCTTGGTCTAGCGCGCCTCACCGGGCAGGGCCGCCCGCAGGGCCTCCAGGAAGCCGCGGATCCGGCGCGCGTTGGTGCCGAGGTCGCTGCGACCTACGCGCGAAACTGAACGGATATCCACCCGACTGCCCGCGCCGTCCGGCCGGACGCGGACCACGACGTCGTCGCGGAAGCCGAACCAGCGGGTGCGGTCGGTGGCCTCCAGGCGGCCCTCCGCGGGCGCCGCGGCCACGATCTCCCAGCCGAGGTCTCGGGCGACGTCGACCGCGCTCGCGAACACGCGGTCCGGCGGCGCCGTGAAGCGGCCGGGCGCGAGATCGGGATAGCCCGCGCGCTGCTGGGCAGCCAGGGCGGGTCCGCCGTGCTCCGCGGGATTCGGCGCGCCCTGCCGCCGCGGCAGCACCGCCACGAAGCGCGGCGGGTCGTCGAGGTCGGTGGTGATGTCGTGGATCGGGGGCACGCGGCCCGCGGCGCGGAGATGCGTGACCGGCACCGCCGCGACCGCGGCCAGCAGCGCGAGGGTCACGAGTGACAGGAGCGCGGTGCGGCCCGCCCGGGCGAGCAGCGCCAGCACGAGGCCGGCGAGCGCGACGACCACGGCGACCAGCCCGCCGTAGAGCGTCCAGCGGAAGATGACGAAGCCGGTGCGGAAATCCCACCAGTACCACCGGCTGCCCACTCCCGACAGGAGCAGACTGAGCGCGCCGAGCACGGTCAGCATGAACCCAGCGCGCGCTACGATTCGCGCGATGCGAGTGAGATGACCGGGCGCGCGGTCAGTGGTTTGGTCGTGAAGAGTCATCAAGCGGACACTCGCTTACTTCTTCAAGCTTTTCAACTGCGGGGGCCCAGAAATCGTGCTGGCCGGTGCTTGACAGCGGTGAATGGCGTGCCTAGAGTCGCGGCAGACCACACCCATCGTGTTGGCCAGGAGGCGCCTCTCATGCTGTATGAGCTTCGGACGTATCACGCGATGCCCGGCCGGCTCCCCGACCTCAACCGGCGTTTCGCCGAGATCACCATGGACTTCTTCAAGAAGCACAATATCCAGGTGGTCGGCTTCTGGACCAACGAGCTCGGCGGCTCCTCGGACCAGCTCATCTACATGCTCGCCTACGACAGCCTCGCCGACCGCGAGAAGAAGTGGAGCGGGTTCTTCGCCGACAAGGATCGGCTGGCCAAGTTCGCGGAGACCGAGAAGAACGGCCCGCTGCTGCGCCGGCTCACCGCCCACATCCTGCGGCCGACCGCCTACTCGCCGATGCAGTAGGGCGCCGGCTCAGTCCACGCGGAAGACCACGTCCGGGGTGAGCCCGCGCACGCTGGTCTGCCCGGCGAGGGCCATGGAGGTGCGCAGCTCGCGCCGCAGGATGTCGAGCGAGCAGGCCACCCCGGCCGCCCCGTCGGCGGCCAGTCCCCAGAGCGCGGTGCGCCCGATCGCCACCGCGTCGGCGCCCCGCGCCACGCCCTTGAGCACGTCGGTGCCGCGGGCGAAGCCGCCGTCCACGATGATGCTGGCGTCACCGCCGACCGCTTCTCTCACCGCAGGCAGCGCGTCGATGCTGGCCTGGGTGGCGTCGAGCTGCCGGCCGCCGTGATTGGACACCCAGATCAGCTCCACGCCGGCCTCGACGGCGCGGCGGGCGTCGCGCGCGGTCATGATGCCCTTGAGTCCGATGGGGAGCTTGGTGGTCTTGCGCAGCCAGTCCACGTCGGCCCAGGTGAGGCGCGCCGGGTACTCCGGGTCGGGCGGGCGCGGGTTCGGCGCCTTGAGCATGGCCTCGCGCGGGGTGAAGCGCGCGACGATGTCACGCTCGCGCCGGCTGTAGACCTGCACGTCCACCGTGAGGCACACCGAGAGGTAGCCCGAGGCTTCCACGCGCGCCAGCAGGTCGGCCACCCAGGCCCGGTCGCCCATGTGGTAGAGCTGGAACATCTTGGGGCCGGGGGCGGCCGCCGCCACCGCCTCCACCGACCAGCCGGTGGCGCCGCTCAGGAACTGGAGCGTGTCGCCCTTGGCGGCCCCGCGCGCCATCTCGCGATCGCCCTCGGGATGGAAGAGGACGAGCCCGCCCATGGGCGCGATCACCACCGGCCAGGAGAGCGGGATGCCGAGCAGCGACGTGGTGAGATCGATGTGGCGGACGTCCACCAGGATGTCCTGGCGGATGGCCAAGCGCCGGATCGCCCGCCGGTTGCGGCGGAGCGTGGTCTCGGTCTCGGTGCCGCCCGCGCCGAAGTTGTACGAGTTGCGCGGCAGGCGGGCCTTGGCCGCGCGGTGGATCTCGGGGAGCGTGACGAAGGGCTCGGTCATGGCGGGTAACATAACATGACACCAAAAGGGGGCATGACACCATGCCGCTGAAACGCGTGCCCTACCGGAGCCTGCGGGCCTTGCTGCGGCGGGAGCTGCTCACCGAGGAGCACGACGCGACGGCCGCCCTGATCCGGCGGCTGGTCCACGTCAAGGGGGCGGGCCGCTTCACGCGCGCGGAGTTCCTGGCGATGTGCCGGTGGAAGAGCCCGCGGTCGCGGCGGCACTACGAGCGCAACACGGCGGGGGCGATCCGGCGCGCGTCGGTCGCGGTGCTCGCCGCGCGCAGCGAGCGAGAGCGCATGAGCCGGCTCATCGCGCTGCCCGGCGTGAGCGTGGCGACCGCTTCCGCCATCCTCACCCTCATCGACCCGCGCCGCTACGGGGTGCTCGACATCCGCTGCTGGCAGCTCCTGTTCCGCATCCGCTCGGTGGCGGGGAACGAGCGCGGGCGGGCGTTCACGGTCTCACAGTGGGAGCAGTACCTGGAGCGGCTGCGGGGCCACGCGCGCGCCCTCGGCGTCTCCGCGCGGATGATCGAGTACACCCTCTTCCACTGCCATCGGAAGCTGCAGCGCGGGCGGCTCTATGACTGACGCCGCCCGCGCGATCTCGGATCAGGCGGCGCGGACCAGCACCACCGGCACCGGCGAGGCGTGCAACAGCTTCTCGCCGAGTCCACTGCCGGTGAGGCGCTCGAGCCAGTTCCGACGGGGCGTGCTCACCACGATCAGGTCCGCGTCGAAGGCCTCGGCCTCCACCAGGATCTCCTGCTCGGGCTTCCCGAACCGCACCACGCTCTCCGCGGGCACCGGGCCGAGGCGCGCCTCGACGCTCTCCAGATAGTCACGGCCCTCGGCGCTCAGGCGCTCCATCTCCTGGTCCGCGTAGGCCACCACGCGGCCGGTGCTGCTCACACGGTGCTCCGGGACCGGGTGCACCTGTAGCAGTCGAACGTCGCCGCCGCTGCCGCGGGCCAGGTCGGCCGCGAGGGCCGCCGCTACCTCCGCGGATTCACTACCGTCCAACGGAACAAGGATGCGCTTTGCCATCATGGTTTTCTCCTCCCACACGGTCTTTCGATGGCGGGAGGGCTCCGATGGATTCCTCATTTCTCCGTCGGGAATCGCCGGAATCTCTCTGGCGATCTCCCGCATCTCAACCCGCGGAAGGAGATCGCCATGATCGAGATCGCGGTGGCCTCGCTGATCGGGCTGGTGCTGGTGGTCGGACCGCTCCTCTGGCGCGTATCGCGGGATCGGCGCGAGGCCCGCGCCCTGTCGATCCGCGCCTACATCCAATCCCTCGTGAACCGCAAGCTGGGCGGCGAGTCGTTCGTGTCGGTGCAGGTGACGCCACGCGGGCTGTGGAGCGCGGGCCAAGTGGTGGTGGCCGTCCCCGGCGGCTGGGAGTGGCTGGTCGAAGAGGTCTGGCCGGTGCTGATGGCGCGCACGCCGCGCGGCTACGAGCTGGTCGTGCGCCGCGGCGAGGTGACGCCCGCCCGGGAGCGACCGCTCAAGCGCGTCGCCTGAACCCCGCTTGCCGGCCGGGTTCCCCCTCGCGTAACATCCGGGCGAGGGGGAACCCACCATGCATGTCGGGATGGCCGCCGTCTTCCAGAACCCGGGCCAAGCGCAGAGCGATCGCGACGTCTACCTGAACGAGCTGCGCCTGGCCGAGCTGGCCGAGCCGCTCGGGTTCGAATCGGTGTGGGGCGTGGAGCACCACTTCACGGACTACACGATGTGCCCCGACGTCCTGCAGTTCCTCTCCTACATGGCGGGCCGCACCCGACACGTCCAGCTCGGCTCCATGGTCGTGGTGCTCCCGTGGCACGACCCGATGCGGGTGGCCGAGGAAGTGTCCATGCTCGACACCCTGTCCGGCGGCCGCTTGATCCTGGGGCTCGGGCGCGGGGCGGGCAAGGTGGAGTTCGACGGCTTCCGCCTCTCCATGGACGAGGCGCGCCTCCGCTTCGTGGAGTCCGCCGAGATGCTGCTGCGCGGGCTCGAGCGCGGCTACTGCGAGTACGACGGCGCCTTCGTCAAGCAGCCGAGGGCCGCGATCCGGCCGGCTCCGTTCAAGTCCTTCCGCGGGCGCACCTACGCGGCGGCGGTCTCTCCGGAGTCGGTGCGCATCATGGCCGAGCTGGGCGTCGGCATCCTGATCATCCCCCAGAAGCCGTGGAAGGAAGTGGCGCGCGAGCTGGAGGCGTATCGAGAGGTCTATCGCCAGGTGAACGGGGTGAACGCGCCCCCGCCGATCTCGGCGGGCTGGACCTTCTGCGACGCGAGCGCGGCCCGCGCCGAGGAGATGGCGCGCCGGTACATCGGCGGGTACTACCAGACCGTGCTCGACCACTACCAGTTCCAGGGCGACCACCTGGCCCAGACCAAGGGCTATGAGTACTACGGCAAGATGGCGGAGAAGATCCACCAGTACGGCACCGACACCGTCATCGACTACTTCATCAACCTGCAGGTGTGGGGCACGCCCGAGCAGTGCTACGAGAAGATCCGGGACATCCACGCGCGCACCGGCAACAGCCACTACGTCGGCGTATTCAGCTACGCGGGCATGCCCTACGACGAGGCGGAGCGCAACATGCGGGCCTTCGCCAAGGACGTGATGCCCCAGCTCCAGAAGCTCGACACCGCCGCGGTCCCGGCCGGCCGCGCCCGGCCGGCCGAGAAGCCCGGCGTCGGCCTCCTCGGTTCCTAGCCCTCGTTCTCCCGCTCGTCAGGGCGCCCTGACTACGCCATCGAGCCGCCGTCCACTGGATAGATGCCGTCGGTGATGTAGGCGGCGTCGGCGCTGCACAGGAAGGTCACCAGCGCCGCCACCTCCTCCGGCGTGCCGTAGCGCCGCATGGGGATCACCCTCGCCATCCGGTCGTGGACGGCGGCCGGGTTCGCGGGGTTGTGGCCCGCCTCGAGCTGCCGCACCATGTCGGTCTCGATCGGGCTCGGGCAGACCGCGTTGACGCGGATGCGGTCGGGCGCCAGCTCGAGCGCAGCGGTGCGGGTGAGGCCGACCACCGCGTGCTTGCTGGCGATATAGGCCAACAGGTTGGCCCGCGAGCCGCGCAGGCCCGCGGTGGACGCGGTGTTGACGATGACGCCGCCCCCGCGGGCGCGGAGCAGCGGCGCCACCGTCCCCAGGATGCCCGCGTTGTTGAGGAAGCAGTCGATCCCGCCGAAGCGCTCGGCGACGGCCGCGGCGTAGCGCGTCACGTCCGCGGACCGGGTCACGTCGGCCTCGACGGTGAGCCCGGTGCCGCCCGCCTTCTCCACCGCGGCCAGCGACTCGCGCAGCCCCTCGCGCGAGACGTCCACCAGCCCCACCCGCGCGCCCTCCGCGGCGAAGCGCACCGCGGCGGCGCGACCGATGCCGCCGGCCGCGCCGGTGATCAGCGCCACCTTCTTGTCGAATCGGGGGCCGTCGAAGCGGGGCGCGGTCATCGTCGTCCTCAGATCGCCGCGACCACCATGATCTCGACCACGTACTTCGGCGAGGCCAGCCGCGCCTCCACGGTCGCGCGGGCCGGCGTGTTGGCCGGATCCACCCAGGCGTCCCAGGCCGCATTCATGTCGTTGTAGAGCGCCATGTTGGCGACGTAGATCGTGGCCGAGAGCAGCTTGGACTTGTGGCTGCCCGTCGCGGCCAGGAGGTCGTCGATCTTCTTCAAGATCTGCTCGGTCTGGCCCTTGGCGTCGGCCGATGGATCGCCGGCCACGAGGCCGGCCAGGTAGACGGTGTCACCGTGAACGACGGCCTGACTCAGGCGGGGTCCCACGCCGTGACGCTTGACGCTCATCGCGCTCTCCTTGTCGTTGAGGGTGGCTTGGCTGAATACGGTCGCGCGGCGTATGATTCTGTCACACTTCGATTGGCGCGTCGGATTTTCTCACCCGGAAAGGACGGACGGTGGACATCCGCAGGGCGGTGGGAATGGCGGGACTGGCGCTGCTGCTCTGCGCGTGCGAGCGCGAGGAGAAGATGGTGCGCGAGGACCTGCCGATGGCCCGCACCACCAAGGCCCGCAGCGACGCGCAGGCGATCGCGGCCGCGGTGAACGCCTATCGCGCGAGCTGCGGCGGCGGCCTGCCCGAGGCGCTCGAGGCGCTGACCACCCAGACCACCGTAGGGGGCGCGCCCTGCGGCCCGATGCTCGGCTCGATCCCGACCCCGCCCCCCGGCTGGTCCGCGTACGTCTACGCGCGCCAGGGCGACACCTCGTTCACCGTGAGCTCGAGCAGCGGCGCACAGACCGTCTCGGCGCCATAGCCCTCCATGTTCCACGTGACGCGACGACACGTCCTGGCCGGGAGCGCCGCCGCGCTCGTGGGAGCGCTCTACCGGCCGGGGGTCGGGGCCCAGACCGCCTCGGCCGGGCCGCCCGCCGCGCAGCTGATCGAGGACCTCGTCGCGGCCAACCGCATCCTGGCGGACCAGGGCGTCCTCGACGGCTACGGGCACGTGAGCGCGCGGCATGATCGCGACCCCGCGCGCTTCCTCATGTCGCGCTCGCTGGCGCCCGAGCTGGTGACCGCGGCCGACATCATGGAATACGATTCCGCAAGCGAGCCGGTCGACCCGCGCGGCCGCTCGAGCTACCTGGAACGCTTCATCCACGGCGAGATCTACCGGGTGCGGCCCGACGTGCAGGCGGTCGTGCACAGCCATTCGCCGTCGGTGATTCCGTTCGGGGTCACCGGGGTGCCGCTGCGGCCGCTCTTCCACATGAGCGCGTTCCTCGCCGACGGCGCGCCGGTCTGGGACATCCGCGCCGCCGCGGGCGGTGACACCGACATGCTGGTGCGCACGCCGGCCCTCGGGCGCGCGCTCGCGCAGACCCTGGGGCCCCGGGCGGTGGCCCTGATGCGCGGCCACGGGGTGGTCACGGTGGGGAGCGGGCTGCCCCTCGTGGTTTTCCGGAGCGTCTACACCGAGATCAACGCGCGCCTGCAGGCGCAGGCGATGGGACTGGGCGGCGGCGTCACCTACCTGAGTCCGGAGGAAGCGAAGCAGGCCGAGGCGTCGGTGGCGGGTACGGTCGCGCGCCCGTGGGAGCTATGGAAGCGCAAACTGAGGAGGAACCCATGACCGCGATCACCGAGCTCGAGACGCCCGCGGTGACGGTTCACCTGGACGTGATGGCGGACAATATCCGCCGCGTGCAGGCGCATCTGACCCGGCACGGCCTCGGCAACCGCCCCCACATCAAGACCCACAAGATCCCCGCCATCGGCCAGATGCAGATGGCGGCGGGCGCGGTCGGCATCACCTGCCAGAAGCTGGGCGAGGTGGAGGTCTTCGCCGACGCCAAGGTGGCCGACGACGTGCTGCTCACCTACAACATCCTCGGCGCGGCCAAGACCGAGCGGCTGATGGCGCTCGCGCGCCGGGTGCCGCGGCTCGCGGTCGTCTTCGACAACGAGGTGGTGGCCCGCGAGCTCTCCGCGGCCGCCGCCCGTCACCACGCGGACCTCGAGTTCCTCGTCGAGTGCGACACCGGGTTCCGGCGCACCGGCGTCCAGACGCCCGACGAGGCCTTCGCGCTGGCCCGCACCGCCATGAAGCTCCCCGGCCTGCGCTTCAAGGGGCTCATGACCTTCCCCAATCGCGATCCCGACACCCGCGAGTTCTTCGCGCGCGCGCTCGCCCTGTTCGAGCAGGCGGGCATCCCGGTGCCGGTGGTCTCGGGCGGGGGCACCCCCGCGCTCGCCACGGTGGACCGCTTCCCGATGCTGACCGAGCACCGCGCGGGCACCTGCGTCTACAACGACGCGATGGTGGTGTCGAGCGGCACCGCGACGTGGGAGCAGTGCGCGATGCGGGTGCGCGCCACCGTGGTGAGCCGCCCGACCGCCGACCGCGGCGTGCTCGACGCGGGGAGCAAGGTGCTCACCTCGGACCTCTACCACATGAAGGGCTACGGCCACGTCATGGAGTACCCGGAAGCGCACGTGGCCCATCTCTCCGAGGAGCACGCGGTGGTGGATTTCTCAGCCTGCGCGGAGCGGCCGAAGGTGGGCGAGGTGGTGAACGTGGTGCCCAACCACTGCTGCGTGGTCACCAACATGGTGGACGAGATCTACGGGGTGCGGAACGACCGGGTCGAGGTGGTCTGGCCGGTGGCCGCGCGCGGCCGGGTGCAGTGAGGCCGGCGTGACCCGAACCGGCGCGCACCTGGTCGTGGAGGCGCTGGCCGCCGCGGGCGTCCGGCACCTCTTCTCGCTGTCGGGCAACCAGATCCTCTCGCTCTACGACGCCACCCTCGGCAGCGGCCTCTCGATCCTGCACACGCGGCACGAGGCGGCGGCCGTGCACATGGCGGACGCGTGGGGGCGGCTCACCGAGGAGCCGGGCGTGGCGCTGGTCACCGCCGGACCCGGCCACTGCAACGCGATCTCGGCCCTCTACGGCGCGCTGATGGCCGAGTCGCCGGTGGTGCTGCTGAGCGGGCACGCGCCCACCGGGCAGCTCGGTCGCGGGGCCTTCCAGGAGATGGATCAGGCCGCGGTGGCCGCGCCGGTCTGCAAGGCCTCGTGGATGGCGAAGGACGCCGCGCGTCTGGGCGAGGACGTCTCGGCCGCGCTGGAGCTGGCGCGGAGCGGGCGGCCCGGGCCCGTGCACGTGAGCCTCCCCGGCGACCTGCTCGAAGCGAAGGTGGCCACGGGTGACGGCGCGCGGGCGCCGCGGCGCGAGGCGCCGGTGGCGGCCTCGGCCGCGGAGGTGGAGCAGGCGCTGGCGCTGCTCGCGGCGGCGCGGCGGCCGCTGATCCTGCTGGGCGGCGCGATGGCGCGCGGGCCGCGGCGCGCCGCGGTCGCGCGGCTCAGCGACGCCACCGGCGTGCCCGCGCTGCCCATGGAGAGCCCGCGCGGCTTCAACGACCCGTGGCTGCACCTGGCCGCCCCGCTGCTCGGGCAGGCCGACCTGCTCGTCCTCCTCGGCAAGAAGCCGGACTTCGTGGTCCGCTTCGCGCAGGCCCCCGCGGTGGCCGCGGGCTGTCGCGTGATCCAGGTGGATGCCGACGCGGCCTCCCTGCGCGCGGGCGCCGCGCTCGGCATCGTCGCCGATCCGGCGGTGGTGGCCGACCAGCTCGCGGTCGCCGCGCGCGGGCGGGCCTGGGGCCATCGCGCCTGGGGCGACGAGATCACGCGCGCCCGGGCGACGGTGCCGGCCCCCTGGGCCGACGCGCGGCGGTCGGCGCGGACGCCGATCCATCCGCTACGGGTCTGCGCGGCGCTCCAGCCCCATCTCGATCGCGGCGCCATCCTGGTCGCCGACGGCGGAGAGTTCGGGCAGTGGGTGCAGGCCGGGCTCGAGGCAGAGACCCGCCTGATCAACGGCCCGGCCGGCTCCATCGGCAGCGCGATCCCGATGGCGATCGCGGCCAAGCTCCGCCATCCCGACCGGCCGGTGATCGCGGCGCTGGGCGACGGCACCTTCGGCTTCCACGCCTTCGAGCTGGATACCGCGGCGCGCTACCGGCTGCCGGTGGTGACGGTGATCGGCAACGACGCGCGCTGGAACGCGGAGCATCAGCTCCAGATCCAGCACTACGGCGCCGGCCGCACCGTGGGCTGCGAGCTGGCGCCCTCGCGCTACGACCGGCTCGCGGCGGCGCTCGGCGGCCACGGCGAGCACGTGGAGCGCGGCGACGACCTCGAGCCCGCGCTCGACCGCGCGCTGCGCGCCGGCATCCCCGCCGTCGTCAACGTCGCCATCGAAGGCCTCCCCGCCCCCACCTACACCGCCGCCCCATCCCACTGACGGGGTCATCCCATTGACGGGGTCAGGTCTTACATTCCTACATTTTGTGCAGCGCCGCCGCGCGAGGCGGACGGGGCCTGTCGCCGGGGCGGCCCCTGCCGGCTCGGCCTCCGTCACCCGCTCGCCGGAATCGCCGCTCTTCGAGCGGCGCACCGGACTCGGGGGGCCCACTCCAGCCAGCCGGCAGGGGCCGCCCCGGCGCCACCCGTCCGGTCACCCTGGTCACCGGGCTTGCGTTAGGGGCGTTAGGGAAATGTCGGAATGTAAGACCTGACCCCGGCTAGATGGTGATGCGGCGGCGGGCCATGGCGCGGTCCCACTTGCGGGCGGAGTCCTCGTCGAAGAGGAGGGCCTCGTCGGCGGGTACCGTGATCCAGGTGCCCTGCTCGATCTCACCCTCGAGCTGGCCCGGGGCCCAGCCCGCGTAGCCCACCGCGAAGAGCGACTTGCGCGGCCCGGCGCCGCGGGCGATGTCGCTCAGCGCGGTGAGCACGCCCGGCGCGGGCGTCATCGCGATGTCGCCGGCGACGCGCTCCGTCCCCTGCGTGGCGTACTCCGCGGTGTGCAGGATGAAGCCCTGCCCGATCTCGACCGGCCCGCCGTAGTGCGCGCGCACGCTGCCGGTGATCCCGCCCTCGTCGAGGCCGAACTTCCGGAGCAGGGGCGCCAGCGGCATGTCCCGCACGGGTCGGTTGACGACCAGGCCCATCGCCCCGGTCGCGTCGTGTCGGACCATATAGATGACCGTGCGCGCGAAGCGCGGATCCCGCAGCGTATCGGTGGCCACGAGGAACTGCCCGGCGAGGCTCTGGCCGGCCTGCGCGATCGCGCGCTCGGCGCCGGCCGCAGCCGGGCTCGACGGCGCCGTGCCTACCCACGCCAGCCCGGCCAGCACGCCGAGCCCGGCGACGGCGCGCGTCAGCAGACGAGCGGGAGGCATGGCACAGTATAGCGAATGGCCCTCCCAGCGGGGCTCCGCGCCCTCGGCCACCGGGACTTCCGCCTGTTCTGGTGCGGTCAGCTCGTCTCCCTCATCGGTACCTGGATGCAGAGCGTCGGGCAAGCGTGGCTCGTGCTGGAGCTGACGAACTCCCCCTTCCGCCTCGGCGTGATCGGCGCGCTGCAGTTCGGCCCCATCCTGCTCTTCTCGTTCCTGTCCGGGGCGATCAGCGACCGGGTGCGCAAGCGGCGGCTGCTCCTCGGCACGCAGGCCGCGCTCATGCTGCAGGCCTTCACGCTGGCCGCCCTGGTCGGGAGCGGCCACGTGCAGTTCTGGCACGTGGCGGTGCTGGCCGCCCTCTACGGCCTCGCCACCACGCTCGACATGCCGTCGCGCCAGTCCTTCATCGCCCACCTGGTGCCCCGCGGCGATCTCATGAACGCGATCGCGCTGAACTCGGCGGTGTTCAACGGCGCCCGCGTGGTGGGCCCCGCGGTGGCGGGCCTGCTGGTGGCGCGCTACGGCACCGCGGCCGCCTTCCTGATGAACGGGGCGAGCTTCATCGCGGTGCTCGCGGCCCTCGCGGCCATCCGTACCGAGGGCGCGCCGAGCCCACGCCGCGGCGTCGGCCTCCGGGCCGAGATCGCGGAGGGCGTGCGCTACGCGGCGGGCACGCCGCGCGTCGCGCTCGTGATGAGCCTCCTCGTGGTGGTGAGCCTCTTCGTGGTCAACATGAACGTGCTGGTGCCCCTGATCGCCCGTGACGTGTTGCACGAGGGCGCGCACGGCTTCGGCCTCCTGATGGCCGCGCTGGGCGTGGGCGCGGTGGCGGGTGCGCTCGCGGTGGCGGCCCTGTCCGTCGGGCGCCCGCCGCTCGGGATGGTGGTGGGGCCGGCGCTGGCCGCGGCGGCGCTGCTGCTCCTGCTCTCCACCGCGCGCCACTTCGGCCCGACCGCGGCGGTGCTGGTGGCGCTCGGCTTCGCGCAGATCGTCTTCATGACGAGCTGCAATACCACCGTGCAGATCGCGGTGCCCGACGAGCTACGCGGGCGCGTGATGGGCCTCTACGCCCTCGTCTTCGCGGGGATGACGCCGATCGGGGCGCTGATCATGGGCACGGTGGCCGAGCACTGGGGCGTCTCCCGGGCCTGCGCGGTGGGCGGCGGCGCTGGCCTGCTGCTGATCCTGGCGCTCACCGTCGCGTGGCGGCGCCGGCATCCCGCGCCAGCCACACCGCCTCCGTCGTCAACTCCGGCGGCGCCCTGACCGCCCGGGCGTGCCATAGTCCGTAGCTCGTGGGGTGACTCCCCACGTCGGATCCCTCATCCTCGTTCCGCACTCAAAGAAGATGAACCCGCCCCGAGAGGGTTTCGAGGGCTCAGAATGGGAGGGACCGTCGCATGATGTCGCACAGCGTCAGCTCCTTGTTCGCCGGGATCGCGTTGACCATGTTCGTAACCGCCTGTGCCGGACCGACGACGCAAGCTGGTTCGGCCGGGCTCCCTGGGATGTGGCACGGCTCTTTCGCCCATCCGGGCGCTGATTACACGTCTCCTTCGAGGGCCGACCTGACGCTCCAGGTCCGCAATGACTCGACCTATACCTTCATGTGGGGGCCTCGGGCAGAGAGCACGGGCACCATCGCCGCCCAAGGGAACCGCGTCGTCCTCAACGACTCCTCGGGGATGCAAGTCACCCTGTCTCGCTCAGGTGACACCCTCTACGGCGTGATGAAAGATACGGCCACCGGACGAGCAGCCGTGATGAACCTGGCGAAGGAGGAGTCGGTCGCGACGCAGGTCGCCGAGACCCCGCCGGGGGCCTGCGGCCGCGCTGAGTCGCGGTCACCGGGGCCGGGCATTCTACTGCTTCGGTTTCTCCGTCCTCGCCTTGTCTCCGTCCTTCAGCCCCTCGCAACGCCACTTATCGACGTCCTGAGTCGTGGCGAAGAGGACGCCGCCCAGCGCGTAGGCCGCGGCCTTCGGCACCGCGTCACACTCGCCCGTCTTCGGGTTCCAGAGGATCAGCGTGCCACTGCCACAGGCGGTGACGGAGGCGATAAGTGCTACCAGACCAACGATCCGAGGCACGGTCATAGGGCCTCCTAGGCTCGGAGTCAGACAGCTTCGCCGCAGAGTCCAGCCGCGCGTAGCCCTTGTCCTTCCAGTTCGTCTTACAGGCTGCCTAGTCGGCGCCCTGGGCCGCCCCGCAATGGCGCCGCCCGGGGGCTCAGAGTCGGTTCGCTTCGGCGCCGCCGCCATTTCCTCGTGATGCGCTGCGTGTTTGCATTGCGTTGCTCGGCGAGCGGCATCATAATCCGGACTCGTCCGCCATGGACCATTCGATGGACGCCCAGCGTCGCGCGCGCCCGACCGCCGACATCACCTCGACCTCCGACACCGTGCCGGTGCGCGAGACGCACCGCTTCGACGTCGCCGCGCTCGAGCGCTACATGGTCCAGCACGTGGCGGGCTTCAAGGGGCCCGTCACGGTGAGCCAGTTCCAGGGTGGGCAGTCCAACCCGACCTATCGCCTGATCTCGCCGGGCGGCGACTACGTGCTGCGCCGCAAGCCGCCCGGCAAGCTCCTGCCCTCCGCCCACGCGGTGGACCGCGAGTACCGCGTCATCACCGCGCTGGCGCCCACCACGGTCCCGGTGCCGCGCACCTACGCCCTCTGCGAGGACGACGCGGTGGTCGGCACCGCGTTCTTCATCATGGAGTGGGTGTCGGGGCGGGTCATCGCCGACCCGCTGCTCCCCGGCTTGAGCCCGGGGGATCGCGGGCGCGTCTACGAGTCGATGAACGAGGTGCTCGCGCGGCTGCACACCGTGGACCTCGAGGCCACCGGGCTCACCGACTACGGGCGGCCCGGCAGCTACTTCGCCCGCCAGATCCACCGCTGGACGACGCAGTACCGCGCCTCGGAGACGGAGCGCATCGAGGCCATGGAGCGGCTGATCGCCTGGCTGCCCGCGCACGTGCCCGCCGACGATCAGACCACGATCGTCCACGGGGACTTCCGGCCCGGCAACCTGATCGTCCACCCGACGGAGCCGCGGGTGGTGGCGGTGCTGGACTGGGAGCTGTCCACGCTCGGGAGCCCGCTGGCCGATCTGGCCTACAACTGCATGCCGTACCGGCTCGCGCCCAGCACGCTGGGCGGCGTCCTTGGGGCGAATCTCCCTGAGCTCGGGCTGCCGACCGAGGCGGACTACCTGGCGGCCTACTGCCGCCGCACCGGGCGCTCGAGCATTCCCGACTGGGAGTTCTACCTGGCCTTCGCGATGTTCCGCCTGGCCGCCATCGCCCAGGGCATCATGGGCCGCGTCATCGCGGGCACCGCCAACGATCCCAACGCGCGCGAGCGGGGGGAGCGGGCGCGGCCCCTGGCCGAGGCGGGCTGGGCCACCGTTAATCAGGGTGCTGGCTGAACCCGACCCGCCCCACGATCGGCAGCTTCAGCGCCGGGCGCTTGACGTCCACCCCGAAGGTCAGGCTCAGCAGGTTCAGCTCGACCCCCTCTTCCATGCCGGCCAGCACGCCCAGCAGGCCGAAGAGCGAGACCTGCACCCCCGTGCCGCTGGGGCTCAGGGCCACCGGCATGCCGCCCGGGATGAAGTCCTTGCCGATGGCGGTGGGGGGCAGGTCGAGCCGTAGCTCCGGCACGGCCCGCCCCAGGTAGGCGGTGAAGGTATTGCTGTTGGGCCCCGGCCACGTGCGGTAGCTGGTCGGGTAGGGGTAGGCCTCGACCGCGGCCTGGATCCGGGTGATCAGCTCGTCCACGCCGTCGCCCCGCCGGTCCACCAGGCGTTCGGGCCGGCTCCCGAACCAGTAATTGTCCGGCCCGCTCCGGTTCACCCGCACTGCCGGCGCCCCGTTGCCGACCCCCCAGCCCATAACCTCATAGCGGGTATAGGCCGGCGCCCCGCTCGGCTTGACCGAGATCCAGCTATGGACGGCCATCACGCCCCGCCACCCCACCGCCCGGGCCGCGTAGACCTGGACGACGGCGTCGGAGGTCTCGGCGGGATCCGGCGCCTGCCCGGAGGCATCGCGCCGCAGCTCCCACCAGCTCTGGCCGGCGCGCTCGAACACCGCGCAGCCCCCGGTCAGCAGCAGGACCAGGGCCCCGAGCGCGGCCCCCCGGGCCAGGGGGGCTACCGCGGCGTGTAACGGAAGGGGGCCCAGCCCATCCCCTCGACCGGCTTCGGGGTGTAGGGGGTGGGGCGGGGAGCCGGGGCGGCGGCCTTGCGGGCGGTGCTCTTGGCGGGCGCCTTCGCGGCCGGCTTCTTGACCGGCTTGGCCTTGGCGCGCGCGGACGACGTCTTCGTCTTCTTGGAAGTGCTCTTGCTTTTCATGCGGCTGAATCTACATCAAGGCTCTCGTCGCGGTCAATGCGTCACATACACTCATGCCCACGGAGGAACACTCATGCGACTGACCAAGGCGCAGGCGAAGCTGATCCAGTGGGAGCGCGTGGCGCGCGTCGCCACGGTGGGCGCGGCGGGCATGCCGCACCTCGTGCCGGTATGCCAGATCCTCCTCGGCGGCAAGATCTACTTCGCGTCGGGGAAGAAGGGGCGCAAGGTCCTCAACCTCCGCGCCAACCCCAAGCTGGCGCTAACCGTGGATCTCTACTCGGACGACTGGGACCGGCTCCAGGGGGTGATGGTGCAGGGCACCGCGCGGGTCATCGAGCGGGGCCCGCGCTTCCGCGGCCTCCGCCGGCGCCTCTACGCAAAGTATCCGCAGTATCCGCGCGAGGCGGCGCTCGGCGAGTCCGACTCGGTGATCGTGGAGCTGACGCCGACCCACGCGTTCTCCTGGTAATCCTTACACGCCGCCGTGTAATTCCTCCCAGCCTCGTCTCCGCGCTCGAGGGCAAACGCCTCGTTAGCGCTCGATTGGCTCCGCCGGAGCGCCGCCGCGCTGGCATGTGGGTTGCCGTGAACTTTCCCGCGGGCCACGGCGTTACACCCACGAGCGAGGAGGCAGGAGATGACGACGGCGGTGAACAAGCGACTCACGGGCATCGTCCTTGTGCTGACGCTGATGCTGACGACGGCGCCGGCGGCCATGGCCGACGACACCAAGGCCAGGCAGGGCGCGCAGCAGGTGGAGAGCGGCGCCAGGCAGATCGGCCAGGGCGTGCAGGACACGGCCAAGGGCATCGGCAAGACCGTGGTCGGCGGCGCCGAGACGGCGGGTGACAAGATCAAGGAAGCGGGACGGGCGGCGGAGCCCGAGGCCAAGTCGGCCTGGACCAAGACCAAGGAAGGGGCCGTATCGTTCGGCCACGGTGTGAAGAATTTCTTCACGCACCTGTTCGACTAACCATCCACAAACAAATCTCAACGTAGAGAGAGGAGTTCTCGATGAACACGACTCGTGTGATGTCTCTGGTGGCGGCGACGGTGTTCGCCCTCGGTGTGGCCGGCCCAGCGGTGGCTCAGACGCCGGCCACTCCCACCCCGGCGCCCGCGCAGCCCGCGGCCCCCGCGAAGGGCGGCGACATGCAGATGGAGAAGAAGGACAAGAAGGACGGCAAGGCGGCCGACAAGACCACCGCCAAGAAGAAGCACGCGGCCAAGAAGGCCGAGGGCGACATGAAGCCGGCGCCCGATACGAAGGCGCCCGAAGCCAAGAAGTAGGCCCAAGAAGTAGGAAGTGCCCAGCCGCGCGGAAGTCCGCGCGTTCACATAGGGGCGGCGGCATGGGGGGAGCACCCTCGCGCCGCCTGCCTCCCCTTTCTCTCCCTCGCACCGAAGGGGAGAGGGCAGGTTGAGGGGCGCAGGCTGAGGGCTCAATCTCGAAGCTTCCCCTTCAGGATCTTCCCCGTCGCGCTCTTCGGTAGCTCTCCCACGATCGTGATCCGCCGCGGATACTTGTAGCCGGCCAGCCGCGCGCGACAGAACGCGATCAGCTCGTCCGGATGGGCTGCGGCGCGCGACCGCAACGTCACGAAGGCGGCCACTTCCTCGCCCAGCTCGGCGTGCGCGATCCCGACCACCGCCGCCTCGGCCACCGCCGGATGGCCGAGCAGCGTCGCCTCCACCTCGCCCGGCACGACCGAGTAGCCGCCGCGCAGGATCAGCTCGCGCTTGCGGCCCACGATGCTCACGAAGCCCTCGGGCGAGATGGCGGCGAGATCGCCGGTCTTGAACCAGCCGTCGTCGAGCACCACGGCGGTCTCCTCGGGCGCGCGCAGGTAGCCGTCCATGGCCGCGGGGGAGCGGATCCACAGCTCGTCGTCCACCAGGCGCAGCTCGACGCCGGGCACCGCCCGGCCGATCGAGTCCGGCCGATCGGTCGCCTCCGCGGCGAGATAGGAGATGGGACGGAATAGCTCGGTCATCCCGTAGCCGCGGACGATGCGCACGCCGGTGCGCCGCCGCCACTCGCTGGCCAGCGGCCAGGGGCACGGCGCCGCGCCGGACACCGCGAGGCGCAGGCTCGAGACATCGGCGCTCGCCAGCGCGAGCGACTCGAGGATGCGCGCGAACATCGTGGCCACGCCGGGGAACACGGTCACCCGGTGCCGGCCTATCGCTCGGAGTGTCTCCTCGGGCGAGAAGCGCTCTTGCAGCACCACGGTGACGCCGGCGAGCAGCGGGGCCAGCAGCGCGCCGTTCAGGCCGAACGAGTGGGCGAGCGGCAGCGCGGCCAGCACGCGATCGCTCGAGGCGAGCCCCATCACCGGGCCGGCCCAGGATTCGTTGGCGATCGCGAGCGCGGCGTGGGAGAGGACCGCGCCCTTGGGCTGCCCGGTGCTGCCCGACGTATAAAGGATGATGCCGGGCGCGGCGGCGTCCGCGATCGTCATCGCCGCGGCGCTCTCCTCGCCGGGCGCGGAGTCGACGATCGCCTTCGGGCCCAGGTGGCCGAGGATGCGCGCGCGCTCGTCGGCGGCCAGCAGCGGGTTGAGCGGCGCCACCGTCGCGCCGAGCGCGAGGCCGCCCCAGAGCGCGGCGGCGAAGCCCCAGGTGTTGGGTAGGAACAGGGCGACGACGTCACCCGCGCCCACGCCCCGGCGCGCGAGCCACCGCGCCATCCCGGCCGCGCGCGCCTCGAGCTCTCGCCAGGAGAGGGCCCCGCCGTCCCAGACCAGCGCGGGGTGATCGGGCCGCCGGCGCGCGGCGGCGGCCAGCCGCGCGGCGACGTTCGGCGTCCGCTCGGTCGTCACGAGGTGGGCAGGCCGCTACTCCACGTAGTCCTTCAGGTTCAGGCGCTTCCACACCTCGGGCGGCACGCGGTGCCGCGGCGTGTAGCCGGCGAGCGAGGGCTTGGCGGTCGCGTCCACGCCCCACTTGCCTGAGTAGCCGTCCTCGCGGGACGAGGGGTCGAGATCCGAGCCGCGCGCGTTGGTGATGATCGTGATGTCGCGGTCGGGCTGGCAGCGGGTGGCGATGGCCCACGTGACCTGGCGGTCGTCGAAGATGTTCACGTCCTCGTCCACCACCACCACGCGCTTCATGTAGAGGTCGGCGCCCAGCACGGACAGGATCGCGTTCTTGGCCTGGCCGATCAGCCGCTGCTCGATCGAGACGTAGCAGGTGAACGGCGCGGGGACGCGCACCGCCTTCACCGAGGGCACCATCGCGCGGACCGCGCGGTAGAGGTTGGCCTCCATCGGGATCGTGGAGAGCAGCATGTGGTCGAGGTGAGCCACCGTGATGTCCTGGAAGTAGGCGCCCCGGCGATGGGTGATGGCCTTGACCTGCACCACCTCGCGCGCGCGCTCGCCCAGGCTGTAGCCGGTGAACTCGCCGAAGGGGCCCTCGGGAGTGCGCGCGCCGGGGAGGATCTCCGCCTCGATGATCAGCTCGGCCTGCGCGGGGACCAGCACGTCGGAGGTCTCGCACTTCACCAGCTCGAGGGGCTCGCGGAGGAGCGCGCCCATGATCGCCCGCTCGTCCTCGTCGATGGAGCCGATGGCGAGCGCGCCCAGCGCGATGGCCGGGTGCACCCCGATGGCGAAGGCCACCGGCAGCGGCCGGCCGAGCGACTCCGCGATGCGCTGGAACTCCCAGAGGTGCTTGCCCGCGGTCAGGTGGATCGAGGTGCGGTCGCGCCCCTGGATCATCAGGCGGTTGTAGGCGCAGTTCCAGGTCTCGCTCGTCGGGTCCTTCGCGAACGAGATCGCGGCGGTGAGATAGGCGCCCGCGTCCCCCTCGTGGTGGAGGATCTGCGGCAGGTCGTAGAGATTGATGCGGTCGCCGGTGAGCACCACGTCCTTGCACGGGCCGCCGGTGACGATCCGTGGTGGAACTGGCTTGTCCATCGCGCGCAGATACGTTGCCAGCATGTCCTCGGGCGCCGCGCCCATGGCCAGGGCCAGGCGCCAGCGGCTCGCGTGCAGATTGGTCAGGACCGGGAACTGGGTGCCGCGCACGCGCTCGCAGATCAGGACCGGGCGCCGGCGCCCCTCGCGCTCGAGCTTCACCACCAGCGCGGTGATCTCGTAGGCCGGGTCCAGCTCCCGGGAGACGACCACCAGGTCCTCGGGCTTGCTGCGCTTGATCTGATCGAGGTATCCGGGAAGGCTCTGTGCCATGTCGTGCCCTCTGGTTCGAGCGGCGAGGCGAATGGTGGGAACGCGGCGGTAGCATAGCATAGGACTCCATGAGGAAGGGCCGGGCCGCCGTCCTGCGGCTGCACCTGGCCGTCGCCCTGCTCGCGGGCGCGGGGCTGCTGCTCGTGAGCGTGAGCGGCGCCGCGCTGGTCTTCCGCCCCGAGCTGGACGACGCGGTGTTCGGCGGGCCGGTGCGCGTGGCGCCGGGCGGTCGCCGCGCGCCGCTCCAGGCGCTGCTGGACGCGGGCCAGGCGGCGCATCCGGGCCTGACGCCGGTGAGCCTCGCGCGGCCCGAGCGCGAGGACCGCCCCGCGCGCCTGCGGCTCGAGCGGCCGGGGGGCGAGATCGTCGAGGTGCTGCTGGATCCGGGCTCGGCGCGCGTGCTCGGCTCCCGCTGGCTCGAGCGGTCGCCGCTTCACGCGCTGCGCGTGCTCCACACCGAGCTCTACCTGGGCGGGCGCGGGCGGCTCGTGGTCGGCGCGCTCGGCCTGCTTCTCGTGCTGCAGGGGGCCACCGGGCTCTTCCTCTGGTGGCCGTTCACGCGGCGGCTGCCGCGCGGCTTCACGATCCGCGGCGGCCGGCGTTGGCGCGTGGTGGGCTACGACCTGCACAAGGTGATCGGCATCGCCTCGCTCGCCTTCCACGTGCCGGTGGCGTTCACCGGCGCGCTGCTCGCCCTGTCGGCCGGCGCGGGGCCGGCGCGCTCCGGCTCGGTCGAGGTGCGGGAGCGCGACGGAAGCGTGGCGTGGCTGGATCGCGGCAGTGGCACGGTCACCGTCGTCCGCGATCCGCACCGGCCCGGTGAGCGGCCGTGGGCGCTGGTGGCGGCGCTTCACGAGGGACGCTTCGGCGGGCTCGCGGCGCGGTGGCTCTACGTAGCTGGGGGATTGACGCCAGTGGCGCTGGCGCTCACCGGGCTCGGCATGTGGCTCGGGCGGCCGCGCCCTCGCCCCCCTCTCCCCTCTGGGGAGAGGGCAGGGTGAGGGGCCTAGAGGTGAGGGGCCTGGAAGTGGAGGACCTAAACCGGCCAGGTTTCCTGGCGCCAGCCCATGTCCCAGAACATCCACTC
>WNFA01000346.1_pt1 | contig 36256 bp, 32 predicted proteins | sample 5400481 | NCBI WGS metagenome assembly WNFA01 (sample SAMN13153340, study PRJNA577476) | soil metagenome | isolation source: 120 cm saprolite under Douglas fir tree site 2 hole 1 replicate 2 | place: USA:California | collected 2015-04-18 | reverse complement strand
CGTAGGCAGTGACGAAAAGATCGTCGGAGCCGTCATTGTCGTAATCACCTACGGCTACACCCATGCCCATCATCTCCACGTCAAGTCCGGCTTTGTGTGTTACGTCGGTAAAGGTGCTGTCGTGATTGTTGTGATAGAGCTTGGGCGTGGAATGTTTCTGGAAGTGGCCGGGCCAGTCCATGCCGTTCACGAGAAAAATGTCTGGCCAGCCATCGTTGTCGTAGTCAATGAAAGCGACACCCGGTCCCATGGTTTCCGGCAGGAACTTTTTTCCGAAGGCAGCGTTGTTGTGGACGAAATGGATTCCAGCGGATTGCGTGATATCACGGAACTGAATCGTGGAGGACTCCGGCGTTGCTCCGATTCCTGTTTTTCCGACGAGAAATATTGCAAAGGCAAGAACCAGAATTGTTGCGAGCGAACGCTTCACCATTCCCCCAAGTTTCAGTCGCGGCCAACGCCGAGAGCATCGGCGGCGCGATTGATGTAGTTAAACCAGGATGCGATCAACGTAATCTGCAGAATGCCGCGATCATCGAAGCCCGCGGCGCGAAGCTTTTCGTGATCCTGCGGGCCGCACGCGGTCGCGTCTTTCGTCAGCTTCACTACGTAGTCGAGCATGGTGCGATCCTGTTCGCTGATGGGCGCTGTGCGATAGTTGGCTTGCAGCGCTTTGACCATGGGTTCATTCAGCGTGACCCTACGCAGAAACTCTGCGTGTGATTCGATTCAATAATGGCAGCGATTGGTGACCGAAACCATGGTGGCGATCATTTCGTGCTGCTGGCGCTTGAGAGGCAAGTCCGGGGACATGAGCGCGCCAAAGGTGCTGAAGGCATGGAAGAGCACGTCGGGGAGAAGCGTGTGGCTTGCGACGATGCCGGACGTTTCGCCGTCGTTCACGGGATGGACGGGAGTGGCGTACTCGATGGGATAGAGTTTGCGCTGGGCTTCCATGGCGTTCTTGACGCGGGGATCTTCATCCATTCGAACGGTTTTGATCCAGGTCACGAGGAAGGCTCCTTGGATTGGGATGGGTCTGGGTGAAAAGGGCGCAGCGATGCTGCGCCCCTGCAAAGAACGTGGCACGATGTGGCGGCGACAATCACCTTAATCTTTGCCGCTGGGCGGCGCTGACGGCAGCGTTGAACGGGCCGCGGATGGTTTGGGCTTCTGGCCTGCCGACTTGCCGGGCGCTAGCGCGATGCTAACGTGTTCGTGGATGGCCTGGCGCTCGTTGTTGTCTTCGGGGTGAGTCTGGCGGTAGGGGCCGGTGATGGACTGGGCGGATTCATCGGCTTTGAAACGCAGGTAGCGGGCTTTGTGTTCGTTGGCTTTGGCGTCATCGCCGAGGCCGTTGTAGCAGAGCATGAGGTTGTAGTGGGCCTGGAGGTCTTCGGGATCGATGGAGAGCGTTTGCTCGAATTCTTTCACAGCGTCGGCGTAACGCTTTTCAAGAAAGAGGACGCGGCCGAGCTCGTTGCGCACGACACGGTCGCGTGGGAATTGCGCGAGCACGATTTGCAAATGAGTCAGAGCGCCGTCGTAATCGCCGTCTTCCTTGAGGGCGCGGGCGTAGAAATAATTGGTGCGCCCTAGTTGCGGGTTGATAGCGAGAGATTTCTCAAGGACCTTACGGGCGCCGGCGGTGTCTCCCTCCTGAAGGAGGGCGCGGCCGATGTTGGTCCAGCCGTCAGGATTCTGGGGGTCGGCTTCGGTGATTTTCTCGAAGGCTGCGGCGGCCATTTTCAGATCGCCTTGCAGAAAGAGGCCGATGCCGTAGTCGTTCCAGCGAGTCCAATCATCCCTGATGCTGACGGTTTTGGGTTGCGGAAGAATAGCGCCGTGAGGAAGAACACGGAGCGTTTTGGTGTCCTCTGCAACGATCGTGATAGGCAAATCGGGAATCGCCTTGAGATTGCCGGAGACATGCGAGGTGTCGCCGTCGAATGCCCACTGGCGATCGTCGTAATCCGGCGTCTTGCCGGCGATAGTGCCGAGCATGAAGTTATGCGGCCGCGCTTCAACTCCCGCGAAGGAGAAGTGCGTGTTGAACCAGGTGAACTTGCGATAGTTCAGCTTGGCATGCAGCGTAATCTTGTCGCCCGCATTTTCAGGAATGTGAAGACGAAAATGCGCGGTGTCCGCGGCGCCTGGCGGAATGAGATGGACGTAAACAACTGAGCGAGTGGCCCAGGCGTTTCGCTTGTTGACGGGATTGCCGTGACCATCGATCTGGAGGGAACGATAGAAGTGCGCTCCCGGCTCTACTGGTCCCTTTCCGTCATCCTCGACTTTGCCGCTCCAGAAAATGGTTTGGCCTTTTTCATCGGTGGCTTGCAGCTCGAGCCAGACGTCGAAGGCGTCCACGGTACCGCCGGGGAAGAAGTGGCCGACCTTGCGTGTGCGGACGACTACATCCACGCGAACGTCATCACTGCGGCGTACCGCTGCATCGGTACGATCGATGGGAGCGGTGATGGGGCGGACTTCGCCGGCCGGGCCCTTCGGGAGGGAAGTGTCCGACTCTTCGCCTACGGCGAAGGTGGTCGAAAGCTCGGGCTTTCCCATTTCGCTGCGCGCTGGGGCACTCGTTTCTTTGCCTGCCGGGGAAATCGCGAATATATCGACGCTCAGTTGCTTGTCCTGAAGGAATTTTTTGGCGAATTCGAATTGAGCTTGATCTTGGTTCGCTGTGGGAACGGCGGTGTTCGCTCCAGGGAAACGATGCGAATGAACTAGCCCATTGACGTTGCCGTCGTCGGACGAAGGTACAGTTGGCATGTGGCAATCGGCGCAATTCATGGGCGACTTTGGATAGTAGAAGGCGCGGGCGCCCTGCCCGGAAACGCCGCTCGCTTGCCAGTTGTCGTACTCATTGAAGCCGCGAATCCAGCGGTAATGATTCACCGGGACATCGAGATGAACCTTGTGGCAGGAAGAACAGAACTCGGCGGTATTCGCGCGCATGAAGGGCTTCAGGAACGTGCGGCGGTGAGGTTCGGGGTTGAGGCGAACCACGAAGTCGTGCAGCTTGCGGACAAGGGGATTATCGCTGGCGGCGAGTTCATGGAGCTTCGGATACTCCAGGAAGAAATCGCCCTGGCCCATGGTGCTTTTCACTTGGACGATGCTGTGGCACATCAGACAGCCGAGGCCGGCGCGGGCTTCCGGGCGGTCAACGATCTGCTTGATGGGCGTGTCGAAGAGGCCGCTGTAGAGCAGAGCGGGATCGTGGCAGCCGGCGCACCATTTAGAGGAGCGCACGCCGGCGACTTCCTGCATGTACTCGATGCTCTTGCGGTACCACTGGTTGTTGAAGGAAGAGAAATGGTGCATGGAGCTGTCCCACTGTTTATAGATGTCAGCGTGGCAGCGCTGGCAGGCATCGGACTTCATGAAGTATTTGGACGGGATGTTGATGCCTTGTTTGGTTTGAGCGGAGCTGGGGAAGAATTTTCCCTGAGGGCCGTCGCCTTCGCCGTCCATGGTTTCGGGCGGCATGAGGGGATTGAAGATGCGATTGGCGTTCTTCCAGGCGACCTCTCGCGTCCACAAGGCGCCTGCGACGAAGCCGACGGCCAGAAGAGCCAGGGCGGCAAATCCGAAACCGCGACGGAGGGCGCTTTCACCCAACCAGCCTTTTGAAAAAAGCCAGGACGTTGCGAGGAAAAGCATGCCAAGGATGCAGAGCGCGATGTGCGCGTACAGCCAGGGCTTCAGCCGAAGGGGCGTGCCGATTTTAATCAACACGATTCCGAGGAGCGCTCCCGCAGCCAACGAGAGCCAGCCCAGACGGGTCAGGAGAGATTCTGGGCGGAGCAGGCGGAGAAGATAAAAGAGGAGAAGAATCGTTAGGACGATTCCGATCGCGACGTGGAACAAATCCACAACAAAGTAAGAAATCGTGGCCGAGGGATAAGCGTAGAGGTAGACGGCGCTGACCGCCAGCGCTATCAGGATTCGTGATAACCACCGCTTTACAACATCCATTTGCATCATCTCCACCTGCGAGCGCGGTTTGCGGTTATCAAAAGAGCGGCCGGATGTCTAGGTAACATCCGGCCGCAATTCAGTTTGGGGTGCCCCGAAGCGAGCCGTGTGATGGCGAAGCCGGAGGCGATAACGCTTGTGGGCTTAGTTATAAGGACCAGGCGCGAGGTTGGCAATAATGTAAAAGCATTAGAAGCTGGATTGAGCATCTATCCCCTTTGTTTCCAGGCAGTTGTAGGTTCTTCCGGCGCGCAGATCTTTGTACTCTTCGGTGCGGCCGCTGGGCCAATCAATGACCAGTCGATCGATTTTATCGCGAGAGCCGAGGCCAAATGTTACGGGCAATTCTGATTGCGAAAGATAGCTGGAGCCGCCGCGGACGAGCCGCGATTGCGATTGACCGTCGTGGAAAATGCGTACGGAGGCGCCGACGGCATCGCGATTCGATTTTGTGCCTTTGAGGTTGAAACGAATGCTATGAAAATTGGCTGTCTGGTCGTTGCGGTATAAATAGGCTGGGCCATTGTTGGTGGTCATCAGGATGTCCAGGTCGCCGTCGCGGTCGAAGTCTGCGAAGGCGAGGCCGCGGCCAACCTTTGGAGATTCAAAGGCGCCCCCGGCTGCATCCGCGACATCTCGGAATTTTCCGCCGCCTAGATTCAGGAAAAGCTGCGGAGGTTGAGCGTAGCCGACGTTACCGCGGATGTTTCGAACGGTTTCGTCAATGTGACCATTGGCAACGGCCAGGTCCAGAGAGCCATCGAGATCAACGTCGAGGAAGGAGCATCCAAAGCCGAGCGAGTTGCGCGAAGCAGCCCCGATGCCGGAGGGAATAGAGAGGTCATCGAAAATTCCGGGGGCGGTGGAGCGATAGAGGCCGATCATTTCGTTGTCGAAGTTGGTGATGGCCACGCCGGGTTTGCCGGAGCCGTCGAAGTCTCCGGTGTCGACACCCATTCCGGCACGGGCTTTGCCTTCGGTGCTGAAGGCTAGGCCGGCTTCGACCGCGACATCCTTGAATTTGCCGTTGCGGAGGTTGCGGTAGAGCTTGTTGGGTTGGGTGTCATTGGCTACCAGAAGGTCGGGCCAGCCGTCCTGGTCGTAGTCGAACATGGCGACGCCGAGGGATTTCGAGCTGCTGTCGAAGATGCCACTGGTGGCGGTGACGTCTTCGAAGGTTCCGTTGCCGCGATTGCGGAAGAGCCAGCAGGTGTCGCCGCGATACGCTTCGGGCGTGCATTAGGATTTGTGCGAACCATCGAGGCTGCAAAAGACGTCGTGTTCGGGGGACCAGCGAACATAGTTGCAGACGAAAAGATCGAGCAAGCCGTCGCGGTCGTAATCAAACCAGAGAGCGGAAGTGCTAAAGCCTTGACGACCGAAGAGGCCGCTGGAATGAGTGGCATCAACGAAAGTGCCTTTGCCGGTGTTGCGAAAAAGGCGGCTCTGACCGACGCAGGTGATGAAAATGTCGGGGAAGCCATCGTTGTTGTAGTCGCCCACGGCTACGCCCATTCCGTAGAGTTCGATGTCGAGGCCCGCGATGCGGGTCACATCGGTGAAAGTGCCGTTGCGATTGTTGCGATAGAGGCGAAGGGTGCAACGCTGGCGTTTGTGGCCGGGCCAGTCCATGCCATTCAGGAGAAGGATGTCTTGCCAGCCGTCGCCGTCGTAATCGAGGAAGGCGCAGCCGGAGCCGAGGGTTTCTGGGAGCAACTTGCCGCCATAGGCGCCGCTGTTGTGGAGGAACTGAAGGCCCGCCGCGTTCGTGACATCAGTGAGATGGAAACCCAGAGCAGAGGCGGGACTTGCGAATGCCCAGGTTGGCACCGCTGCGGTAGAGATTGCGGTGCCGAAGGCTGCGAGGAGGAAGTCGCGGCGGTTCACGGAAGATTCACCAAGCCGTTGCGAATCGCGTAGACGACGAGTTCTGCCGTCTTGTGAATACCGAGCGCGTCCATGATGTTGGCACGGTGGACGGCGACGGTGTTTACACTGAGATTCAAATCGGAGGCGATTTCCTTGTTCGACTTGCCGGCAACGATGTGCTTCAGGATTTCCAGTTCGCGCGGCGTCAATCCTCCGGCGCGCTCACCTTTGAGGGCGTCGGGGCGGGAGACTTGCGGGTCGAGTACGGTGTTGCCCGCGGCGATGCTTTTCACTGCACTGACGAGGTCGAGGTCCATGGCATTTTTCAGGACGTAGCCGCGTGCGCCCGCTTCGAGCGCCTGGCTCACCAGCGTTTCTTCGGAATGCATGCTCAGTATCAGGATTCCCGCTTCCGGGAATTTTTGGAGGATTTTGCGCGTTGCTTCGATGCCGCTCAGTTCCGGCATCGCGCAATCCATCACGGTAACTCTGGGTCGCAGCTCGCAGGCGAGGCGCACGGCTTCTTTGCCGTCGCTGGCTTCGCCAACTACGGAGATTTCCGGGTCGTCTTCCAGCATGCGGCGGAATCCGCGGCGGACCAGGGCGTGATCGTCGGCCAGCAGAACCGTTATTTTATGCGCCATTGGCGTCTACTTTTGTCCTCGGAATCTGGAGAAGAACTTTCGTGCCGCCTTGCGGACGCGGCGAAATTGCCAGCGTGCCGCCGATCAATTCGGCGCGTTCCCGCATAGCTACCAAACCGATCCCGCGTTGCATTTTTTCTGCGACGAAACCCTTGCCGTGATCTTCCACTTCGAGCTCCAACGCGCCGGGCGAAAATTTCAAGTGGATCCAAGCGTCGCTGGCGCCGGAATGGCGGCTCACGTTATTCAGCGCTTCTTGCAGCACGCGATAGATATGCACGCCGGTGCTCGTCTCGACGGGAAAGGGTTGTCCGGTCTTCTCGTAGTGGAGCGCAAGACCGGTTTGCCGGCCCACGGTGGGAATATACCAGTCGAGAGTGCTTTCCAAGCCTGCCTCTTCGAGCAGCACTGGATGAAGAGCCTGGGAGAGAGTCCGGATGTTGTTGAGTGTTGATTGGGCGATCTCCTGCACTTCCTTCAGATCCTCACGCAGGGGCGAACCTTCCGGGGCGTGCTTGCCGGCGCGGCCGAGCATTGACCCGATGGCCGTCAGGACTTGGCCGAATTCATCGTGGAGTTCGCGGGAAATATGGCGAAGTGTCGATTCTTGTGTGGAGATCAGTTTCTGGGCAAGGTCGCTGCGCTGCTCGGAAAGTTCAGCGAGGCGTGCAAAAATCTGGCGGTTGCTGCGAATGAGATACAAGCTCGTAAGAACAATCGCAATCAACGTTGCTGCCAGGAAAAGATAGAGCTGGCGCTGCACACCATCGTAAATCTGAGCGATGCGCGCGGCGGCTTGTTCCTCGCCTTCGTTGTTTTCGACGAGCAGCCGCGAAACCGAGGTGCTGAGGGCTTGCTGACGCGCCTGAAGCGACAAGCGAATCTGTTCTCGCGCCTCGGCATCTTTGCCGTTCTGCGCCTGCGCGAACATGCGGTTGACGGCGTCCCAGAATTGCGTGACGGATTGAGAAAGGTAGAGACGCTGTTCGGGCGTGCGGTTCGCTCCGGCGAGGCTCTCTTCCAGTTTCAAGCCGGTGTCCAGGTCCTGGTGAATGCGCTCGAACTGCGCGGTCCACGCGGTGAGTGGATAAGGCTCCGTGGTGTCCAGCATGTCGCGCATGGCCAGTGCGATGGAATTGAGATCGTTCTGGACGCGCAGTAGTTGCAGGGAGTCTTTGCGGTTGCGATCCACCATCTCGCTCTGCAGTCTTCGCAGGCCTCTAAGCTGAACGGTGATGTAGAAAGCGTAAGCCAGCACTGCGGCCAGTGTGATCACCAGCCCCAAGAGCAGTCCGTTCGTGGGGGAGCGTTGCGAAGATGCGGCACTCTGCACGGACTAAGAATACATCAGGCCGCTGCCCGCCGGCGGAGCAGCAGCACCAGACCAATCATGATCGCCGCGCAGGCCAGCGGTACGAGGAATCCTACGCGCAAGCTGCCGGAGTATTGCGAGACCGCACCGATCAACCCGGGCCCCGCGGATCCTCCGAGAGACGCGAGTGCAAAGAGAATGCCCCCGAATTTTTTTGCGCGGGCCCCGTACCAGCGTGAGAGCCAGGCTATGTAAATGGGGTAGACACTTGCGCATCCCAGGCCGGACAGAAAGACTGCAGCAGTGGCAATGGGTAACGACCTGGAAGCGATCAGCAACGTAGTTGCTGTTGCCGCAAGACTCAGAGCGCCAAGCACTAATTTTCTCTCATGCAAGCGGCGCAGAACCAGCGGTGCCGCTCCACGGCCAGATGTGAGGCCCGCGTAGAAGAACATCGGCGCCAGCGTGGTCATGCTTGTAATGCCATTCGCCAGCCGTCTGGCGTACTCTGCGGACCAGATTCCGATGCCGTTTTCCATGGCCACATAAATGAAAAACAAGGCGGCCAGCGCAATCGTGATTCCTAGTCCGATGGCAGGGGCCCCGGTGCTGGTTGCGCCCACATCCTTATCGATTTTTTGCACGCCGAACGAGGCGAACGAAAGGCCCAGGACGAGAATTCCGCCAAAGATGGCGGTGCCGGCCAGCAGGACATTCAATTCATTGCGTTTCAGCGCCAGAGCGATCAGCGGGGAACAGGCCATCGCTCCTGCGCCCCATGCGAAATTGAGCTGGTTCAAAAGCGACGCGCTCTTCGCTCCTCCCAATTCGGCCACGAACAAATTGGTCCCGGGGGTGATGAACCCGTAGCCCAAGCCAAAAGCTGCGGTAGCCGCGAGGGCGACGCCGTGCGTAGCTGCATTGAGAGACGCAAGGCCTCCTCCCATGAGGGCATAACCCAAAACCAATGGCAGGCGATATCCCCGCCAGGCGGCCATCGTGCTGGAAGCCAGAGTGCCTCCCAAGGCAAAGAGGAATTGAACGGAAGAGAAAAGGCCGGCCTGGCTGTCATCGAGAGACCACCTGCGGATAAAAATCGGCAGCATTGGACCGATGATGGTGGTTGCTATTCCGCTGAGGACAAAGCCTGCGAATAGCAGGATGAGCAAGTTGCGCTGCCCTTGCGGTTCGGTGAGGGCTGAATTTTGTTCGCTCATCGGCAATCAGACATTGTGAGGGACGCCGCTCTTGCAAGCAACTTGGCGCTACTGAAAAATCCTTCTGCCGGGAATTCGAAAGTTCGATACTCTTTAGCGTCCGCTTTTCCGGAAAGATGGAACTCCATGATTGAAGTCGGGCTGGTTGGATTCGGTCTTGCAGGACGGGCATTTCATGCGCCGGTGATTCGCGGTGTGGCTGGCTTACGTCTAGCCGCCATCGTGCAACGCAGCTACGCGGAAGCGGCGGAGAAATATCCTGACGTCCGAATCGTGCGGAGTCTGGACGAATTACTTTCGATACCGGAGATTGGCCTGGTCGTAATTGCCACTCCCAATGAGACGCACTATCCCTTTGCGCGGCAATGTCTTGAGGCGGGCCGCGACGTGGTCGTTGATAAGCCGTTCACGACGACTCTGGCCGAGGCACGGTCTTTGGTTCAGTTCGCGAAGGAGAAAGGCCGCCTCCTTACGGTCTATCAGAACCGGCGCTATGACGGCGATTTTCAGGCCATCCGTCAGCTTGTCGCGGCTGGCACGCTGGGCCGCATCGTGCGCTTCGAGACGAGTTACGACCGGTTCCGCCCTCAGCCCAAGCCCGGCGCCTGGCGCGAGACCACAAGTCCCGGGAGCGGAATTCTGTTCGACATCGCACCGCACCTGATTGATCACGCGGTGGTACTCTTCGGTTTGCCCGAAGCCATAACCGCCGACGTTCGAATCGAGCGTGAAAATGCCGTCGCTGACGACGCCTTTGATATTACGCTGCACTATTCCAAAGGACTGCGCGCAGTTCTCCGATCCAGCATCCTCGCTACGGCGCCGCGACCACGGTTCGTCCTCTTTGGCACCGAAGGCAGCTTCGTGAAGCTAAAATTTGATCCGCAGGAAATGAATCTCCGCCGGGGCTATGTTCCCGCTGACAAACCGTGGGGCTTCGAACCGGAAGAAGACTGGGGCGTTTTGACGTTCCCGGCGGGCGAATCGTTCGAGCAGCGGCGCATTCCTTCAGCCACGTGCGACTACCGCGATTACTATATAAATGTACGCGACGCCATTCTCGGACGCGCCGCGCTGGCCGTAACGCCCGAACATGCGCTGGACGTCATGCGCATGCTCGAGCTGGCGCGCGCGAGCAGCGAGAAACGCCAGACGATTCCGTGGTGATGCGCGCTTTTTCGTGGAATCACACTTTTCGTCAAGCGGCGAAGAACTTCCGCGTATAATCTGTTTTCTCTGAGGAAGGGAAGGAGCGGCGCGCTGCCCATGACCATCGAACTGGCACCCTCGATTCTTTCCGCAAACTTCGCGCGGCTCGCCGAAGACGCGAAAGCAGCGCTCGAAGGCGGCGGCACGGTGCTGCACGTAGACGTCATGGACGGTCACTTCGTGCCGAATATCACGATTGGGCCGCTGGTCGTGGCTTCGCTCAGGAGAGCACTTCCCAACTCCATCCTCGATTGCCACTTGATGATTGAAAATCCTGACGAATTCATTCCAGCTTTTGCTGAAGCAGGCGCGAGCTGGATAGGAGTGCATCAGGAAGCATGCGTGCACCTACATCGCACTCTGCAACTGATCGAATCGCACGGCTGCAAGTCCGGGGTCGTCCTGAATCCAGCAACTCCGGTTCACATGGTGGATGAGGTTTTGGATATGGTGCATCACGTTCTGATCATGTCCGTGAATCCGGGGTTCGGCGCGCAAAAATTCATTCCCGGCGCGCTCCATAAGGTTAAGACTCTCGTTGAGGTTCGCGAATCGCTGGGGCTATCTTTCCGGATCGAAATCGACGGTGGCGTGGCGCTTGATACTGTGGGCGACATCGTGCGCGCGGGAGCTGAGTTGCTTGTCGCCGGGAGCGCCGTGTTCGGCAAAGGCGACGTCCGGGAAAACGCGAAAAAATTACTGGGGGCGGCGCGAGCCGCAACGCTTACCCGCGCGTGAGTGAGGGTGTGTCGGTCCGTGATTCTACGTCCACCTGTACTGCTGTTTCCTTTCTATTGCTCTTCATAGTTCCAGGTCAACCCGCCATCCACGAAAAAAGTTGTTCCAGTCACATAGTCGGATTCCGAACTTGCCAGGAACGCGGCCATCGAGGCCACATCTTCCGGCTTGCCCAGCCGTTTCAGCGGAATATTTTCTAGTAACGCCTTCAACTTGACCGGGTCGTTCAACAGCTTCGTGTTGATGGGCGTTTCGATGGCTCCCGGTGCGATGTTGTTGATGGTGATGCCGAGCGGGGCGAGTTCGATCGAAAGATTGCGTGTGAGCATTTTCACGCCGCCCTTGCTGGCGCAATAAGAAGTGAAATGGGGGAAGGGAAGCTCTTCGTGCACAGAGCTGATATTGATGACCTTGCCGCCGGCTTTTGCCTGCATGCGGTGCTTCACGAACGCCTGGGTGATAAAAAACAGGCCTTTTAGATTGACGTTCAAGACTGCGTCGTAGTCTTCTTCTGTGGCATCCCAGAAATCGGCGCGGCGTTCGAGTCCGGCGTTGTTAACGAGAATGTCGATCTTCCCGAACTGCGCCACAGTGTCGGCGATAAATTTCTGTCCGTCCGCCACGCGGCCCACGTCGCACTGGAATCCGACAGCCCTTCGTCCCAGGTTCCGGATATCTGCAGCCACTTCGTCGGCCCCGCCTTTGTTCGAGCGGTAGCAAAACGCCACGTCTGCGCCTTCCTGGGCGAAGCGCTGAGCGATCGCGAGCCCGATGCCCTGGCTTCCGCCGGTAATAGCCGCTACTTTTCCTTCCAGCCTGCTTGCCACTATTATCTCCTTACGATTCGTTCAGGAGTGAGATTGAGTTAGGAGGTGTCCTGACGGCGGTAGACATCGAGCGCCCACTGGAGAGTAGCGTGGCGGGCGGCCTGGACAAATCCGGCGGTTTCCAGGACCGAAGCCATGCGGTCCGGCGAATGAACAAAAGCGCGAAAGGCGTCTCGTCGTAGCCGATACCAAGAGTTTTCCAGCACAACGGAAGCCCGCACGTACCATGTGTCGCGGGGATAGGTGAACGCGATCATGCGACGCGCGCGTGCGGCCGCTCCCCGGAGCAGTGCTTCCACATCGGGGTAACAACAGACGACGCGGTCGAGCGTGACGATATCGGCGTCCGGCAGAGAGTCTGAGGTCGCGGCGAAGTCACCGAGAAAGAATTGAGCGGGGAGGGAGGCGTTGCGAGTGGCGAGGTGGTGTCGCGCAGCCTCGAGATAACCGGTTGACGCGTCAGCGAGTGTGACGCCGGCCAGGCCAGCTCCGGCGAGTTCCACCGCGATCACCGCAATTCCGCCGCCGACGTCAAGAAGATGGAGACCCTGCAGAGGCCAGCGGCGGAGTTCTGACAGAAGGATTCGCGTGGTAGCGTCCGGACCACGGCGTTGATAGCGATGCAGATCACGATCCGCCTTCTTAGGATTGAAGTGGGAGGCCGCAGCGCAAGTGCCAGCGCAACACGTCATGCGATAAACCTCGACTGCGTAGAAGAACGGGCGGGGCAAGCCCCCGCCCCTACAAAACCTTGAATCAGGCGATGGTGACTTCCGGGCTGAGGTAGACGTCCTGGATGGTGTTGAGGAGTTGGACGCCTTCCTTCATGGGGCGCTGGAATGCTTTGCGTCCGGAGATGAGGCCGGTGCCGCCGGCACGTTTGTTGATGACGGCGGTGGCTACGGCTTCTTCGAAGTCATTGGCGCCGGAAGCGCCGCCGCTGTTGATGAGGCCGGCTCGGCCCATGTAGCAGTTGGCGACCTGATAGCGGGTCAGGTCGATGGGGTGATCGCTGCAAAGATCGGTGTAGATGCGCTTGTCGAATTTGCCGTAGCTGGAATCGCCCATGTTGAGCGCCTGGTAGCCGCCGTTATTTTCCGGGAGCTTCTGTTTGATGATGTCTGCCTCGATGGTCACGCCGAGATGATTGGCCTGGCCGGTGAGGTCGGCGGAGAGGTGATAGTCCTTATCTTTCTTGAAAGCATTGTTGCGAAGATAGCACCAGAGGACCGTGGCCATGCCAAGTTGGTGGGCGTGCGCGAAAGCCTGGCTGATTTCCACAATTTGGCGGGTGCTTTGATCGGAACCGAAATAAATTGTGGCACCGACGGCGGCCGCGCCCATGTCATAGGCTTGCTGCACGGTGCCGAAAAGCACCTGGTCGAAGCGATTGGGGAAGGTGAGCAGCTCGTTGTGATTCATCTTCACGATGAACGGGATTTTGTGCGCGTAGGTGCGTGCGACGGACCCGAGCACGCCGAAGGTGGAAGCAACGGCGTTGCAGCCGCCTTCGATGGCCAGCTTGACGATATTGCCACCGTCAAAGTAATCGGGATTTTTCGCGAAGCTTGCGCCGCCGGAGTGCTCGATGCCCTGGTCGACAGGCAGAATGGATAGGTAGCCTGTTCCGCTGAGGCGGCCGTGGCCGAACAAGCGCTGGAGATTCGTGAGCACCCGCACGTTGCGGTCAGTCGCAGCGTAGATGCGGTCGACGAAGTCCGGGCCGGGAAGATGCAGGCGCTCTCTGGCGATTTTCGGCGACTTGAATCCCAGCAGGGAATCCGCCTTTGCGCCGAGATAGGATTCAATTTTTCCTTGGATCGTGCTGGTTGCCATTTCGTTCTCCTCGTTTCAATCCGACCGCAAAACAGCCGGCTATTCTCGAATCCCTACCGAAAGCATGCCGCCGGCGGCGGTCTCCACCAGCCAGAGCAATTTTCCGTTTTGCGGCTGAAGCAGTTGCGCGGGCAATTGCTCCGGCTCAAATGGACCTTCGAGTACCGCTTTCAATGCCGGGGCTTTGTCCGCGCCGGTCACCATGAAGATGATTTCCGCGCTGTTACTGGCCGCCGGAGCAGTGAGAGTGATGCGGTCTGCATACAACTTGCCGATCCAGTTTCGCACAACCAGCCGCCCATCGGCATGCAACGCTTTGGTCCCCGGAAAGAGCGAGAGCGTATGGCCCTCATTGCCCATTCCGGCCAGGAGGAGATCAAAGCGCGGATACTCGCCATTCTTCAGCTTGAAGTATTCGCGCAGAGCTTTTTCGTACTCGAGCGCCGCCTGGTCCGCATCGGGATACTCGCCTTTGATACGCGTGACCTGTTCCGGCTTCAGCGGCGACTTGGAAATCATCGCTTCCGCGGCCATGCGGAAATTGCTGTCCGGATGATCGGGCGCGACATGGCGCTCGTCGCCGAAGAACAAATGTATTTTATCCCAAGGAAGATGCGAGCGCAGCGTCGGATCGTTCACCAGGAGGCTATAAAGTGCTTTCGGGGTCGATCCGCCCGCCAGGGCCACGTTGAAGGCGCCTTTCGTGCGGACCGCCGTTGCAGCGGATTGGACGAACTCCTGCGCCGCGCGCTTGGCGATGGCTGCGCCGTCCGCCAGGATTCGAATCTCGCGTTCCACTTGCACTCCTTTAAGTGATGATGCCAGTGCGATCCTGCGCGGCAATTCGGCCACGCTTGTCCACTTCCTCTTCCCCGATGCGGCGCCAGGATCGGCCATCGCGTTCCAAAAGATCGTCCGCCTCGACAGGCCCCCAGGAGCCCGCGACATAATTCGGAAATCCGCGAGCGGGCAGAGCGTGCCACACGTCGAGGATGGGCTGAATCACATTCCAGCCTGCTTCGACCATGTCCGCCCGCTGGAAGAGCGTGGCATCGCCCGCCATGCAATCGCGGAGGAGCCGTTCATAGCCGGTGCTGTGCTCGACGCCGAAATAAGTGCTGTAGTCGAAATCCATATTTACGAGCCCAAGCTTCATCACCGAGCCTGGAACTTTGGCGCCGAAGCTGAGGGAGATGCCTTCATCGGGCTGGATGTGAATGACCAGCCGGTTGGTCTCGAGATTTCTGACCGTGGTATTGCGGAAAAGAACGAAGGGTGTGCGGCGGAACTGGATGACGATCTCAGTCATGCGCTTGGCAAGGCGCTTGCCGGTGCGAAGGTAGAAAGGGACGCCAGCCCAGCGCCAGTTGTCGATCTGCAGTTTCAAGGCGACAAACGTTTCTGTGTTCGAATCGGGAGCTACATCGGGCTCGCTGCGATAGCCCACGACGCGCTGGCCGTCAATCATGCCGGCGCCGTATTGCCCGCGCACCATATTCTTCAACACGTCTTCGGGGTCGAGAGGTTGAATGGCGTGCAGCACTTCGGCTTGCTTGTTGCGAACTTCGTCGGCGCCGAAAGAGATGGGGGGCTCCATGGCGGTCATGGTCAGCAATTGGAAGAGATGATTCGGCACCATGTCGCGGAGTGCTCCGGCGGTTTCGTAAAAGCCGCCGCGGTGCTCGACTCCGACGGTTTCGGCGGCGGTGATTTGCACATGGTCGACGTAATTGCGGTTCCAAAGTGGCTCGATGATGTTGTTGGAAAAGCGGAAGACCATGACATTTTGCACGGTCTCTTTGCCGAGGTAGTGGTCAATTCGGTAGATTTGCTTTTCGGTCAGAACCTGGTTCAATTCCTGATTCAACATCTTCGCCGATTCGAGATCGTGACCAAAAGGTTTTTCGATAATCACGCGCGCCCATCGGCCATTTTCTTCTTTCGTAAGGCAGCATTGACCCAGCATTTGCGCAATGGGGGAAAAGAACCGTGGAGCCACGGCCAGATAGAAAAACCGGTTTCCCAGCGCGTTGTGTAGTTTGTCGGCTTCGTTGATTTGCTGGTCCAGCCGTTTGTAGGCTTCCGCATCCAGGAAATCGCCTTTGACGTAGTAGATGCGCTCGATCATCCAGTCCCAGAGCTTCGAGTCGATGGAGGCGGGAGCGTACTTGGGGATTTGTTCGGCCAGCATTTTTCGAAAGCTTGCGGTGTCAAAGTCGTTGCTGGCAAAGCCCACGATGGCAAATTGTTTTGGCAAGACGTCGTCTTGCGCGAGATTGCAAAGCGCGGGGATGAGCTTGCGCTTGGTGAGATCGCCGGTAGCGCCGAAAATAACCATGACACATGGCGATGGTGTGGGGTTCACGTCCAGATGATTAAGGCTCATGTGAGAGACTTCCTGTTCTCGGGCGCCAAACGTGTCTTCGAATATCTAGTGACCGGACTTCTTTTCGATGTGCCCGCCGAATTGGAAGCGCATCGCGGACAATACTTTTGCGGCAAAATCGTCTTCGCCGCGCGATGTAAACCGCTGGAAGAGAGAAGCGGTCAGTACCGGCGCGGGTGCCGTGGATTCGATGGCGGCGAGGATAGTCCAGCGGCCTTCGCCGGAATCGGAGACGCGGCCGGAGAAGCGCTCGAGCGTGGGCTGATCGAGAAGAGAAATCGCGGTCAGATCGAGCAGCCAGGATGCGACGACGCTGCCGCGGCGCCACACTTCGGTGACGTCGGCGAGATTGAAATCGTATTGATAGTGCTCTGGATTGCGGAGCGGAGTGGTTTCTGCGTCGGCTTCGCGATGGGATTTGCCGGCATTAGCGTGTTTGAGAATATTTAATCCTTCGGCGTAGGCTGCCATCAATCCATATTCGATGCCGTTGTGGACCATCTTGACGAAGTGGCCGGCGCCGGAAGGGCCGCAGTGGAGATAGCCTTCTTCGGCGGTGCCGGGTACTTTGTCGCGGCCGGGCGTCCGATCGACGTTGCCGCGGCCGGGCGCGAGCGTTTTGAAAATCGGGTCCAGACGATTTACGATGGCCGTCTCGCCGCCGATCATCTGGCAATAGCCGCGTTCGAGGCCCCAGACGCCGCCGCTAGTGCCAACATCGCAATAGTGGATGCCTTTGGCGGAGAGCTCTTTGGCGCGGCGGATGTCGTCGATGTAATAAGAATTTCCGCCGTCGATCACCGTGTCGCCTGCTTCGAGTTTGCCTGCTAAATCGTGCAGCGAGGCATCAACCACCGCGGCTGGAACCATGAGCCAGATGGCGCGGGGCTTTTCGAGTTTCTTGACGAAATCATCGAGGGAGGTTCCGCCTGTTGCGCCTTCGCTTTCGAGTTGCTTCACGGAGTCAGCGCTGCGGTCATAGACGACGCACTTGTGACCGTTTTTTTGCAGGCGCCGCACCATGTTGGCGCCCATTCTTCCCAATCCTATCATCCCCAGTTGCATCGTCCGCGCTCCTCAGGCTTCCGGTGAAGTAGAAAATGTGACTGCAACTCTATGCTATTGCTTTTTGTACGGCTTTGGTCAGAGTGGCGAGCCCTGACTTCAGATTCTTTCCGAGGTGCACACGCAACGCCCGGCGGCCCCGTTCGGCGAGAACGGCAAAATCGCCGCGAGCCTGTGCTGCCTTCACTACACCGAAGGTGTACTTCTGTCCGGGGACTGGCAAATCCTTCACGTCATCGCAAGTGATTTGCAGAAAAACGCCACTATTCGGACCGCCTTTGTAGGCTTGACCGGTGGAGTGCAGGAAGCGCGGGCCGAAGCCGAGAACGGTGGCCACTCTTCTCTTGTCGCGCACAACATGCCGAATGGCCTGCAATGACTTTTCGTTCGTGGCATTCATCGTGATGTAGCCGAGGACCGCAAAATAGTCGCCTGCGCCCAAGCGCGCAAGATGCGCTTTCAAGATGTCAACAAGTTGTGTGCCACTCGCCAAGGCAGCAGCGTTCTTTTCATCGGCGAAAAGCTTGATGCTTTTTTCTTCGAAGAAGGGCGATTCCGGCGGAAGGCTTCCGGTCGTTTCGTACTGGCTGGTCAGTTTCTTGGTTTCGATCTTGCTGGCCTCAACGTCGGGCTGGTTGAACGCGTTGATACCGATGATAGAGCCTGCGACAGCAGTCGCGATCTCCCAGCGGAAAAATTCCTGGCCGAGCGTGTAGATATTCGGCAGAGTGATGCGCACGACAGGGTGCCCGGCTTTTTCGAGATCAGCAACCGCGGCATCCTGGGCCTTGTTGTGTTTCGTTGCAAGGCGCAGGTAAGCGAAGACTCGATCGTTGCCATAGGTGGCCGGCTTCGCGAGGCGTTCGCGATCTACAGGAATGACGCCCTTGCCGATTTTTCCCGTGGATTCGGCAATCAATTGTTCGAGCCACGCGCCAAGATCAGAGATTCCTGGTGAGGTGATGATGGTGATTTTATCGCGGCCGTGTTGGGCGGCCACGCCCAGGATAGTTCCCAGGATGACGCCCGGATTGGAATCAGCGGCAGATGAAGCGCCGCACGCTTGGACCATTTCCTGGGTGCTCTTGAGGAATTTCGCGACGTCGAGGCCCATCACGGCAGCGGGAACCATGCCGAAATTGGAAAGCGCGGAATAGCGTCCCCCGATGCTCGGCACGCCAAAAAATATCTTGCGGAATTTGTCAGCTTCCGCCACCTGCTGCATCTTCGAGCCCGGATCGGTAATGGCCATAAAGCGATTTCCGGCCTCTCTTTCGCCCACCTTGGTCTTTATGCGCTCGAAGAAATATTGTTTGTAAATGTTGGGCTCGAGCGTGCTCCCTGACTTGCTCGAAACGATGCAGATAGTGCTCTTGAGATCCAATCTCGCTTCGATGGCCTTGATTTGGGCGGGGTCGGTAGAATCGAGAACATGCAGCTCGGGAAACCCTTTGATCTTTCCAAAGGTCATGCGCAGAACTTCGGGGCAGAGGCTGGAGCCGCCCATGCCCAGCAAGAGCGCGTGTTTGAAGCGCGCCTTCTTCACCTCCGCTGCAATCTGCTTCAAAACTTCAATATGCGCGAGTTGCTCCTCCGTAATAGTGAGCCAGCCGAGCCAATTGCCCTCGTCCGCTCCTGTCCAGAGCGAAGCATCCTTCTGCCAGAGACGCGCTACTTTGTTGTTTTTTTTCCAGTCTTCAATGGATGCGGCTACCGCACCTGCAAGCAGGCCGGGTAACTTGTAGGTCTGGCGGTTTAAGCTCACGCGGATACACCTGCAGTCTTGCTCACGGCACCCAACAGGGTCTTGAAAGCATCGGAAAAGAGCTTGACGCCGTCAACCATCAGCTTGTCCGTCACTTCTTTCATGGAAATTCCGGCTTTTGCCAGATCGGCCATCGTCTTCGCCGCGCCCTCGACGTTTTCGGTGAGGCTGGGGCGCAGCTTTCCGTGATCGCGGAAGGCATCAAACGTCGCGGGAGGAATGGTGTCCACGGTGTCCGCGCCGATGAGTTCTTCGACGTAGACTACGTCGCGATACTTCGGATTCTTAGTGCTAGTGCTGGCCCACAGCAGGCGTTGCGTCTGCGCGCCCTTGGCCGCCAGGGCCTTCCAGCGCGGGCCACCGAAAAGTTCCTGATAGTTCTTGTAGGTTAGCCTGGCGTTGGCAATGGCCACCTTGCCGTAGAGGCTCTCGATCAGCGCCTTCTGCGCGTTGTCCGTCGTGGTCTTCAGTTTTTCATCCAGTTTGCTATCGATAAGCGTATCGATGCGGCTGACAAAAAAGCTGGCCACACTCGCAATGTGGCTGATGTCCTGGCCCTTTGCCGCGCGCGCTTCAAGAGCGGACAGGAACGCTTCGGCAACTTGTTCGTACGCGGACTGCGCGAAAAGCAGCGTGATATTGATGTTGATACCTTCTTCGAGGGCCTGGCGTATGGCGGGGAGGCCTTCAGGCGTGCCGGGGATCTTGATCATGACATTCGGGCGATCCACCACCTTCCATAGGCGGCGAGCTTCCGCGAGCGAGGCCTTGGTATCAAAGCCGAGAAAAGGTGAAACTTCCAGGCTGACGTAACCGTCCCGGCGCTTCGAGTCCGTATACACCGGCTTGAAGATATCGCACGCGTCCTGCACGTCGCGAATCGCGATTCTCTCGAAGATGCCGTTAGGGTCGAGCTTCTTCGCCTCTGGCGACGTGAGGACATCGTTGTATAGACTGCTTCCGGTGACGGCCTTCTCGAAGATCGCCGGGTTGGATGTCATCCCACGGAGGCCGTCGTTATCAATATACTTTTTCAATCCGCCGCCAGTCAGCAGGTCTCTGCGGATGTAGTCCATCCAGGGGGATTGCCCATAGGTGAGCAGCGCTTTTAGCGGATTGGTCCCCGTGGCGATATTGGGAATCGTGGTTGTTGTGGTCATGATGGTTCTCCTTTACCTCAAAACTCTATTGTACGCCCCGGAGGGTGGGAGCGCTTACAGCCTGCAGCACCTGGATTGTCTCTCCTCTATTTCATCGCACAGCAAATTTTGCTTCGAGTGCTTTCACTTTTCCTAGACGCCGCACGTGACGCTCCTCGTTCGTGAATTTCGCGCCGAGAAAGGCCTCTACCAAATCTTCAGCAAGCTTTACGCCGATCACGCGCGAGCCCAGCACCAGGACATTGATGTCGTCGTGCTCCACTCCTTGATGCGCGGAATACGTGTCGTGGCACATTCCGGCCCGAATCCCAGGCAATTTGTTTGCCGCCACACTCGCTCCCACGCCACTACCGCAGATGAGAACCCCGCGCTCGGCCTTGTGGTCCAGCACAGCCCGGCCCACGGCTTCGGCAAAGTCCGGATAATCGGAAGGATTTTCGTTGAAAGCGCCCACATCCAGGACATCGTGTCCCAGGGAGCGCAGCAAATCGCCCATGGCTACCTTTAATTGAAACCCGGCGTGATCCGAACCAATGACGATTTTCATTGTTGGCTCACTTTCCGAGAGTTTCTTTCGCTGCCGCCACGACTCTGTCCGATTCGATGCCAAATTTTTTCAACAGATCCTTCAGCGGCGCCGATGCGCCGAAGCTGCGCATCCCGATCATCTTGCCCTTGGGCCCAACATAGCGTTCCCAACCAAACGTGGATGCCATCTCGACCGAAACCCGCGCGCTCACGCTCGCGGGAAGAACACTCTCCTTATATGCGGCGTCCTGGCGCTCGAAGAGCTCCCATGAGGGCATGCTGACGACTCGAGCCTTGATCCCAGCCGCATTCAATTTTTCGCCGGCCTCCACGCAAAGAGACACTTCGCTGCCACTGCCCATGAGGATAACATCCGGTTTCGCACCCGGAGCCTCCGCAAGAATGTAGGCGCCTTTGGCAACTCCTGCAGCGGAAGCATATTTCGTGCGATCCAGAGTGGGCATGGCCTGTCGCGTTAGAACCAGCGTCGAGGGGCCATGAGCATGTTGCAGGATTATCTTGTAGGCTTCGACCACTTCATTGGCATCACCTGGCCGCAGCACCAGCATATTCGGCATCGCGCGCAAGGACGCCAGTTGCTCGATGGGCTGGTGTGTCGGTCCATCTTCTCCCACGCCAATCGAGTCGTGCGTGAAAATATAAATGGAAGGGATTTCCATCAACGCGCCGAGCCGCATGCTCGGCCGCATGTAGTCGCTGAAATTGAAAAATGTTGCACTAAACGCGCGCAGCTTCGACAGCGTCATGCCATTCACGATCGCGCCCATGGCATGTTCCCGCACGCCGAAGTGGACATTGCGTCCGCGGTATTGATTCGGGTAGAACTCTCCCGCGCCGTCAAAAGTCAGATTGGTTTTGTTGGATTTGGCAAGGTCCGCTGAGCCGCCAATGAGCCACGGGATATTCTTTGCCAGGGCGTTTAGAGTTTTTCCCGAGGATTCGCGTGTCGCTATTCCTTTTGGATCGGCGGGAAAGTTTGGCAGATCCTTGTCCCAGCCGTCTGGCAACTGGCCGGTCTGCATCCTGTTCAGTTGATCGGCAAGCTGTGGAAACTGCTTCTTGTACCCCTCGGATTTCGCCTTCCACGCCGCGCGGGCGTCGGCCCCACGCTTTCCCACACCGTTCTTAAACTGGTCATAGACGCCATCGGGAATGAGAAATTTCGCATCTTCGGGCCACCCGTAATTCTTCTTCACGAGTTTGACTTCCGCTTCTCCTAGTGGTTCGCCATGGGCTTCATACGAATCCTGCTTGTGGGGCGACCCGTATCCGATGTGGCTGTCAACCACGATGAGTGTCGGCCGGTCTTTCGACTTAAGAAAATTTTCGTAGCCACCGGCCAGCATGTCCAAATCGTTCGCGTCCGTGACGTGCGTCACGTTCCAGCCGTAGCCCTTGAAGCGCGTTATCACGTCCTCGCTGAAGGACCACTCAGCGGGACCGTCCAGCGTTACGTGGTTGTTGTCGTAGATCCAGCAGAGGTTGGACAATTTCAGATGGCCCGCGAGCGAAGCCGCCTCGCTCGCCACCCCTTCCATCAGATCGCCATCGCCGCAGATGGCATAGACATTGAAATTGAAAATGTCGAACCCGGGGCGATTGAAATTCTCCCCCAGCCATTTGCTTGCAATGGCCATTCCGACGCTGTTGCCCGCACCTTGCCCCAGCGGGCCGGTTGTGGTTTCCACTCCGGTCGTCAGATGCGACTCGGGATGTCCGGGAGTCCGGCTGTCAATCTGGCGGAAGCGTTTGATCTCCTCCATCGGCACGGAGAGCTCATCGGTAACTTCGCCTTTTGCGTTGACGGCGCGCACTCCGGCGAGGTGCAGTGTGGCATAGAGCAGCATCGACGCATGGCCTGCTGATAATACAAACCTGTCGCGGTTCGGCCAGAGGGGATCGGCGGGATCGTAGCGAAGGAAGCGTTGCCACAGCTCGTACACGACCGGCGCAAGACCCATCGGGGCGCCAGGATGACCGGAATTCGCTTGCTGGACCGCATCGATCGCCAGAGTCCGGATAGTGTTGATGCTCAACTGGTCGACCGCTTGTCGGTCACCTAGAACAAGTCTCGACTGGCTCACATTTGCTCCTGCTGCGGGCAGCAGGGCTCCCGCAGATCATAGTCAGATTTTAGATGCACCGCTAACCGTAACGGGTCAAGAGATTTTACGCCAAAATCTGACAGCCTGCTCGTTTTGGCCTGGCAGGCTCCACTCGGCTGGCTCCCTTTACCATTCGAGCGCTAAGGAATACCCTACCCTTGTTCCCCCGATTCTCTTGGCTGAAAATCGTTGAGGGAACAGGAAAAGGACTGCTCCTTGCTTCCTGTATGAAACCCTTTCTGCAGGTTCAAGATCTTCACGTCACGTATATTTCAAGGGATGGGCAAAGGTCCCGTGCTCTTGCTGGGGTGAGTTTTGACGTACAACCTGGCGAGACTTTGGGTGTGCTCGGGGAATCAGGTTCCGGCAAGAGTACACTCGCGGCTGCGCTGCTGAGGCTCCTTCCCGGAAATGGGGAAATTCAGAAGGGCGCCGTTTTGTTCGAAGGGCAGGATCTTCTTCAGGCAGAACCTCGAACACTGGAACGAATTCGCGGCGCGCGCATTGCGCTGGTTTTTCAGGAGCCGTCGCTCGCGCTTCATCCGACCATTCGCATCGGCGAACAAGTCAGCGACGTCCTGGCAGCGCACGAATTCTTAAGCCGCGGCGCCTTGCGTCAGAAAACCCTACAACTCCTCGCGGAGGTCTTTCCTTCGGATCCGGCCGGTATTGCAAATTCCTACGTTCATCAATTGAGCGGCGGTCAGCAGCAGCGCGTGCTGATTACCCAGGCGATCGCGTGCGGTCCAGCTCTGATTGTTGCTGATGAGCCGACCGCTTCTCTCGACCCCACGACACAGCAGGACATTCTTACTCTCTTTCGAACGCTGCGCGAGAAATTCAATCTCTCGATGATTCTGATTACTCACAACCCGGCTCTCCTGCCGGGCCTGGCAGACCGTGTACTCGTGTTATACGCAGGAAGAGTTGTGGAAGTGGGCCCGACGGAAAGAGTTCTTGCCTTTCCTCAGCATCCTTACACGAGAGGATTGTTGCAAAGCGTGCCGGGCGGGCTTGTTGAACAGACGAAGGGACGCAAGACAAAGTTACCGGTAATTCCGGGAGACGCGCAAAATCTGGATGCGCTTGCGAAGGGTTGCCGATTTGAAACGAGATGCGCGGATCGCATGGACGTGTGTATCCAGCGCGAACCGGCAAAGGTGACGGTGAGCGAGGCGCATACTGTTTCGTGCTTCAAATATGGTGGGTGAATGATTTGAGACACGAGATCATGGAGCGGCTTCTGTTCGTGGAACATCTCGAAAAGCGGTACGAGCAAGGGGGTGCGTTTGGAACCCGCAAGAAAGTAATGGCGTTGCAGGGAGTTTCTCTTTCAATTCGTCCGCGGTCTACGATGGCGCTGGTGGGTGAGTCGGGTTCCGGGAAAAGCACACTGGCCCTTTGCATTGGGTGCCTGGAACGGCCGACCTCGGGAAGAATATTCTTCAATGGAGAAGAAATCACCGCGCTCGATGAAAAGCAACTACGAGAGCTGAGGCCGCAGATTCAGATTGTGTTTCAAGATCCGGTGAGATCGTTGAATTCGAGATTTTCGGCATTGGAGATTGTGAGCGAGCCACTGCTGGTGCAGGGACGACTCAACAAGCAAGAGAGAGAAGATCGTGCGCGCGCCCTTCTTGCGCAGGTGGGCATCCCGCGAGAAAAAGCCTCGCAAAGGCATGACGAATTCAGCGGCGGCCAGAGGCAGAGGCTGGCGATCGCGCGAGCTCTGACGCTGGAGCCGAAGCTGCTTATTTTGGACGAAGCGCTTTCCGCCCTTGATTGTTCCGTGCAGGCGCACATTGCCAATCTGCTGCTCGAACTACAAGCTTCGCTGGGTCTGACGTATCTCTTCATCACGCACGATTTCGCGATGGCCGGGCATTTAGCGGACGAAATCGCAGTCATGGAGCGTGGAAGGATTGTGGAACGCGGCGAAGCGGAGAAAGTGCTGAGCACGCCGGAACATGAGATCACCCGGCGCTTGATTGCTGCCACCCCCGGACTGGGCGCCGCGGCATATCCGCCGCAAGTGTTGTGATGCGCTACTTCCTTCGCCGGTTGCTGCAAGCCGGATTTCTATTGATCGGCGTTTCGATACTCACATTTCTATTTTCCACGCTTGCCCCAGGAAATTATTTCGACGAGATGCGGCTGAATCCGCAGATTTCTCCGGAAACGGTCGCGGCGTTGCGCGCGCAGTATCAGCTTGACCAACCCCTGCCCGTGCGTTACGTGCGATGGGTCGATTCGCTCCTGCATGGTGAGATGGGGTTCTCTTTTGCTTACAATAGTCCCGTTGCGCCACTACTTTGGGTACGCGCGCGAAACACACTCCTACTCACGGTGACTGCCACATTCCTTGCCTGGGTGTTTGCGCTTGCACTAGGAATCTGGAGCGCCACAACTCTTGGGCGCGTTCCGGATCGCGCGCTTACCTCGGTGACCGCGGCACTTCTGGTCATTCCGGACCTCGTGCTTGCATTAGGTCTGCTGATTTTGGCGGTGCGCACCGGATGGTTTCCCGCGGGAGGCATGGTATCCGTCGGCTTTGAAAACCTGTCGCCGCTTCAAAAATTTTGGGACATTGCGTTGCATATGGAACTCCCTGTCATCGCGCTGGTCCTCTCCGCATTACCGATACTCGTCAGGCATGTACGCGCCGCCTTGGTGGGAGTGCTCGAAGCGCCCTTCCTGCGTGCGGCGGCAAGTCACGGCATCCCGCGCTTTACGCTGCTTTACCGCTATGCGCTGCGAGCGGCCGCGAATCCTCTCATTTCGCTCTTTGGATTCAGCGTTGGGGCGCTCTTAAGTGGTTCTCTGATTGTGGAAGTCGTGATGAGCTGGCCGGGACTTGGGCCCTTGCTTCTCGACGCCATCCTCGCTCGAGATTTGTACGTGGTGATTGGTGGCGTGCTCTGTTCCACGATTCTTCTGGTCGCCGGGAATTTCCTGGCTGATGTGTTAGCGTACTGGGCCGATCCCAGAATCCGGGCAAGGGCGGCAGCGAAATGAACCTGCTTCGCGGATGGAAGCGATGGCTCCTTGTCCTCGCCGCTCTTCACGGAATCGTCGCGTGTGCAGGGTTTTTCGCGCCCTATGGTCCCGCCGAGCAGGACCGTGAGCGCCCTTATCTGCCGCCGATGAAAATACACTTAGTCGATGCGCAAGGGCACTTTCATTTCCGCCCTTTTTTCTATCCCGAACATCTACGCGACGGTTCCTTCGACCAATTCGAGGAGAGCATCGATCAGGCGATCCCCCTGCGTTTTTTTGTGACTGGGGCGCGCTACCGCGTGCTCGGCCTTATGCCGTGTCGCATCCATTTATTTGGCACGCAGACGAGCCGAATTTATATATTGGGCAGCGATGCGTACGGCCGCGACCAATTCTCGCGAATTCTCTACGGCGGGCAAATTTCCCTTCTGGCCGGTTTGTTGGGGGCGGGACTCACGCTGTTCTTGGGAGCGATTATCGGAGCGACCGCCGGTTACTTCGGCGGCTGGAGAGATGGGTTTTTGATGCGCGTCGCGGAACTGTTTGTCGCGCTGCCATGGCTGTACTTGCTTTTTGCGCTCCGAGCATTCTTGCCGCTGGCGGTTGGCCCAGTGCAGGCATTTTTCTTGATAATCCTTGTTATCGGAGCGGTGGGATGGGCGCGCCCTGCTCGGCTCGTGCGCGGAGTGGTTCTAAGCGCGAAAGAACGCGATTTCGTTCGGGCGGCCCGCGGGTTCGGCGCAACCGATGGTTATCTGCTTCGCCGTCATATCTTGCCGGAAACTTCGAGCGTGATTCTGACGCAAGCCGCGATCCTGGTGCCCCAGTTCGTGCTCGCGGAAATGACACTTTCCTTTCTGGGCCTCGGCGTCCCCGAACCAGTGCCGACTTGGGGCAACCTCCTCGCAAGCCTTCAGCAATACAGCGTCTTGGTGTCGTACTGGTGGATGTACGTGCCCGCGCTGGCAATGGTGCCGTTCTTTCTAGGATACTTGGGACTCGCGAGTGCGTTGCAGCAGGACGCAGGCACAGAGAAGATGGAGAGGCAAGTGCCGGGAGCAGATGGTGAGAATGCCTAGACTCTTCACTTTTGGCAGACGGCTTGGCTGCGGATTGCTCCTGACCGGCGTGGCCGTTTTCGCGCGGCCGGCTAGGGGATTTCCGCCACAGTCTAGCTCCTCGGAGGAACTGCTCTCTCTTCCCGGCGAAATCGGGCAACGGGGCGGGCGGCTCGTCGTTTCCCTGCGCGCAGAGCCGAAAACACTGAATCCGCTGACCGCCGTGGATGCGCCAGCGCGCGAAGTGATTCTTGGCGCGATGCAAGCGGACCTGGTTCACATCAACCGTGCGACACAGCTCACGGAACCCGCATTGGCCAAGTCCTGGAAAGTTTCCGCAGACGGGCTGCAGTACACCCTTACATTGCGCAAAGGATTGCGTTTTTCAGACGGCCAGCCGCTCGATGCGGACGATGTCCTATTCACGTTTCGTGTTTGCCTTGACGAGAATGTTCACGCCACGCAGCGTGATCAGTTGATTGTCGGCGGCAAACCGATCGCAGTCCGCAAAATTGACGCGCAGACTATAGTCTTCCAATTGGCGAAAACCTACGGCGCGGCAGAGAGACTGTTCGACGGCCGTGCTATCCTGCCTCGCCGCTTGCTCGAAAAGACCTATGCAGAGGGCAAGCTTTCGCAGGCTTGGACCCTCGCCACACCCGCGAATCAATGGGCGGGGCTCGGACCATTTCGTTTGAAAGAGTATATCGCCGGAGAAAAGCTGGTTCTGGAGCGTAATCCCTACTACTGGAAACAGGACACCAAGGGAAACCGGCTGCCCTATCTGGATGAGTTGGTTTTTCTGTTCGTGCCCAATGCTGACGCGCAAGTTCTGCGATTCCAATCCGGGGAAACGGATCTCATCAGCAGGCTCAGCGCCGAGAATTTCTCGGTACTTGGCCGCCAGCAGCGCGGCTACACGATGTCCGATGCCGGCCCAGGTCTCGAATACAATTTCCTTTTCTTCAATTTAAATGAACCGGGAGAAAAGACCTCGCCGGATTTGGCGCGGAAAATGAAGTGGTTTCGCGAAGTAAAATTCCGGCAGGCCATCTCCGCGGCGGTTGACCGCGACGCGATTGTGCGGCTGGTTTACCAAGGGCGTGGGGCGGCGCTCTTGGGACCTGTTACACCTGGCAATCACCGCTGGGGGAATCCCTCGATCCCCCATCCTGCGCGCTCCCTGGAGAAGGCGCGGGCACTCCTGAAGGAAGCTGGTTTCACCTGGGCCACCGGGCCGAATGGAGAGTCTGAGCTCGTGGATTCTGACGCAAAGCCCGTCGAGTTTTCCATCCTGACCAGTTCTTCGAATGCTGACCGCACAAAGATGGCCACGCTGATTCAGGATGACCTCAAGCAACTTGGAATGCGCGCGCAAGTCGTGCCGATGGAGTTTCGATCCTTGATTGATCGCGTCACGCAAACTAAAGAATACGACGCTTGCGTCCTGGGGCTGGTCAGCTTCGACACCGACCCGACGGCCGACCTCGGCGTGTGGCTCTCCAGCGGCGGCACCCACCTCTGGAACCCGGCGCAAGCGCATCCCGCGACCCTGTGGGAAGCGGAGATCGACAAGCTCATGGAGCTGCAACTCGCCGCGCCACGGTATGAGCAAAGGAAAAAGTCATTCGACCGCGTTCAGGAGATCCTCTCCGAAAATCAGCCGATGATTTTTTTGGCCAGCCCCGACATTCTGGCGGGCGCCAAGAACTCCATTGGCAATTTTCATCCCGCCGTTCTCGAACCGTACGTCCTTTGGAACGTCGAGCAACTCTACTTCAAGAACACGGCAGAGAACCCCGGCCGATGAGTCCCGCGATTGCCAAAGTTAAAAAGAAACCCCGAACCACGTGGGATGACACACGGCTGGTAAAAGAGTGTCTTGCGGATAACGAAGAAGCGTGGTCCCTGCTGATTGACAAGTACAAGGCGCTCGTCTATTCGATCCCTGTCAAGTACGGGCTCCCGCCGCATGAAGCGGCCGACGTGTTTCAATCAACATGCATGGAGCTGCTCACACGGCTGTCGGAATTGCGAGAGCCGAAGGCACTGCCGAAATGGCTTATCCAGGTGGCGCATCACCAGTGCTATCGCGTGAAGCGCCAGCAGCAGCGGCTGGTCAGCCGCGACGCCGACCCGGGTCTGCCGGATCCAGAGACGCCGGCCATTGCCGAATACCTCATGCAACAAACTCAGGAAGAACAGATGCTTCGCGAAGCGATGGTGAGTCTCACTCCGCAATGCCGCAAGCTCGTGGAGCTCTTGTTTTTTGAAATTCCACCGCGGCCCTATACGGAGGTTGCCGCGGAATTAGGTCTTGCAGTTGGTTCGATCGGGTTTACGCGCCAGAAGTGCATGGAACGATTGCGGCGGAACCTGGACGAGCTGGGATTCCGCTGATGCCCACGACGGTCAGAAAAGTCTCCACGGAAGAGCTCATTTCCAGGCTGGCGCAGATGGAGAGCGATCCCCCGCGCCGCAAATTTCTTTCACGCCACAAATCTCTGGTCCGGCCGGCGGTTGTTAAGCAGTTATCCGATTTGGTTCTCGAGAAAATCCGCGTGGATACACGCGAAGCGTTGCACTTGGCGGAAGCGGCCCTCCTGATCGCGCGCAAGCTGCGCCGCAAGGAAAATCTGGCCCTGGGGTTGCGCACCAAGGCGAACGCCCTCTATGCCTCTGGAGATAACCGCAGCGCGGTCGAGCATCACGAACAAGCAATCGCAATTTACGAAACCCTGCGAAATCAGAAGGAGGCAGCGCGCACCCTGAGCAACTCCATTCAGCCGCTCATTTTGCTGGGCGAATATGACCGCGCCTTCGCTGCCTCCGAACGCGCCAGGGAAATCTTCACGCGCCTTGGCGAGACACGCCGCATCGCCAGCCTCGACAATAATGTGGGCAATATTCTGCACCGGCAGGATCGCTTCGAAGAGGCCATCGCGCACTACGAGCGCGCCTACAAAACACTTTTCGAATATCAGGATTGGGAACGGGTAGCCATCACGCTGCACAACATGGCGATGTGCCTCATCAGTTTAAATGACTTTCCGCGCTCGCTGGACTGTTACCAAAAATCGCGTGCATTGTGCGAGCGCTACGGAATGCCGCTGCTACGGGATCAGGCCGATTACAACATCGCTTACTTGTACTACTTCCGCGGCGAATACAGCCGGGCCATCGAGATGCTTTTTGCCACGCGGCGCGCTTGTGAAGTGACGGGCGACGCCTATCATTTCGCTCTCTGCCATCTCGACCTTTCGGAAATTTACCTCGAGCTGAACTTGAGCGAAGAAGCGTTGGAGATGGCCCGGGAAGGCTTCCTGCGCTTTGAAAAGTTGGGCATGGGTTACGAAGCCGCAAAAACGCTCGCGAACGAAGCGATCGCCTATGGCCAACAGGGGAAAACGGTTCACGCGATCGAACGCTTCGGCAAGGCCCGCGAAATGTTTGCGCGAGAAAAAAATCTGGTGTGGCCCTGGCTTCTCGATTTGTACCAGGGGCTGCTGCTGTTCCACGAAGGGCGCTACTTTGAGGCGCGCAGGCTCTGTGCGGGCGCAGCCGGATTTTTCGACCAGACCTTGCTCTCCGGAAAAGCCGTGCTCGCACACCTTCTCCTCGCGCGCATCGCGTTTCAGATCGGAGAACTGGCCATCGCGGAATCGGAGACGGAGGCTGCCGTCGCCAGGATCGAGCGCCTGCAGGCCCCAGTGCTCGCTTATCAGGCGCACTTTCTTCGGGGGCAACTTGCCCATGGCCGGAGTGACCGCTCGGCAGCTCTGGCTGCCTATGGTGAGGCGCGCAAAGCACTCGAAGCTCTTCGCAGCCGCTTGCACTCGGAAGAACTGAAGATTTCTTTCGTGAAAAACCGCCTGCAGGTTTACGAGACCCTGGTGGATTTGCATTTAGGCGGCGAGGACGGCGAAGCTGCCGCTGCCGAGGCCTTTGCGTGCATCGAAGCGGCGAAGTCTCGCAGCATGACCGAAATGATTTTTCAGAGCGGCCAAAGCCTGCCGATGGGAGACGCAGGACAGAGCGAACTGGTTCGGCGAATCCGCGACTTGCGCGAAGAACTGAACTGGTATTACCACCGCATCGAGTTGGAACAATTGCGCCCGGAAGAGAACTCCTCCAAACGTCTGCAACAATTGCAGGAAAAAGCCGTCTCCCATGAGAACGAACTCTTGCGGACGCTGCGAGAGCTGCCCGCGAACGACCGCGAAAATGCCACACTTGAGGCGCCCGTAGACTTCTCACTTGCCCGGCTGCAATCCTCTTTGCCTTTGGACGCTGCGCTGGTGGAATATTACTCGACTGGGGATCGCCTAATAGCTGTGGTGGTCACTCGAGAAACGATCAAAGTTACCTCCGTCAGCGTGGTTTCCCGCGTCATCCACCTTCTCCACCTGCTGCGCTTCCAGCTTTCGAAATTTCGCATGGGAGCCGCCTACGCTCACCGCTTTGAGCAGCCGTTGCTCTCGGCAACCCAAAGTCATCTGGAATCACTGTACGCCGAGCTCATCGCTCCGATCTGCGAGCAACTCAATGCCAAGCATCTGATCTTCGTGCCCCATGGCTCCCTGCACTTCTTGCCCTTCCATGCTCTGCGAAATGGCGATGAATATCTCTGCGACAAGCACACCATTTCCTATGCCCCCAGTGCGACCGTCTTTGCACTCTGCCAGGAAAAAGCGGGTAGTGACGTGCCCAATTCCCTGGTCATGGGAATTCCAGACGAGCGCGCTCCGCACATCCTCAATGAGGTGCAATCCGTCGCCACGCTCTTGCCGCATCCCGAACTCTTCCTCGGTTCACAGGCCACTTCGGATGTCCTTCGCCAGCGCGGTTCGGCCAGCAGCCTCCTTCACATTGCCACTCACGGCACCTACCGTCAGGACAACCCCATGTTTTCCGGCATCCGCCTCGGAGATGGCTACCTGAACTTGTACGACTTGTACCAGATCCGCCTGCCCGCCAAACTTGTCACCCTGAGCGGCTGCGCCACGGGCATGAATTTTGTTTCTGCGGGGGACGAACTCCTCGGTTTGCAGCGCGGCCTCTTTTGTGCCGGCGCGACCTCCTTGCTTCTCTCTCTCTGGGACGTTCACGACGAAAGCACCGCCGCCTTGATGCAGGCGTTTTATAAGAATTTCATCCACACCGGCGATATGCCGGGTGCTCTGCAATCCGCCATGAAGCAACTCCGCCAGCAGAACACCCACCCGTATTTCTGGGCCCCCTTCGTGCTCGTTGGAAAACTCGCTGAAAATAAAGCAGTTAACTGATCGTTTCTCCCTATATTTTTCACCCCCTGGTTCCCCCTTATTCCACGGGAGCTGTACTGCTCCTATCCGCCGGGGAGCGGAAGCTCAGAGAAAGGTTGATGGGGGGAAAGATGAAGCACTTTACGACCGAGGAGTCCATCGATTTCGTGAACCAGGTGACTTCTCAAACGCAGCACCAGGCAATGCAGAAGCATCTCGATACGGGTTGCAAGCGGTGTATGGAAACAGTTGCTTTATGGCAAAAAGTTCACAACTCGGCAGCGTTGGAGGCCAGCTATCAGCCTCCGGCGACGGACGTTCGCATCGCCAAGGCCGCATTCGCTGCGGCTGGCCGAGCAACGCCGCAGAGCGCAAAGAACAGTTTCGTCAAAGTGCTGTTCGACAGTTTTTTGCAGCCGGCTCTGGCGGGCGCGCGGTCCAGCGGTCTGGGAACAAGGCAAATGCTCTACCGCGCTGATCCCTATCAGATCGACATCCAGATTGAAGCGAAGCCGGAGGGCAATCGCCTCATGGTGACAGGTCAACTCCTGGATGTTAGTTCACCCGGAATCGTCGGCCGCGACGTGAAAATCACTCTCTCAAATCACCGCGGCAACGTGTTTCACACGATTACCAATCAGTTCGGCGAGTTTAGCGGCGAAATCGATAACACGGGAGACCTGGAGCTTTCCTTTCCTAGCCGGGGCGAGAAGTCCATCGTTATTTCGCTCCGGAACGCTCTGGGAAACTTACCTGGGAGCAAAGCGTGACGGGCGCACGCCACATCGAGATTCTCGGGTATTTGCCTGATGGTACCAGGGTACCAAAGGCAGATAGTCCGAGTGCTTTTGACAGTTATCACACTCGTACCATTGGCCTAATTGGCGGAATCCGCGAAACTTTGCGGGCATCCCTCACTGCCGATGGTGGAGTGAACTTAAAGCAGAAGTCCCCTGAAAGGGATCTATTCTATGAAACGTAGCTTACTCATTCTCGCCGTTCTGGTCGCTATCGCCACTGCAGGCGTCCAGCCCGCCGCAGCCCAGAACCGCTACATCGTCCGCTCGTCGGGCGGGTTATCGTCGGTTCTTAATCTCTGTTCGCTCTTGGGATGCCAGGTTAAGGGCTCATTGGACGGCAACGTCAACCAGACTTTTCTCGTTACCTCGACCAGCAACCTCGTCGTTAACCTGCTGAACTTCTCGGTCAATCTGGTGGAGTCCATCCTGGGGATTCAAAGCATCGAGCCCGACAACCTGCTGCCTGTCCCGCAGACGCCGCTCAACACCCTTTCTTCGGGGCTTTACGACACGGCACTGGTGAAGTACTACGGCACGCTGGTTATCCACGGCTATGCGGCCCAGCCGGCCGCCCAGATCATCCGCCTCTCCGACGCGCAACGCGGCTTCAATTTGAGCGGAACGGGAATCGTCGCGGTCATTGATACCGGGGTGGATCCGAATCACCCGGTTCTCTATCCCGTGCTGCTGCAGGGCTACGATTTTACACGCAATCAGCCAGGCGCCTCCGAGTGGCTCGACGTATCCTCTACCGGCTTGAATCCGACCGGTACTCAGTCCGGGCAGCCCGCCATGGTGCAACAGTCCAGCGCGGCCATCCTCGATCAATCCTCGGCCGCGATTCTGGACGGCTCGCCATACGTGGCGTTTGGCCACGGCACCATGACTTCTGGGCTCGTCCACCTAGTCGCGCCGAACGCCCAAATCCTGCCCCTGAAAGCGTTCTCTTCCAATGGAACAGGCAACCTTTCCAACATCGTTTCGGCCCTGTACTACGCCGTGCAGCACAAAGCGAACGTCGTGAACATGAGCTTTGACCTTTCTTATCCTTCTCCGGCGCTTTCCCAGGCGATTTCCTACGCGAATAAAGCCGGCGTGGTCTTGGTGGCAGCGGCGGGCAACGAAAATACCAGCGCCCGCGTTTATCCGGCCTCCGTCTCCGGGTCTGTCGTGGGTATCGCTTCGACGACGGATTGGGACGCCCGCTCCTCCTTCTCGAATTATGGAACCTCGGACGTCTGGATCGCCGGGCCCGGCGAGAACGTGATCAGCACGTATCCCGGCGGCACTTACGGAAGCGAGTCCGGCACGTCGTTCAGCGCTCCACTCGTGGCCGGCACCGTGGCTTTGATGCTCAGCGCCAAGCAGCCTCTTAACCAGTCGCAGGCCGCCAGCGCGCTGTCCCACGCGATTCCACTCACGCCAGACCTTCACAACGGTCGCCTCGACGTATACCAGGCGGTTTCCGCCTGGGTCAACACTAGCTCTGGCTCCGGCTCGTGCGGTTGGTTCTGCTGGTAGCCGCCGTGCTGAACGAGTCCGCACCGGTGCTCGCCGGGTCCTCCAATCTACAGTGGACGCCGGACTCCTTGCGCCTCAAACAAGCCGAAGAGCAGATCACCGCGTTACGTAGCTCGGTGATCTGCGCGTTTAACCAGCTTCTCGACCTGAAAGATCTCAATACCGGCGTTCACAGCACGCGCCTCGCGGAATGGGGCATGCGCGTCGGGCAGGAGCTCGGCCTCGAAGAAGCGGAACTTCAAAACCTCGAGGTAGCCGCGCTTCTTCACGATATCGGCAAAGTGGGTATCCCAGACGCCATCCTTAGAAAACCGGGACGCCTCGACCAGGATGAATATGCCCTGATGAAAAGGCATCCTGAATACGGCTGGGCGGTTCTGCGCATGCTGCCGGGATTCGAGCGCGCCGCTCTCGACATTCTTCATCACCACGAGAACTTCGACGGGAAAGGCTATCCCGCAGGACTTAAGGGTTCAGAGATTCCTATTGTTTCCCGCATCGTCACTGTGATCGATGCCTTCGACGCCATGGTTTCCTCGCGCCCCTACCGCGCTGGCCTTCCTCACCAGGAAGCCGTCCGCCGCCTTGTCGAGTCTAGCGGCACTCAGTTCGATACCGCCGTCGTGCAGTGCTTCATTTCCTTCGCGCAAGCTGAGATGGCCACGGTTTTTGCCGCCGCCGGAACGTCAGTCTCCTCCGCCCTGTAGGTCCCGCCCATCTCACTTCACAAAGCCAGACCCTATCGAGGAAAATCAGTGCGGAATCCAATTAGGTTTATGGGTAAAAAGCCCGTTGACGAATCCCATCTGATAGACAATGAACAGGCCGAACGCCAAACTTAATAATCCTGAGGCTAGTCCGAGGCCACGATTGAGTCGGGCAAAGCGGTTCTCGGAAAACGTAAAGGGAGCAGCGATTGCCGCGGTGATCAGCATCATCCCCGCGACGGTGCCGATCCCAAATACCAGGAGATATAAGACTGCCCACCAGGGAACACGAATGGTCGTGAGCACCAACAAGGCAACAGCTGCCGACCCTGCAAGGCCGTGAACGATGCCAACCGCCAAAGGCCGCACGACTTGATAGAAACCCAGCCGCCCAAATGTGCGATCCATCCAGCCCACGGGTGTCGCATCCTCGGGGTGGCCGTGTTTCTCAGGACTGTGGCCGTGTGCATGACTGTGAATGAAGTCCCCGTGCCCATGCGGATGTGAGTGCGAGTGCTGTCCCGCTTGTAAGGGCGTAACCGTTTCCGTAATCCAATGCATGATCCCGGAGAGATTTAGAATTCCGAGAAGAATCAACATCAGGCCCACCGACAATTCCATCGTGAGCCCCATCCTTGGCGGAATCACGAGGCCGAAGAGGATGATTGCCGAACCCACAACGAGAATCGTGATCGTGTGACCGAGCCCCCAGAGGACCCCAATCAATGCCGCGTGGCGGATGCTTCGCTGGCGGCTCACAATCGTGGTCACAGCGATGACGTGGTCCGGATCGGTTGCGTGGCGCATTCCGATAAAAAAACCAAGAGCAATTATGGAAAGTAGGGTCATCATTAGGCCTGAGATTGTGGCAGCGGTACGGATTTTATTCAAATCTCCCGATTTCCGCCACGTGCTGCGAAAGCCAGGAAAGCCCCGCGCCGGTGTTGCACTAACTCTTTCGATTCGTTAACTTTAGTACTGCCAGCGCCCGGGTGGCGGAATGGCAGACGCTGAGGACTTAAAATCCTCCGGGGATTTTTCCTCATGTGGGTTCGACTCCCACCCCGGGCACCATTCTCTCTTATTGAAGATGAATCAGTGCTGTCCCAAGAAAGTCCGAGCAGTCCACCGTAACTGCTTGATTGAACGAGAGTAAGGGGTCTCTGTGACTTTTTTCGATTTCAATTTTTTGCTTCTCTTTTGGCGCCATCCTACTGTTTTCCAGCTTGCTCCG